>Ga0065711_1030704_pt1 | contig 31686 bp, 16 predicted proteins | sample Hoacrofraction12_FD_59098 | JGI IMG/M metagenome (GOLD analysis project Ga0065711, IMG submission 59098) | Hoatzin crop microbial communities from Cojedes, Venezuela - Epithelial fraction 12 v2 (version 2) | ecosystem: Host-associated > Birds > Digestive system > Esophagus > Crop | place... | reverse complement strand
CCCTGGGCAGCCTGTTCCAGTGCTCCATCACCCTCAGAGGGAAGAAGTTCTTCCTCATGTTCAGACGGAACTTCCTGTGCTTCAGTTTGTGCCCATTGCCCCTTGTCCTGTCACTGGGCACCACTGAAAACATTTTGGCCCCATCCTCCTGACACCCACCTTTGAGATATTTATAAGCATTTGTTAGGTCCCCAAAGTCTGATGAGGTTAAGTTTTGTAAATGTGTATAGATAGCCACATATGCCTACCACATTTGTTTGTTTCTCCTCATGAGCTTTATCTTTTCCTACTCTGGAGACATCCTTTCCTGTGATATATTGCTTGTGTTCTGTTCCAGAAAAACACGTCTCCCAGGACACTTGGTTTCTAGATTGTAAACCTTGGAACATCACATTTTATCAAATATAGAGAAAAGAATTACAACTGCAAGAGCAAGGAAGCTTACCAGGTATTTCTCATTAACAGCTTTAGCAAGGTGAAGAAGGGAAATATGGTTTCTATTCAATATTTACTCTTATGTGAGAACCTTCTAATACGACTTCCCTCTACCACGTATTTGCCCTGATATTCTTGGTAGAGAAAGAAGTGCCTTTAGGCTGTTTTGATTTCTGTGTTTTATTATATATTTTGCTGCGTATTTTCAACTGAGAAAACAATACAAAAGGAAGAGTCTTTCCACTTAAGACATAAAATTAGATGGTTTGTGATTTCCTACTTTTAATTACAAGGAAACAATTGAAGTAAAACATAGGCAGTCACCTCACTGACTGGCTCATGTATTGACTGCATGTTTCACAACACAAAATCAAAAAGGGATTATTTTTAGACTCTCAGACAGGAGGTATAGTAGTGGAGGGGTCATGTTTCAGCACTACTCATGTTTATATCCCTCCAGAGAGATATCCAGCCATCACCTGTTATGCTTGCTTGACCTCCACAAACACAGCAGTGTCTTATCGACAACAGCTGCTGCAGAGGAAGCCCAGAGACAGAGCAGGGATGTCTGCTTCTACCTTTTGCAAAAGTCACTGTGAACTATTTGCCAGCACTGGTGTCCAGGTGGGACTGCTGCTCCAACAGTGCTGGTTTCACAGCTGCACAGAGACTGTTGAGGGAAGCAGGGCAGGACACACCAAATGTTGGTCTCTGCTTAGTGTCTGAGGTAATTTTTTGCTGCCTTTACTTTTCTGTACTGGCAAAGTAGCGCACAACTTCAGCAGGGGCTGACGTGAGTGTTTTTATTAGCCTACTTATTGTCCAAGGCAAGAAAAATTTTAAAGCCGCTGGCTGTCAGACCTACCAAGGATGGTCTGCAATGGCAGGGTGACCAGTGCTGCTTAGATTTAGGGGCTTTAAAGACACCGTGTTTCAGGCTTCATATTATGAACTGTGACTATTTGCACAAGTGCTCCTAATAAAACTCTGCCTCCAAATTCACAATAGCAGCTAATAAATTAGGAACAAAACATTTACATCATTTTGGGGTCTTTTCTACAGAACATTGATCCTATAAACATAGTTGCAAGCCATTCTCAAAGAGGCAAACCTGAGAAAGAAAACAGGCACAAGTAATTATAGAGAAACATCTGAAAAAACTGCCAAACGCAATCACAGCCCAGCGTGCCTGTGTGTGGGTGAAGGTAACAGAAAGTGAGGTGCTGCTGAAGCCATTTTGTTTCAGTTAGGAAAGAACACATAGTTACTGGCTGAAAAGCTGTACAGATGGGCTTCCATAATTGGAAAACCTGCACTGACATAATATTCAGGACCCAGAGTGCAACAGACTTCTTCAGGGGGAAAAAAAAAAAAGGGAGGAAAAAATAGTTCTAAAAAGGAAGTTCAATGCAACATTATTTAGATTTTTTTTAATTAGAAGACAGAAAATAGTTGCACATTCTCCTATTCTTCTAAACATGCAATACGTCATTAATCTGATTCAAAGATGGACTAAGGATTTTCTTACTTTTTGTTCCTTTTGTTTTTTCACTGTGTCTTCACTAAAATATGATATCAATCATACAGTAAGTTTTTCTCTCAGAAGTGCTATTAAATGTGCTAGGGTTAGGAAACACATATCTGACACTCTGGTATTTCTAGAGAAATAAATACATACTGAAGTAGTACCACAGATCATTAGAAGGGATAAACTAATAGTTTAAGCAAGCTTCTGAATGTTTTTTGAGTTTGGGTCTCCTTTCCTCACCTAATCTATGTCAATAATATTAACTAAAAACAGATCCGCAAATATTTACCATGTAAAACAGAAACACATGCAAGACACTTCAGAAAGCTCCGTTCAGCAATGCAATATTTGTTCTGTTCTGTTCAACACCAATACACTGGGATCGGTGCCAAGGTTATGAATGTTGTTGAATGAATCCCAAAGTGTCCTTTACCGCTCTGTTTTGAATCCCCATTGGTATAGTTCACTGCAACAATAAACCTCATCCGCTTCTCATCTGTCTTTCTCCCTGTGGAACAATACACACTTTACTTAAGAACTTACATCCATACAGAAACACACTGATAATACACTCCCAGCAGAAGGCTGTCGTATCGTATCAGGGACAAAATAATTAACACAAGTCATTTCAGATGGGAACAAGATTGCAAACATGTACAGCAGGTAGCATCTATGTTTCAAAACACCAGCAAACCCATCAAATCAACAGGACTGTTGCCAAGAGGAGAATTTGACACAATGACTATAATGCTACAAAACCCAAGGCTGATGTTTTTTTCTCAAGTTTCAGAAAATATAGGTGAAACTGATTTCATTAGTAGAAATGGATTCAGGTGAAACCAAATTCCTTACTACAACTGGATAGTTATAGAAAGAATGATTTTACAAACAGATTTCATCAGCACACAGAGGCAAATCCTGCCTCTTTTACATGGAACTAGTAGAGTCCATCTTTGCAAGAGGATGCTGTGTATATCACATCATCTTTCCCACACTCTGCTCGTCATGGTAGGACCTATTTTAGGCACTGGTTATGCAAGAACTGATGAGCTGTCACGTAGCCTGTGGGTAAGGATTGCCCTCTCCCAGGTCCAGCCATCCAGAATTCCTAGTGCCGCTTGAATGTTACACATCCTGCAATAGCAGAATAAGATCCTGCTTATTCTGCTTGAAATTTCTACTCAAACAGGTTTATTTGCATGCTACAAATAATAATGTTGCATCCACCCCAATAAGTTTCTGTGTTGCCATCACTTATATTACTACGTGATATGTAAAGATACTTGACCTGTTGATATAAAAACTGTCATAAAACAAACACACTGCATAATCTGTTTTCTTTGCAATAAAGAGAAACTCCACCCTCACCCATTCTCAACTTGCATTTACAATTTTTTGGTTTCTTTCCTTTGAGAACATAGGAACTCCGGTACTCTCATGCCACTTGCGAGTTCACCATCCAATTACCTATCATCACCCAGCAGTGATTCACACCCTGAAGTTAGATTTAGTAGTCTGAAAATTCACTTCCAGCAAAGTTCAAATGAAACAGGTCAAAGGGACACATCACTGGTAACTCTGAGAGCACAGATGTTTAACAGAGACAAGTTTCAATTTCATTCTGGCAACAGTTAGCCTTTGAACTCACAAAGAGCTCAGTCTGTTTAGCTACAGAGTATCCATGACAAATTAATTTTCATCATTTTTTTTGAGTCAGTAATATTTAAACCAAGAGTGGTGGTATTTTAAAACAGCAAGAAATTATGAAAATAATGCAGAAAATTAGTATTTTAGTCTCTGTGGTGTTCTTTATTGAGCAAATTATGTAGGGATGGAAGAACGCAGTTGCAGTGATTTTTATGTTCAAAATGTTTAATATTAGTAGCCTTCGATACTTCTGTGTTAGTACAAGAATTAAGTACCTGCATATGTTTCTCAGATGAAGAAATCAGGCAAAAACATTCCTTTGCAAGAGACTGATATGAAGTTGAAAATTAGGATGCAGAACGAAATATAAATATTAATCACACTGAATATTTCTACTATGATGGTACTCTAAGACCAAAGGGTTGAAGACACCCCTACAAAACAGTAGAAATTATACTAACGTACAACCTTCTATGTCCTACTGGATCCTAGCACTGTAAATACATTCTAATACCTACCATCTTTGTATACATTCCTTAATCTGTGGTTGAGGAACAGGGCTGGGGTTTGAGAGACCTACATCTTACGCCAGAGGGTCACGCACATTGTGATCACAGTGATTATGCCAGGTCTCCCTGAACACAATTCCCACCCACCAGTTGCATTCTTCATTGAGATACTGCAGGGTTAAATCAATTATTATTTGTGAAGTGTGTTGAGTTCCTAAGTAGAAGTGTTATTATGAGATAAATATTCAAGGACTGAGACCAATTAATGAATCAAGAGATGCCAAAAATGGGGGAGAAAAGTCTTCTTTCCAGAGAAGCATTTAGTCTGCTATAACAGGCTTTCCAAATGTTGACTTCTTCAGTAAGCGCAAATAAAAAGCAAGGGTTCCTTTCACAGTTTTAAAAGTTCAGGTTACTATAAAGGTTTTGCATGTTTAAAAGGTCTGGTTTGCATAACACAGTAAGTCTGCCAATTACCTTTCTTTCTCCAGTTAAAAACTTATTATAATGTAATTTACATGAGATACAAAAGAACACAGCTTTGTTTGAAAGGATTTGTTTCATACAAAATTACAGAGACTTTTTTTCTACATTGTGGGAAAAGTACAGCACTTACAGCTTGCTATAGGAAAATTTCTTTTGAATAGTTTTAATTTTGTTTTTAAACTCCATTACATGAAAAATTATTATAGTTTCCAATGGAAATTGCACACATGTAAGAATGCAAAAATCAGCCTCTCAGCCTACTCTGTTTTATTTTTTTTTTAATATAAATCTTTTCTGAGGGCACAGAAAGGAAAATATTGAGTATATTTACTAAGCAGATCCAAGCCTGGATGATCATTCTTTCTATTTTGTTGTGAACATACAGGAAAACACATTTAGCATGATTCTCTTTCCAAAAAGTTTTGGGAGAGGATGAAGGGCAGGATAAAACTTATTTATCTAGTAAGATCACCTATGGAAAGGGCACAGTTTTTTGAATTAAGCAGTTGGAATAGTAATTGTGAGGGTAAGACACATTCTTAGAAAATAAAAATCAGAATCTAAATCACTGAATAGTGGAAGAATACTAATAGAAGAAAGAGCAGTGTGATATTACTCTAAAATCTGGAATTTGGAATACCTTCCTCACATGCTTGTATTCACATGTCTACTGTGTACCGTCTAGCAAGTTATGGGAGATAAACATATCTTACGCCTTACCGTGAGAAAGGCACCTAAGTTCCTTTGCAATTTCAGGCAAAAAACTGAAACATCTACTTGACAAAACCAAAGTAGTTTCAATGTTTCTTATTTGGCTTTGTTTGTACTCCAGAAGTCTCTTTCAAATACTCAAAAATATTTTCTAACATCCTGGAAGAGCATTATTTAGATTAGGGGTAATTACCTTTGACAGGTAAGGTTTGGTCAGTTGCTGCATAGGATGTGCTGTGAATATAAACAAATAGCCAGTAGCAAACAAGCTAACTGATGACTTATGTGGCCTCAGAATAAAGTGACCAGGCAAAAAACTAAAGCCTCACTCTTCATGTGGTATCTCAGTCTTCACATCCTTGCCATAGGATACAGTGAGACCGCAGGAAGAAATTCTACACAGTGGACAGAAGGGTTTTAGATTCAGTGCTCTGGAAGATGCAGGCTTGTTGCTTTCATGTGTAGCTGTTCAACAGGAGATTATTTCATTCTGCTACTAATCGTAGTAAACATAATATTCCTTCTCAGTTTTTGCATTGAAATGGCATCAAGTTTGCTGCAAGTATTATGAATTCTGTGTTGGTAAGCAGAGGTGGAAGTTAGATATTTTCATGAGTTTCACCCTTTCTGCAGGTTAACTATGCAAGATGAAACACAGAGGCCTCACCATGGTAGTTAATTTCTGACCAGTACTAATTTAACATGTATCTTATTTCACAGGATGTTACTGTAAACCTGAGAGTGCAATTATACCCTTTAAAATATTTTTCTTAAAACTAGATACTATTTAAACAAAGGAATATTAAACATCAAAATTAGATTAAACTGAACTCTTAAACAGTATTAAGAAAAATTACCAGAGAACCAACACAGTCCTGATCCAGGCAAAATGAAGTTCTGTGGCTGCCAACCAATAAAAACTCCTTGGACTGTACATTTTTTATGAGTATTCTGTATTCAGAAGAAAAACTCTGCTGCTTCTCTGCAGCCCAGACACTAATTGCAGCACATTACCACTTCTCTCAACAGGAACACTCTGATGCCTTCCATACGAAAATCAAACTCTTGAAAGTTTCACATTTCTTTGTCTCTTTGTAGTGTAGTTTCAAATCCCATCGCATGAAAGACAAGACTATAAATATTAAAATGGAACAATAAAATATTTTTATATTTTCCATTACAGTCCTGGAAGGCAATGAGAGTGTTGAACTTTACTGATGTCAAGGAAAAATTACACCATACAGCACCTTGCAAGACCTGTTCTCTGTTTTCTGTACGCGTGGTAGTTCACTATACCATATCGAGTAGGTAACTAAAATTAGCTGACCATATCACAATATCACTAAATACATATCCTGGTAAACAAGAAGGAAAAGACTGAAATCAACAACTCTAAAAAATATTTGTAGTCATGTGAATAAATTATCTACTCAATGAACTAGTTACAATCTAGTTGGGAAATTCACTCAGATCCAGAGGGAAAAACACAAAAATCAAGACTTTGGAAATATACTCAGAACATTTCTCAGTTCCATGGCATCTTTCATCTTGTGATTTCTTACTAACATTAGTCCTACATGTGAATGCTATCTTTCCCTTTTATGTGGAAAAAATAGATACAGGCACACTAAGAATAAAGAAAGTATTGTTTTCTCAGTTAAAATGTGCTAGGGGCTTATTCTTTGAAGTTACTACCACTGCCTTAGAGAATTTCTTCCCACTTTTCTGAGGGATTAGAAGCCAGGAAATACAGATTCCTAAGGAGGTGTCACAGAAAACTGGAAAAAAGATAATGTAAAGCCCTTACCTTTTCTTTTTCAAAGCAGAAAAAAGGTCTTCTAGTTCTTTCAAAAAAACAGATTTGGCTGGGAATGATGCAAGAATGCATTACAAAGGCTAGATGAATTACAGTGATATTTACACCATATCTTAATCAGAGCACTATCTAGTCTTCATGGAGATATTTTACTTCCTCAGAAAAATTAAACCATAAGAATATGCACAGATTCAGAAAACTTTTTAATATAATGGGATTCTCTCAGTCTAGAAGGATTAAACTGTGATTACTTATGTCAGTAACGTGTAGGAGGACCATTCCTCTAACATGGTGAACAACAAATTAGGCAGAAAGGAGGGACCTAACATGTCTAACCTAACACGTCACAATAAAACACACAATAAGAAACAGACAATAAGAATGATTGTATGTATTGGATCATGACTCTATGTCACTTCAGTTAACACATATTAGCTGAAAGTCTGACAAAGTGTAAATGATGTCGCAAAACTACACTGAGAAAACGGAACTTTTTTACTGTAAACTGCCCTTCCTTCCATTTTGTTGTGCTTTTATAACTTCACCTCTCCCCAAAACATTGAAATGAGTGCTACATGTCCGATTTTTGCAAATAAAATCAATGAGATGAGAAAAATTATTTTAAATATAAGCATCCGGATATAATATTTAATAATACTGGCACTTCTACAAAATAACTTCACTAGTTGAAAGCATTGATCAAAATGTAACTTGATTTATCACAGAGATATTTACTAAAAGGAGAATTTGCTTAAAATTTGCCATAGTTTGGAAAGCCGTAGCTTGTTTCAAAAAATAATATAAGCCAGTCTGGGGTAATTTAAAACTCCACTATTGAAATATCTTTTGTAGGTAAGAAACAGAGAGAGAGAAGTTTAAGAATAATATCAAAGTGTTGGAGGACAGTTTATTTAAGTTTAATCTATCATATAACAGACTCAAATTCAGATGTCTATGTAATAGATTAGAAAGAAAGTGGGCTGATTAGATAAACAGATCAGTAGATCATTTAGACTCCGAATGAGATTAAATCATTTCAATTTATGTTACTAAGTGAATTATTTATCTTGGCAAAAGGCTGACAAACGTTTCTGTAACAGCAATATAGATAAGCTGACATAGCTCCAGTTTCAAGAGGAAAATATGAGCAAATCTTGAATCTGTTCAGTTGAAGGCAAAGTTATTACTAAATGGGATCAGAACTTCACACCAAGGCCATTAAATGAGAAGAAATATCGTTATCCAGAGCAGACCTATTCTGGCACGCCGTTCACTTTCTGACAACAGGACTCATTCCTCTTACTTAAATACTAAGTGGTATTTAGCTGGGTAAGCACTCAAGAGAATAGAGACGAGAGCTTCAGTAATACTTCAGGATTTGTTTTTAGTTTTCAGCTACACGGCAGCCCCTGGAATCCACTGCTCTTTGCCAGAAGCCCAGGTTACTAACGCAATGCTGGGGAGGAGCTGGAGGTCTGACACCACGGGGCAATGCTCTGGCTCAAAATACTCTCTTCAATCTTGACAAGATGCAAAGGAAAACAGCACATTTTAAATCCTATCACACCTTCAGACTGGAAGAAGGTGGAAGAGAATTACTCCAAAAGAAATCTCCTTACAGTAGTATTTGTGTGGGAAACTAGTAATTGCCATGAGTCAAGGGCTGAGCAAATGGTGGATTTATATTAATTCAGGCCCTGAACTAAAGAATACCATGTGGGAAATGTGGTCAGGCTGAAACAAAGTCAATATTTTTTTGAATTCATATTTTAAAAATTTAAAAACAGAATTTGTCTTCCATTAATTCAATATTATGTATATTTTTCTTTATGTTCATTGGTGTTCATTTTAAAAGAAAAATGTGATTACAGAACAAATATTTGAAAGACTAAATCAAAAAAGGCAGAATAAAACACAATGTCTTTACTGAAATTGCATGTCTTTGCTGAGTAGTGTTTTAATATCTTTATATATTAGCTGCACTCTTTAATTGAAGGCTCATTGACCTAAACTTACATATGTTCTTGCAACTTCCAAGACCTTCTTTCTTTTGCATGAATGTTTCAAATACATCAGAGCAGTCCAAATGGCACTAAACAGTGGAGTTTAGGCAACTAAACTGAGCCCAAGGAATATTTTAAGCACAAAATAAGCATTTCGGTAGCCAGTTAGCTGAAAAGCTTCCTGGAAACTGCAGCCAACACGATGGCAGAAATAAAACACATAAAGAAGGAATTTAGTGAGAAACTGAGAAAGACTTTACTGGAAACCCCAACCCAATCTGTCAGTTTAAGACTTGCAGCTGTCTAGTAGAGATGGGGTGGAGGAGGAAATCATAACTTCATTGAGGTCAACAGCAAAACTCTTTTGACTTTAATGGGACCAGAATGATACCTACACCCTTTAGCACAGGCTTCATGATAGATGCCTTCCTCTGACACTATCACTTCAATATAATAGCGCTTCGGAAGTATTTTCACAACAACGTATGGCAGAATGCAAACTATAAATTAATGTAATCCAAGCCTTCACTACCTACAGTAAATGACTCAAGTTTTTCCCAAAGCAGAGTTTTTACCCTGAAAGCAAACATTAACTTCTGACCTTTACAATTAATCAGCCTTTAAAACTCTGGTAGTACAAGGCGTCCTTGAGAAAATACATTTCTTTCATCTCTGTGTGGTGGTGTTACATAGCTTTTCCTGAACAAATTGGCAACTTCTGACTCACTCATATTTATGAGAAAGACTCTGAGTAGGCAACTTCTAGCAGTGGTTCTCAGAATTATATTTCCTTCTCTACTGAAAATAAGGAAGTATATTACGTAACAAAACAACAAAAGATGAATAACTTATTGCCCTTTTGGGTAGTCTGGGATATTTACAAATCTACATCCTTGCTGACGCAGTAAAAATACAATCTAGTAATCTGGAGAGACTTACTGTCCCCGGGGCAGCACTGCTTTGAGTTTTATTGTTATTTATCTAGTCATGGGAGAATTACAAACTGGTAGAGCTCATGTCAATTCATCCATTTTCCATCCATACAGGAGCAGCTAACGTGTACAGTGAGACTGCTGAAATATTTGCTCCAGTTTTTGGAGGCCTGTCAACTGTTGTGTGTGCAACAGTGGTACTGAAAAGATTCAGGCATCATTTTGTGTCTTGCGACTCCTTCTGTTTATTAGGATATTACCCTATTTGTGTGCTGGAGGAGCACGTTAATTCCCGGCCAGAGCACTGCTCTAGGTAGTGCTCAGCACCTCCTCTGCCTGCAGGGCCCTCGCAGCGGAGGGTTCCCTCCTTCTGCCACGGTTGCCATGTTGCAGTAACAGCATTTCGCAGACAGTTTCAGGAAGTACGCAATCACAGCGGAATCTGGGATGTCATTTAAAACAAAACAAAGCAAAAACAACCACACCCCCAACCCTCACCAGTCCTAGGCTTCCTAGTTAAAGAGAAAAATTTAGAAGCCATGAAACCTAACAAAAAGCAGGAGACAATAGAGAGACAGTGATATTTCTACAGCAAAGCTCTTCGGATTTTTCAGCAAGTCATATCATTCTTGAAGGACTGTGACACATTGGCTTTACCTGCTTGGGTTAACAATGCAGGGTTCTTCAGTGTCAAGCAGAACGTTGTCACCAACCCTTCTGCATTAAAATCTGCAAAATCAAAATCCATCTCCCTTGTAAACTGACAGAAGGACGCAAGTGCCACTGACAGCTCCAAACCCTGTCCTTCTGGCCACTGGCACCACCACTCCCAAACCATCTCTCTGAGTTTGTTCATCTAAGCAATGGTTATAATACTTGTGTGAGATGAACAGGTCAGTGCGAGTCATGCATATGTTTTAAAGAGCTGCTAGAGTTTTATACAAAAAAGGTTGTACAAACGTTTTCCATATTGTACATGCTTTAGAATGTCTGCAAAGGGCAAAAAGCTATCATAATGCTAGCAACAATAATTTCAATTTCATTCACTTCACTGATAACAGTTTTCATCTGAAGGACTGGATCTCTGGTGTGTGTTTGTTTTTATAGACTTTGGATTAGAGTTTCATTTTTACCTCCACATCTGTGGATTGCATAAAACACTCATTAACTTACTCCTTTACAAAAATAAAATTATCGAGCATACTGGATAAAAGAACATAAGCCCTTTCCCTTTAGAAATGGCAGTTCCCAATTATTTTTGAGCAAAACCTAATGCAGAGCAAAATGCTTTCCCAAACAACTGAATTTAACTGTCTGGCTCCATACCAATGAAATTGCATTGACCTTTCCTATTTGGTAGGCAGTAATAACCTAGAACTACCTGAAATAAGGAGAATTTCTTATCACATCACAGACATGATGATAATCTTTTGTTGCTTGTGTTCCAAACGTACACAAAGCAGATGCACAGCTTTTGCAGCCAGCAGCACAGCTCACTCTTATCCTACTGCCTCAGAAGTCACAATGACATTTTCCATGCTATTATTAAGCACAATGATTTTACTAAAACTGAATTTGCTGTTATGAAGAAGTAGTGATAAACCCAAACTTCAAATTCTGATAATGTTTTTAATTTCCTTCAAAGTTTAAAGTATCCAGACTGCTAAGGATACAATGGCTATTCACAAACTCGGCTTTGGAGGAAATATTTCTACTTTTTTTGATATTAGAAATATATTCAAATCTGAATAAGAAGATCTGACATTTCAGAGACACCTCTGACAACAGCCATATTTTTACAGAGTTACTGTGCATACTTAAAAAAAGAGCTAATCCAGTCAGTGAAGAAAAAGAGAAAAAAACACAACCCACAAAAACCAAAACTGCTATTTATACCACTGGTAAATAAATGGGGGTCCCATTTGTATGTTCCGTTCAGAATCTTCACTCAGGAAATTTCTCATTCATGAAGGTACAATCTAAAAATAACGTCTGAGAAATTTTGTGCCCTCAAATTAATCCATACTCCTAGAAATACCCATTAAGATATATTCAAACATATCCTGTAACCCACTCTTTATTGACACATTTTAAAGTAAAATCAAATATATTCTTTATATTTCTCATGTTTGTGCAGCTACAGCACTTTTGATGTCCAACTTAATAGAAAAATGGAACACTGCCAGAAAAAAAAAATCGGCAAAAACCTTACATGTTCTTCAAATGCGAGGGTAGAAATATCGCTTCTGAGCTTTTCTTGTCCAAATAGACTGAATATTAATATCTAACAATGTTAACATGGAGAATGCACTGCTTGATGTGAAACGTAGTGACAGTTTTTTCACCACCAAGAGAATAAAAATACATTAATAGAAAAAATTTAAATATCTTTGGCTTTTCATTTCCTTCCATTCATTTTAACTCCTTCTTTCTAAAAGTGTTTCTATTCACCTTTCATACTAGTAAGGTCTCATATTTATTTTTCTGGAAAAAACGGTGACCCTGCATAGTTCCTTATTTATAGGTCAGGCACGATCAGCATATGATCAAAGTGTTCGGCCCTGTAAAATTATTTCTATATAGAACATATTTTTTTTTTCATGAGAATAAATCCAAGTTATCCATGAGTTTTTTTATCTTCAGAAAGAATGAATGAATGAATATGAAAGAAGTCTTGGAAAGAATCAGATTATAAAATACTAGGAATTAATGAAATACGTGTACAACTAGTTTCATAGAAAGGGTTAGAAACAGCCATTATGACACATCTGACAACTTCTATATTATTATACTTCATAATGCCTCGCTTTAGTGTACCTACAATGTAAAATTGGTAGAAGATTTTGGGGTCAGATCTTGTTATATAGATCTTGTTATACAGACTATGAAGTCAAAAACATGTTGAACAATCTTACCACAAAAATGTAAAGCAGAGAAGACTGACTTGTGAAATTATCACAATTAATAAATTGCCAAAATAGACAACTATGTGTGATAACTGATCAGTTTAGTTAATGCACATATAGTAGTTCCAATGATGCTTGCAATTATTTAATTTATTCTTTTACTATGACTTTTGAAAATATTACAGTTTTCCTCACCACTTATTTTCACTGCTCTAAGTTATGCCACTTTATTACTGCAAGAAATAACTCACTCATTTTCAGAGGATCAGGACAACTTGATGATGAAAAGTTCTGTAATATTATAGACAATTTTATCTCTTCTACTGTGTCGTTCTTCAAGCAGCTGTATGGATCAATCTTTACTTATCTACCACCTACCCATAAGTACTCATGTTTATTTTTGAGCATTCTCTTTACGTTTTAAAGGTATTTCTTCAGCATTCTTCTGCTTTTCTGGTGTTCAGAACCAAATGTATCCACGTGGATATTTTCACATCTAATTATACAGGAATGAATTATCACCTCATTGGTGCAGCCAAATAAATACTGTCTTTTCTTATTATAGTCAAAGTTCAGATCGTATCTGGACTTCAAGCTCTATGTGCTATCATAAATTTTTCTTTCACGGGAAATATTTTTGTTGACTTACATTTTCCCAGGTTACCTCCACCACTTCTAACAAATTTGTTTACTAACAAATTGTTAAATTTCCTAGATCTCTTAAGTCCCTAGTGCTCCAGGTTGTTTGCCAGTAAAAGCATCTAATTTTCTTACTGCCTCAGTAAGAGAACTACTGCCCAGAACATTACTAAATTTCACTGATTGCACAGTAATAAATAAACTTTCATCAACATTGTAGATTTATAGGTTGCATCAGCTTGTAGAGAACACCAATAAACATCAACCACATGAGATTTCTAGTTTGTAAATCATTTCTCTCTCTCCTGTTTCTGCTTTTTGTAATACTTGGAGAAGTGTGTGATGGTGTCCTGTGCTGTTAACGCACTGACAGTCAACAATGCAATTACAAGTCTTACATTCAAATTAGCACAATGAAAACATCTAGATTTTAAAATATGTGGTCTTGCTGTCCAGCTCACTGGCTCCCACTGCAACTAGTTTTCCTCTCAGAAATAGGGGGAAGCGTGCGGGGCTGGGAGAAGGGGTTGGATAAGTCAGTGCTAAATGAGCAAATTATTTCAAATAATACCAAAAAAATAATTTGTAAAACCAAACCAAAACACATAAACCCCAAAGCTTTTTTCCTGCTACCTGTCTGAATCCATTCTGAGTAAGCTGGAAGGAGCTAACTGGCTGGATTGCAGACGCTGAGGGGCTGAGCCCCTTTAAATCCCACTAGCCAAGGTTTCTAAGTAGATGTTGGTTCAATTTTTGACATACTCACTTCATTTCAGCAGAAACTCCCAGTAACCTCAAAAAGTTGTATTTAATCTGGATGAAGGCATATTTTAATGTGGGAGTATTTTGTTTTTAGCTGGCAGACATATAATTGTATCTTGCTGTGGAGATTTTTGTATGGTAAAGTTATTTCAATCCCTTAAGAAACGTCAAGATTTATTTATTAAAGGGTATTTATCTTTCATCTTCATTGAATTTCACTCTGCTTCGGTATGATAATCGGATGTCAACTTTCTTGTTGTATTTTTTGGTTGAAATGCAGCTTGCTTCCTGGATTAGATAGCAGCTAGTGATACCAGGGCACCGTCTCCTGCTTCATCAGCTGCACTTCACTACTGAGGCACACCGAGGTGAGGGAGAACTGACCCGAACCACATAAACCCTGGAGTGACCTTGGCCCTTCAGGCAATGGCAATGAGCCTGGCAGAGAGGTGGCTCCGAATGGCTGTGACACCACTGCCACAGAGAGGGATGCTGTCCACGGAGGGGACACTGCTGTGCAGCCCTGGGGTCTGGAGTGCATGGGGGGACAATGGGACTGATCGCTCACAAAGGGCCTGTCTGGCCCCTCAATACTCTGCCGTCTTTTCTTCTGTTTTCTGCATGGCGTTAAACTAAGGGAGGGTAGATTTAGACTGGATATAAGGAAGAAATTTTTTATCATGGGGGTGGTGAAACACTGGCACAGGTTGCCCAGAGAGGTGGTAGATTCCCCATCCCTGGAAACATTCAAGGCCAGGCTGGACGGGGCTCTGAGCAACCTGGTCCAGTTGAAGATGTCCCTGCTCACTGCAGGGGGGTTGGGCTGGATGACCTCTAAAGGTCCCTTCCAACCCAAAGTATTCTATGATTCTATGATTGGTGCTTCCACATCTGAGCAGGTAAAATGATCTTGAAACTATTTTCCCAGGGTTGGACTTTAATTGTCTGAAGAATAAAACTGGGCTTCTCTTTCTGTGTAGGTTAAATTTCTACAAACCACTAATACTAGTACAGCAAGCAGTAGAAGTATCTGCAATCCAAATCTTGATCTTTTCCTTTACTTCTCTTCTCCTGCTTATTCCTTCCACTGAAAAAAAAAAAAAGAAAAATATATTCAAACAGTTCTATTTCTGCTTTCCAGATGTGAACAACTCGATTAAATTCTATGGAGAACTTTTAAAAAATCATAACAAGTCAATGGGTCACGGTCTTCACAGCATAAAGGAAAAAAACTGCTAAAGCCACATTTCTGAGACCAAGCAGCATGGCTGCAGCAGCTGCAAGGTCACAGTGATTGAAACAGAACCATGAAAAGGAAACCACAGCCACAAGAACGACAGCAGAAATTACTTGTAATTTTTTTTCCATCATAGAGACTGAAGAACTGCATTCCTTTCTGTAAGCAAAGCTGGCTCTGTTGCTATACCACCAAAATTGTTCCCCCAGTTTCGGAATGAAAAGTCTTTCCCACCTCTGTGAAAAGTTTTTGATATTTGAATCAAGATCATTGAGGAGATTCAACAGAGCAAATAATGCTTTCTGAAACTTGTGAAGATTATTTATCGTGACAGTTATTCATTTTGAAAATAAAAGTGCCTTGGATGAAAGAACAACACAGACAACACTGGAGTCATTACTCAGAAATATCAAAACCTGTTTTCCCTCACCAGCTTGGATTCTTCCTGCCAGTTCTGCGAAAGGTAGCAAGATGAAAAGAGACGAGTCAAGCCTATAGACTCAGCAGGAAAAGTCTGATCTTCTCCCCCCACCTCTTTTCAAGAGGCTAAATAAAGCTAAGACATGAGCAGCAGTCTTAAGGTCCAGAGTAAAACTGCATGAACACCACAAAAAGCTTTGTGAAAAGGCATTTGGAACAGAAGCATGAGCTCATTTAGCATTCATGACTTCAGCTTTCTGTGAATGAACAGTCTTAATAATAAAATTGCTGATTTTCTCAATACAGACACTTGAAACTTGCTAGATTTCTTTACATGACTACGTAAAATAATGCTATGTATTTAGGTAAACTATCATATATGATCAAGTCTAAATGCAATTTTTTCAAGTAAAAATTGGTTGATTTACTAAAATCTAAGTAGTAAGGTGTTCATTTTTTCTGCTTTTCATACAGTCTCTGGAACTTAAAAACAAGGCAGAAATTTCCTAATCCTACTGTACTCTACTGAATAAAGGCAAGAAAGGCAGAAAGCATGACTAAGTTACTGGTTCTTTTTCAAATTATTTTGTTCCTTAAGGAATTATTTTTAAATTCATATGAAAATATAAGTGTATACAAAGATGCTGAAAGTGCTAATTTCTAATAACTTACTAAATTTAACTAGAAGAACAAATCACACTTGCTTCAGGTAACATTTTGCTGTATATAAACTTGCATTCAACGCACAAAGAAATTTGAATGTACAAGTACACTTGCTATTTCTGCAATGAAATTCTGTAATTACATACATCTAATATGTTTATTGTTACTAGTGTTAAGACTTCAATGTCAAAAATCTACACCTCCCATCAACAATTAATCCTGTTGAGAAGATGTAGATAATAGCAACGCTATTTCATACTAAGTGCTTAGATTTGTCAGAAGGCTGCAGGGAGAAACAGCTAAAACTATAATCACTTTAACACCTCCTTTCGATGAAGCTTTTCCTGTAGAGGTTTGCTGCTTGGAGCACCTTAGTGCTGTGCCACCTCTGGCACCTCCACCCTGCAAGTGCAGGGGCAGCCATGATGGCTCCCCACAAACCCAGTGTGGTGAGAGACAGGCGCAGGTCGGACGGGAGCAGGCAGACCTCCACAGCAGCATGGCCACCCTTTGGGAAAAGGGCAGTGGAAAAGCCCGTCCCATCGCACTGAGGGATGAGCTAGGCCAGCGCAGTGCAACCGAGGGGAGCTTGCGCTGAACCCAGGAGACTCGGGTGGATAAAGTGCGTCCAGGACCCTGCTAGGCTTTTTATCGCTGCATGAGACTTTCTTTCTGCTTTTAGCTACACATCATTTTAAACAGCAACGCAGGGGTGGAGAGCAGGCAAATCTCTCTGTCTTTACTAACCCAGAGACTGGTCACTGAGCATCAGTACCCATTTGAGTAAACTGTTCTCTGTTAAAGGTAGCAAACAGCATCTTTACTGTCTAAATTTTGTCCTTGATGATTTGTTCTGCACTTAAAAAGCTTAAGGCTTTCTTATTATTTCTCTAGCAGACAGAAATCATCTACTGAGCTTTTAAATTCTTAAAATGTAATTGAAATTTTAAGCTAGTTACCCACATCTCAGGCAAGATCTGTACATGGGTCACAATTCACTGCAGGCAGCCAGACTCACTAGTATTTTATGCTTCTGTCATGATCTAAGGATTCATTATCATATTTTAAAAATTGCATTTCTAAAATACAGTAAACCTAGTCATTCTGCTGTATGCTTAACCCCATTAAAATGCTCACTGCTCAGACATCTATGATCACGTGGATCCGGAAACAGCTGGTTTACAGAAAATCAATACCAATGCTACTAAATGAAGATGATTTGCTATCCACAAGAGTTTTGTTTTCAGAAATGTTTGATACTTGATTCACCAACTTGTTCTTACTATACATCATTCATGCTTAAATATTGAGATGTTCAAAGTTCTCCAGGATACAAGATCAGGAAAAGTGGCATGCAGCAATGCGATATGCTTGCTGAGCCTCAAGCAAGTGATGGAAATGAAGCAATGCCCAAGATTTATTCACATTTTCATGGTAACAAATGAGCACTGTATGCATTTGCTGGCAGGTAATTAAGTGGAGACAGATAGCTATGGGGCAAATTGGAGCATCCTGCTGCAAAGGGTCGCATACAGCTCTTCTGGCATAAGAGTTTAGTCTTTAATCTTCTTCGGCTAAATCTGGCTTATTTTTTAAAAACTCAGCCAAGCAATATGATAATGAGACCTCTTTTTAATTGTACGAGTTGTACAGTGTTACACTTTTTGGATTTACTACTCAAAATAAGAAGGCAACCTGAGTATGATCCAACAGTGCCAATGCAAGAGCAACAATTTCAGTGCTTTGCCCATTGTTCACTGAAACTGGAGGTAAAAGACACTTAAAAATTCTTTAATTCTCAATGGAAATTGAACTGAGATTTAGAGAAATACATCCCCATGCAGAGAGTCCCAAATAATATCAAGAGCATGAGAAAAAAGAATACTTTACTGGCAGAAAGCTTGCTTGTGACAAACAATCACTACTCACAGAATGCTATTTAGGGATTATTGAACAATAAGCTTTGGTTTAAAACTACGCTTAAATGTCAATTATGTGTGAGATACATAGGTTAGTGTTTTACCCTCTGGCAAGAATTTAAAGTCTCAAAAGACGATAATTCAATCTGTAAAAGGAATGTCTATGGTTATGTGTAAAGGTAACAGCCCGTCTTCCATCATGACCTTTATCATCCTTCAACTTTAGCAAGGTGTATTCTGAGAAGGATACAACCATGCAGAAAATGCTACTGGCCTGCCATTGCGATTTACTTTCTAAATTTGTGAATTATATTCCAAAAATAACACTTTCAGGCATGCCTTTACAACTAAGATACCACTTCAGATTGAATTCAGGTGTAGTGCTAGCAAACAGATACCACAGGCATTGGTTCAAGCATATGTTCAGGGTCAAATTTCAATTTGATGTGGATGCTAATCTTTAAAACAACCTCCTGCAAAGCCACTGGGAGAGCATTAAAAGGTTTATTAGTTCACTGCAAGAAATCAGTATCACTCTGCCCTTGTTTCCATATTAATACATTGTTTCACTAACTGGCGTGCTCTTGAATCACATGCTAAAAAGCTTTTCTTTACATTTATGTTTCTGCCTTTTCATGTTAAATTTTCACCTGCTTTCTGCATATGACAGTAGTAGAGTGAAGCAAAAATGTCTTTTAATTTTAGTATTTTTATTAAGAGAATGGAAAAATGTGATATAGAATTATGAACATTTGTGGTTAGGCTCTGTCAGATGTTTTAAGATCTTAGCCCAAAGAATTTACAGCAAGATTGTTCAAGGAACTAACAATTTTAAAGCAAATTACTTCCACAGGTTTGATGCAGGAAAATTTTATGATAATGTTAGAAAGTTTAACCTTTCTTGACTCTTTTCATCATCAGCAGAAAGTTCTGACTACAGATTAATGAAGATCAAACTTACATTAAGCTGACTAGCATGGAGGAGTCAACTGGAATCTTTCCTTTGACTCTTGATTGCTCTGACAGTTAAAGGCTACTTATTACTTTCTTGACAAAACTCTTCAAGACTAACACTACATTAAACCTTTAGCAAGTGCTTAGCATCCAGAAATTCACCAGCTGAAATAATATCAAGCAAGTATTTGGTGACCCTTCAATTTTTCTCTCCTATGTAAATAATTATTTTTACAGCCTTTTTTACAACCCAAAACATACATATCAGTGTCTCGAGGTACCACACTCTGAATTAGAGTTCTGTAACTAACATTGCTGCTATTCAGCGTTTAAGCTGAAGTCATGGTTCATCAAAGTCTGGCCTCTGACAAGATCCTCAAGCTGAGCACAGACCAGTTGATAAGAATCAAACTTCAGATTTATTTCAGGAGCATTAATCTGAGATTTGTCTTTCTTCATAAGGTAACACCAGTTTGTTTTAGGGGAGAAGAGACTTAATTATACCCATCTTAAAAAAAAAAAAAAATCTTTCCTGAAATGAAATGGTGTCTAATAGCTACTGTTAAAGGCAAGCACACACCTTAAAGCAGTGTCAAAATTGTCAGAAAAAAATTGAGTTAATTTACTTTAAAAAAAACTTGCTGTCATGATTGCCTTGGATTTGGAGTTATAAACATATATAACAACATAACTACCACCAATAGACACATTCGTCAAATAGAATAAAAGGTCTTTTAATAAGAGTGTTTTGGAGAAGTCCTTTTTTCCAGGCAGAGTTATTCTGCTCACTGTTAGCTTTCCAGCAAGAGCAAAATGTCATTCTTGCTTTAACCTTGGCAAGTCAGCTGTTTTCTCTGTACTCAACAGACAGCTGGATTGCAGTGCTGAAAAAAGGGAAGGAAAGGATCCACAGGCAACAGCTCTTGGGTGAACTGGAAGGTACCCATTAGCACCAATCTAAACAATAAGCTGTCAGCTAGATCTGCAACTTCACCTTAGCACCAAGTACAGAGGAGATGGGTTGTACTTCCTATCCACAGTTTAAGCAGAAGAAAAGAAGGAAAAATGGCAAGCATTTGTCTTAGCAAACACAATATGATCACAGCCCTACAAAGTACCTGGGTGGAAAGCTGAAACTGAGACAATTTCACACCTAAGAATACTCAGAATGTTTCTGTTCCAGCTTTTCCAGCTCTTCTCTTCCAGCTCTCAGTTATATTTCTGTTACTTTTCCTTACTTTTCATTGATTGCCAGTTTTTTTGGCTGCTAGTTGAGAGTAACGTCTTTTTTTTTTTTAAAGAAAATAACAAGAAAAAAGTTTGAGCAGAATTTTTCCAAAGTATTTCAACAAATTATAGAGAGCTTTAGTCATTTACAGGCTGATGGTCAAAGTAGGTATAGCTAGTTTTCGCTCAGATGTCCATCCTTTGATTTTCATGCATCCTTGCTAGAAACTACCAACCCAAATAAATAATAAATTAATACACTTGCCATCGGGAAGGTTAAATGGACTTACATTGAACTATGGAAACTGCAGAATGGATAAGTGAACATTTTGTGTCCTTCATTTTATCATCTATAATAAGATGTTAAGCTTTGGAAACTTTAAAGGAATTGAAGGAAGAAGTGCTGTGGGAACTATGATACATTTCGCTACTGAGAAGCAGCTAGCTTACTGAAGCAAATATATATTCTTCAGGAAAAAGTATACAGATACACATGGTAGAAACAGAATTTGTCATAAATTCAAAGACTGGACAAAATTTAGATCCCGACTTGAAAATCTCAAATACGATAATTTCAAACTTGATTCATTACAGAGAATTCTTTGGCCTCCTATGCATCTCAGCTCGCAATCTTCTGCCCCTAACACTTGGATAATTACAGCTTGCTCGTTACAGGAGCCACCCTTTCTGCACGCAAAGAGAACCAGGCACCTTGGGAAAACTGCTCTGTGTTCACAGTTTTTAGGGTCACTGCTCTGCAAACAATAAACTCCAACTGCGACACTAACACAGCACCAGAGCTCTAGACCAATGTGTCGATTCTTTTTATCTAATAATAATATATAACCATAGCAATAAGAATCATAGAATAATACCTCTACATTTTCCATGTCTCTCTTCTTCTTCTACCCTTAATACAGAACCATAGAATTCTTTGGGTTGGAAGGGACCTTTAGAGGTCATATAGCCCAACACCTTGCAGTGAGCAGGGACGTCTTCAACTAGACCAGGTTGCTCAGAGCCTCGTCCAACCTGGCCTATCAGCCAGCCCAGTCATTTGTTCCTCATTCAGTATTACTTCCAGAGCTGGGTATCATGGGCAAGAAGGGCTTTATTTTTTGTTTTAGATAGATAGATAGATAAGTGCCAAATCAATCAAAAACTCTCAAGAATGTAGAGAGCTCCTTTTACCAAAATACCAAGGAGTCAAGGTTTTCATATCTGACATTAGGAAAGTTATTAAACTTTCTCTTGATCTGAGGTCTTAGGTGTTCCTGTTACTTGCAATGTAGGAGGATGGCTTATACTGGTGTATAATATCATATAGGATAATGTCTCTGAAATATAATCAGCTGATATAAGGTATTCAGCATTTCTGTGGAGGTTTGTGCAACAAACTAGAATTTCCTAAAATGAAGACAAATGCATCTGGATTTGTTACAGCTGAACAATCTGATGGGGCTTCTTTTATGATAAGCATATGAGAAACTTGTTTAGTGTGACAATAAATCCAGAAACTGGTGGAGAACATTACGACCGTGACATCAGCAACCATGTCATATTACAGCCATCAATAACATGTCCACAGGCTGGAGCAGGTAAATTTGCTGTTACAATTAGACTTCTTTTACAAAAAAAACAAACAAACAAACAAACAAAAAAAACCAACCCAAGATATTTATCCCAGACAAAGGAAAAATGGGAGGAATAATGTCTTCATCTCCCTGGCTATTTCCCAATTTCACTTTAAAGTTCATGCAGTTTCCCATTTGCCGTTGGTACTAAAACTCTACCAATGCTTTTTATTGCTCCCACTCTATCTCTTTCTCATTGACCTTTTAACCTTACTAATAGGGTGTAATTACCCAGGTGAATTCTAATTTTCTAAAACACAGCCATGGTCTGGTTGCAAACCAAAAGCAATGCTAGATAAGTGGAAATGAAAAATTTGCCACCCACTAAATGATAAGGAATAATAGCTCTTTGCTTATGGTAGTCAATCATCTGATTTCCAATCCCCAGAAACAATATTGTTAGAGGGTTTTTGTTGTATTTTGTTGTTTTGGGGTTTTTTATTTTATTTTTATTTCCTGGTATGCTTTTTCTCTCCCAATCTGTATACCTAGCTCTTAAGAATAAATGGTAAATTCTGAGAGAAAAGAGCTTCATGTAGAAGGCTTTTTCTATGCCTATCCTTTCTGCCAAGAGCATTTAAAACACAAACCAGAACATCTACAAAAAACTTTCTTATTTAAAAAAATATATGGAATGATGTTATTTGAAAATTGGCCAGAATAAACACTTGATTCTATGACTGTTTATGTTTTCTGTTCGTAACATGCAAACTAAATAAAAATTTGAAAATAATCCTTTCATTGATAACATACAAATAATAAAACTCAGCTTGTATTAAAAAATTGCCATACATTTTGGTGGGAAAAGTTTCTGATTCTTAACAAGAAACAATCCAATTTTATAATTTTTATACAATTTTCTGGTTAGTTTTACTCTGAAAAATGGTGTGAAAGTTAGACTTAACGAATTTCCATCATTGTTCAGCGCAGAGAGTATTGTTAGCAAAAGCTGCAGGTGAATATCATTATGCACATTCAGACGGACTCACTATACAATCAGGAAAAATACAAAAAGAGTAGGACAAAAAGCTGCACATTTAAATATTCACATGCACATACAAAATGACATACCAATGCAGTTGTTTTTCAGCTGTTTTCTAATTTCAGGACACTGAGTTTGGGGAAAACATTTCTTTTGGGAATAGGATGACAGTGTCACCCTCATATGACATATAAAGTACCTCTGCCAGCCCCCCAGAATTTTCCATGCAATTCTGTAGCTTGGCATCAAAATATCAATGCTTGACTACCGTGGGATCTCAAAAAGTGTTTTGTAAGTAAAGCACGTATCTTAAAATTTTATATGCAAAAGTTTAAAGAGGTTATAAAGAAACCAGTTGTTTGTAGCCTGCAGTCTTATGAATTTATCAATTTTTTAAAATCATTTATGATCATCAGTAGACACAACCTTTTGATTTTTGAGTGCTGTACAGATAGTTTCCTCCTAAAAGGAAGAGGTCAGGCTGTCCTAAACTACAACAGCTACAATTACCCCACAGACTTCTCAACTTCTCATCTGGAAATGGGGCTGCCTTCACTTCTAGTGGACCTTAAAGCAGTGTTGCCCTCAGGCCTTACACTGAGGTACGAAGCACTGTCAGAAATGCCTTCATAAGCACCACCCTGTGACAGCCCTGACCCTTCTCATGACTGCCCATTTATTTCCACTGCTGTACAGTGGTTAACTGCAACTCAGTTGTGAGTTGTGCAAACGAGCCAGGTCTGGGACTTCATTATGAACCGGCTGACTAACCTGAAAGCAGAATTTATTAAATAACTCCTATTAAATCCTGTTTATGTTTTTCCTCTCAGAGGTGTTTCACTGCACAATTCTACAAACAATTATGCTAGCACTGCTGAAGAGGTAGCAACACCGTGAGGGCTGGGGATAGCAATCAGATAACAGATATTGCCCAAGCTAGTACTGCATCTAATACTTGTGATCAACAAAATCTGTGTGATGACCTCTCTGGAGAAATAAGTGGATAGATAAGTACTGGAAGGGCAGAAGATGAAGTCAAATCTGTGAGGAGAAGGATATAAAGGCAAGGACATTTGCAAAGAAAAGATAAAAGAGGAGGGGAGAAAGAAATGAGAGACACAAGATTAAATCCTTTCTCCTTTTGTTAGCAAGAGCACATCCCTTAGTACACGTGTGTGCCTTCCTAATGCATAAGAAGCCATAATAGCATCAATAGATTTACAGAATTAAAGTAAGACACATGCTTAAGAACCCTCTCGAAATAAAGTCGTAGCACCTGTGTTCAGAAAACACAACATAATGCTACACTCTTTCTCCTTAAACTACTACCTAAGTAAATTACCCAGGCATTTAATATTAAACAAGTTTACTTCTTAAAGAATCATTGCCTAAAGCTACAATATAAAAATCACAATTCTTGCTTGGAGGAGTACTTTTCTTAGAAAAAGCAGCAGACACAAAGCATGCACCAGTTTTTCTGTAATAAAGGTAAATTTCTCCATTAGCCTTTTCTCTGTGCTGTAATGTATTATTAAACTCTTAGAAGTATTGCTGATGGAATGTACTACAATAATAGCATAGCTGAAAAAGACTTCGACTTCTTTTTCAGTATAATTTATTCCATATTGGGCCAACTGGAAAGCTTTTCTAAGACTGTCAGCACCATTAGTTCTTTTCTGTTGAGGCAAAAGCAGGAGCATTGGATGAGTATTGATCTGATGTTATTCTGAGACGGTACAAGATTTGGAAGCTGGAGAAAATTAGATATGTGGGTGTACCAGGAAAAAAAAATAGTACAGAAAACTTATCCAGGGTCTGAAAGCAATTTGATCTGGGATTTCTTATCAGCACTTTGGTTTCATTCTTCATACTATTTATATATCTGGATGAAAAGTCCATTGATGCTAAAAAAAACCCCAAACATCCAAATGAATGAGAGCCTAATATAATTTATATTTTATTCGTATTTATTTAATATGTGGTGTCCTGTACATTTAGAGGTCTTGGGTTTACGTCATAGAGGTAATCAGTGTTACAATTAACTTGCAAAGAATATTCCTGAAGGCTTTCTCCAATATAGATATTGGCTGTGGTTGCCTCATACACATGATCGTCCTGAAAGTGTTTAACTACTAATATGCCCAGGCTCAGTCAACAGCCTGTTGTGGGGTGCATGCGTTAATCTTATCTAGATGTATATATGAAGTATTTTTGACAGTCTAGAGGTGGCAAATTACAAGTCTCAAGAGGATGGAGACCCTTTGCACTGAAACATAGGCACTTTATAAAGAAATTCTTCTGTTGAATAATAAGACCATCAGGAGTTTACTCTTAAGCTGAATTATTTTGTGGGTCTGTTTTATAACACATCCACACAAACAGCTGTAACCACAACCGGGATGACAGCAAAGTGAAAGCCCTGTCTGAATGGTTCTGGTAATCAACCAAATCCTCTTACATCAGTTTTTTCCTTGAAAGAGAAGATACCCTCACCCACTGACAGGAAGACAAGGCCTTCTTTTCAGTCATGGAGTCTTCTGCAACCTAGTCAAATACCTAGGATGAAGATTGGTCTGCAGACGTGACTTTTATATCCCAAGGAAGGGGAGGCTGTCTGTGATTCAGTGGAAGGTATATCACAAATTTCCACTGAAAATTTAGAGATATATAGGAATAAAAATTTGAATCTGAATGGAATCCCTGGAGGGCTCCAAGAAAGAATTTTGTAGCAACAACAAGTGCATTTCACAGGGAGTGGGATGCTTCTGTGGAAGGCAGCCGCAGAGTGAGAGAGAATCCCAACTGCAAACAGCCACAAAAGCATCTAACAGAGAGCTAGACCATATGAGACATCTTTTTGGCTTGATCTGGCACTAAGTAGACTGTAATGGTGGGGTTTCCCTGTCTGAATAAAATTTGTAAATTGTATTGTTTAGTATGTATGAAGTGATAACATCTTTTTGTCTGTATTTCATCTTATAGTTGATTACCACAATTCCCAAGCAAGTAGCTAGCATCAAGATATTCCTCACCCAGGATAGACTAAGTCTACAAAGGTAGGTTTCCAAATACTTTGAAATGTTTCCTGCTCCCCAGAATATTCCTTTTCTGCCAGGATGGAAGCAGTACAGACCTGTTCAAGACCAGGTTTTTCCAAGACAGGAAATGGAGAAATATAACAAGAGAGAGGCATGCCTGATTTCCCAACATCTCCAGGGCATTTGCAGTAGACTAGATCCTTATTTAGAGAAACAACTCTGATTAATGTGACTATTGATACCTTTTCAGGAAAGACAAATTACTATGACAAACATTCATCAGCACTTCTATCACGATTTTGTGTGAAAAGTAACATCAGTGTCATCACATGCTTTTATTGGATCATTAGTGCAGAATCTGGCCCATATTAGGATGATAAAATTTTCTCATTGCCAGACAAAAGAGCTGTCAGGAAATTCTCAGCCTTATCATAAACGACATTTTGATTTGTTCCCCTTTAAAGTTAAGCAAGATGTTCAGAGTTTTTGTGGATGAAAGATAGCATGCTCAGCACTTTACATTAAGGACCTAGCATGCAGAAAGGCATTAAAAATTAAGCCTCAAATAGGAACATGAATTTCACAAAAATATTACTCATATGCTTTTCCCAAACATTAGGGATATCAGATTTTGAAAACTAGGTGTTTATGATTGCTCTGTTTATTTAACTTTCAGAAGTGCTTACTAAATATATCCTATAGAGTTGAGTTTACTTCTTTACCTGCTCTCTTGAACAGTCAGCTTTCTTTTTTATGTCAAATTTAACTTTTCTCTCCATTTTACAGTAAACGGCCTTGACTGCTACCATGCAAATCAATAAATAGATTCATAGATATACGTTTAGATGGGCTTCAAAACTGTCAGACAATATCGTGCAGCTTTACCTAATTTAAACCTTTTTCTGAAATGCTCAGAAAAGAAATCTCTGCATCTTTCATGCCAGTGAGAAAGTCGTAGCTGGATAATAACTACACAGGGTGAAATTTTTCTAACCTGATTGCCCATCAAACCTACATATTCCTATTTGACATGTCTCAGACCCTACAGGCATGAGACAAGGTCTAAGCCAAAGCCCACTGACGTCAATAGATGCATTTCGCCCACTGAAATGGTTTTGGACAAGACTTAGAATGAGCACTTAAACACTCTTTTACAGATATTGCAAGTTCAAATGTAGAAAGCCAAATTAGATTGACAGTTTTGAAAAGATGGTCCTGTAGGACTATAGTTCTAATTTTCTTTTTTCAAATAAGTATTTGTTTAGCACTTATTTTATACTGTCAGCTTACATCTCCATAGTTGAAAATCACAGACCTATACAATGTCATACATGCACATGGGACCTGGAACACAAATATTAGGATAATGAAGCATGGATTTATTGACATCAAAGGGAGCTGTATCATTGATGTGAGCAATTTCACTACAGTTCCTACGTTTAGTCTAAAGTTAGACCAGAAGCATAACAAAAGAACGAGAGAGCATGCCATCCGGCACCAGTGGTAAGGAAACAGAAGGACTATTCTTTGGGATAAACTTGCTGCAGAAAATAGTATTGTTTTAAATTCCACTACAAATCTATAGCAATTTTTATTAAGAACTAAATTCACAATCTTACCAATGGTTCATATCCGTGTGATAAAATATGCATTATCATATTATAACTTGATATCACAATCATAAACAACATGCTCTAATAAACAAGATATTTTGAAAATATAATACACTTCTATTATTCATATAACTTAGATTATGAGAATGTGCTGAGGATTTTTTTAACATATGCCTCAGAATTTAAACTACAGTCAATCAAAGGATTCCATTTTATACATTCAATAACGTGTGTTTTGGGCCCCTCGTACTTGGATAGAATTTCATTGGGTCAGATACATCTTCTTCCTCAATAAAAAAGAACACTTAGATAAATCTTATTACAGACACTATGTCCACATCAGCCAGTGGCATTGCAAAAACCAGAAACCTGTGAGTACTTTGGTCTTCCAAATGGTTCCTCCTTAAAGCCAGCGGACTTACATCTATTTAATAAACTATTTGCTCCACCACTCTGCCAATAATAATGTATTCCCACGTACAGAAATGAGCTTTTACAAGTATGTTATAAAATGCTCCAACTTTTCATCCTAACCAAAGATGTATTAAAAAATAAGTGAAACATTGATCTATTAAAAAAGTATTGCTAAATTTTTAGATAAATCGCAATAAGGAGTCAGGTACATATTTGGTAGAACTAAGTACCAGTGAGAAATAAAAAGGAAAGTCCCTGTGAGTGGGAAGCTGGGTGGATGTGAATATCTGTGCATGAGCTGGCAAGCTGTCTTGAACAACTGAACGAATTTCAATAGTTCTCTTGGCAGTTCTGTAAACAATTAAATAATAATTAGCTACTCATATCTGAGAAAAGAAAATAATGTATTTTTCAAAATTAAGGATCACATGGATGAGTTGACAGCTTTCTGACAGCAGATTACTAGAAACAAACAAAATTAATTCCTGGTATATGCTTAAAGGCAGTTCCATCCTATTTATTGATATTGTAAACTTTAAAAAAAAAATCAAAGCAAGAAATAATTTTGTACTTGAGGATTTTGGGGGGCATTTTTATGACCACTTACAAGCAAATGAAGTCATTATGCAAATGCACAATCATGTGTTTGCCACAAGGAATTTACTAGAGTAGAAATTCTCGTTTCATTAGCTTATCACATTGTGCAATTTGTTTTCCAATGCATGCTTCTGCTTATTAATACTAAATAAATCAGAAGTTCTGTTTTGTGGAAGTCTCACAGCTGGCTCTTCATAAATCTGAAATGCCAATAGCTATCAAGTATTGCAGATACGCCTTAGTGAGAACATTCCAACTGTTTTGGTCATACTGCAATTTTTGTTTCAGAAATGTGGTTTCAATAGGGTTTTACTAGGGAAAATTTTGAGTAGTCATGCTTGAATTTTAAACTGAGACTTCAAATTACAAAGTGAATGTGGGAAAATAGGTGGAATCTGTGCTGCTAAATGCTCCCCATAAAGTTCACACTCTGGAGAATATTTTTAGAACCACAAAAATATTCTCACAAGTGAAATAATGTTTCTTTGTTCCATGTTAATCAAAAGCCTCCAAGAGAGTCATTTTTATACATGAAGAGGGGAAAAAAAAAATCTTTGAAAGAGAAAACCACCAGCCAGTCCATAAATCAAACGACATTGTGGCTTTCTGGAGTGGAGGAGTCACCCTAACTGCTGTCTTATTACAGAAAAGGAGATAGAGGTCTTCTAAAGGTTACGTGCGCCTATCTTTAAATTTTCTTGTATCTTGTCAAACAAACTTCACATGTGCCTATTTTCAAAATGTGATTTTTCAGCTCTTCAGAACACTCTCAGTGTCCAAAATCTCAGTGAACAGCAAGACTGAAATATAAAGCTATCTTTTTGCCCTGGAATCTTTTCTTCTGATCATAAAATCTTAAAACATAAAGCTGGAAGGGAAAGAAAGAGGTCATTCATTAAGCTCTCTACCTCCACTATGCAGGATCAGAGTGCATGTCAGCTCTTCCTGACAGATATTTCTCTAACTTCACTGTTAAAGCCCTTAGTAATGAAACCCTTTTGCAAGAATCTATCTCAATAATTATTTAACCTTACAATTAGCTGTCACATGGTTAATTCATTGCTTCTTGCTTTATCCACAGCACATAGCTTTAAGAGAAACATTTTACATATTTGAAGACTTAACACGATTCCTTCTTGTCTCCTCTAGATTCAACAAAAGCTTAATCAGCCCAGGCTTTTCCCAGTTTCATAGGTTCTTATCATTTTGGTTGCTATCCCAGTGACCATCTCCAGGAGCCCCTCCCTCCTGAAAGAGTGGTGCCCCAAGGCCTACACCACAAACCAGCTCCAAGGCTCTCACCTCTCTGAGCAGAAGCCATTGCATGCCCTGTCACACCTACATCACTCCCCACTGGCAGATTTTGGCGTGACATTAGCTGTAAACCAGGCTCATAGGTGATCAATATCAGCCAAACGGGACTGTTGCGAAAGATGGCGGTCCTGTCCTGTGCCCTGAGGGAGAGACACAACACTAGGATGCCCCCAATGTTGATGCTTCTCTCAAAGTCCAACCCCTGCTTGAAAGCGCTTGCTGACTCTCCCAGGAGGATGCCATCTACAGAGAGAATAAGAGCACTCTCTAAGGTAGCTAATTAAACGAGTTGACAGCGGACTGCGGAAAATCGCTGAATATATTCTTTGAGTCTGAGTTCATCTTCTAATGATTCATCTTGTGTCTAGACTGTATTACCTTTGCTTATGAAAATGTCTACTAATCTAACGATATTTAATACCTTTTCTCTACTGACAAGGGGTATTAGCCAGTCCTGGTGGAAATTAAATAGATTAAATATATTTTTGTCAGGCCTTTGTTGACTACAACTTATCTCCTTTTGTTACTCTCCCTTTTTAAAGTACTTACAAATATTTGGCTTGGTTTTTAGTTGCAGTATTTTTCCATGCATTGAAGAAAAGCTGACTCATTGATAATAATTCTTTTTCAGTCCCTTTAAAGATAGACACTAACTTTGTCATTTTGTGCCCTTCTGGAGTAATATCCGATGTCCCCGATGTCAACAAAAATCTATGCAGTTTTTTTACAAGTCAGACTTCAAGTACTAACAAACTCTCTGCATGACCTTGTTAGATCATGTCAATTAACTTGATCCTGTTAGATCATGTCCAAAAAAGAAATTATTTTATTTTTCACTTAAATCGGAATTATATATAAGGGCATAATTCTATATATTCTACATAGCTACACATAAGATTAATAAATTATTTTAAAATGGAGACCAGGGAGGTGATTCGAGACAGCCAGTATGGCTTCACCAAGGGCAAGTCCTGCCTCACCAAACTAGTGGCTTTCTATGATAGTGTAACAACAAGGGTGGACAAGGGAAAACCTATGGATGTCATCTATCTGGATTTTTGTAAAGCCTTTGACACGGTCACCCACAACATCCTTCTCTCTAAATTGGAGAGCCATGGATCTGATGGGTGGACCGTTCGGTGGATAAGGAATTGGTTGGATGGTCGCAGCCAAAGGGTGGTGGTCAACGGCTCAATGTCCAGATGGAGACCAGTGATGAGTGGAGTCCCTCAGGGGTCCGTACTGGGACCGGTGCTGTTCAATATATTTATCAATGACATGGACAGCGACATTGAGTGTA
>Ga0065711_1030703_pt1 | contig 31692 bp, 21 predicted proteins | sample Hoacrofraction12_FD_59098 | JGI IMG/M metagenome (GOLD analysis project Ga0065711, IMG submission 59098) | Hoatzin crop microbial communities from Cojedes, Venezuela - Epithelial fraction 12 v2 (version 2) | ecosystem: Host-associated > Birds > Digestive system > Esophagus > Crop | place... | reverse complement strand
GGGGATTGCTCTTGGGTTGTTGCTTGACTGAGGGTATCTGTAATCCCTTTTTTTTTTTTTTTTTGTGCTCTGTGGTCGTGTGTTTAGGCACGAGACCAGCTGAACAATGCCCTGGAGCTCAACAAACATGATCTGACTTACATGATGCTGGGGAAAATTCATCTATTGGAGGGGGAGACGGATAAAGCCATTGAAGTCTACAAGAAAGCTGTAGAGTAAGAATATGTCCCTTTTTCTATCTGCTCATGTCCCGTGCTATGCCAGTAGAAATTTGATTGGTGTCCCAGCTCTGAATTGAGGACATGATTGAAAAGCTAATGGTAATTATAGTGTCTGTGTGCAAAACTGGCACTTTCAAGCTCTTTAGCTGTCTCTGCTCTCAGCTGTAGTCCTCCTTCTGCTGACAGTGTGTCGGGCAGGAAGGTAGCTGTTTGAAGGTCTGCCAAAAAAAAGTGGAAAAACAAATGGATTGAGATGCCTGGGAGCAAACTGATCCGAGACTGACTGCATAAATCCCAAAGGTTTATCTACCAAAAAGATCTAACCCTGGGTGTCTGTCTAACCCCGATTGTCTGTCAAAAATCGGTTGCTGGGTTTCACACACTGTTTTCACTTGGAGTGGTTTGTGTTTGAAGGCATGTGAGTAGGCAGACTAGAGATGGGTTGGTGCGTGGTGAGTTTCTCCCACCCCGTCACCGTTTCTCATTACTGATCTATCTTGTTTCAGGACATTCCTGAGCATCTGACTTAGCAATGCTTTTAGAATGTAGTTTTGTAATGGAGGCAAACACTAAAGAAAAGCAGGAGCATGTCGGAAGCCAGTGCAGCATCTACATCATGTACTGGCTCTTTTCACATACTGTTTCCTTACATGTCTGCTTTTGGCTGCTGTCAGACAGTATATTGGGTTGAGTAGACATTTGGACTAATCTAGAATGTTTATTACTTAAATAATCCTTGTTAAGCATCTTACCAGGTTTACGTATCTTATCTTATATCTTGCCCTCCCTTCTTCTTCAGTCCCGATTTTTTCTTCTTTTTGTTCTCATCTGCCTATTACATTTTGCCTGCTGTTACCAGCACAGAATAGTCTGTCACTGGTCTCTGGTTTTATACCACTAGGCATAGGCAGTTTTGTGCTGGTTGGGATTTAAAGATGCCTATGGGGTTGTACACATTAAATTTCTTAAGTCTTGATAGCAGGGTCTTCTGCTATCAAGGTGAGTGAGGCCACAAATACATTGTCTCTTTCTGCTTTTTCTTTTTTGTTGTTGTTTTCATCTTACTTATTTCTTCAAAAGCTGCTGGGAATGGGGATGCTTTTAAAAGGGTTCACGACATTGCTGTGTGAACCTTGTATTAGCAATGAAGGACTGGGAATTGTATACAGTAATTGGAAGCCCTTGGGATGCATTTTTTCAAGCTTCTCTGCTGAATGGAGTGGCTTGTATGGCCAGGGATACGTTAACTGCCAGGATGGTGCCTGTCTGAGTGCTCTGATCTGTGGGCTGCAGTGGAGCACAAAGCCGTGGTGAGCAGTCCACAGCTGGTCTGTGAAACCAGGTTTGTAATCTTTTCATAGCGTGAATTAAAAGTCTGATGACAAGCGTGTGTAGGATCCATCAGAAATGCCGAGGATTGCCTGTCCTACATGGCCCAAGAGGCTTCGGATGGATTTACAGGGTGGCTTATGGGAGACGATGGAAAATCCTGTTTTGTATTTCCAGGTCACTGATGCAGACTCACTTTGAAGCTTAACAAAACCACATTATCTTATTATGCATCCAGATCTATTTCACAGAGCTGTGCTGACTTCCCATTTATACCAGAAGACATTTTGAAAGCTTAGTTGTAGTCTGTTCAAAGGAAGTCCCCGTGATGGCACATGTTCTAATATTTGCATTTATTAGCAGTTACTTTCCCGTGGTGATACTAGTATAATGTAGCATTGTAATTCCATGTTCTGATTTTACTTTGTTCTGGAAGGGCTGATGAACAACACAGCTCTCTGGCTTTTGTATTACAGGTTTTCCCCAGAAAATGCAGACCTCCTTACAACACTGGGGTTACTTTACTTGCAGGTACTGAAGACTGTTAGCTGTTACATTAACTTAATTATTTTCAAAATGACCAAGGATTTTTTTTTAGAGTTAATTTCTATCCAGCTTCCTGTGACTTGCACACGTTTATCTAAAGACTGCATTTAACATGACAGAGCTTGCTTGTCTGTATCTTTTTTTTTCCCTTTGCTGCTAAAAGCAAGTGGATTTTCTGGACCTGAGCCAGAGCAGGCATTCTGTTTGACAGCTGCCCTAATTCTGTTATAAATCCTCCAAGTATGACAAAACGTGACTAGTCATTACCTTCCTTCTGGAGCAGGAGTCTAGCAAGTTATTCTCCTACAAAAGCAGCCATGAAATTGTTAGTGTTAATGCACCATAGAAGAAAATCGAAGTCAATGTAAATAACAAAGGCATGCTTATCACTTGGGTGTGTAAAACATATAGGAAGGACTGTCTGATTATTCCAAAAGTAAGCTTCCCGAAGAGTCAACAAGCACAGAAGAATCGGCAGTAGTGCCTGAAAGGACTGATGGACTACAAAACTTGCACGAAGTGCTGATTCAGAAAGATCTGTAAGCATTTCCCTAATAGTTTAGATGTTCGAGAATGAAATGTAGATCTTGAAAAAAATTGCCATGCTCTAGAGATAGGGAAATTCAATAGGAGCCTTGGACATCTGCTAGAAGTATTATAACATTTGCCCTGGGAGTTTAGCCCCCAGGACTCTGTGCTGTGATTCGTTTGTTCAGTCTGTCGCGTCTCTCTGGATACGTGCTCACCTTCAGGAGTTGTAAAGATGCTGCTACAGCTTTCCCACTTGCTATTAGTTACAGAAGGTGCTGGACTCTGATTCATCTGTGTAATTGCTGGAGTGACAGACGGGCTTCTCATCAGTTTTCGTGACAAAAAAAGGATACCAGTATCCAGAATTTTATCCTGTTTGGGCTGGTAGAATTCTAGCATAGCTCAATGGAAAACAACAGGATTTAAGTGATTCTAAGCAGTAATGCGCTTACGTAGGGACACAGTCGTGCCCGCTGACACCTGCAGTCCATTAGAAGACAAGGGGAGAGACTTTTTGCCATGAAAAGAGTGCCCTGGGGAGTTGTGGTGAGGGCATCGAGGATGTGCAGAGTAGCAATTTGTAGCCTCTTTGCTGGAAGAGAGGAAGGAGCAGAGGAGTATCAAGCCAGAGCTCGCTCCTGTATAGAAATGGCAGAACACAAATTGTGTGGAAACCTATGCTTTGGTCAGAACAGTGAATCCAGCTCAGCAAAATCAATTTTTAGAATCTGTTCTGTAAATTATCAAATAAGAATGTGGGGTGTGATGGGAGCACTGTAAAATTCACTTTTCTGAATCTTTATTTTAACGGAATCAGAAATTCTGGTTCCCAAAGAGCATGTGTTCTACTTCTTAACCCCCTTATTCCTGAATTTCTGATGCTCATGTACTTCTTTTCCCAGCTTGGGGATTACCCGAAGGCTTTTGAACACCTTGGAAACGCGCTTACTTACGACCCAGGCAACTACAAGGTATCATGAGGAGTGGAAACGAATGAGCTGAATGATGATAAGTCACCTCTTAAAGCTAATTCCAGTATCACGGCTTTGCCATGTGTATCCAGGGTCTTAGCCTGGAGAGGTGAAAAAGGATCATGCCCAGAAGGCTTTCTCCAAAATAGGTTTCTGGGACTTTTCTCTGGGTAGGGAGTTGAATGTGTGTGGAGGTAGGGAAAGGGGAGGAGGCGGAATATGGGATCTTAAATTGATCCCTTTGGTTTTTAATGTGAAGTCACAAACAAAACAAATGGAATTTATTTTACAAGGAAGATGTTTCAGACATTGTTTCAAAAATCCCAAGAGCTGTGCCTGGGTCCCTGTGACTCCTAGGTGTGGAGCACAGACACAAGTGATATTCCATGATATTGTTCTCCCATCTGCCAATATCTCTGTCTCTGCTTCCAGCTGTTGTATACAAATGTGATTTTTCCTTGGCTCCAGCCTGGAAAGCCAAGCTTGGCACCTAGGTTTCATTCCTGATTGTGAAACTGCTTCCCTTTTTAGGCATGTCACTTCATTTCTCTCTGCTTCTTTTTTCCTCCTGTACGATGTTAACGATGTAGAGTATTGAAATATGTGGTTGACAAACGATAGATGAATGCAAGCTGAATGTTATTGTGGAAACACCTTTACACTTACAAAGTTTACTTGTCACTGTGAAATACTGTAAAGGACTTAACTAGTGTGGTTTAAGTATAGTATGTTGTAATCACTTGCTTTTTCCCCCCTGTGCATATTTCCATTAATTTGCATTATCAGCCAGTCAGTGTGAGCTAGGCAGCTTTGCTGCATATGTCTTGCTTGCGTATGTTTTGCTCTCTGGTTAACTTGCACCAGAACTATTACTGTCTGTGCTTGTTTGTAAAGAGGAGATTGATCTTCTCAGAGACTCAGACTCTGGGAGATAGTACTGTCACCCCAAAACGTACCCTAAACAATTGTCACGTTGCAACATTTTTGAGACAATTATGATCGAGGTGGTGCAGGAAGAAGCGGGCTCGAGTCCCTTCTTTACCCTGTCTTCTGTTAAATGCTGGGAGATTCTAGAGCTCCCTTCTGCTCCCCATGGTTGGTCTTGGCAGCTCCTAGAAGAAAAAAACTGAAAAAGTTAAATGTTTGCTCCTGAGATGGCTTTAGTGTATTTGTTTTGTCCTTTTGTCTTCTTGCTATATTTGGGGAAACGCAGTTCCTCAGCCGGTCACTTGTGTTCTCTCAAAGGCTACCTTGGCGGCTGGCAGCATGATGCAAGCCCATGGAGATTTTGACGTTGCCCTCTCCAAATACAGGGTGGTAGCCAGCACCGTGCCTGAAAGCCCCCCGCTGTGGAACAACATTGGGATGTGCTTCTTTGGGAAGAAGAAGTATGTAGCAGTAAGTATCTGGTTTCCTTCTGTTTTTCAGCTGTAGCTAACTTCATGCAAGAACAAGATTCCTCTTGGGGCAGAGACAGGAGGTGTGTTTTGAGTGGGCTGTGTTACAGCACGCTTGTTCCTTTTTTTGAAGGCTATCAGCTGCCTGAAGCGGGCAAACTACTTGGCTCCCTTTGACTGGAAGATCTTGTACAATTTGGGGTTAGTCCACCTCACGATGCAGCAGTATGCATCGGCCTTCCACTTCCTCAGCGCAGCCATCAACTTCCAGCCCAAGATGGGAGAGCTGTATATGCTACTTGCAGGTATGCAACACTCCATTACCAGCTCCGGTGGATATCCAGCTTAGGGGGGGGCAGCATCGAAGAGACAGAAAGTTTGGGCTGAAGTCAACAAATATTGGACAAGGCTTTACTGAGAAGACGTTCCCCAGTAGGTCACTGACAGGTACAAAGTCTGAATCGTCTGGTCGCTCTCTGTGGTGAATAGGAAGGTTAAATTGCAGTCAGACCCACATTAAGCATTGGAAAAGACTTTCTACGTGTAGGAGTTTGGATTTGGGTTGCCTAAGGAGTGGGTGTGGATTTCCAGTACTGGACATTTTTGGGATCAAGCCAGACAAATAGTTGTCAGATGTGACATTAGTGGTCTTAATCCTGGCAGCAGTGCAGACAGCCCTGCTAGCACCTGTTTATTTTACGATGTAATGACGTTCAGAATTGTCCTAAAAATGAAGTCCGTGTGAAGCACCAACTTGTATGTCTGTGTACATTTTGCTTTGTTACAGTTGCTCTGACAAACCTCGAAGACATTGAGAATGCAAAACATTCCTATGAGCAAGCTGTGGCACTGGACAAGTAAGTCTGAATCATGGCTGTCAGTCGTTTGATCGCGTTCCTTTGCCTCCCTCACCTGGTTTGCTCTGCGTGCTTTGTCCTGCTGTCTGCTTTGACCCTAAATGGTTTGCGATAGGGAAACATTTTTATTCCTGCAGCTGTGCAAGTCACTGCTTTAAAACCACCTTTTCTCTTGTAAAATTCAGATCAGCTCTGAAAAATGAAAGGGAAATTTTGTTTCAGTCCAGCCAAAGCTGGTTTTTATTTTGCTGTTTAGTTAGTGAGTCAGTGGTGATGTCTTTGGATTCCAGGCCACCTTCCAGGGAATATTTATGCACAGCAGAGCAAATTTGATAGAAGAAAACCAGTCATCCCAGAATGTTTTGTAACCCAAAGTTTCAGCACTGTGCAGAGCAACGAGAGGCTTGGTATAAAGCCTGTTCTGAACTGGGCAGCGTGAAGATTTTAGCTGGGAGAATGTGGGCAAGAAGCTAGTATAAAGCATATAAAAGCAGCGTAGTCCTTTCTCCTCCATTTTGTTAACGATGTCTGTGTTTGCAACCTAGCTCTTAAAATCAGAGCACTCGCTTTCAGAAATGGTAAAATGAACCTTGCAGTATTTCATCATTTCAGGCAGAAAACCAGATCAAGTTTATTAGTAGTTTTGTGTCTCTCCCCAGTTTACTGTGAATATTTGCATATTTACAGCAGCCAGCGGGGTGTTTCTGAACCCAGCAGTTTGTATGCTGGTGGCAGAGCTGTGCCAAAAGCACTCTTTTCTACCTGCAGCGGCCACGGCAAGGTGGCATGAGGAGGTGCTGGTCCCTTTGCCTCTGTCCTCTCTAACATAGGTGCACTGGGGTTAATTTGGGGAATTCTGGAAGTTCCTAAGCGAATTATAAAGGGCAGCAGGTTTCAAAAACATAGTGTTTGACACCATAGGGCAATTGTCTTTGTGAAGAGGTGCTGTAAATGCTTTCAGATGTTTACTGGGAATTCCATGGCTTGCATGTGTAACAGTTAGCCCTACACAGCCAGCACACATCTGACACTGCAGTTCTTCATACTTGTGCAGAATTACAAAGCAGGTGTAAATATTACTTCTGCATCTGTTTCAACTGTCAGTAGGTCTGTGCAGCCTCCTGAGAGGAACAAACCTGTGCAGACTGTGGTCAAAGATTTGTCTTTGTATTGCTGCACAGGAGTGTGTTGCAGTTGTGCATTGGTCATTCCTGCCAACATGACGAAGTCCAGTTGACTCCTTTGCCCGGCTTTCCTAACCAGCCTGCTGTGCCTAGCAAAGCAGTGCAGGACCTTAAAGATTGCTCAGATTGCTTAGTCATGAATTTGCATGCTTTGATCAAAGAGAAGGAATAGAAATATAGCTCTACAACTTCACCTAAGTGTTTGGCAATGCTATGATGCTACAGCTATAGAGTCTTATTGGGAAAGTAAAACCTCATCAACGCAAAAATGAATGCCAGCTGCCAGGGACTGCTGGGAGGAATAGCCATACTTTGTTGGGCTTGTTCAGTGGACATGCTGTAAATTTTAGACCATTATTGTGTGGCCGAATCCATGTCCCCACAGGCTTTCTTTGCTGGCATATTATGAACTGTTTGGCTGGGATGAAGATAGCCATGTTTGTTTCCATTGCCGTAAATACTTTTATAGCTGTGCTGTGACATTTGGCCTAGGTGCCCTGCTGGGATCTGGGATGGAAAGCATCTTGGAAAAATCTTCAAAAAAGGTGTTTCTTCCTAGTACTGATTCTAGCTCATAGCTGTCCTTTCTTTCTGTGGTTATTAAGCTATTGATTTTTCTAGCTGTCATATGGCTTCTCAGCTCTTGAAGGTGAATTAGCTTGATAAAGTTCAATTAATTTTAAAACTGGCTGTTCCCAGATCTGTCTGATCTCTGCGTTCAGTATTTTATTGCGTGGGTTTGTTTTTTTGTAGTTCCTTTCTTGGCTTTTATCTTTTCCCCAAAGAGATGGGGTTTTGATATTTATTTTTTCATGCATTTCTTCCTTCACTTTGGCAAAGACAGCGAGGAGAGATTTTTTTGTGCCAGGATCAGTGTTCCGCTTTCTGTAGGTGACCCTGCTTCGGCAGGAGGGTTGGACTAGATGACCCACAGAGGTCCCTTCCAACCCCTACCATTCTGTGATTCTGTGATTCTCAGTTAAAGGAAAACCAACGGTTATAAATGCTATCAGATTTCCTCTAATAGTCGTCTTTCTTGTGGCACTGACATACAACTTACCGAGGATGGGTGGTCGTGGCCTGCAGATGACACTTTCTATTTCTTGAGCAGTGTTAGCAGAAGCTTTCCCTTCTGCGCTTTTCACAAAGGATGGTCTCTGTGTCTTGGCCCCCCAGGCGTGGGTGCTAGAGTCCTTGGGTGGCTCCAGTTATCCCTGCCACGCTCCAGGAGAGGGCACCAGCCCCTCGCTCACATTTATTGAGCAAACTGCACAAAGCATCTCTCTCGCTGTGTGCAGTGATCCATGACTGCGGCTGCTCTGCGGGAGCTGCGGTTGGACAGTGCTCTGCTGCGCGCCCCTCAACCGCACGTCCCCCGGTTCTCGTCCGGCAGCCTGGGTGAGCTCCCAGGCTGGGGCCGCTGCCCCCCTTGCCTTTAATTTCTGTGTCAGGTAACACCCATGCGTTTTGCTTCTCCGAAGCAAGGGTGAAATTCAGACTGCTGAAGAGTGGTCAGAGCAGTTTGTTGAGTGTGGCTTGTCGGGCAGTTGAGGAAGGATCAGGCCTCCGAGAGCTTCACTTACCAGTCGCAGGGCCAAGGGAGTCAGCTGGCTCTTTCCCTCCGGTTTAGTTTGCTCACACTCCTGGCTGTTCCACAAGAAAGGTTGCTCTTCAGGGTTAATGTATCCTAGTGGAGAAAATGGATACTGTGGAAAATGAGATGTGGAGCAATTCTGCCTTTCTGAAATCTCCATATGCTGTTCTGCATCAGGAAGGGAGACAGGACTGTGCAGAATAACTGTGTTACTGCGGTGCTGGTCTCCTCTTCACGTCCTTCGTTAATAGGTATCACCCACTGTTTCTCTGTAGAATCATAGAATCATTAAGGTTGGAAAAGACCTCTAAGATCATCAAGTCCAACCATCAACCCAACACCACCACGCCTGCTAAACCATGTCCGAAAGTGCCACATCCACACAGTTTTTCAACCCCTCCAGGGATGGGGACTCCACCACTGCCCTGGGCAGCCTGGGCCAATGCCTGACCGCTCTTTCAGTAAAGAAATTTTTCAGAATATCCAATCTAAACCTCCTCTGCATGAATGAGAGAGAAGAGGTGGGGAAAGTGAAATGTAAATGGCATGTTCTGTAGCATGTCAGGTTGTAAAATACAATAAGTAGGCACGAGTCTGTTCCACTGCCCCGTCCCATGACAAGCTGCTCTCCTACAAACTGGGAGAGCTGTGAGAGCCCGAGGTAAGTCACAGCAAGGGCTGGGAGCCCAACACGTAACTAAAGACAGTCCTGAGGTGGTCCCCAGGGGCAAAGAATTGGCTGTTGCAGCGCAGAGCCTTGCAGGGGGTGAGGCAGTCAGCAGAGCCATTTATATTGTCAGTGACTCTGGGTTACTTTGCTGAGCCCAGGCACTGGGTCTCTCCCTGAGCATGTGGGCCTCTATCATCTTCCCAAAGGACTCTGGCTGTGCAGCCCCTCATCTGGTTCAGGGTCAGAGTACCCCAGGGCTTGTCTCTGCCAGACAGTAAGGTGTCTCCAGCTTTGCTGCTTGGCCACGTCTTCGCGGTATCCAAGTCAGGATGAGCGTTCCCACAGTGAATGCGATGCATCCTGTGTGCTTGCTGCAGGTGCAACCCCCTCGTTAACCTGAACTACGCTGTCCTGCTGTATAACCAGGGCGACAAGAAGGGAGCCCTCTGCCAGTACCAGGAGATGGAGAAGAAGGTCAATGCAATGAAAGAGAGCAGTACTCTTGACTTTGACCCTGAGGTACGTGCCTAACAGTTGTCAGCGGGAACTAAGTAGCCACGCTAAGGCTGGCAACAAACGAGGAAGAAATTTGACTTTGGAGTCTAATTATTAGGAAGAAATTCTGCTTATGAGATATTTTCGAGTAGAGCAGTTGCCTGCTGAGAGCTGCTTGCTTCGTTTCTGCTCTTTGAAGCCCAGTTCTTCAATCAATACACAGCAAGCCAAGATTCCCTCTTAATTAAGGGAATGAATTAGCAGCGATGTTTCCCTCGAGCACCAAGGCAGTAGCCAGCTCTGTACAGCTCTCAGGTTTTTTTGTGGTTTTGTTGTTGTTGCTGACTTTATTGTTGTCTGGTGTGTTCCTTATTACAATGATCTTCTCTTTTTATTTCTTGAGAAGATGGTGGAGGTTGCCCAGAAGATGGGAGCTGCCCTGCAGGTGGGGGAGAGCCTGGTCTGGACTAAGCCTGCTAAAGAGTCTAAATCCAAGCAGCGAGCTGCTCCGTCAGGGAAATCCTCCAGCACTCAGCAGCCTTTGGGCTCGAACCAGGCCCTGGGTCAAGCCATGTCTTCAGCTGCGGGGTATGGGAAAACCATGCAGCTTCCGTCAGGTACTTCGTCCTTCCTTCTCTTTAAAATAGGTCTGTGGGAGGGGGAAAGGGGAGAAGAGAAATCCCTCTTTGAGTACAGAGTTGCAGCACATGTGTAGGAAGGTGCTTACGCAGTAGTGATGTCAGTATTTGGTAATAGCTTTCCCAGATTTTTGAGTTAAGGAAGCGTGGAAGGAAGATGCTGTCTGTGGTGCATTATACTATCCTGCTTCTTCCAGGGTGTGGAAGGTCAGTAAGGTTTCCTTTCCTATCTGAGCCACGAAGGGCAAGACTCCATTAGCATTGGATTGAGATCTTGCTCCAAGAAGGAGGTGGTTTCGGATACCAGACCTCTTGTCTTCCTTTGGAAGAGCCCAGGAGCTGAGATGCACAAAAAGAGGGAGGGCAGGCTGCTGAAGAAGGGAAATGATGAACAATTTGCTGAAGCACTTTATAATTTCTGTTACAAAAATAACTGCAACCGGACTGCTTTGAAACCAGGTCCCTCCCTTGCACATGTTGCTGAATGACCTTTTAGTGCAGCCATCTGGGCTGAAGGTTGCTCAGGAGATGGCGTCAGCCTTAGAAGGCTTAGGCCAGTATCTCTACGTGCTGCTTCTTGCTGGGGCTGGGTGGGAGCAGCTCCTGAGTCACCGTTCGTAGGCTGACCCCCTCTCACCCCTGAGCTTCCGAGGAGGAATGTGCTCGAGGTCCTGCTCATCGCGGTGATTTTCCGTCACTTCTAGTCTTGTTCCCTGTGGACTGAACCAGGAGAGCGGTTGTGTAATCCAGGCCTTGTTCTTTGGCACCCCTGAGGACCTGTTCCATTTCTCACACATGGAATAAACTTTCCGTGCGTGGAAGAGTTAGCCAGCAAAGCTGAAAAATAAAACATACAGGAGTTTGAGGTTTACCTGAAGGACTTTATCATCCACATTAGAGAAGGGAGCTGGTTCCTAGCATCAGTTGTCAGCCTAAATCTTAGCGTAGAGACAATTTCGGCATGGAAGTGTCCTGTTTTGATTTTGTTCTGCAAGTAGCTATTTTAACTCCCTGAGACTCTCCCTGAGTTTGCTAAAACTGTCAATTGAAAACAGCACTGTGGCTTTGGCTTCAGCTGGCATATAAACGAGCTTCAGTGGAACTGTTTTTCCTTCCAAAGCACGAGTTAATTCCCAAGTTTGTAGTGACTTCTCACAGCAGCCCAGCTAAATGAGATCCTGTGCCTTAGCTTCCCTTCAGCAGAACTTTGGGTGCTCTAAGGTCTCAGGCTGGATAGCTCACAAAAGTTGAGTGCTGTTGATAGGCTAATGCTAGAGAGAAGAAATCGGACAGTTATTAATAGCTGCGATTTTTCTGCATCTCCATGCTGCCTGGAAGGGCAAAAAGTATAGACAAAACACACAAAGCCATACAGTAACTATAACTGTGGTCTTTCCCCAGGTGCTGGAGCTTCAGCTCCACTTGCAAAGCCTCCCTCACTGCCTCTGGAACCAGAATCGGGCTCAGAAACGAGCCCTGAGGAGACCTCGGCGCTAGCAGGGGCTGAGGAACAGCGGAAAGAAAAGCGCAAGAGCCAGCAGGCGGCGGACTAGGACGGACTCTGGTCGGGACAGGCAGGTGCAAGAGCATCTCCAGTGCTGCCTGTTGCCTTGTGGGGAAAGGGACCTGCCCTCTCCCCTGACCCAGGGTGGCTTCAACCCACTGTCGGTTAGTCTAAATGCAGCTGTTTCTGTTAATGATCTTAGCATGTGGTCTCTGCCTTGTCCCAGGGAGTTGTTGCAGCAGTCAGAAGAGGTTTCTGTGTAGCTACCGTTAGCGTGGTCACAGCTGACTACAAGAGACTGGAGGATGGAGATCCATCTCTCCACAGTGTCGGTCGTCTTCAGTGGTTGGCTGTAAGTCCCCCAGAAGGATGCTGAGGCATCCGGTATGTTCAGAAAAGCCAGCAGTAGCGGCTTAGCATCCCACACCCCAGAGAGGGTGAAACCCTTCCAGTGGCTGAACGTGTAAGCGGCTGAGGAAGCCTGTCACCGGCTGCAGTAAGATCAGTGGTTACAGGCTTGGAGACGGGAGAAGGCAGCACACCTCACCAGTGCAAGGGCAGAGCAGTAGGCCAGGCTCGGGACTAGCACAGCGTGGAGCCTTGGGCTTGTCACTCCCCATTTCGCAAGGGCAAGACTTTGTAAAGGCTTTCTCAAAGCGGAAGAAAGGAAGGCGGCACAGTTGGGTGCCATCACTCCTGAGCAGGGCACTGTGATGGGCATGGGGCACTGTGAAGCCCACGCTCTCCTGGGCGGTAGCAGTTGTGAAGCACGGGGGAGCGGCCTGATGGAGGTGAGCTGCTCTGTCCCAGGGTGATTGCTCCGTTAACACGCAGCCCGGCGGGTAGCCAGAGCAGACCTGCCGCACGGGGCTGACAGCGTGGGCGCTGGCCAGCCGACTGCGCCAGCCTTTGTAGGACTGTTTGCCTTCTGATCCCAGGATCGCTCTTTGAATTTCTTGAATCCAGCCTGGTTTTAAGTGTAAGCTGCTGTGTGGTGGCTAAGAAAGTTGCCAAGCTGGCCCGTGGTAGGGCGCATGCTCAGAGGCTGGCTACGCTGGAAGCGGGCTAGCTGCAGCAGCAAAAAAAGTCTGCCACATTCCTAGTTGTTTGCTGAGAAACAGGGTAAATGAGCCTCAGTGACGCTCTGTGCTCATGTGATTAGAGCTCTTCCTTGAGAATTTGTGTTGCCCAGCATGGGGGGAAAGATTGGTTTGCAGGAAAAAAAAGAGCAAGCCTTTTCAGAAGAGATGATACGGTCAGCTTCAATGCTAAATTTAAATTGTTGTAGGATGACAGTAGCCGTGCTCTGAATAATTCAATTGTGCCCTCCTTACAGTTGCGGTTTAGGAGTAATCATTTATGGTGGCTGCAGGGCGGCAAAGCAGCCCGCTGGCGAGCAGAGCAAGGAGTTTCAATGCCCACGTGATACTAGAGAAGCTTTGAAAATGTTTCTATCCTCGAACAGCAAAATACTGGCCTTCCTTCCCTCTGCTGCTGTCAGTTTGTTGCCTCTGGGATTTATCCAGAGCTTGATCCAGATCCTCAAAACAACTGCTTTTGGGAGCTAAAGGCGGGACCATCGTACTTTACATAAAGAACTAGTAACCGGGTTGAGTGTACTTTTTCTCACCCTCCCCTCTGCATACTGAGTGCACAAAGCCAACATTGCTGGGGGACTTCCGACCCGAGTTTTCCAAGCGGAATGTGTAGCGCTTCCCAACAAAACTGAAGCTTTGGGGGCTCAGTGTATTTGCTGGCGAACCCACCCAGCTTTTTTAAAATGTATTTCCTGTTTTCAGTTCTGCACCCTTGCATTGTATCGCTCCGCAGTTAACAGGCCCAGCAGAGGAGGGTTAGTAATGGAAAGTTCTCTGTAGTAACAACGTAAAAGCAGCGTCACCGAGGCTCTGGATACATTAACATCCTTCAGCGGTGCCTTGCGGTTAGCTGCTATTATCCAGCATGACATTAATGCCTCTTTAGCGTGCGTGTGACCAGGAGCTAAAGGGCTGTCCTGCTCCCTGGAGAACACTAAAAGAGTAGGAACCCTTTGCTTTCTCCTCTATTTGGATTACCCAAATTGCCTGCTTATCTCAAATGTGGCTTTTTTTCCAGCTGTCCTCTGCCAGTGGGTTTTGTATCGCTACAGCTGCAGAGTAGCACTCCTCTAAGGTTTCCCTCATGCTGAGAGTTGAAGAAAAAGGAGGGTTTTTTCTGGAGCACTGGCAAATGTAAACAAACCAGACAAGAAGCAGGGTAAATCAGGTACAGTGCTGCGATTTTATTCACATTAAACTTCTTACACTGAAAGTTACTGTAGCATAACAGAGTGCCTGTGAAGAAGAGGCTGAGATTGCAGAGCAAGGGCAGGCAGGGTGTGGGAACTCCTTACCTCACCCCCCCAACTTCAGTTCCAATAGCAGTTAATGGCGTAATCTTCTCGCCTGACCACGAAGGCGTTCAGGCCATGGAAACTCCAGCACAAGGCACAGTGACCAGAACAGCGTGGTGACAGGTAGGTGAGCACCAGCACTGCTGGTACAGCCGCCTCTGTTCTCAGTTGACAGCCCACCAGAGACAAGGAACAATCAAAGACCTCTCTCCTCTCCCAGTCCCCCTGGTGTAACTTACTGCCTTCCTGGCTGTTAGGGTGCTTCTACAGGGTAAATGGGACAGGGTGGATGCCTGTGAAGGTATTTAGATTAAATATATATTTTGATGAACAGCTTATGCAGGCAATGAACTGGTTCTCCCTCTGTGAAAAGAAGTAGCAGCACCTTGTTACTTTCTGGATTTGAACAGAGCAGAAGGGAGCTTCATGTCTAAGGAACCGTTTTTAAATATGTAATTACAGTTGGATAATAAATAGAACTGCAATTCCTTGTCTTGTCCCCTCTCTTCCCCCTGGGTACTGTGATGATAGTGTTTGTGTACAGTAAATTCACAGAATCTTTATGGAGAGCTTTTTTTGTGCTGTCTAATGATGAGAATGAGGCCGGACTGTGCTTTCAACTGAAATTAAGCAAGGGATTTTTCAGCATTTAAGAATTTTGGCAGTCATGCCTTATGTTCCAAAACCTGTTCCTGGCATCAGCCATAATTCTGATCTTCTCTTTTTTCCCCCATAATTGAAATTTTAAGATGGAAAAGAATAATGAGCTAATTTCTAGGGAAGCAGAAACCATCTGCTTTAGGACTTTTTTCCTCCCCCATTTTAGAAGCATGTATATCATTAACCAGGTTAAATCATGCTGCTTACAAGGCAGACTGCAGCTTGACTTCCTCACAGGAAAGAAACTCAAACAGAACACCTGGGCAGCAAGACCTTATTTCAGCCAAGAGTAACCATCTCTCTATCCAGCAACGTGTATTGAACCCACACAACTCTGGTTTTGAGGTCCCTGAGATAACTGGATGCTGGTTTACGATATGGCAGTGTTGGTGCTTACCTGCCGTGCTCCTGTACGCGATCTTGCCCAGCTGTGGTCACTGACAGGGACTGCTGAGCAAGGTGGACCTTGGGTCCTACTCAACATCCTGTTCTTGCGCAAGATGTTAAAAATTTAGACTTCCCCACTGGGAAGTGGCAAAGCCTCTTCTACAGGGACAGACAAGGCTCGATGCTGAATAAAAAAACCCCAAACTTTACTAAACAAGCAGCTCCACACATAAATGCGCTACAAAAAAAGCACATATTATCAAGCAGTTCATCTGCCAAGGCTGTTTTATTTAATAGAAGACCCAGTTCTGCTACAAGGAATGCTTTACCACTCTCTCAAACCAAGCTGCACAAAACATCGGTGTTTTTTAATGCAGGATACAGGTGAGATTTGAACCCAGTTTTACTCAGGCTGCACTAAGGAGCAGCTTTCCTGAGAAATTCACAGGGGAGGATTTCAGGGTATGCTTTTGTTTCCCCCACTTGCATTTTAATGAGAACATTCCCCCTTAGCTGCCAGCATCTGTATTCTTCCGCTGCTCTGCGATCTTCTCACAAAGGCTGGTAACAGGCTTAGTTTTCAAAGCAACAGCGAGCTGTTTGGAACAGACACCTTCCCGAGCTTCTGGCACAGAAGGTAATGGCCATGCATGCTATTTCCAACCTGCATTTGCTTCCCTTGCTGAGAGAACATCCTCCCACAAGAGCCTGGATCAGTAACTCCCTGAGAATTCAGCCTGCTCGGCTGAGATACTATGCAAGAAACTGCTCCATCTGTTAGGGAAGAGAACTTAGCAACTGACACCCCTGAACAGACAGGAGAACGAGCGTTTCTGGCTCTATGATCAAGTTTTACTGAAGAGTTTAATCAGACTCAGCACTGCTGAAGCAGAAAGCAGACAAGAGTGATGAGAGCAGGCCAAGGGCTACGCTACGCAAAAGGACTTGTTGCAAATAGGTTTTCTCTGCCCCTTACCACTCAAACTTCAAAAACAAAGAGCAAAGACAACCTTTAATATTCTCATTTCTCTCTCTCTAGTCACCTCATTAGTGCTTGAGTGAAGACTGTGAGACAGTCTTTGTTGTGGTGTCTGTTTTAGCTGGTTGTAACCAGTGAATCTGTAGATGTGTCGGTTTTTTTAAAACTTAACGGGATGCTTTGACCAAAACATTAATTGCACTAGAGAAAAGCGTAATTAATATGGCTTGAAACAAACATTCATATTCAAATATTGATTTAACACAGGACATAAGAACAATCTAACTAAAGCCACAAAAACGTAAATTCAGTGTTTTCCTCCATTTTTCTACTGTTCTTCCAAATGTACTCCAAAGCTGGATGAGTTTCCTAACACCAGGAATAGCAGTGCAGCACACCCTGTGACAGAAGCACGTGCCAGCACTGCTTCAGAATAGGTTGCTCCGAGCACGTGCGTCAGCAGCCAGGGCCAAGTCGCCGCGCAGCAACAGCAGAGCTGCTCGCTCACCGATGCCAGCATCAGCTCTCACCTGAGCCACAAGCTCCAGAAAAGAGCCCAACAGCACAGAGGTTTAAACAACTTTTAGGGTAACCAGAAAGAGTTATGTTGCCTTGTACCATTCTCACAAAAACTGTCCCAGTAGTCATTTTAACTTTTTTTCCTCAGGACATGGCTGGAAAGGTCACCCTGTGGCACATAATTCCTGATAATTCAGTACATGATTACAGAATTAAAACAAAAGCCAACCACAAGTAGCATCAGTGGAACTTCACAGTTTAAAAAAAAATAAATCTACTTTTCATTTCTGTTACTGTGGTTGGGAGGTGTACCACAGAGGTGACTACAAAAAGCAACCCCTACCTTAGGCTAACTAGTCTTAAAATAAACTTGGGCAGAAGACAATTGATGGCAAATACGTACACACTGCTGACAGTTTTCCATGAGGTTTTGGGGATGGATCGATCGCTCTGCTGCTATCCAGGCTCTGCATTCCAGCAGCTGGGAAGTGGAGTCGGGCTCTAAAGCAACACCCAACACAGGTCATAGCAGCGGATGAGGTCTTTGCTAGAGGCAATGCACAAAGGCTAAGGAAGAAAATTTTGGCACCATTTCTGTAAAAAGGAACTAATGAGAGAAGAGCAAACTTAACCAGATCTCACATACCACAACAGGAGATAACCAAGAAACACAGGAGCAAAGAAAACCACGTATTCCTTAGCAATGCTGCAAAACTCCCCGGGAGAGGAAAAGAAGAAGTGAAGAGCCTTTAAACTGGAAAGAGCTGGATTTGGGATTGGCTCTTCCATGGCCAGGTGGCACTCACACGTCACCACGGGCACAGCATGGAAGGAACGCACACTGTCAAAGTCTGCTGGCCTCCTGCGATTCACGCAGCTCAAATAACCCGCCACTTGACCTTCTGTATGCAACACATAGAAAAGATAGGAAGCATTGCTCATTTGTGATCAAGGGTAAGACAAAAAACCCAAAGCGATGTCGCTGCACTGCCTACAGGCACGCAAAGGTGGAAATACCAACGTGCATAATTTTTTGTCACCTAAAGCCGCTAGCTCACTGGCACAGTGATGAGCTCATCTGTTGCAACTTCAGCAAAGCATGTGTGAGTAAACATTTGCAGTGGAGACCCTCCTGTTCGGGAGCTTGAGGGTAGCTGAGCTTCCAGTCATCTGCCGCTGGGGATTGCAAGGTATGGGTAGTACATGAGAACGAACGGCATTTGGAGAGGCAGAGAGGATCAGGGGAAAGCAGAGATCATTTCAAGCCTGGTTTTGGAGCTTTGGTACTTTTGCAACGTTTTTGTTTCTTTGTGGTGAACAGAGATCTGGATTTTTAGAATCATCAGATAAATTTGTTTAAAAGTCACCTACTAAAGACATTTGCAGGTGACAAAAAACCCAGCCCAACCAACAAGACGCACAATCACTAGAAATTTCACTAGTTTTTTTCCCCTTTACAGACCAAAAACCCCCCACTAGCTATTTCCATTTCTGTTGTTCAGCAAGATCTCTTAAAGACACAGCAGCTTTTCTTTGCTGCCGCTGTTGCAGCTGTGCAGAGGTGTGAGACAGCCTATGCGTGCAGGCAGAGGACTTCAGAGACTCCACAGCCCTTAGTGTAGTTACGTTTGGAAGGCAGAGGGATGTTAAGCGCGTCATGTTCACAGCATGCGAAACACGAAGTGAAGACAGGCTGTTGGGGCCCACCATTCAAGTCAGCTTTATTATCATATAGATAGTTTCAAAACTTCATCAGGGATACCAATGGCCTGTCTGATTAACAGGTCACACTCGTTAAGAATTATCCTTGGGATGCGAACGTAGTGAGCCGGCGAGCGCTGTGTGCCCGGTGAAAGCAGACAGACAGACATAGCAGCAGTCTAGCCCTCAATGAGCTGCTGTCATGTGAGAAGTGACTCACGGTGCCAGGCGTGCACAGCGCACTGACAACGGGCCAAAGAAGAAATACTACCTGGTGAGAAAGCACAGGGGCAGCAGGAAGGAGTTAATAATAATAATTACAGTTTAGCTTTTAGGCTCAGATAAATTCTAAGGAATAAACCCTTTTTCATACTTGTTTACAGCAGTTAGTTATTCAAAAGCAGTTTAAAAAAAAAAGATAATTTAGGCCTGTAACACTCCTGTTAAATCCAAGCATAACTTGGGCAAGTTCTGTTAGTGCAGTTACATGATTTTAAATGGCCACGAGGTGCTGCCAGTCCAGTCAGCGCATCCCTGCAAATGTTTTTGGAAGAAAGAAGGGAAATACAGCAGCAGGACCGTTGCTGCTGACAGCTTGTGTGTATTTAGTTTTGTTTGGTTTCCAACTCGAGAATCCACACAGCTTGGCCCGGTGTCAGGCAAGTGGGACCTAGCGTAAGCGAAGGATTAGTTCTCCAGCTGGCAGGATGCGTGGCCTTTGGTGGTCCTAGGGGTGGTGTGCCAGCAGGCTACGATCATGGGTTGCAAAGTAACCCTGCCAGTGGCCTCAGACCTTTCAGACAGCTGAAAGGAGACTTTTTAAATTTATTTTTTCTGTAGGAAGACTAAAACAGAACTCCAAGTCCCATGTTACAATTTACCGATAATAACAATAAAAAATAATCTGGATAGAAATCTTTTCATTCTTAAGAAGATCCCGCACTGAGATAAAATGCTGAGACTCAATGGAAGATCAGGATGGGATAAGCTGCAGGAAAACAGCACTGCTGTATTTCTCCTCTAGTACAACACAGAAGACTTTGCTCAGAGGGAAAGCAGAAGTTAAATATACATTGACAGACAGCATTGTGTGCTAAGGAAGTACAAGTTACAACAGCTGTCAATTTTTATCCTTACAGAGCATTCACGGTGGCATTCTCCAACAGGGGAACACCACTGACAGTAATATGACAGCGTTACTGAAACAGATCACTCCTGACTAAGCGGTACGGGCTCTCCTCACCTCCATTCTGATGTGAAGACTGACCTAAAGTGACCTCCCACAAATTCTGCTGCAGCGCAGGCTCGCACAGACATGCTGGTTGCATTTAATCCAGTTAGACTGAAAAAACATGTCTGATAACTATGCAAATACATTTGAAGTTCCTTGAAGTGGACAGAGACAAAACCATGCTGGAAAGAGACAAAAAAGATGCCGGCACGATGCAATCCATAGCGTGTGACTGTGAAGAGGAAAAAATATGAACGAAGTATTGAACAAGGACACATGGTGCTACTTTTTTTAATTTCAAAGGCTGTCCAGAACAAAGAAACTATCAGTGACCTAGTCGAACAAAAACAACCCCAAAATGAAACCCTAAAAAAGCCCTCCTCACTTCAGCCATACCTGGAAAACGCTGTGGCAGCTTTTGGCCCTTCTGGATGGAAGGCAAAGAAACTGAGGAAGATCACACAACCCTTCTCAAACAAAAAAAATTAGTCTCCAGCACTCAATCGCTTTTCTGTAAAATACTGGACAGAAGCACCCACTGTTAGCGAAGCCACCAGCTGCAAGCCCTCCCCAGCTGGAATTCTTGGTATTTAGCGTACAGCAAACACAGGCAATGTTTTGTGGGCTACCTGACAAAAAAAAACAAAGCTGTCTCCCCAAATACACACCCTGATTATCTTCACTTCTAGTTGCCCAAAAACGAAGCATGGACTACTAGGGCTCAGCTGACTACCTTTAGTCACAGAGACAACGGATACACAAAAGAATGTACACGGCCTCGAGTCCGGTGTTCTCTGTGCATTGAAGGAGCAGATACAGCGTGCATCACATTTCAGGACTCTGGTTCCCTCCAGTGCTGGGGGCACCGGGATTGAGAGGTAATTTCATCAGTAAAAGATGTCATCATCACGCCGAGCAAGCGGAAGGTTTGCTCTTGCCACGTAGCAAGTGTGTTGGGAAGAGATAATGCAAGAGCCTTTTATCTTTGATTTATCAGAGGCAGGACAGGGTTGAGCACTGCTGTGCTCTCCCTGGGTCCACACACAGGAAGTTCTCCTGGATGCTGTACTTTCCAGCACCAACAAACAAGACCCATTCAGAGTAAGAAACAGCAAACCTAGGCCAAACAGGGATTTTGATACTCGTTTCCCTCCCCGCATGCTTAAGACAAAGCAAAGCCAATTTTCACATTAAATACTAAACCATCTGTACCTAAACGTGAAGCGTTCAAGTCACTGCCAAGTGACTGGAATGTATCTGACAGTTTATACCTGGAATTATTCTTTGGCTCTTTTTCAGTTATATCCAGAAAACACACCACACTCCAATTCTCTTCCTATACCATCACTGGCTGAAATCCTAATGAGAACACGATGGTTCCTCAGACACTGTACAGTACTGGAGAGAAAGGAGGGTCTGAGTCTTCTACTGAGCATATACTTCTGAGTATAGCAGTCCTTCGGCTGAGATAGCATCCCCAAGTCCCACGGTCCGGACAGGATCTTTACACACCAAAACAGGAGTGAAATGGAACGAGATGCCTTCTCTGTGCCAATGCACCACTGGCTCATCTGGATTTAAAGAGATTTTGGAAGGTGCCTCTATCTGGGAGGTCACAAACTCCAAAGGAGCTTTAAGGAAGACCTTGCTGGTATCAATGGTTTCAGTCGCACAGGCCTGAGTCCCTGCTGCTCTAGCTCCGGCAGCCACAGCAGCAACCTGATTGCCCCAGTAGCCATCCACTGTGACCACGATATGATAGGCCAGGGTGTGGAAGTGGATCCGTGTGAGGTCAGAGGCCTGCTCCGCTGTCTTCCCGTGCTCCTTCAGGATCCAGAAGAGGATGTCACTGACTACACCCACGTCGGGAACTCCGCTCCAGGAGGCAAGGGAGGCGTGGGGACCAGAGGCAGACTGCGTGAGGAACAGCAGCTCCTGCTCGTTCAGCCCAATGGAGTTCACCAGGGGAAAGACCTGCTAACAGAAACACAGGAACAACAGACTTTCCTCCAGAGAGTGAATCAGGTTTCGGTCTTCCTCACTGTTTGTACAATACTGCCTTACGGGCTCTGTCACCAGGGTGCTCAGCAGAAGGGAACACCCAGTTTCCTGGAGAGATGCAGGCCACAGTCGCTGCACAAGCTTCCCCAATTCAACACGTTTGCAAGCATTACTTAGCCAAGAAAACATTTCATGCCAAGGGTGCGTGTTCATTTTGTGCAATTAATTTTCTAGATGCACACTTTGACAGTAGAGTAACCAAACATCAAATCCACATGAAACACTTGTAACACTGGGATGAGCGCTGTGTCAAGCTAAACAAGGAGCCATAGGATCTGTAGGAAAGAAATTCTGCAAAGAAATCTGAGGGTTTTTAAAATTATAAACTCAGCTCACATTCAAATCCTGTTTTTTCTGGAAACCTGCAAGCCTGCTAGATCTAAACCAGCCAAAGTTACTTGTATCTGTGGAGTTGTGAGTATTCTCCCAGGTCACCTTCCCCCTGTGACTGCAAAAAGTCTTCATAGCAGAGAACAGCGCCCAGCTGTGTTGCACGGTATTTCTACTGAATACAGTTGCTGAATAAACTCAGATCTGCAAAAAATCATTACTCCTTGCTGAGAACGGTCTGATGAGCAACCAAGAGCATGGTGAGATATCTCCTGAATGAAACTTCCCAGAGACACCTATCTAAATGGAACACTCTCCCTGAGCTAAAGAAAACAAATCTGTCCTCTGCTAAGCCACGAGTCATTACAGTTGTCCTTCACTGCACAGAGACTGGTAAGCTCAGCAGAGGAAACAGAAGCATTCAGAATGCAATAGCAGACATTAAACCCATGGTCTCAATTTATCTCCAAATGGATAGCCCTAATTTTAAGTTTTCATTTCTATATTCATCTACCAGTCTGCGCATTGTGATACATAAGAAAAGGAAACTGATACAAAAAAGCATGTCCTTGCATTTTTGTTACCTGATGCATAATGTTGCTCATAAAATCCTGATCAGTCATACTGGCCAACTCCAGGTGTATGGGAATGTCAGTGGGGATATCGGAAATGGAGGCCACAGCCTACAGGGGTACAGGAAAAGAGAAAAAAAACCCACCCTAAAACACATATTCATTAAGAAACAGAAAGAACAAAGAGGCTTTAACTCAGCAATACACATCCTTTAATCTTCTTGTGTATGGATTTAAACACAATTCCAAATGAGATGTCTGATGAGTGCCAGAATGTACTGCTATGGGAAAGAAATAAAAACTACTTCCAGTTTTCAGAATTCCAGAGCAGGAAAGCTGTATCTAACCCTAATCTGCACCCAACTCAGCACTTTTCTAATGGACTAATTCAGAAACCTCACAAATCTGACGCAGCTGTAGAACAGCTGATTCTAGAACAGAGAAAAAGGAAAAGAGAAGAAAAAAAAAAAAGGCTACTGCAGTGCATCAGGAAGGGCACTCAGCTGCAAGACAGGCAATGATCTGTAAATAAACGGAAAACTTGGTGTAGCTCTTCTGGACTCAGATGAGAAGGCTGCCTCTTGGATTATCTAACACAGATGCTGCTTAAAGAATGGAAGTCTTGATTATAACCGCAATCGTCTTAGCATCTGGGATAGAAAAAGCGTAATCTAGCCACTGGATAAGCTCCCGTAACTATGTCAACATACTCCAGCCAGACAACCAGACCATACCTTTTCTTTCCTAGACAACCCACTGGATCCAAGAAACATTCGTGTCACAGGATTAGACTTTTGCCATTCCTACAGTTCACATCCTTCTTTTATCATGCAATGCTGAAAAGATTTGTGGGAGATCTGAAGACGCAGCCTAATTACAAGTTCAAACCTGGGAAACCAAGACTTTGCCAGGAAGTATTTGTTGGAATGGAAATTAAGAAGACACTGGTATTCAGGTATCTTACCTCCATAAGTCGTCTCTGTCGCATCTCCTTGCTCTGGCCTTCCATCATGTGAAGTCCTGAAAGTACCACAAGATCTGGCTGAAATTCATCCAAGCTGGACACAAACACTTCCAGCATATTTAAGGCGCCATTTGACAGGTCGTGGGAGAAGATAAAGCGGTTGGCATTGGGTGCTTTCACTTGTCCCCACTCTTCACCTAGCGTGCAATAAATAGAAGCAAGTTAATTCCGAAGAGAAACAAGTCAAACCACGTGTCTGGAGATTGTTTTGGGATATTCTGCTGGAGCCCCGCGGTATGGTTTCGCAATGCGACTGTGCCCAATTAACAGCCACTGCCAGCCACAAGAGAAGTCTGGCTCTTTTTCTCATTCATTCTCTTCAGTCAACCCCTCTACCTCAGTTAGGTGCTTGTCTGGTCAGAAGGAAAATTCAATACTTGTTTGGTTTTGCAAGCTTTGTGATGTTTTAATCAGTTAGATTAGTTGATCACGCAATTAGGCGAGTGTCGCAGCTAGCTCAAGCTAAACAGCTGGAGTGTGCAGAACAGGCAAAGAGAGGGGAGGCCCTCCCCCTCTGGCAACAACCACTTGTTAGCCTGACACAAGCTGTATCGTGAAGATACTCCCTCAACAACTCTCGTGGGTCTTACTGTTCCTTACTGCGCAGCTCCCACAAAGGATCTGCAGAACAGAGCTGGATCAGTGCTGTATACATGAACTGTTTTATTCCTGGGTAAGATCACAAATGAAATGGCCTCCATCTCAAGATACCGACAGTGAGCCTAGAGAGGACACAAATTACAGAAGCCACAGTCTAACCGGCCAGCCCTCTGCCAGTTCTGCCCATCTGTCGGCGCATCTCTGCTCAGGCAGCAGGCAGTTCCTTGTGCCAGTTATGATAACTGGACAGAAAGAAATGCAAGGGAATAAATAAACACAGGTCACAAACGGCAGCTTGAACAGAAAGCTCCTGAGACACAAGCATTTTTGGGGCTATTATAGGCAGAATCTCCACGTTAGAACCAGCCTGCATACTTCTTTACTTGGCCCTCCCAGACCGTATACTGGTTATAGTTTGGAGAATACGACCAGCATTTGTGTAAAAGGCACTAGAACCGCATCAACAGCCATCAGTGCTGCCTCCTTTTAAGTCTTATGGCAAAGTTCTGTCTAGGACAAAGATCCCCAGCTTTGCGTCAGGAGGGCAGCTCTCACCTGAGAACAGAGATGCTGAGAAAAGGAGCCATCATATACTAATGTATCATCTAACCAGGATGCTTCCCGGAGCAAGAAGAATGAAGATTTACTTAGAGATTAGTGTAATTATATAAGTGCTACTGGTAACAGCACGTGTCAGTTACAGTAAGCTTGTTTCAGTGAGAAGTCCATCAGAGCGCATGCTTTGGGTGCTGCTCCCCATTAGTTTTGCTGGTGAAAAAGTTTAATTAGGTGTTTTTTTCCTTCCTCCTTGCCAAATACTCCCTCTTCTGTCACACCAATGTAACTCCTTCTGAGGCTCTATTTTGAGACAGGACCAGTGGAATGGGTCAGGCTGAGAACAGCGAGAAAATACATGGAGATTTGTTTTAGCCATTACATTAGGCTTACCCTGAACTTCACCTGCATGTGGTTAAATGGTACCTTTCTGTTTTCAGAGAACATTACTGCACTATTTGCGTGTTCATACAGCTTTAGAATTAAGCACAGCAGGTCTGCTTAGCCTTTGCATCACAACAAAATGAAAAGTCCACTTGGTTTTTATAGGTTATAGCATACAGGAATGCAGAACTAAAGGGATGTCAAGATAGCAGCATGAGTCAGTATTTACAGTAACTGTATTACAAAGGAAAAAAGTTTCAAAAGACTTTTAGATGTCTGTTCACCTACCACAGCTCCCTGAAGCGCACAGAATTACCAGATTAGCCCAGTGACCACTGCCAATACTGATAACTTACACAGTCCTTTTGGAGTTAACCGATTCAAAAAAACCCAACTTTAAAAGCAGGACTATCTTAGTGATGTTCAGGGTTCCCATCTAGCATCCAGCCTTTGGCAAGGTACCTGCTTGATACTCCAAGATAAGGTGGAATTCATCTCTTTCCTGCATGGATTCAGGTGGCACAACCACATTGTCATCAAGTAGTTCATGGAGTTTAGGACCAACTGGGCCACAAAGGAGGATCTAGAAAACAAGGAAAAACAATGGTTTCCCTGGCATGTCCCTTGCCGGCATTTCAGAGCATTTAAGCATCACCTAGACAATTTATTTAAAACAAAAAATTAAATTTTTAAAAATCAGCTACGCTTTTCAACTTGCAAGGCCAATCACATGTTCCGCCATAACTTAAGAAATAACTGCATGATCCTCAAAATTGACAAGCCTCAACGACAAGCGAATAGCATGAAATTTTTGGAACGTGTACCTTCAGGTCTGGATTTGTTGCCAGCTTCTGACCAATGAGAGCAGCATTTCCTCCTACGTAAAGCTGTAAGACAAAGAGAGGCAGGTATGGGCATTCCCTTGCTGTGATAGCTGTACACATGCCCCGTCCTCAGTATAGGCTAGAGATTTTAGCTTTTTAGAAAAGGGTCTAGCATTACAGAAATTAATAAAGCTTATTGGAGGCAAAACAGTTTTACAGTTCTCTGATATCAACAAGTTAAGTGTTCTCTGACTTTTTCTTAATCCAAGTGTTTGCTGTCAGGTAACTCGCAACCCTGTACAAATCAATTAATTCATAACTTACAGACCCTACCTCTGTGCAACTTTGCTATAGCAGTTGGTAACTTGCGGTTTTTTTAGCCAGGCTGACAAGCAAGCACTTAAAAACTGCAGTAATACCTCCTCCACTTTGAAATCAAGGTTCAACCTGCTACAGGTGTCCACATGAAGTGAGCGGAACCAGGAAACTTTCTTCAGGTAAGAAAGGTCAAACTTTCAAGTAGGAAAACTCTGATGTGAGCTTTGAAACCAAAGAATATACATTTTCACGAGGATCACAGGCAGTCAGAGCTGACAGAAAAGAGTCTTGACCAATAAAAGGCATTTAGAGCTCTTCCTCATTTTCAGAAGCAGCTGGCGAACCGCATAGAAGGTGGCATTAAACAGTTTGTAGAAATTAGCTAACTGCCAAGCAAGGTACCACATTAGATTCAGAACACCCAGTATAAATCAGAGCAACAAAACTTTGCTTTTGGAAAGGGAGTCTTCAAAAAAAATTACTTATTTCTTTTCATAACCCCTACTTCTAGAGAGAATTTAAATCCTGTGCGAAGTAGCTGACACTGATCGGAGTGCTTACAGCTCCTAAGCCTTGGACCTGTTTCCTCACTTCTGCTCATTACAAGATGTTAGAGCCCCTTTCACAGCATCAGCCCCCTCTGGCTCCCACAGAGCAGTATTCTCAGAGGCATCTCAGACCGACATTTCAGTCTGGGGAAAGTAAGCAGGGGACAGACCACTTAAAACCCTACTGTGTGCAGCAGGTGCAGAGTTCCATGGAAAGTCCGTTACATGCTCAAGCTATGCCGTAAGATTCCTTCCTAAACGATCTGCACTCTCACTAGAGAGAGAACGAAAGTCACCAGTGATGTAGAAAGTAAGAAACACTCTTCTCAAAGCTTATCTTCAGGTGAAAGACGTACTTGCGCACCAGGGTACTCGGAGGCTGTCCGCGCAATGTGTTGGAAAGACTCGGCGTCGCTGAAGAAGCGCTCGGCAGCTGCCCCTTTTTCCATGAAGTGAGTGAATGCTTCTTTCAGGTCCTGTCTGGAGTTCAAGACTGCATGATTTTTTCCATCCCCAGGTTCAAGACCGAGTGCTTCTAACAACTTCACACCAGACAGAACCACGTCTACGCAGGCGTTGACGCTGGATGAGAGAAGGAAAACGCATGCTGGGAAAACCACACGTACCTTAGGGCGCTTGAGAGACAATACAATGAGATCACTTCCCAGCCAGTGATGTTTGCTGCTTGCAGCCCTCATGCTAAGGGGGAAAACAACCAACCAAATGAAAAAACCACAAAGGCACATGAATTTCCTGAAATTGTCTACTGAAGTGTTCTCCTCTTGATGTGCTTTTATTGCGCTCCAGTACCATAGAGAGGGATTTCTAACATTCTGCTGGTTCTGTTTATAATGAATTGAGAGAGCAATTTGTCAGTTGAAGTATCTGAAAACTGCAATTTCAAAAGGACCATCCCAAATTTCCAGAAACAGCATGCTGCCTTCTCGCTAGCAGTGGACACGGGAGAAAAATCCTGCAGTAGTTAGGAAGTGATAAGAACCATTTCAGCAGATCTAGACTTTATGTGAAGTCTAACCTGGGGCTCAAATCTTCCAGTCCCCATTTCTTATCAATTACATCACTTTAAACACAGTCTGATTCAGACTAGAGAACAGGAAAGTTTCTGGGCCGGAACCAGGCCCCCAGGAATAAAGTTTATGAACACATGCCCTTGTTTCTACTGCTCGGTTTCAGAGAGATAGCAATATATACCAAATATTTACTGAGATGGTAACAGCAATTACTAAAGCATCTTCTGGAACTGCTGTCAAGTGCAATTTCTGTTCCTCTGCCCCGCGCCTCCCTGACAGGTATCCAAACAATCGATACGACTTCTGCGGGATCTCCAACTTGCACTGTGTCTACCCACATGACACTCCAAATGGCACTACATGCTCACATGTCAGTGTGAAAGGCACAGCCATTTAGCATCCTCCCAGTAGCTGACCCTTCATGCATGATTTGGGCCGCAACACGTGAAGGCTGCATCATACAAAATAAAGGACACAGAAAACCCCGAGGCTTTTCAGTACATGAGGTAATCAGCTCTGAAATCCTCTATTGTGCACCGTCTCGTACGCCAAGAAGAGAAAAATCCCTTCGCACAGCAGAGAAAAGAAAACCAAGGAAACAATAAGCTCAAGCACCATTTTAGCCCCAAACTCACTGCAGCAAAAGGTCAGCAATTTTACATTTTAATGAATCATTAAAGATGCAAGGGGACATAAACCAAGTCACGGTTCTTTCAAGTGCGACACCTCTCATCATCTTCCAACTGTCTGTCTTCTTTCTCCCTGCCATTCCTCTGCTAACAAACTTCATGCTTGTATTAAACTCCCTTCACAGCAGGGATATGCTACTAATGAACTGCGTTTGCTGTTGAACTCTGAGTTTGGTGTGTGTATATATTTTGTGTATATACATGTATATATTCAGTTGTCTTAAACCAAAGAAGAAAGCAAGGAACAAACTGAAGATATCTAGCTCTTTTCCAGTGAAGGTGTGGCAAAAGAGAGGGCTAAATGAGGCACTAAAAACCCTATTTTGTCATATATTCACTGGAGGAAGTCTGCATCGACCGTGATGCAACAGCAAGACGGACTCTAACTCAAACTATCAGCTACACAGTCATCTCGAGGTGGAGCAACTTCTTCCAGCACTTGAAGGCCAAATCTTCTAGTCAAAGTCAAGTTATCCTGTCACGTCCTTATATTTAAAAGAGAAAGTCAAGTGCTATATATAATGACAAGATTAATGGTCAGACTTAAGACCAGCATTTAAGATCAATGTGATATTCCTGAACTTTCCCCTCACCACCTTTCCAGTTTGAGAAGAGAAAGGGCGTTGGATTTCCCTGTGCACGCACAGGTGTCTCCAGCGTCTCTTGCCTTCTCCTCTCCCTTCCACCCTTCATCTCTCTCCTCTGCCTCTCCACCTTGGGTCGGTTAGTTCTCCCCTATCGTGAGGGCTTCGCACACTTCCCCACTTCATAAACTCGTCTCTCCTACCTGTTTACTGCCAGACCGTGCTCCCCAGTTGCCGCCCTCCTGGAGACAGGCTAGCAGCCTGTCCAAGCCCCTCAGACACTCTCTGTATAGAAATTTGTTTCACAGGCAAGCCAGCCAGGGACAACGCCTCCCAAGACTCGCTTGCCAACCGGCTCTGAACCACGCAGCACGCCTAAATCACCAATACGTGACTTTTCTGGACCATTGATCCCCTCAGCCATTTCTGGTTAAGGAACACTGCGGGCAGGGGGCCGCACTCGCCATCGACCCTCTCGGGGAAACGCCCGTGTCTGGAGAACCACAGGCCTGGAAACTGAACAGAGCAGTTTTAATGCATGGGCAGGTGCTGCGGTGAGGGCCCAGCCGTGCCAGCGCGAGGTCTCCCACCACGGCACCGTCTCGTGCTCCGTAAGGACGCGACGACGACCCTCTCCTGCCGACCGGCCGCCCGCTGCTGCGATGCCCAGGAGCTCGCCACATCACCTCAGGGAGGCTGCACCCCGCAGGGGAGGCCCAGGTATATACACCCCCCCTATATAGATAGATACATAGACATATAGATAGATAGCCACGGAGGCCGGCGCAGGGGAAGGGGCGCGCTTCCCCCTCCCCGCCGCGCACTGCCGGCACCTACCCGACGGCGACGCGCGCCCATCCGCGGGCCGGGCGGACGATGGCCGCCTGCCAGGCCGCCACCATGCGGCCCTCGAGGGAGCGGGTGCGGCGCAACCCCCCCAGCAGCGAAGCGGAGAGGCGGCGCAGCGCCGGGGAGGGCAGCTCGGGGCCCACCAGGCAGAGGTAGCCCAGTGCCAGGGCCAGCAGGCCCACGCACACCGACCGCTGCCACATCGCGGCGCGGCCGCTCCGCCCCCGCCACGTCGGAGGAGGGGACGCGAGCGGCGGCGGCCTCCTTACGCCGCCTCCGTGGCGCCCCGCCCCCGCCGGGCGCCAGCTGTCTTAAAGGCGCTTCGGGAATCGAGGCGGGCCCTACATGAGCGGCGCAGCCTCTTCCCCCAGCGCAACCTACGTACCTCAGGGAGGTACGGCTGCGCCGCCTGCGTAACCGAGCTACGGGAATAGGGCGGGAGGCGGAGGCGCCGCCTCGTCAGGGGAAATGGCGGGAGGCAGCGGCTGCCTGACGGGCAGCGCCGCGCCTCGGGGCTCCTGGGGAGAGTCTGCGCCTGGCCCCGGGCCCTCGGCGAGCCAGTGCTGGGGCGAGAAGTCTGCCGGGAGTGCTGCCCCAGTGCTGCTGTGGGCCGGGCCTGCCTCGGCGCCTGGCCTTCGCCGTGTTGCCAGCATTGAGCCGAAGCCCGTCCGTGGGCATCGTGCCTGCACGCTCCTCCGTACGTGGTACTGCTTCACCCTCACTTCCCCTGGGTTCTTCCTCACGGTGTCTGTGTTCCTCTGTCCTTTGTTGCCCAGAACCTTTGTGGGTCTGTGTGTTGTATTTCCACTCATGTCTGCCTGAAGCTTGTCTCTGCTGTCCCCCCGGCCCTGTGCCCTGAACAATTCAGGTCCAGCAGACCAGTAACTGGCCTGGAGCTAGTCACTGGCACTGGTGTATGTTCTGAATTCCTCTGTGGCACAGCTTCTGGCCTCAGCCTCTTTTTGTGCCTTCTCCAGGATGAGTTACCCTCAGATCTCTACCCATGCTCCTCCCAAGGCAGCCTGTGCTGGGAGCAGTGGGAGAGAGCGTGCTTTGTTTCATCCTGCCACAGGGGTGGTGTAGCAAGTCAAAAGGGAGGTTTCCCAGTTTAATGAAAGGGATCTTTTTCTGGAGTTTTTTAGAAATTGTAGAAATGTTAGCTCTAAGACTTACGACAAAAAATTTGCAGGAGTTTGACAACTCCGTGCCATGGTGCGTTGGCTGAGGCAGCTGATAATTCTCTGATTCAGTTCTGTGTTGTGAGTGATTGTCATCTCAGTTGACAAAACAAACAGTAAAGGAGATGGGACAGCGGGAGGCTTTTTGTTGCCTTCTCTTTTTAGGGTGCGAGAGTTGGTGTTCAGTCAACAGCTCATCTACAGCAGCTGTTACCTTGTGTTTAGTGACTGGCCCCGGGTGGTCATCATTGGGCTGCCCATCAGATTCCTTTTCTTACTAGTCCTTATGAAAAGGGACTGCCTATTTATTTTCTTTTTTTTTTTTCTTTTTTTTTTTTT
>Ga0065711_1006069_pt1 | contig 31694 bp, 18 predicted proteins | sample Hoacrofraction12_FD_59098 | JGI IMG/M metagenome (GOLD analysis project Ga0065711, IMG submission 59098) | Hoatzin crop microbial communities from Cojedes, Venezuela - Epithelial fraction 12 v2 (version 2) | ecosystem: Host-associated > Birds > Digestive system > Esophagus > Crop | place... | reverse complement strand
GATCTGTCGGGCATCTGGCCCTGAATGAAATCAAACAGGCGGGGTGCTCAGGCGCTGGAGGAGTAGATCCCTGTGAGTTCAGTCACTGTGATTAGCTGGTGTTCAGCCAGCGCAGTGACTCTGCTGTGTCCCCTTCTAAAACCTACGTGGGGCCGGTTGGAGTGACTGCTGCAGTTCTAGAGGCGGCAGCCCTAATGTCCGTGTGTCCCGTGTGCTGTAGACGTTCAGGTAGACTGAACTTGTGCTCCTTATGAAAGATGGGCATGATTAAACGCGGGAGGAAGATAGTTTGTTTAAGGCTGAGATGTTTAATACGTTAATCATATGTATACATAAGCCCTTTAGGTTAAAGATCTAATTGTTTTTATATTATGCAGTAGGCAGTAACTAATGTTGTTATTATATATGAAACTTACTATATAAGCTTCCTGCTTGCAAATCGCTACAAATGTCCTAGTCAGTAGGTCATGGTAATTTGAATTAGATCCCAGTGATAATTTCCACCGTGGAAGTGGAATAGAGGTAAGGACTAGGTATGAACTGTTGTCAAACGTGTGCAATGTTGAACTGGGAAGATGAATGTTTTGGGTTGTCCTTTCTCTTTTTTTAAAAAATATACTTGCATCATGTGAAATGTTCTTTCATGAAGCAGGAGACCAGAATATCTTCTTGACCTGTGTTACCATTATTACTCAATATCATGACCTTCATGCGACTGTCAAATGACAAAACACAGATTGGGGCGGGGGGGGTGGGGAGTAGAGAAACTCCAAACTGACAAACGACACCAGCGGGCTATCTTGAATGTCAGTCAAGAGCACTTTTCAGAAAAGAACTTGAAAAAGTTCCCTGTAACACCAGAAGATAAATTCTATCTGCTTTATGTGTATGCCGAGTTAACTTTTTTCTTAGCCTAAAAGGGTAACACTAGTAGAACTAAAAGAAACACTGCAAGCTTTAAATTTATATTCAAGCTCTTTTTACATGTATTTTTACAAGTCCTTCTAAAAGGAGTTTCTTACACTAGATGCATTCATCAGTGCTTTGTATACAGTCGCACTTTTTTTCTGTCTACAAGAGGTATGTTTCCTCTGTTTGAGGATTCAGGTGCTCACACAAATAAATAAGAGGCCATAATTCTTTCCTTAATTTTTTTAAAACATGTTGTGTCTGTCACTCTTCCCAATTCTTCTTGTATCCATCTCAAGTCATTTAAAAATACAGCATTGTCTTAAACTTGGCAGAGTAATCAAACTATTGTGATAATAAAGTTATGTGGGTTTGATCAAAAAAGATACATTATCACTGAATTAAAGCAGAACATGGGGTAGGGGGCAAGAAGAAGGTAAAGTGTGCAGGGATCTGCTACAGGCCACACCAGTCATTCAGATAGTAACACATGTATCTGGAGATCTCTGTGCTGGGAAGAGATTGCCACAGTTAGAAGAGAGACTTTGCTTTGAAATATTTTAAGGTGAAATGTAATGTGGTGGGTTTTTTTGCTTGAGTTGTTTCCTTGGCTCTCTTATTGCTTCTTGATCTTTTACTGTGTTACTTGTTTTGCATGCCTTTCTCACTGATCTCTCTGTACGTTATTTTTTCTTTAGTGCTTCCAACCGCTTTAATCTTCACCAAGTCACCAGTCAAAATCAAATTGTTGGTTACTTTGCACGTGCTTATTCAGCAGTACAGTGCAACTGTTACCTAGTTTTTTTAAACGGAAGACATATGATTTGATCATGGTAAAGATGTCTGGGTGAAAAACTGGGTGGTCCTTTGGGGCCAAAGGGTAGTGTCAACAGTTCAGAGTCTAAATCTACAGTTACAGGTAGCCAATTTACAAGTGGTGTTCCACAGTAGTCAGCAGCAAGGGCCGATGCCCCGCAGTGTATTCATGAACAGCCTGGGGGATGGGTTGGAATGCCCATTCAAGTCTGCAGAAGACCACAGACCAGGGGGAGGAGTTGGAATTCCAGTCGGAGGAGGGGCCTGGCAGAAGCTTCATGAAGTTCAGCAAAGCTTAGCACTTGGGACAGAAGGGTAGGAAGGAGCTTGGTGAAAAAGGACCTGGATTCCCGCTGAACAGCAAGTTGAATATAAGTGAGCAGTGTGTCCTTGTGGTGGTGAAGATTAACAACATTTAGAAAAGTGCAGACTGCAGCAGTAATCATTGCTATCTGTGTGGCACTTAGGAGGCAGCATCCAGAACACTGTGTCTGCTTTTGGTCCCCCCAGAGGAAGAGAGGGTCTGAAGAACTGAATTTTGTCCAGCAGAGGGTCACTGACAAGATCAGTGCGCTGCAGCAAAAGGCATGCAAGGAGAGGTTGGGAGATGAAGGGTTGGTTCAGCAGAGGGAGGTCGAAGGGGGTGTCTTCATTTATCTAACCACAGGAAGACAGAACCAGCCTCTTCTCAGGGGTGCACAGAAGCAGCCAACATACAATGAGCACAAGTTGCAGCAAGTGAAGTTTCAAATAGATGTCAGGAAGAAATGTTTCACTCTGAAGGGCTCTGGATCGGGGGCCCAGAAAACCTGTGGAACTTCCATCTTTGCAGATACTCCACACCTGACTAGAAAAGGTCCTGAACAACCTGGTCTAACTTTAGATTTAAGCTTAGCTGAGCAGTGGGTTGAGCCAGAGATTCCTTCCAGAAGTGTGGACACACATTTTTGAGTGATTCTCCTGCTTACATGAATGAGGCTGCATGAGCATAGATGGTAAAGAATCACCAGAACTTAGGTGCATTTCTGCTGCTGTCACTCCTTAGTTATCCTTACCTCTCACACACAGTACACATACAGTTTTAGCTTATGCTGTAGGTTTACCCTCCAGGGATCTTAATTTGGATCCTTTCTTTGCTAAGGTACTTGGTTTTGCAAAATAAACTGTAATTATTTTTGAGATCTCAACTTTTCTGTTAAATTGGGTTGAACCCAGATTCAGAGTTACCAGCGCAGTGCTTTGAATACTAGTGCAATTTCTTAAGGCTCATTTTCTTAAACATACCAAGCAGGAAAATAAATGGAGTAGGCCAATCAAGTGTACCCAGATGACTAAATTCTGGTCTAGATGTTTTGCCAAATATTTTCATTGAACACTTGCATCTCTCATGTTCCATTTTATTTTATTCAAAAATCCTATCATAAAAATCTGTGACTTCTTTTGCTAAAAGTCTTGGGATGAGGAGCTGATGGCCAGCTGAACCTCTGCCTGATCTCTTGAAAGGTATTTGGTGGGTAAGGTCTTCCTGGCATTTTATTTAGAAACAGCAAGAATCAAAATACTCAGTGAAGTACACATACAGTGAAGTACATATGCATTACTTCAAGTTCTAGGTTTTTCAGTCAGCCACAGTCTGTTCTTTTTTTCACCTCAGTGGAATATGTCTTTCTTCCTTTACTTCACTTCCAGGAGAAACATTAAAAAAATAAAAACATAAAATGAAGCTGTGTAACACTGTAAGCATTCTTTTCATTAAACAAAAATTGGTTTTAGGTAAGGAGAAACATAGTAACCGTTGACCGTACCCTTCAAAGGGGAATCGATTTCACCCCTCTCCTTAAGTAATGTGACCTCTTGCAAAAAAGCAAGACTTGATTGTATAGCTGGCAAGAAGGGTTAAAACTATAGCAAATATTTTATTTTTTCCCTAACACCTAGCATTTATCACTTAAAATACACTGTAGTTTTGCTTTTTATTCCGATAATCGTAAGGACCTCCTTGAGGCGAGGAGGGAGCCTTCCAAGCAAGATAATTTCTAGACTTGTTAAACTGTACTTATTCATAAATTCTGACTGGCTGCTAATCCTAGTTAAACGCTAAAGGTAGAATTATTGTTTGTCTGTCATCTTTCCCCCAGCTGGGTTGATTTCAATGCAATTTCAGAACTCCAGCTCTGAGCTTGTTTGCCTGCAAAGCAATAGCTGTTCCAGCTTAACAAAAACTTGTGAAGATACAGCATAGGCTAACAGAAGTAGCTTTTCTGCAGGCAGAGTTACATGACAAAGCTTGAGAGGCATGAAAAGTTACTTCTAAAATCTATGTTTTCACTACTGGCTTTTCAGCTGTGCAGCTTCTTGCATCACTTCCATGAGCCTCATGTTTCTGCTTGTCTCACTTCATTCTTTGAAAATTATTACAACTGATTGATCTGAATTCTTTTCCTCTGAGATGATAAAGACTAAGTGTAATACCATGTAACTCTTTGCACCCCTTTGTATGATGTCATGTGTTATATTAGAGACCCTATAAAGAGCTTGAATTAAGTGATCAGCCCTTGTGCTTGTCTGCTTGCTTACATACGTCTTTCTTTTCTCTGTCACTCTTTCAAGATTCAAGGCTCAAACTCTAATTCTTTGCATGTTCATTTGTTGGAAATGGAAGGAGTGTGTTATTTATTTTTTTGCTTAAATCTCTCACCAGAGAATTCAGTACGTATCTGGTGGTTTTCGCTGTATTTCATCAAATCATCTCTGTTCAAGATAGCTCTACCTGTCCAAATAGCCCAGAGAATTCTTTTGTAACTACTGCTGATAAAACTAGGGCAAAACTGACTCTGACTTTTTTTTCCACCTACAAAAAGTGAGACAGCAGTATCATAAACTGGAACCAGCCCTGCTGTGCTAGAGCTTCACCCTTTATTATCTGCGGGTTACACACGCCAGGTTCGATGAATGACCTTGTCTAATCTAATCTGTATTTATTTCCTGCTAACAGTTAGGAATCCTTATTCACTGCCTTCTGTCTCAAGGAGTCCTGAATGATTAACGGTGAATGATTACCAAATGATATTTAACATTGTTAGTAGGTCAGATACATAGGGGTTCAATAAAAAGTCTTCCATCTTCCTATCTTTATTCTAAAACCTTAGTAAATGTTACTATGCTTTTGGCAGAAAGGCAATTTCAAATACAAAAATCTTACTTGCAAACATGCAAAACTTAATGTCTTCTATTAACTAGGAGGCATAGCTCTTTCATTAGAGCTGAGAGGTATGTTCTAAAACATCATTAGTTTAATTTCTACAACCTCCACAAGAAAAAATTTGGGTCTTTGCCAATCCATCAAGAAAAAAAAGCAGTTATAACTGACAGCAAAGCTTACCAAAATATTCTTTCCTCACCTTACTTACAAAAATTCGTATGGGTGAACTCAGGTTGTATGGATGTTTGGGTTGATGATAGAAAATGACTTTCAATTATCATGGCACTGTATTTGTTCAAAAGAATAAATGTTAATTCATTGTTGTTTAAACATCTGTGTTCAGAGAAAATTCCGTTGTATAATTTATTTGCAGGTTTTTAATGCAAAAACAGCAGAGCTCTTGAGTCACCATCAAGTTGAGATACAGCAGAAATTCCCTAAAGAAGGGTATGAATTTTCTGTGGCTTTTTATTTGTTTGTGTACATTTTGGTAGAGCTTATGTATTTTTATGTAGGAATGATCAAAACTGAAGTTAATTAATAATTATTAAGAACATCGTAGCTGCTATAAAAGACTCTGGGATAGGAAAAATGGCATAAAAAATCCCACATTGGGTGTCTAGTGTGTGCTCTGAGTTATGTAAACTAAAAATAGTTAGTGTTTTACTCTTATCACTCATTAGCGTATTTAAAGTTTAAAACTAAAGTTTAAACGAGCCTTAAAGTCTCATTTAAAGTGATAAAGCTGGCCCTTTTTGCAATTTAATCATAGTCTTCAGCTTAGTCCATAGAAATTGCTTAGTTTGTTCTCTGAGGTGTTTTTTTTATTTGTTCTTAACTGACCTACCATTTGCTGCCAAAGCAAATTTACTGTTTAAAAAGGGTTTGAAATTCATTACACTTCTAGATATGTGAAACATACTTTGTAGTTATGACTGTGTCAAAATGCTCAGCTGTTTTTTTGGATTAGAATTTCTTTTTTTCCCTAAATGTAATTTTGTGTCTTTTTATTAACTGATGTTTACTGTTCATTAAAGATGGGTGGAACAAGATCCAAAGGAAATATTAAAATCTGTCCATGAATGTGTGGAAAGGACCTGTGAGAAACTGCAACAGCTGAACATAGACATAACTAACATAAAAGGTATTCCTGGTACTTAAGGGTAACTGGGTACTGTAACATACTCATGGCTGAGCAAGTCAGATGATTGTCTAGTTTTTAAGTTAGTAAATAGAAAGGTGGCAGCATTTGCTGGCATCAAACAAAATGTTAAATTGGAACTGAAAGCAGTCTGTCTGGGAGGAATAATGAGAAAAAAATAAGTCCTTCATGTATATTAACAATGCAAAATCTACAAAGTAGACTTAACCTAATCTTGCAAAATCACAGACAAGTAAAGAATGAAGAAATTCTGAAATTTAAAGTAGTATTTCTTGAGAAAAGCTAGTTTCCCTGTCAGTGTTGTTGCTGTCTCAGTTTGTGGCAAAAAAGGAGAAATTTAGAGCACATAGATTAAGCATAAAATGTTGAATTATGGGTTTTTGCAAGTAATATTTCTGGATTATAACATTAAAATTTGGAAGCTTTGTATTTCCCATTTACTTGCCTCTTCTCCTCACCTGTTCCTCCCTCCTCTCAACCTCTCCTTTCCTTACCTCACCCCCTAAAAGGGGAAAACAAACCTTCTGAAAAGGATACTTCTTTCTATTTTGTCCTGAAGCCGTTGGAGTCAGCAATCAGAGAGAAACAACAGTGGTTTGGGACAAGACAACTGGAGAACCTCTTTATAATGCTATTGGTAACTACTCTATTTTCTGAATGTGTAATATCGTAAAATGAGCGTGTTGTAGAAAAATGCTTTCCTGGTTTCCTGTGCAGATGTCATTGTGGCCTAGCCTACTAGCTTTGATTTTTTTATATCTGTGTCATAAACGGTGTATTTATATACACCAGTGCAATCAAAAAAGGTTTATTCTGTTAAAATTACTACTTAATAAATTACTTTTAACAAAAAAACAATGTTCCTGAGGGGTCTTGTACATCCTTAGCATGTAATGACGCTCTAAGTTATGGCCAGTCACTTAACTTTTAAATGAAGGAGCTTACCAAATTTTCAGGATGCTTTTGATTTAGCTTAATGGAAAAGTTAGTGAAGTAGGTTTAATGAATATTTATTGATTTGGAGTTTTATTCTTAATTTACCTTGGCTTTTCAAATTATGTCAGCTGAGAAACAGTAATTGTCTAGATTTGCTCTTTTAGGCCATGTCAAGTGCCACATTTAGTTTAGCATAGTATTACTGAAGAAACAGGACTCCTCTGTATTCAAATATGTTGTTTACAGCTTTACTGAGTCCGTACCTCAGTAACTCTGACTTAGTACTTCAGTTCAGAGTTTTCATAGAAATAGTAAATAATCAACCTGCTATTTGTTTTAACCTCCTAGTTTAATGACAGTTATCTGCTGTAAACAAAGTAGTATTAGTCATTTGCTTATGCTCTGATAGAGAGAAGTATATATCCTATTATGTGGAAAATCCTGTCTGATTTCTCAAATCATTTATTCCTCTAAATCAAATGAGTTTATCTAACCATATTTAATTTTTGCAACAGTGCAGTAAAGTACAATGGCAATAGAATATTCTTTCAGCTACATGAAAAGCTAAAAACAAAGACAGGAATTTACTGGCAAGAGCTCTATTTTCAGTTGATCAATGATCAGTTAATTTTATTTGTATTTTCAGTGTGGCTTGACCTGAGAACCCAGTCAACAGTTGAACGCCTTCTTAAAAGAATTCCAGGAAAAAACAAAGCCCATTTTAAGGTAAGGTATTCCAGAACATTTAAATAGTAGCCGAACTCTTATTGCTATGGTATATAATGCTTTGGAGGTGTGTGCTTAAAATTCCCCAAAACAAAGTAAGTCAGTTGTCACTCCTAGTCTCTTAGCTTGTCAAATAATAAAAAATGTGCATAGTACTATACTACAGGTCTGAGACTGGAAAATGTTTATTTTCCTCAAAATAAATGGTTAACACTGTACATATCTCACTATAGATGTTGAGTGAGTGATCACTAGGGTTACTTAATCATGTGCTACCTATCCCATGATAAGTAAACATCACATACAAAAATTAAGAGCAAGTAGAAGAAAACTGTTTGAACAATAATTTATTGATGTGAAATATATTATCCTGTCTCATGCCCTAATATTGAAATTAATTGGAACCAATCTGAGAACTGGGAAGATAGTTTATAAAGAGCAAATTAGTTCTTTTTTTATGTGAGTATTTACATAACAATTTGGAAAATCAATGCTTGCAAAAAGGTGTCATAATTCTTTGATTTATATTTTCCTTGACTGATTATATAAATATTATAGGGGTTTTTATATTTTGCTAGAGCCAGGAAATGAGTGTCAAAGAGCATATAAACTTAATTGATTTTTAAGTTCTAGTAGAATATAAATTCCATCTTTCCTGTGTCGTGCTGCTCATTTTGTGTCATTAATTGCTGTCTAGCCGTATGGAAATATCCTAGATAAGACAGACTTCTGCAAGCAACTATTTCCACATAAATTCTCTTTGAACCAGTTAGATCAGCTTTAATCTTTGTCCATTAGTGCACTGGTCATTTGTTTTTGATATTTTCAGACTTGTGTATTGCGTGATTAGTTCTTATTTAAATAACAACTTTGTGTAGTTTCTCTGAGTTTTATGTCTTCAGTTTTTCACTTACTATCACCGTTTTTATATATAACTACAGTATACATGGAAAAGATACTTGCATGGTCTTGAAGTCATTTTTTATTTATTTTTCAGTTTAGGACTGGTCTTCCACTTAGCACTTATTTTAGTGCGGTGAAACTTCGATGGCTTTTGGATAATGTGGAAGAGATTAAGCAAGCAGTTGATGATGGGAGAGCCATGTTTGGGACTATCGATTCATGGCTTATATGGGTATGTATTTGTGAGTTTATGATCACTCTTTTTAAAATGAATTTCCATGTCATGCACACTTTTTGTGCAAAGTACTGTGACACATGATGCCCACTGATCCCACAGTGACGTCAATACCAGCCAGTAAAGAAATTCCATTAAAGTTCCTTACAAGATGAGTTTCTACTGGTCGTGTATCGCTATATCTTTTTGTGTAGATGCTTATGTGTAGTTTACCATTTATAGGTTGCTATAAAATTTTGCTCCTGCTTTTGGAAAAATTTTCAGCTTTAGAAAGGTGTGTTAGCCACCTTTGCAATGTAAGAATCCAGGAGGTACTGCTGTACCCTTATTACCTCTCTCATGCATTTGTTCCACTGTATCGGGTCTGCCTCTTTAGTTGTTGAAGAAATATCAGAGTTCCCAGTCCCAAGCTGAAAGCTTTGTGAATGTAGAATTTTTTTTTTTTTTAATTTGTTAAAGTAAACCTGTATTTTTTCTTGGTGAATACTGTTGATATTTTTCTTGTTCAGAGTTTGACAGGTGGAAAGAATGGAGGTGTTCACTGTACAGATGTAACCAATGCCAGCAGAACAATGTTGTTCAACATTCATTCCTTGGAATGGGATCCTGAGCTCTGCCAGTAAGCTCAGTTTTATCAGTAATACCGTTATTTAAATAGATTCTAGATGTGATGTGTAAAGAAACTAATTTAATAGTAAGAATCTCTTATCTAGACTGAGATCATTGATTACTGTTGTATTTACTGTTAACATTAATAATTAAAATTCGTTGTTCTCCAGATGTCCAAATTACAACTGTCTGAAGTAATTAAAAGTAGCAAAGCCTTGATTTTTTTCTGTAGGTGGAAGACTGGTTCATGGAAACAATGACATTTAGTAGTTTCTTTATTCCTTAATCAAATTTCAAATGCAGTTACAATGATAGTGTCTCTATTTTAAATGTAAATTTATTGATAAAAGTATCATAAAGATATTGCTGGAAGAGAAATTTCTTCCCACATGAAGGAGTTGGATATGTCTTCAAAATATTCGAATATATGCTGTTTTACTCCATAATTCAGTGTCACATACTGTAACAGGTGGATGAACACATAGTGGTGGATTGAACCCTAGAAATCAAAGTTCCTTTTATAGTTTTTTTCTTTACAGCTTAAACCTATTTAAGAAAATACATGCAAAATGCTTTCTGATTTAGCACTGACCATATACATAAATAATTTTGTATTGTGTTCAGGTTCTTTGATATTCCCATGGAAATACTTCCAAAAGTACGAAGCTCCTCTGAGATTTATGGCCTGATGGTATGTTTCCTTGTATGTGTGTGAAGTTAATATTGTAAAAATATGTTAACGTAGATTTGACAGAATTTTGATAGGTTAAGAGTAATGGCTTTGTCTAGACCAGTATTGTTTGATTTATAATTAGTATATCATTATCTACTGTTGTGTAGTATTACATGAAGTTGAATATCTTGTTTTCTCTTTTAAGTGTCAAATACACAAAACAAGATGGGAGAGATTTTTTATAAGGACACACATTTCGTTTTTTGTTACAATTACTTATTGATTTAGAAACTACCCATCAGAGTGGAATGTATAATCAGTAGATTAAAAGAATGAGATTGCTGTTATTAGACCATAATATTGTTACTTCTTGTACAATTGAAAAGAAGAGATGAAAGTCACTATGGAAGTATTCATGATCTAAGAAGACTGGATGAGATGTGTAATGTGTTATTTCCACATAACTGAAGGCAAGACTAGTCAGTTTTTGTGAACTGGAAGATCACAAGTGACACCTTAGATTGCCTTGTTTTTGAAAAATAAGCTCCTCTTGCCATGTATATTTACAAAGCACTCAGTAAAAAAAAAAATTTGGAATATTGTGATGTCTTTTTAATCATACTGCTTCGAGTGCAGCTGTGAATATTACTTAAGAGTAATCGTTAAATGTTATCATGAGGCTGAGGTTTCAAGTTTACTTTGATGCAGCACCAACTCTTCTGATACAATGGCATCTGATTTATTCATAAAAGCTTCATAATTGGATAAACTGGCTGTTGTGATTTTGCATTCTGTTTCCTGGTAGTTTGCCCTATTGTTTACTAGGAACATACAGACATTTTGTAATTAAGACAAGTTATGAGATTTTTATTTAAAATATAGCTCCAACTTGCCTGAAATGTAAGTATTTTTGCTAATCTGTTAATGGAGATGCCACTAGAAGTCATTACTGACTTTTATTAATGTGAAAGTGAGATGAGAGCGTGTTGTATTAAGCTGAATGAGTGAGTTAGATGGGAAAAGATACTACGTGGCAACTGAAACAGAATAGTTGATCACTTTAAATGTGAACTTTTGTTTCTCTTCCCCTTTCCTTCCATTTTTTTTTCTTTTTCTTCCTTTCGCTGACTCTAGAAAATCTGTCCTAGCCTGGTGAGTAGAGGCTTCCATTAGGCTGACCACCTATACCTTATCCATTCTATTCAGATGCTGTGCATTTCCATTGGTTGAAGGATTAGTAAAAACACACTTTCTAGACCAATAAATTTGGTGGTTATTTCCAAATTTGAGATACTACAATTAGAGTTCATACCAAAGTTGTGTCTATAATGTAATCTTGATGTATGCATGTACCTTAATTTGCAGGCTATTGAATATTTCTTTTTACAGTGAAGTAAAAAATACAACTATGGGCTAATAAATGTTGGCTGTCTCATTTTATAAATGAGAAAAGTGAGCCATTCTGTCTACAAATATTCAATTATAGTGAAACGTCAGATTCACGCAGGGATTTTTTTAGTGCATTTATAAACTCTATTACCTTATATCCAGTTAATTAAAATTAGAATTAAAGAAAAAAATACTCAGATTGGAAATGCACTTGCATGGCTTCACTGAAAATGCATTTTCACAATTGCACAAAGAAACAATTTAAAGAAAGAAGTAAAAATTGTGAGGATATAAATTTCTTATGAGACCTATTGCAAGAAGGCAACTGAAAAACTACATGGTAGTGATTGGAAGAAATTTTGTATGAGACTTAAAATGCTGTATCTTAAAATGAGGCATCTGTCTTTCCTTAGTGTGTCATCACAATCACATTTTTTTCTAGTCACTTTACCATTTTTGCACTTTTGCATTTTACACTTGACACTGACTGCACAGGTTACACTGAACCTAATTTTCTGTATACTATAATTTCAACAAAATTTATGTTAAGAACTGTTGAGGTGACATAAAGTATACCTGTAAATTTCCTGCTCTCTATTTTTTAATGTTTTAGGCATGAGCTGTATTAAGCTAAGTCTGGTGTACGCTTGAACCAAACCATGTTGCTTACGTGACCATTCTTTGTTTTCCTTTGAGCATTACAAGTTTAACTTCTTTTTCATTGCCTTAAACTGTAGTCATGGAAAGCTAATTTGGAGCTTTTCTTTCTCTTTTGCGGATCAGAAGTCTGGTGCTTTGACAGGTGTACCGATTTCCGGGGTAAGTCCTGCTTCAACTCAGATTCTGGCATAAGAACCTTGTACTGCATGAACATATCTTGACTGGAAAAAGCTTTAAGATGGGTGAATCTTGCTACAAATTAAGCTGATGGGTTTTTTTTACTTCATGCTAAACATGAAGTAAACTTTTGAAGTTGAATGATGGATTGACTGGGTTCTTCATTATTAAGTTAAGGCACAGCTGTGGAAATTCAGCTGACAGCTTTAATGCAGTAGTGTAGTGCTTTGGGAAACTTAGGGTCTCTAAGTAAGTGAGTAACGTTACAAAATGGAACCAAAATTTGCTTTATATATAAAAGGAGTTCAGTATATATATAAAATCCAGAAATGTTGGGCAGATGCTCAGCTTTTTCCAATGCAACGTGCGTAAAGCTAGTAAATTTTAGTTTCGTTTTCTTTAAATTGTTCACCACAAGTAGCACAACACATTTAAGTTGCAGTTCTTACAAAGGGAAGAGTAGTAAAAAGCACAGGTTGTCTCTATAAATTTTTCCTCACTTTCAATTACCTGTGTGCTCCCAATAGATTAGAGTTATAGTTAAATATATCTGTTCATGTTCGTTTTTCATGCTTGTGATTCATATGCAGACATATGCTAAAAAAACCACTCTCTTTTCAGTGCTTGGGTGACCAGTCTGCTGCTCTTGTTGGGCAAATGTGTTTTCAAGATGGGCAGGCAAAAAATACGTAAGTTATTATGAAAGATGTAAGATAAACAATACGTCACTGTTCTGTTTTGAATTTAGTATTATGTTCTCTTTCCAGCTAACTGCCAAATGCTTTTGCAGTTACCACATAACTACAGCTCTACCTTTTGACTGTCTTGACCTACAAAGTAAACAGTGTCCTGACTTCTATATAAAATGGTGAAGATATTAAATGGTTTATGAGGTGTATTTTGGAACAAAGTTACTGTGAAGAAATATCTCTGTGTGACAGGAGGTTTTTGATTTAAAAATTCACCAAAACACAGATTAACACAGTTGCAGTATAATTTAAATTGTGACCTAAAGTTAAGCAAATACTGGCTGTGTGAGTTAGATTGCGTAGACTTACATGACAAAAAACTCGCAGCATTGCTAGATGGGAAAGTTTCATTTCAGTTGCAGTGCTTAGTTTTGCTTCTGTGACTAGCCCAGTGTGGAGAATTTTACATTTGTTTTTTTTCTATTTCTCAGACTCTTAGTGTCCCTTGTTTAAAATAGCTGATCAGTTAAATCAGGCACTGGTGTAATCAAACATTCATTTGAGGAAAAGCTCTCAGCCTAAATGACTTACTGTTCCATTTACAACTGTGTGCTTAACTGAGCATGTAGGTACATACACAGTATTGGACTTTCACGGATTTAATTACATATTAATCTATACTTGTTGCTAATTAACCTTCACTTTAGCTTTTATATTGATACACAAATTTAATGGTTAGTGGCCTTGTATTTTAGTAAAACAAATATGATTCTAAGTAATATTGTCATAAAGTATTTTTATAAAAAATAGTTTTATAACATAGCAGAACTTTTGAAAAAAATCCAGCTAAATCAAAAGGTAAAAGTGAGATTTTTAAACTCATTTGTGTTATTGCTTTACCCTTTTTCTCTCCAAATATAACTGACAACTTTCTCAGTACTATTTTAAGCTGTTAATTTTCAGGGTATTAAAAAGGTAGAGAACTCATAATTTCTTAGAAATTTTATTCGTTTTATTAAACTGTGTCCTTCTCTGTGTGTGTATGCACACATACATGTGGTGTGGTTTTCAAATGAGAAACATGCCATTTTTAGAAATTTTTGAACTGGATGTTTAAAGAAAATCTTCTTCTTTGTGACAGGGACAAAGTTTCTTAAGTTTTCTCCTTTAAAAGCTTGAATATAATATTGTGAAATATTTATTTTATAAAGTAGCTTTCATAATCAGCTTAAATTGAAGTAGGTAAACACTGCCACCAAAGAGAGATCTGAAGGCACAGATCAGCTGAGCACACTTAGTTTTCAGCTGTGTCTGCTCCTTGATCAAGTATTATACAAGAAATAGCCAGAGAGAGAGGTGTGGGACTAGATTTTTCAGCTGCAGGCTGCATTGAAACCAGCTCTTTGAGGACGGTTTTATTATCAGTTAAAGGTACATAACCTTCAAGGGGCAAAAGGTGGTGTCATGATCGTTCACAGGGGAGTCATGGATTCATGAAGCGCAGTAACATGTTATCCTTTAAACATCCTGGTTTTAACTTTCCTTTGCTTTCATGCTAGGTATGGAACAGGATGTTTCTTGCTGTGCAATACAGGTCAGAAGGTCAGTTGCATTTTTTAGTTGTTCACTTTTTTTTTGTAGCCTTTATTTAAGTTCTTGAGTACAACTATGTATTAGCCTTTCTTAAACTTATGGGCAACAATTATATTGCTGGAGATCAGGGAAACTGCATATTGAAATCTGAAAGAATAGAAAGTAATAATTTGTTCAAGATGTTTCAGTAATACTCCATTTCCTAGCTCCTTAAGGTTCCAAAAAGAACTTTTCATAGCAAGTTTCTTGCTCTTTCCTTGTATGTGTTTCTTAGCCTCACCCAGAAGTGCTGAGTATTGTGTTACTCAACCACATCCTTGTCTTGGCTATTTTATCTCTTCCCTTTGTTTTCTCTCATTATTTCTTTGTAGTTGCAGTTCAATAATACTACAAAGTTTTGTCTTCCTTCTTTCTCATGCACATCTCCTTCTACAGACCTCCAATTCTTTGCTATAAGGAGGCTGAAAAGATCTGAGGCAGCTCATGGAAATGAGAATTAGTACCAGCGATCTGAGGGCTCTACCTTAGGTGTTTCTTTAGAGTGACTGATAATTTACTTTGTTTAAACTTTATATATTTAATTTTTTCCAGTGAAGGTTTTGTCTCCTGTTTACTATCATTTGAATATATTTATTTAAACATTTGCTGACTCTGCTCATGCTTTACCTTTTCTTTCCCTTTTCCCCATTTAGTCTGTGTTTTCTGAGCATGGTCTGCTAACCACAATAGCTTACAAACTGGGCAGAGACAAACCTGTTTGTTATGCACTGGAAGTAAGTACAGTAATTTCTTCCTTTTTATAGCAATACATGTTCTTGTTTGTTTCTGTTTTCTAGTATCTTTATGTTATCTTCAGAGAATCCCTTCAGTTGCACAGAGATCAAAATAGCTCTGCATTATAGCTTGTGCGCCTCAAGGCTTATGTGTGGTTTTGGTTATCCTTATCTCCAATCTACATCACATAATCTAACAAAATATTTCTACATTGCATCATTTATATTTTCAGGATGTGATGGCTAAAACGTTTTTTCTGTTACACAGTCTTTCAAATCTTTAATAAATGTTACAAATATATGAGAAAAATTTTTTTAAGCTACAATTTGTTTAAAAAAGAGGGAAAAAGTGGTAGTTATCCTCTTATAATAAAAGGCATGACTCAATGTTTCTGTTATTTATTTCATTCTACTGAATTTCATTTCTAACTTCCAAAAATCTGAATCAAATTTCTGGATCAAATTTCTGGGACAAGAATCCTCTAACTTTTTTTACCTACTAAGACTTAGGTGCCTGCTTCCAGAATTTGGTTCCTCAGTTCTCCACACAACTCCGAGGGCATCCAAATTCGGTATAAAATTGGATTTTTACTATACCTTCAGGGTTCATTGTTCTAAAGATCTGCTTCTGAAGGCACAGATCAGCTGAGCACCTGTTTGGCACCAAAGCTTTCCTGGGATTAGTAGAATGATTATTCTTCCAGTTGTGTTGCTTAGTGGGCTTGATCTAATCGTTATTCTCAAAACACATGCACTGAATTCTCTGCTGCCGTTGAGCTTTTGTAGAGAGCCTATGTTTTCCATGTGAAACAGACAAAAGACACAGGATTTTCTTCGCTGGGAGAATAGCTTGTGGCTTACAGTACATTACTAGGATGTGGGAGGCTGTGTTAATTTCCTTTTCCTTCCCTAAGGACAGTTGATCTTGCATTTGCCATGTTCTGGCAAACTTTAGAGTTTTCATTTTGTGCAAGTGTGTGAAAGCTTTGTTTTATTTTTAACCCATGTTCTTAAAGTGAGAACTGGCCTAAATTTTCTGTCCGTCTGGGCATTTGTGTTTAGACTCTAGATGTAATTGGTCTTGGATTCTTTAAATCAAAGCACAAAAAGCTTAATTTGTCAGAAAGTGGCGGCTGGGGCTACTGGATGTCTCATGACTAAATTAGAGAGGCAAGAAGACTGCTTAGGAAATGTCACAGTAACTCCCCTCTGTGGATAAAATCAAGCAGTATGCACCTTTTCTACATGGAGCCTGCATAACAGGCTGCCATTTTTACCTGGTAGTCTCCAGCTGCCAAGAAACTTGTGGTTTGGTTGTGAGCATTCTTGGGAGTGCTTTAAGCTGTGACCGTAAGCCTGCAATTGGAGGCCGCAGCTACCGCTCCTCTCCAGTCTTCTGAAAAGGAACACAAAGCTACCAGTTATTGTCTCCTAATGTTGTAGTGATTTTGTTTCCTTCAGGGATCTGTTGCAATAGCTGGTGCTGTTGTTCGTTGGCTGAGGGACAATCTAGGTATCGTTAAGACTTCACAGGAAGTTGGTGAGTATTCAATTTAGGTATTGTTAAAACTTCACAGAAAGTTGGTGAGTATTCAAAATTTGGAGCTGTTCAGTTTTTTAAGTTTTCTTTTCCAGTGTCTGGATGTCTCTAATGTTGAATGAAAGCTCAAAATATTCAAGTAAAAAAAGCTGGAAGATGGATGTATTTTGCTGTATTTGAACAATTTGGTTTGCATCCATGAAATCACTGTTTATTCGTATATTTCATACAACATGTCGATACAATTGTTGAAACCCTTTGAGAGCTTTGTTCTCTTGCAATCTGTACTTTTTTGTAGTTACCCTAGCAAGCAGATATTGAGGAAGATACTATACTTACAGTGTATTTCCTGGTTTCATACAGTATTGAATTTTCCGGAGTCAAGAGTATAGAATTCTCCATTACAAAACCCAGAGCATACTTGATCCTAAACCTACATATTCATTCCTGTCCTGAACATGAGAACCTGAAGCCCTACATATGCAACAGTTGAAGTCGAAGGCTTCACACCCGTTGAGTTAGGGACCTCATTTACAAAGCTGCCTCTTGAAGGAATTGTGGAGGACAGTAATCTATTTTGGCTAAGAATACAGAAATCCTTTAACATTTGGGTAGCTGGTATTTTCTGCTTGAGCTGAACTGAAACAAGCTGGTATGTGACATTATAGAAACTAGCAATATATCAAACTTTGAAAAAGGAGAAGATATTGGAAGCATGCAAGGATAACAGTTTGAGAGTGACAGATTTAATGAGATTTAGGATTAAAAAGCAATTCATTACATATGTTTAATAATTTGATATCTTATTCAAAGGTGAAAAAATTTAGAATTCGAATTTTATGCGAAACTTCAAAGACTAAGCAAAAACTTAAAAGTTCAGTCCGATTTTCTGAGAGAAAGCTTTGCAGATCATATAAGAGAATATAAACTACTGTCACGTGAATTAGCCAACTGTTGGAACACTACAGTACCTGTTGACTTCACAAGTTTGACTAGACCTTTGGAAGGTTTGAGTTTCAAGAGCTTTAATCTTGTCAGCTTTGCGTGAAATAATGTGGGACTTCATCATGTCTTCGTATTTCCCTGAACGTGTTCTTCCTTCTCCTTTTACTCCTTTTTTGAGTGGAGTATGTATGAAAGTACTATTTTAAAAAGATTTATTTAAATGAGTTTTCTTGTTTCTTTTCTTTATTGCTGTGCTTCTCTGATCAATGCAAACAGAAGAAATTTACAAAAGCAGAAAAAACATACTTTCCTTTCTTGTTACAGGAAGGAGCTGTACATGAGCGTTATTTCCTTTCTGGTTCTAGACGTTTTAGTATAATTTTTGAAATTACAAATATTTTAATATTGGGAAGTTCAGATATCCAAAGTTATTACTCAGATATTAAGAAACTTCAGATTTGCTTGCACCTGGCTTTGTGATTATATACGTAATATGAGAATTTAGAACTCTAAATCAATTTGAAATTAATGGGAATTCAGTTCTTATCTCCTTTTGGTCTTGATCCAGTTTCACTTGCTTGCCTTGACTTAAATGCAAGTGAAGCGTGACCTTTTGGACTGCTTTGGAGGTTGCATTCTTTACCCACAGGATACCCTTTGAAAACCTTACCAAGTCTAGGTTGGAATACTGAGTACATAATTTTGGGTTTTGGTTTTGATTTTTTACACTGTACATTTCCCACAACCTCCTATGCTGCATCTTCCATTCATATTGTTGCAAATGGACAACCAGTTAATGAGGAGCAGAGTGCCAGTTAGTTGTATTTTCTTGTTGTATGTGGCTTCATTATTTTTCTAGCTACCTAATATATTCTAAATATTTTCCCTATTTAAATAACACGTATAAGTGTCATATTTAAGTGTGGGTACAGTTGTGAAAAGCTAAATGAAGACTATTTGTGTGTGTGCATTAGAAAAACTGGCTGCGGAAGTGGGAACTTCTTATGGCTGCTACTTCGTGCCAGCATTTTCAGGACTATATGCACCATACTGGGAACCCAGTGCAAGAGGGTAAGGAGCTAAGCACTGCGTTTACAGGGAGATGTAATGATTTTACAAATACTCTCACTAGTCCTTCCAAGTAAGTGAAATTATTCTTTTTGTTCCTTTGATGTGTCTGGATGCATCATTCTCTGTGGTTATCTTCAAGCAACTACTGTGTTTCTCTTTTGTATTTAATCTGTTGAAAACAGCAACTGCTGCTGGGAGAAAAAGGATTATCTAGCTCAGCTACTCACCCTCCTCTCCCCTGTCCAAATTAAAGGCAGTGGGGAACAGGGAAAGCATTTGGGCTGGATTGTGCATTTCAGAGGACGAGTACAAGGTAGTTCTATCATTCTTGTCACTAATGGGGCCAGCTTTTTTGCTTCACGCATTTCTGATTCTGAAAGGATTTTCATCTCACTGAAGAGAAAGAGGAAGTCTGCATACCTGTGAGCTGTCAGGCAACAAAAGTAGAAAGTGAAGAATTTAGTGCTGGTTAGTTTTTTTGAGCTCAGTTTCCCATGGCTGCTGCATTCGCTATCTCATTTTCTCTTCTCCTTCCAGTTCTTTTCCTGGTTGTTAAGACTGAACTAGCTGGTGCTAGTTAGAACTACTGGTCCAAACAATAACCTTCTGTTTGTCTTTTCTGTTGTGAACTTGCCTACTGTTGCCAGAATGACAACATGCCATGGGAGTCACAGAAGCGTAATGAATTTAAATACAAAATTACTTTCTAAAGTGAAAAAAGAAATCTTGAAGAGTATCTAGTTCCCAAGGTTTCGAGTAGTTGCATCTTTAGAATTTAGATGCTTTTTGTATGTAAGGAAGAAAAAGATCTTTGAATTAGATGTTTTTACAGTACTTCAGATCACAGTGCTTAATTTTTTAACTGTTGAAAGCTGATCTTTGGAGTGGCAACAACTAAAAATGTCCTTTAGTAACTTTGAACTTGCATGTCCAGCACCAAATATAGCAGCATTTCTGTCTAGTACGCTACTATTCCTCAGATGTTGAAATAGGATAAAAGGATGATTGTTTGCTCTGCAGTTTGGAGTACATTGACAGAGTTCATCTTACTCATGGTTAGATGTAGCATAATTCCTATATTCAAAAATCTCTTTGAAGGTGCAGAAGCAACTGGTGATCAGAATAGATCTGAAAACAATTTTAAGCAGTTAGAGCACAGCACTGATGCAGCTGGGCTTTTCCTTCAGAACTGAAAGCACTAGAGAATTTATTAAGATTTTAGTGATAGGTGATGATATTTTTTGAAGAAAAATCAGCCTCGATCATACATTTCCTTTTCTTAAAGGAAGACTAGAATTTGTGGGTGTGTTTGTGTGTGTATGCGTGAATATACACCCATTTGCATGCAGATTTGCAATAAAATTTTAATCTATGGCAATTACATTGATTGGATGCTGAAAGCATGTTTGTCAGGAAAACAGGGGGATAAGAGAGTTTAGATTAAAGAGAAACAAGCTATTTAATACTAAAAAGCAGTCCTCGTGCAATGGAACTGAGTAAGATTTGAATTAGAAGGCCTAGATCTGAAGTAACTGTGTGTCTGATAAAGAAGTATGTCCTAACTGTTTTGGTGTTTTGTTTGGTTTTTTTTTCTCTTCAACAGTATTATCTGTGGCCTTACTCAGTTTACAAATAAAAATCACATCGCCTTTGCTGCACTGGAAGCGGTTTGCTTTCAAACACGAGAGGTAAAGGAAAATTGAGTCCTAAATTCATCATAAATTAATGTGATTCAGGAAGAGATAGGACTGAAAGAATTTAATGAAGATTAGTCGTATGCTTTATACTGTACTTGGATGCTGTTCTTCTCTTTATGTGGTGCTAATGTCGAAAACTTATTCCTGTGGGCTTAGGTACAATGATGTGGTTGGGTAATGCATTATTTTGGGGTGACAATGCTGCATTTTATCAGCACTTCAAATAATGTCAACGTATTTTGTGAATATTTTGAGAGGCAGAATACGGAAACATTAAAATGACAAGGCCAGTGCCATAACTAAAAAGTTGCATTAGTGTAGGAGACTATATTTTATATTGTCTGCTCTGACAGAGATGGCTTTTGTTGCTTCTGGTACACAAGAACAAAAATGAGTTAAAGCAAGACAGCAGCAAACAGAGAGAGGGAAGTCTGGATTCACTTCCTGCCCTTTATACCTAGTACTGCCTTAGCTGCCATTCTGTAACAGCAAACTAAATTCTCACAGAAGAAGTGCTTCCTCCAACCACATCAAAGGGGTTGATATCAGTATGCTCTGAGCATTAGAGTCTTTATATCACCATCTACTATCAATTTGTGCTCCCTGTGTTCCATACAAATACAGGAGAAAATGAAATCCCTAGACTCCAAAGGGTAATAATGAAACCTTAATTTGATTTCATGTTTTTAAACTGCTGTTATTTAAACATACTGAGTTTTAAAATAACACCCAGCTAAAACTGTGTGAGAGGAGGAAAGCAGCTTGCTGTTTCTGTAGTGACATAGAATAGAGGAAGAAGTACTCATGTGCAAAAAGCCAGAAATTTCACCCAGACGTCTGCTTTGGAAGCTGTGCTAACAGCCTCTGAGTCCTCAGAAAGTCATGAAGGAGCTTGGAAGTGGCATATATCTGTAATTCTGGTACTAGAAGTCGGGGTAAAGTTACAGGGAACTGAACTGATAGTCCAGTTTGTTGTCTGGTCCTCTCTTTCCTTGTCCCTTCTCCCATCCATTCCCTCTCATGTGACAGCTCAGTGAACTTTCCAGCAGAAAATTATCCCTCTTTTTGCTGAGCTATTTTTCTGCTGGATTAATGACCTCAGCTGCCTCTCAGAGGAACATAGCAAATGTCAGAACGAGAGGCAGGGCATGTGGGTGGGAGTAGGAGGGAAGGGAATAAAGCTCTCAAACAGAGTGAGGCTCAAGTTAACACAGATAAAATATATGTGCATTTTTCAAAGATATATTGTTAGTTCTGTCTTGTCAGAAACAAAGTTCTTTTGGTTTAATTCCAGTTAAAATAGAAGTCTTTTGTATCCTTCAGGAAAACCCTCAAATTTCATGTTCATTGGAGTTTTTGCTTGTTTTATTGTGCCATCCAGTCCTAAGTCTCTGTCCCTTATTATCCAAAAAGCTTCTTCCTTGTGAAGACAGATGACACTTGTTAACATTTTTTCTTCCAGAAGGCATTATGGAAAAATAAGCAATTTTTCAGTTCTAAGAGCTGTACAATGCTGTCATTAGACAAAACTTGCATATCTGGATACCTTGCTCTTCATGCAGCCTCAGTACCATAGAGATAGCAGCAGCATGATCATGATTTGTTTTGTTCCTTCATCACTTTCTGATTTCTAGCATTATTTTCATTTTTTTTTAATCTGTACTGAATGCATAGTATGATCCAACATGCTCTTGCACAGTGGTAAGCAAAGTCAGAGCCTCCAACAGCATGTGTGTGTAAAGCTGAGATTATGAGGCACTGCTGAAGTTCTGAATGGTAAAAATGGCAAGTGAAATCAGCATAGGCAAATGTAAAACGATACATGTGAAGGAAATAAGTGGTGAGGAGCAATACTAGCATAGTACTGCCAGCAAACTTTGCTGCTGTGCTATGAATCCTCTTTTCCAGGTTATTTCTAATGTATTGAACAGTGCAGGCCCATGGACAGATGCTGCCACCATGAAAACTGGCCTTTTACCTTCTAATTTTTAACCATTCCTGTGGCAGTTCTTTTAGTTTCTTTAAAGAGTTTCTGGTAAAGGACCTTGCTGACTAATGCAACTTTCTGGATACGGGTAGAATCTACTGGAAAACTCATCTCTGTATGGTTTTTACTACCTTACAAATCTACAATTTTTTGTTCTTTTTTAAAAAACTCATTGACTTTTCCCAGCAAGGACTGTATAACTGGTACTTTGTGAACTACAGAACAGCACAGAATGTGTTGTAGTTTTGGTCTTTTTTGTGGTCTTTGTTGCTTTGTCACTTAAAGCTGAGAAAAGCACACCTCTTTTTTTATTCAAATGAATTGAAAAATGGCGAAGAGAAAATCATTCTGCACTAATTAATGACTAACTTTGTCAACAAAAATTATGCACTAACCTTAAAAAATGTAAATGAGATATTTGACTGCTTTTACGAAATCCTAGAAAACCCACTATTCTGCATTTAATAGGTGCTTATAGGATAATGCCATGGTGTTACCAGTAGCCAAGGCTTGAGGCAAATCTTACATTTTTGGGAAACCCTCCAAAAAGCAGGTTGATATCTATCAGTGAATTAAATACTCCACTCTTATTATTGTTATTATTATTATCTCTTGCAAACACTTTAACACTTCTCATTTTCAGCAGTCCACTGTGCCAAAAAGAAGGAAACATAATTTTACAAAAAAATTACATTAACAATTTATTTTTGCAGTCTATCTTGTGAAACATAAAATTCTCAATTTTCAACAACCAATTGAAAATATTTCAAAAGGCTGCTCTTTCAAAACAGTTCACTGTTCAGTAGCTCCTACTGAAATGTCTTCCAAATTGCCAGTTCAAATATTTTAATTTTTCAGTTCTTTAATTCATCAAATTAGAGAAAGTATCCAGATAAACTGTAGTCAGCTAAAGGACTCCATTTAGTATTACTTCTTCCTTTGTTAGGTTTCATAAACGTTGTAGTCATCATCAGCTTTTCTTCAAAATCATTCTTCTCAGACCATATAAGCAACACATAGGCTAGGTATAGAGCATCAGAGGAGAAACATCTCCTACACTAAGATTTCTGTAATAAATACAATGCATTTGCTATAGACTAAACCCAACTGTACTGTCACTACCTCTGTGTTGGCCTCTTGCTACATAGGGGAGGGGAATTACCTACTTAACACTCTTCAGCACATGCTGAATTACTAGTATTTTACACACAGAGGGTATAATGAATTTCTTTGCCATTAATTCGTAACGTATGTTACTCTTACTTAAGATTTTAGATGCCATAAACAAGGACTGTGGGATACCACTAAATCAGTTACAAGTAGATGGAGGAATGACCAATAACAAAGTGCTCATGCAGCTCCAATCAGACATTCTCTGTATTCCAGTAGGTAAGACGAAATTATAAGCTCCTGTATTCTTTTTAAAGCTGAAAACAACATTGGTTTGTAATGGGTAATGGGGGCAAATTGGATGTCTTTGTTGTTGTTTCTGGTCTTTTGCTATTGCTTGAGAATGTTGGGGGGGGTGTTTAGAAGAAGTTTTTAGGTCTTGCATCCAGTTTTGAGATTCAGTTTCCTGGAGAATCACTGACTTATTTCATGTTTTGAAATATTACAGCACTATGATGGTATTGACCTTTAAAATTGTCATATCAATTTCTAAACACCTAACAACTTTAAAGTCAGTGAAATTAATGCACTCCTGAAACATGTTGACCCTGAGAATCTTGCTCAGAGATAAATCAGAACTTTGCACCTCCACTGCTCCTGTTTTGCTCTTGCATTTCAGCGAATAGCAAATACTCTTTTTTCTGTTCCGTTTGCCTGCACAAACTTTTAATTTCATTTACAATGTAAAAGAAGACCCATAAAACCATTCTGTTTCCTCCCACAGCAGCAATGAAAAAGGGAATAGAGGTTACAGCAAAAGTGGGAGTCTTGCAACCAGTTTTCTTGGCATGAGTAATACGAAATACCAACCCTAATGGGTTTGTTCCTCTCTGAGGCAAATGACAGTTTACAATACCATTATTCTGATCCAACAGCGATGCGGCCATTTTAGAAATGGCCATGTAACACTTCTTTCATAGAAGCCCACTAGAATAATAAGAAGGCTTTTTAGCTTTTGAAGGATGTGTTTCAATACACTAAAGCTCTTTAAAGACCTCACTTGAAACGTGGAGCATTTCGGCGTCAGAAAAAAGGGTGCATCTTTCTGAAGACGTGTTTTAACACCTGTAGCAGATCCGAGTGGCTGACTATTGTAAGCGATGCATTGGCATTCGTAAGGCTGCAGTGCGTTGCTGAGTAACATCAGGATATTATACATCTTCATCTATACTGAAGACTGATAATTTGCTGCATAAATTTAATAATCTTGCATAATATACAGCTTCTAGAAAATTATTTATTAAAGCATCGTGGTGTCTGTTATGCATAAATATGAGGCACTTCAGTGGAATGTTTTTAACTCGAGATGTATTATAGCTTGCCTTTAACAATATATAATACACAAGGCTCATACTATCACTGCAGATGCATAGCTAGCAGATCAAAGGATATGATCAACAAAATTAGATTTTAAAAGATCCTCTGCCTGAAGCAGAAAAACAGACAAATCTAGAGTTAATAGAACAGATTTACCATTGACATCTTGAGGGTGGAATGGTCTTCTATAGCCTCTTTGGAAGGCAAGCAAGCTAGCAAGTACGGGTGTGTAGCCTCTTCTAAGATCTCTTTTCTAAATATAAATGCTTTTAATAGCACAATCTGTAGAGCATGGGAGCAAGACTGATAACTTAGCCAGTGGTGACTGCTTTGTGGAGGGAGAGAGAAGACAAAAAAATAGTGTGTTATTAACAGGAAGTAGTCTAAGCAAACTGACAGTAGCCCTGCATATGGTATGAAAATGGGGAATTGCATGATTCAGTCTTGAAGGAAGTATTGATCTGAGAAATTTCAAAGACTTGGACAACTCATAGGTGAAGTTAGCCTCATAACCCTGTGAATGGCAATAAAATGAGTTTTGCAGTTGGTAGACTTAAAGGAAGCACATAGCAGTTATAGAAAATATATATCATTCTAGATATATATGTAAATCTTTAGTTCTGATGTCATCAAGGTAACTTTCATTAAAAATCATCATGGCCTTCTCTGTGATATACTACAGTAAAGCCATCAATGCCTGAAACAACAGCTCTAGGAGCTGCTATGGCAGCAGGAGCTGCAGAAGGAGTTGGAATTTGGAGTCTGAATCCTGGAGATTTGACAGCAGTGACATGCGAACGATTTGAACCACAGATCAACCCAGAGGGTAAAACCCTTTCATATTTTCTAAGAACTTGCAAACTTAGTGTTTTACGTCCAACAGATCATGTTTTCTCTTTATTGCAGTCTAACACACTGATATAAAAACAGCTATGTATGAATATCCTCACAAATGTATCAGCTTTGTAGTGTTTAGTTTAGAGAAAATTGCATTTCACTTGCTGTTTTGTCAATTTATTAACTGGTAAGATTAGAAAATGGTTGAAACTACACAACTCCACAGGGGAATGCGTTAGGGCTTTTTTCTTTCTTCTTTTTGAAAGAAGCTTGGCACTGGGTATTGCAGTTAGCTTTTGATTTATAGCAAGTAATATCAAAGAAATCTTGAAAGGTTTTTACAGAGAAAGATGTCTCCTAGATCTCCTGTGCATTTGTGAGTTTTCACAGATGCAGAAAGGACAGACAACTGTTTTTTGGGAGACTTTTCTTTTGGCTTTAAAAAACCTATATTAATAATTGATTTTTAGCTAACTAACTTTTTCATCAGTTCATAAGTGCTTCTGGAGTTGGAAAGCACGTATTTGACAACATTAATCCATGTGCAAGATGAATGTATTTTTGTCTTTTCAATTATTTCTTAATTTTTGGTACAGAATTTTTTCTTACCATTTTGACTACAATTACCGCAATAATCCCTACTTCAAGACAGTATTTTCAACACTGAAGGGCTTCTAAGTGAATAAGAATTGCTTCATGATGTCCTACTTGTGAATATTCTTATTGGTGAACATGCAGAAAGTTGTTATTAAGGTTTATTTCTCCCTACTGTGCATAACTGTGGGGTTTTGGGTTGTTTTGGTTTGGTTTTTTGTATTCAAAACAGCATTTTATAATTCTTGTTCTGTGCAGACAAACTACTATGTAAGAGAGCGGAAAGCTAAAATTGTAGTGTTTGCTTCTTGCTACTTGTAGTTGTATTCACATGCATTAAGAGGCTTTTCTGTTTGCTGATTTCTCAATTTCAGAAAGTGAGTTTCGCTATGCCAGATGGAAAAAAGCTGTGCTAAAATCTATGGGCTGGGAGACATCTGAGGCTCCTTCAAATGGTAAATCAGAAATTAATGCAGGTCAAGTATTACTAACTAGCCAGTTAGCAAAGGTAGTAAATCTTGAGTTTGGTGACCTTTTCAGTTCATACTATGTCTGGACTATTCCAATGATTTAAAAATTATCACTTAAAAATACTAGGGAAACAACCAGTAAAATAGATAGATATGTCTTTCTCTTGAAAGGAGGGTACAAGCAATATCTTGTAGGGCTCCAAAAACAGACATCATGAAGTCCAGACCAACGGCAGGTTTTGCAGAATGCCATTGGTTTACGAAAGAAAAAAAATCTTACCTAGAAGAAGAGATACGGCACAATTCTAAGACAGTGCAGGGATGTCATAAACTTTCTTATACTAAAACCTCATGTTGCAAAGGAGAAAAGTTTCATCCTGTGATTTTTCATGCTGTATCTTGCCTTTATTATTTGCTGTATAGAAAGGAGGGATTGATAGGCACATTAAAATCTGCTTGACAAGGGCTAAGAGCAAGAAGTTATCATAAAGTGAAGAATTACATAGACCTATTGTTTGCACACAGAGAATATACAAACACTTTTGGGGGACTGAACAAGATACTTCTTTTGAAGTGGAGGGCTTGCTCATCTGTCAGGTTTGAATTAAATAAAACCTGCAGTCTTCTATTTCAGGAGAAGTTTTCAGGATACATTTTTAGTCCTGAGTCATACTACAGCATGTCTTTTCTGGGCCTTGTCTTCATTTAGTTTCCTTTTGTTGGAAAAACTACTAGAATGAAAAATATTAAGTAAAGAATCCTTGAAATGTAAACTCCCCACAGAATCTACATTTGCATCCTCAAGCTGCATGAAGTCTCTTACTTTATTCTTGAAAGCTAAAGCTAAAATTTTCCTTTTACCATCCTATTTGCTCGCTGAAGTATTTAACACCATGGTTATACAAACAATTCTTTCAAGGCAGTTTGGAAGGGAAATAGGTAACTTAGCACGAGTAACAAGATTCACTTCAGTGTTGTCCATTAGGATTTACCAGCCTTACATCTAAACTCTCTGTTATGTATCCTAAATTCCCAAGTGCTTGATGCATAGCTTACTTATGTATCTTCATTTCCTTTTGAAGGATAGTAAATTGTGCCTTGCAGAAAATAAAACTAGATCTTGTTCTTCAGCTTGTGTGAAAAAGGAGATGTTTATCAAAACTTACCCTCAGTGATGACCTGGTTTAACACCGGGGGGTGGGAAATGTTGTTTTCCTTAGTTCTTGCTTTGAAACTTTGTCTTCTGCCTGCTAGAAGTATTTAAGATTGAAGGATACTAGAAATGGGCTCAACCGAGATAGTGCTAACAGTGGAATTTGGATTTGAATTCTTATATTGAGAGCCTGTTTTGAATTATTGTGGGGGTTATGCATGATCTTTTTTATTTTTTCTGCAAATGTCACTACATTTGTTACTTTTTGCTGTTCATATGATTTTTAACACATATATTGCAATTTATATATATATTTCTCTTTTGATTTGCTTGACTGGAAACACCCTCCCCTGGATGACATCAGGTGACACTAGTATCTTCTGTAGTCTGCCTTTGGGTTTTTTTATTATGAGTAGCATGATAATGTTAATCGGAGCAAAGTACGTCTCAGGTTAGTTATTATTTGAACTAGATCACTTTAAAAGCTATCTACACTAGTTTATGTGTTGGGGTTTTTTGTATTCCATCTGTTTATTTTTAGCAAAAATGACTGATGCTTTTTGTTGTTCATGCACACGAGTGTTTGAGGGTGTGAATTAGACATATGGTACCTCAGGGAACAAAGTGAATGCCATCTTGAATTCATCCTCACCTGCCATGACATTCATAATTGTTAGATGCATGTGAAATCTTGAAGTCCCTTGAACCCCTCCCTTTGTCTAGCTATGCAGACTGTACACAGTTTATAAAAAGGACATAGGTTCGAGCAGCCTAGCAGAATTTTGCATTGCCTGTGCTACAGTGTGCACTTCCGTTAGAATAAGGTTCCATCCTTTATCCTGTATTTCTTCTCATAACATTTCAAATTATTTTGAGGATCCTGTTTAAATAAAGTGAAGACTTTTCTTCTGTCCCTGAAAGGCTTCATGCACCCCTTTCATTTTCCTGGTCCCCTTGGAACTATTGTATCTTTAGAAATCTTCATCTACCAAATCTAGAGAATATTCTTTTTGTACTTTGCTCTTCAAGGATAAGTGAATTCATCTTCTGTAAAGAGAAGAGACCCTGAAAGGTCTGTCTGCAAAACTGGGAAAAGGGACTGTGTGCATATGCAATGAAGATGCATCTTCAGTCTGTTAATACATGTTTTATTTTAAAAGAAAGTTCTTAATATTGATGACAATGTTAGTTACTTATGCCAGAAGTAAGAAAGACATTTCATTACGATATTGTTATGGTAAGAAAAAGAAGTTTATATGGTGGTGTCATTTTTTCTTTGTTGTGTTTCCTAATTTCATTCCAGTGAAAATATTTTACAGTATAGTCATTGTTGCTGCTTAGTAAGCTTTTTTTTTTTGGGGGAGGGGGAAGGGCTTAGTTTTCTTTCTTTGTTTTTGTTTTGGTGAGATGGGGGCGTGATATTAATTAAGCAGACAGTTGAGGACTCGGGCATGCTCCTGTGATTATGTGTTTGTATTTTGTTTCTACTCATTCAGCCTGAATTAACTACTCAGTTGTAATTTTCCTTGCATGGGAGAGACTGAACTTGTAGGAGAACTAAAACCAAACTAAACAATTGCGAGGCAAAAATCAAACTGAACAAATGGATAGGCATTGATTTACTAACTCTGGAATGTATCTGTAAATGAGAACAACCTTGCTTATGAAGAATAAAATAAAACCAACTGTGAATAAGTGGGTAAATTTTTAACAAGCTGAACTAAGCAACTTCAATATTAATTCCAGGTCAGGTTCTTCACAACATGGGGGGCTACCTAAATTATCATGAAGATCAATGATAAGTGGGCAGATAAGCAACTTAAATTCTGGGTTTATTGCTTTTTAAAAACAACTAATCAGTAACCTGCATATAAATATCTAAACATGCGCTGCTGGAGCTCATAAAATAGGCTTTTTTCTCCCTTCCCTAAGCTTGTCAGTGCTTTTCTGACCCACAAGTAGAAAACATACTCAACTCACTCTGGCCTTCAGAACCCATTTTTGCCCTTGTTTTCACATAACAGTAACTATTGATATAGTTGTTTATATATATATATATATATAGTTACTGTATATACCAGTATAGTTACTATATATACCGATGTATTGGTATATTATTTACATGGTAAGCTTGGGGACAGGAGAAGTTGCAAGAAATTTCCATCTTCTATTTGTTTTTAAAATGACAGTGTCTAAAAAGGAATAGCGTCAGTGATGGTATGTACACATTGTAGTTTTGCGCAGCTGTGTGTTAGTATAGAACTTGACATACAGAATTTGTGTTGCTGATTGGAGCAGGGCTGCTTCCCATTAGGCGTTTACTCTGGTAAATATCCTTTTGCTTTTAAAAGCCGGAACTGTCTGACTAGACTTTCCTTCTAACTTCAGTAGAGGAACTCTATTAATTAATTTGTTACTTTTTATCTTTTAATGAAACACTGGAACTCCAACGCAGTCATCAGTGTAGTAGGTTTGAGGATTGAATCTACTGAGGATTGAATTCATCCTTCATGTGCTGAAATAGCAGTAAGTCTTGCATGGCAACACTGCTGTTGTTGACTGTGTCTCTGTAGGGCAGGGCCGTGATTTTACAACTACTGAAATGCCAAGGAAAAATCTGCTGTGGCAGAAAAGAGAATGCTAACATGGCAAAAACCCATTTACAGAACTGCTAAACTAACTCTTTTTCATGCAGCACCTGATGACTGAATATGAAAAACAATACTGTATTTCATTATATCATTTCATAATTTCATCAAAATCAGGTCAATTACTTGTACCTTATTTTATGATCTTCATTCTTCTTCTCTCCCAGGGAGAAAGGGCCAATATTTTGATTTATTTCACTAGAAAGGCAAGTTGTATGTAACAACTTGAGTCCTTATGCTAAGGTTGTGTTAAATTTTTCACACTATTTTTGGAAGTGGGCATCTGAGAGATTTCAACATATTCTGTAGCTGTACTTTCTTTGGGGGTGGGAGTTAACTGAAAGTGATGCTCTATTTTATTAGATTCTAATTTGAAGAAATGCCTTTGTGTGCTTAAATTGGCACCTCTCAAGTGAGGCAGAAGTGAGGATTGGCTATACGTGGGGTCTTACGTGACATCTGGGGTATAAAGGTCTTTGACCTTATTCTCACAGACTAAAGTGTCAGTAATCATAGTAATACTAAATTCTTCCTGCTTAAATATCCTCTGTTTTTAAGATTCTGTTTTTCCATTTTAGTTTCTTGTGTTGTGATAGTTGCTGCCAAATTGCATACTAATTTACACGTAGGGATCACTACATTAGTTGCAATATTATTTCCCAAATTTCTGAAAGCTGGGCTCATATTCACAGAATCAGAATCACACAGAATCACAGAACAGTAGGGGTTGGAAGGGACCTCTGTGGGTCATCTAGTCCAACCCTCCTGCCGAAGCAGGGTCACCTACAGCAGGCTGCACAGGACCTTGTCCAG
>Ga0065711_1004224_pt1 | contig 31695 bp, 12 predicted proteins | sample Hoacrofraction12_FD_59098 | JGI IMG/M metagenome (GOLD analysis project Ga0065711, IMG submission 59098) | Hoatzin crop microbial communities from Cojedes, Venezuela - Epithelial fraction 12 v2 (version 2) | ecosystem: Host-associated > Birds > Digestive system > Esophagus > Crop | place... | reverse complement strand
GGGGGGGGGGGGTTATTCCTTATGAAATTATCCTTTAAATCCTAAGCCATGATTAAAATTTGGATCCAGTGTGAAATGCCATGCATAACTCTGAAATACATTTTCATATTCCGTACAATCAGACAGTTGGAACAGATATACAAGACTCCTCTAAATGGATTGTGCTTCTGAAGCTCTGTTAGAATAAACTTTACATTTATTTTCATCAACATGGCAGGCTTGTCTCATTATCCAGATTCATATTTGTTTTCCAGAGGATTTCAATTTTAAGTATTTGGTAGCCAACTCTGAAAAAAGAAAAAGTGCATTCATCACTCCCTTAATATAGATATATGACAGCCTGAGGTGTAATAAAGCTTATATTGCCTCCAGTTTAGGAAGACTCTATTAATAACAGGTGGCAGAGCTATAAGTTAGATATATGTATTTTCCCAAACGATTGTCAGCCAAAACTTTATATAATATTACACATAAAAGAACTGTGTCCTGATATCTTTACTAAGGTTGCAAAGTCAAGTGCTATTCAAGCATTAGGAGTCCCTTTTGCATGTGCATTATGATAAGGTCCTTAATTTCATGATCCACAAGAGCCCCGTCTCCCTCACTGCACCAAGCTGTCGGTGTTCACCTTATGAATTTTGTTTTCTCCTTTTTCAGTGTCTTATCCCAGGACTTGACTACCACACAGTCCTCATGCTCTGAGCTGAAGATGGAATTAAAAATTTACTTCATGGGACTCATCACAACAGTATCAGATGTTCAGTAGGGTCCCACTTTCAGACATCTTGGATCTCATCTTCAGAGTGTTCAGCATTCTGCTAACATTTTATATGCTTTTAAACAAAAGCTTCAATCTGCCGCAGAAATCTAAAGATCAGTTGTAGCTCTGAATCCTCAGCATTTCTGCATATCAGTCATCAAAATTCCAAGTCAGGCATCCAAAAATACTGAACACCTCTGCAAACACTTTTACATAAATGAACTATCATCAAAAAGAAACTCTGTGGAACTGCTGTGGGCAATTTTCGAATAGTCTAACTATGTAACCATTCTCTTCCTGCAATTCTCATCATCATTTGCTATGTACCTTCTAGCTTTTGCAAAAAATGGAGGAGTCTTGACTGCAATCTCTTTCACCATAAACTCTGAATCTCTTGTACTGAATGGGGCAGCAATTTCTCAAAAACATGTACATGATTGTGCAACTGAAGACCATTACGCTATGTATATATGTAGAAGCCAATTTGCATACACCGTGCAGCTGATGTGCAAACTATAAACCACTTGACTTCGCAACTCCAACAGTGTTCTTTTAATGCTTTGTGGAGTAGTTGGGGGGGGGAGTGGTATCACTTAGGATGCTAGAAAGAACAAACAGAAAAAAAGTGTAAGACTGCCCTCATGATTTATTGCACTGACAGTCCAGAGTTTTCAACAGGCACAGCACCTTTTGATGCCCCACATACACGCAGGCAACCATTATCATTTCCATTATAAGAAGGCAGAATTCATGGCCTTGCCTTTGTGTTAGATGTGCCCAAATCAAACTTCAGGCTTCCACAGTCCTCGGAATAAAACTGCCACTTCAAGTCACCTATAACATCAAAGAAATGTAGTTCTGTATCTAAACAGATAGACTTATCTTAAGATAATCAAAGGTATTTTTTTTACTGCTTTATTTTCTTTGACATATATGAGTTATACTGAAATCAAGTTTTATTTGTCGTAGTGATATGAATTCAGTAGAACTAGCTCCACACATGGAATCCAATCCAAAACCCAAGACCTGAAGCAATTTCTTCATTTATTTTTGTCTACTCTTGTATAAATGACCTGAAATACTACATCATATAAATTCTTACATTACACTAGTGATGAGCTGGCTTCTTCCAACTATATAACTGGTAATCATGAAGTGTATTTCTACTAGCTGTTGTTATTATTATATTAAATCATCGAACTAAGATCTGTCATATAATAGGACAACAAAACTTGGAAGACATCAGAGGACTTTTTTGTTCCTGGATACGTATTTGCTTATCACATTCATTGCAGACATAGATGTACAGAAGAAATAATAAACGAAGAATCATAATTGAAAGCAACAGAGATGTACAGAAGAAATAATAAATGAAGAGTCATAATTGGAAGCAACAGAGACTCCTGAATGCTTTAATGAATTTCCAGTGTACTGGAAGATACTTCAGTTGTTGGCTAACAGAAACAGAGAGTAATCACAAGCATAACTTCACCAACACTGAAATATGTGTAAGGACAATAAAACTATATATATTCTTTTGTTCAACATCTTTGATGGAGAACTATCATTTAGAAATAATACATAATAGCTCTATAATGTGTAATATATAATTATGTAAATAATTAGTATAATCTTGAGATGAGATGAGGGCTATTAGTGGCAGTGGATACTTTGAACCTTGCACATTTAGTCAAAAAGACCAATGACATCCAATCAAACGTTTTTAAAATGAATTGCAACAAACAATGGCAGCACAGCTGCTATTAGAATTATAATTGAGTTTAGGAGGGAAACAGCAGCTGAATACAACGCAGATAATTACAGAGCAAGCTTTTGTTAACATTATCAGTAGGGTCATGATTCTGCAGATTGTGAACTTATTATGGTTGAACAAACTATTCTATTTTTATAACAGAGGTATATTTCTGCTTTTTGTACCAATAAAGTATATTCTGGCTACAAGATAGCTGATGACTTATTTATTTAAGCTACCCATTTAGGGAAATTATAAGCATTTACAAAATCTAAGATTACCATGGAAACCTTATTCTTAAACGCTGAGGATTATGGGAACAATTGGTTATACAATTGGATGGGTAAATAACAAGCCTCTGAGTATGACAAAGACTGCAGCTACGAAATTACATTAAGCAATTTATCACTTTCAAGCTAATACACATTTTATGTTAACCCAGCACTGAAAGGAAAGCAATATACCTTCCATGGGTAAATAGCATGAAAAAAAAAAAATTTAAAACATAACATTTATGTTACGCAGACAGAAACTGCATTAATGCAAGTTCTTGTGGTCCTAACACCTAACCCAGGTATTAGTTACTTACAAAACCCAGGAGTGGGAATTACAAAAGTGATCTAAAATTTGTGTTTCCTATTGTGTGTTGACAAACCTTGGAGCAAAGGTTACCCATGTAGAAAAGACAAACAAATAAGAATTACCAAAGGATTCAAAGTCACTCCAAGCTTGCACCTTGGCACCACAGTCAGGCAATGCAAGATGCTTGACCATTCATAACCGCAAATCAGGGTTCCAGAAATGGAAAGGACATCATTAAAATGCCAACCACATCACATGCTGTTTGCAATATTAATGTTATAATATCCTATTGTCATAATAACTGGTACTCTTTAAACAAACTGAAGAGTGTAGGTCTACCAAAGACATTATGATCACCATTATACTAGTAACCCCTTTAAGTCATTTAGCACAGACTCAGGATCTTTGGATTAAGAGAATACTGCTGACAACATAGGTCACTTCACTGGCAAATCTAAATTTGTTAGGGACAAATGAGTAATCCTGCTTTAAAATCTCATTGACCTCGATGTGTAAATAAAGCAAGCAGAATGTGTCTGACTGGCAGCAAGCCATTACCACGCTATGTGCATTAAAAACACTAATATGTCAAAGTGATTTTAAAAATACGCTTTGATATTTTGACCTGCTGAAAATTCTGTTTTTGACCCTGCAACCTCCTAAAATAATATAACAAAAAAGTTTTTAACAATATTTTAACATTACTAAACATTTGCCCATGGCAAAGTCATTTGCAGGTTTTCCATTCCTGATTTTGAACCTTCTAAGGTCTTACTTCACCTGACTGTGGAAACAGTAAGCAAAAGCTTGTCCTGATTTGAAACTGGTTTTATTTCTGTTCCTTCAGGAAATCCATTCCTAGCCTAAATACAAAGAAACTTAATTTCATCATTATTACGATGGAACTCAAATGTGCTTCAGTAAGGTTCAAGAATGGTGTCATTTGTCCAGTTCATTTTAAGGAATCTGGAAAAGAGGAAGTATCAGCCAGGAATAAAAACAGGCCCTTCTGCTCATATGCACAGCTTGTTACAGTCTCTCTACTTGAAGATTAGCTCTCGTCACATGTCAGCAGAAATCTGAATCACCTTTCAAATTTTATAAAAAGTAGTGTTGATAATTTACTAAAACTTTCCTAATACTCTCTTCCTCTTTGCAGCAGGAGTAAATGCATGGATGTATACCTAGAAACTTAAGAGACAGAATCAAATGGAGGCAAAACAAACTTGCAGGTTTTCAAAAGCGTATTATAATGGTGACTATACATGCCAACATCTGTCAAGAGTTACGACAGTAGAATCTAAGTATATCCCAATTTTCACTCTATTGACAAAGGAAATTTCAGGAGAAAAATTGACTAATATCATCTGTACCCTAACTGTAGATAGCACATTTGGTATCCTGCAGAGTTAAGATCCCTGACTTCAAGTGGCCACCATTATTTTCAAGTCTACCCTGGTTAAGGACCACCTTCTGAAAAGGATTCTAAAAATAAAAAGGTTGTAGTCCTGGACTTCCCTGTTGTAGGTAAATTCAGGAATACTCTTTGGAAATTAATTGTTTTTCTAATTTATCTTTTAAAAAGTAATGTTTGTTACAGCTGAAGAGCAGCCTGAATGAAGATATTAAATTTTTAGGATTTCCATATCTAGTAAATGTAAGGAATTGTGAAAATAACTAATGTAGTAACATGTATTTTCTGAATATTTCAGAGAATTGGTGTGATTCAGATGTGAATGAGGCAATGGCATATAAAATATGAAGCTAACATTTTTCTAAAGGTCGTTAGCAAATATAGATTTTTAGCACCTTTTTACTGGAATATCTGGAAGCTTTCCTCAAGATTATCAGATTTCATTAAGGCAAGAGCGCTGGGGACCTGTCCCTACAAAGCAAGGCCTGCTTTCCTAATCAACCCCTATAGTCATCATTTCACAGTTTGCCACTTCAAGGACTTGAGGCCTAACAGAAAATCAACAACGTCGCCTTTTAGCAAGAATTTTTTTCTACTAATCTAAAAGTAAAGACTGTTGCTATGATTGTATATGTTTTTACGACCACCACTGAAGTCCGTGATTCAAAGCAACAAACAACCTAGAGTTGCACTGTTTTCCAATTTCACTAGATCTTACTCTAATGTAAGACTGATATTTTTGAATACTTTAACATACAAGGGCCTCTGAGAGAAATATGATGCTCACCTAGCAATTAAAACAGCTAGCTTTGAACATCTTTAATGCCCTTTTCTCTCCAGTTGGTTATGGTTTTTACGTTCTTGAACGATAATAACAATTTCAAATACTTTGCACAGTGTTGGAGTGTCTACCAGAGGCAATAAACTGCTCAAACCAAACCCTCTTCACTCCTGTCACACCTCTTAGCATCTTCTCCATAGTACCATCATAAAACAGCAGAGCATTCAAAGAGACTTCTCAAAAATTCTCCTACTGAAATACCTTCTACTTTTATATGATAGCCTGATTCAAAGTGCAAATGTTTCCTGTTTACACTGACTACAGTTATGAAAAAATTAACAGAAATTCAGCATTTCAATAAGAAAGTCATTTTCAAAAGAACAAACAGGTGCACTTTTTTTCCCTACAAAAAAGAGAAAAATAATCAGTCTTGCTAACTAAATAGCTTGTAAAACTTAATCTGCTATAGTAGAAACATGCACAGCAGCTAACGGACTTCTTGGTAGAGGCTAAAGTGTCTGGAAAGAGAATCCACGCATTGGCAGGCTCTACCTAACAGCTCACTGCCTACCTCAGCTGGTTTGACATCCCACCATCAAAGGATAGGTGAATACCACTTGTGTCATTAACAATGTTTTTTAAAATGTCTCTCTTCAGTTAAGAATGCAGGTTTAGGTGTCCCATTCTTGCAGAGATAAAAATCCACGATAAGAGTCAACAGAAGACAATTTCAGTGGAAAATTCTGGAGTTTTAGTTTTATTCTCTCCTTTTTCACTCTCTTTTTTGGAGGACTTTGAGGGGCCACGATTGAAAGGACTATCATATTGTGGATAATTTATATATGGAGCAAACCTACTGCCTTTTTGCACAACTGCAATGGATCTCCTGGGGCATGGCATCATCTACTAGCATCCCAACACTGGATGGTCAGGACACATACAGCATTTTGCTTGAAAAGGCATCAGTGAAAAATAATTTGGTCTTCAGAATTTTCATTACCATGAATGCATGATTTCTAATAATGCAGGAGGGACAAAAACCAAGTCTGAATTCCTTTGCTATTGTGGAAATCAAAAATAGATTTACTGATAAGCAGAATAGGTTTGCTGTGAAATAACTAACACATGATTAAACATGGAAGCCTTCTTAGTGCAATCTGACAGAATGATTTTTCAGCTGAAACCCAAGTTTACTCCTTCTTTTCCTCCTGAATAGCAGTTAGCACTCATTATTTAATCGATCAAGAGGTCATATCTGCAATTTCCTTTCTTTTATTGATGAGAGTTTTCTTTCCATAGTAATGTAATTGATACTCCACAAAGTGGTTAAGAGCAAAGCCTGGAAGTTGAACCTCCCTGATCATTGTACCATACTGCCACTGAGCCCTCAATGGATGCAGTGGTCTGCAAAGCACATTTGAAGAAGAAGGACTTGTGTCTGGAAGTCTTACAGTACACAACTGAAACCGAAGTAACTAGCGATAGGATGAGAGGAAATGGCCTCAAGTTGTGTCAGGGAGGTTTAGATTGGATATTAGGAAACTTTTCTTTACTGAAAGAGTGGTCAGGCAGTGGAACAGGCTGCCCAGGGAAGTGGTTGAGTCACCATCCCTGGAGGTGTTCAGAAAAAGTGCAGATGTGGCACTTTGGGATATGGTTTAGTAGGCATGGAGGTGTTGCGGTGATGGTTGGACTTGATGATCTTAGAGGTCTTTTCCAACCTATGATTCTATGATTCTACTAGAGTAAGGAGATACAGTACAGTACAATAATATTTGCCACTTTATTATCTTAAAACTTTTATGAATATTAATCAGTCAACAACTTTAGTATCCCAAGAGGTGGGATAACACCTACTGTAAGCAATATTGTGTTGTATTATGTGATCTATAACTCCACATATAATATATAATTTAAAAATAGTTACTAATAACGTTGAATTCTATTCCAATTCTCATCCTACCTTCAGCTGCATGGAGTTGCAGCTCAGAAACTCAAATATATTTAGGTATGCAACTTCCATTGATAGTAGTGCAGGTGATGCAGACAACCTTTAAGAATCTGAAGTGAAATTCTTTCATAACACGCATTAAAGGACAGGAACCGCACTGTTTCCCTTTCTCTTTTTCTCCGTTTTATTTCCCAATGGGTAAATCATGTGGCAGTTTTCAAAATTATTTTTCATTGCTTGATTTTATGTCTGCCGTGCTTCACATGTTTGATATTGAGGCAAGGCTAATGAGATGCAGCTTGCATTTGGAATTGGAAGTGGAGATGCTTAAGATGGTTCCTAGATCCTGTGGGTATATGGTAGACATTGCCAGAATATACAAGGGATTAAATGATGCTTATCAAAACTCAGTGTATTCTAATTTTCTCTATCTGTGCAAGTTTGCGGGGTTCACAACACAGTAGAGGTATTGCCGGCATTTCATATACACTAGCTACCCAAACTCAGGGTCAAATCCTAAAATACTTCTTGAGGTAAAACTCTCAAGTAGTTGACTAATGTTTTGGCTGTGGTAGCACATCGTAAGTTTTCACCTTATGCAATGATTATATATGAGCCATCACTGTAGTCTTGTATGGAATCAAGGATGCTTGATTGATTTGTTTAATGCTGTTAAGGTGTTTCCATTTAAAAATACTTCTAAGAATTGTAGCTGTAATTAAAGGCAGGACAATGGTTGCCTCTCCCCATAGAGCCGTGTAAGATTAATTGGATCAGTAAAAAGAAACTTCCAAGTCCTCTGACTCGCATTTTGTAAGAGATTTCTAAACTGAATGTGTGCTAAAAAGAGATATGAGAGAGAAAACTGTTAACACAAGTAAAACATCTGATTAGGCCACAGGAAAACAGAATCCACACAGTCAGAATCCACTTCTACTGATGATCTCTTGCGTGACTGTTGGTAAAACCCTAATTTCTCCATTACTCCATATTCTGGTGGTAAAATAGACATAAAAAGTCATCTTTCTTCAGGGAAGTATTGTTGAATTCAATAGTGCTTGTGAGGCATTCACAAACTATTAATATGTAGGGGTGGATGAATCAGATTTTCCTCGACATTTTTTTCCCCTCTCATGATTGAGAGCTAAGCTACTTCATCCAGGAAATTTATTTATGCCTGGAAGCTCTCAGAAGGCTTGATTTACAATGTGAGTGTGGCTGAATGTAGTGCAGTTCTCAGTTATGAAGCATACTGACCAAGGAAGTCACTGCAGTTGAAGAAAGAATTAACTGCTCTGTTCGAGGGTTTCATAAACTAATTTGTTATTACTGTTGCTCCACAGAGCCCCAGATTTCCAGCACAATCTCTTTCTGAATGTATTGTCTGCTAGGAACTCGAAAGCTGTGTTACTGAATGATGAATCTGTTCTTTGCTATATAATAATGCGCTTAAAACAATATGCTGGGAGCTCTAAGGCATTTATTTACCGTCGTGGGTTAATCTCATCTGGGGAGGTATAGAAACTCCATCATGAGTGCTACAGTATATAAGCTAATTGCCAGGATAAAACCAGATGAATAATTACTTAACTTCAGAATGAGGCCTGGGGGAATTTTTGTTTAATAAAGGTTTAATTCACCAGTGATAATGAATGCAGTCTCACATACTACTGAACAACACCATTAGCATAACGGCTAAGATACTAAAACTATAATTAGAACAAACCAGAAATGTTAATTACAGCCACGAAGGTACCAAACAAAAAGGGAGTTTTCCTTTACCTATCAAATGGGTTCCTGCCTGTATAGCTTTAGTAATCCCTGTGAATGGGTCATCAATTCTGCTCGAGAGACTGACAGGCAGAAATTAAAAACTGAGGCTTCCTTTGCCTTTTGATTCCAGAGAGGACTGCGATTTACACAGGAGACTTAAATAGTTAGAGTACAGGTGAGGGCAGTAAAGACTGTACCTCTAATTATAAAGCTTAAAAATTAAGCCCCCATGTATCTGAATCCCACACTTCAATTCCTTTTCTCAAAAAGGCAGGCCCATCACGTCAGCTCAGGAATATTACATCTCTTCCAAGTTTAATTACTATCGCCAGGATGTACTTGCTATACACAGCACCGTGTAGCTGGACAAGGAAACGTGGCAGCCTGTTGGTGAGGCAGCTGCTGAGAAGTTTACTGATAACAAGCAGCTTCATTTCCGGCACTAACAACAACAATAACAAAAGCTCTTTGTACATAAAAATTTGCACAAACTCTTATATCTTGCTTAAATGAAATCTGTGAGATGTCCTCAAGGAAGAACACTCTTTTGTGCCATTTCTGCTGTGCATTTTCTCTGATCTCATGCTACACAAATATTAAATTTATAGATTCAAGAAGTCATAAGTTATAAAATATGAGAACTAATGTTGCATTTTTTCCCCCCTTACAGGGGAAAAATAAGTCCTTACAGGACTTACTCTGTGCATAAAATGGACACTAACTGAATTGGGAGCTATTCAGTTTTTCTTTTTATCTTCATCCTCCTATGTCTGAATCTAGAGCTTATTTAGCATACATCATCAAAACCCTGCACTGAATACAAAATTACCATTTTCTTCATAGGCTTTTTTGTGGTTTTCTCAGATTTTTTGTGGTGCTCTCAGCTCTCACTATAATTAATCTATTCTCCCAGTACCTCTAAGAAATCATGTAATTGATGCACAGAGAGATGAAGGCCACTTTGCTAAATATTCACTAATTTGGGTGCCTGCTTTGATACAACTAAGTATTCTAGCGGGGGGAAGAAGCTGCAATTTACATAGCAGTGCACACATTTAACTTGTACTTTAGACACGAGCTGTTAGTATGTCCGTAACAGAAAATATCTGTAGAAAATCTGTGAAAAATCTGATTGAAGAAATCTGCTGATGATTCTATTACAACATGGTGGTGAAGGTAGGACAGGAACCCAGTCCTTTGAAGTGGCACTCAGTCACCTGAACCATGAGACTAACACTTCCACCCAACAGTTCTGCACCTTGCACACTGCAATTTCTACAACAAATGAACAGGCAATCGAAAAAAGGGTAGGAAGGAACCGACAGAAATAATAATAATCTGAGAAACTAGAGATATTTTGGTTATTGTGTTTTCTAAATTCCTTGCAAACTGGAGAACCTGGGGGCAGATTTTGGTGGAAAAGACACTTGCACTGTTCATCTAACACCATTGCCATTAAAGCTAATGAAGGCTGACTTAAATACCTAAACCTGAATCACATTCACAAACCTGGCAGGGAATAAACCTGCCTCATGATGGAGACAGTCAGTGGCTGTTCTGTGAGCATGGGCTGACAGGTAGCTACAGAAAGGAGAACTGAGTAGCAAATGCAGCACTTTCACTAAGATGTCCAGGAGAGGGGCCAGTGAAAGTGCTTTCTGTTCTGTAACAGCACTGATGCTAAAGCACTGATTGGCTAAACCACCTTAGGGGAAGGAGGCTCAAAGTCCATCTGTTTGACTAGATCTCTCACCACCTGGCTATACAGAATACGATACCTTTCCTGTTTAAGCTGGACAACCTCAGTAAAAAATATTCAAGATTCATTAGATGAAACTGTGGAAGAAACAAAACCCCAGCACCATGACATGACTTTTTAATGCAGTAAACAGGATACTCCTGTGTGTGGCAAGAAACCTGGGTTATGTTTCTGTTCATGCGCTTAATCCAGTGAAACATGAAATGCATAACAGTTATTAAGTACACACCAGAAACCAAACGCCTCTTCTTCCTAGCCCTAGCTGATTAGATTCCTGCTGCTCCTAAATCTGTGTATCTAGTCAAGTGATTCATGGAGTACTTAATGCCCAGCAGAACAATTTCAACAGGTAATACAGTTCAACCCACCCAACCAGCCTATATCACAACAATTATGAGATTAATCCAAGAGACTGGAAACACAGATTTGAATCTTCTCAGGTTAGGTAAAGCATTGGAACTTGAAATATCATCTCCCAGGCAAAAAAAAAAAAAAAGTATATTGACTTGATAAAAGGAAAAATTTATTGACCTTGAGGGCAGTTAAGGAGGGGAACAGCCTGCCCAGGAAGGTTGTGCAGTTTCCATTCCTGCAGGTTTTCGAGATCATACTGGATTACACACTGATCAACCTCGTATGACCTCACAGTTAAGCCTTCTTTCAGCAGGAGGCGGAACCAGAGAACTCCCGAGGTTCCTTCCAACCTGAATTAATCTATGTTCTCACAGGAAAAGTGAGTGGTGCCCTTCCTCACCAGTTACTCTGTGGAAAAAGCAACAGTTGAAACCATGCCTTAGGAGGACCTCAAAACTACCTGCAGTAGACTAGGAACGCTTACCAGACAGAGTCCTCCACTCTTACCCATATGTTTCATTCTTCCACAATGTCCAGAGAAGTCCAGGCAATTTCCACATATAGTTCTTGTAACAGATATTTATCTTCTTCTTTTATCACAGTAATTTTGGTATTAAAGACACGTTAGCCTTACTGGACGGTAAGAATATTTCTGTCTAAGTTGATTTTTACATTTCACAAAAGACTAGTTTTTAATTTTGGACAGAGGTGACCTATTAGGCTAAACTGCCCACACCATCAGAATGCTGTGCAACTTTAACAAATTCAATTCACTCTGTTTAAATTATGATGCATGAAGCTAAACAATCTTCTAGTATGAATTTGTCTTTCATGCAAAGTAAGGTTTTCTAGCAAAAAAAAATGCTGTAAAACTAACAAAAAAGAACAAAGGAACAGCTGTAAGTCAAGAGTTCTTATGCCAACACACTGTTCAGCTGGGTTCCACATTCATTTCCATCCCCTACATCATGCTGATTATAAACTTCGATGCAGTTCTAATGTTTTCATTTAATGCATTTTTTCCATATTTTAAATTCATTGTATTTAGTGAACATTCAGTTTGAAACATGCAATATCAAAAGAAACCCCCACAGGTGCAGGGAATTTGAATAATCAGGTCCACATTATCCATGAACCTCAATCCGCTGAAGTCTCCCTGGGACCATTTTAAATGTGCAAAGGAAAAAAATGTCCAAATTATTCTAAACAATTGTGAGATAACAGATGAAATAAGGCAGATGACTAAAATACTGATACTTATATTATAGTAATGCCTTCAGTCCCCCACAGAGACACAAGCCCTATTATGCCAGGCTCTGCACAAGCACACAGGATGGTGCTCTGCCCCGGGGAATTTACAGTCCAAACCTTGATTTCCCTTCAACATCCATATCGTAATACCAGCTCAGGAATAGTCAAAATTCTGTGCTGGGAAGAAACAAAAATATGAAACAACTCTTCAGGTTGCCTAGTAAGACTATAGCAAAACTGGGCGTAATTCCCAAGCTTCTGCAGTTCTGTTTTTGTGCCCTGCTTCCCAGACCTGACTGTAAACTAATCCTTTTGTATATTCTTCTGCCATCCATGCTAGCTAAGCACTGGCTGGCTGCAATACATTTTCCAGCTTTGTAGGGGCTCCCATTTTCCTCAGACTACTGCTGTGTGTCAGAATCACTTATGCTACTGCATTCTCTACACTGCTTCGTAATTTTAGCATGGCTCTTTTACTTTCTTTTTGGTAATATTGTAAGTTTTCAAAATCACAGGTTGGCCTACCATTATCCGACGATGTCTTCTAAGGCACTACTATATTCCAAAGATTAAGACCAAATGGGGGTATGCAAAATGAAGAATGTGGTGCACACTCTTTTAATAAATACATCTTCTACGCTCAGATTGCACAATTCATTTGATGTATTGTTGAAATACAGCCGATGACTGAAGGTAGACCAAACAGCTGAAGAACAGCTTTCTCCTAAAAACTGTCATAGTCTCAAAAAAGTGGCATAAAATAAAAGTTGTCATTTAACTGAAACCTTCAAAACTATCGTTGGTATGTCGTATGACATACATGCTGATGCAACTGTTGAAGATACAGGTGGAAAATCAATAGCAGAAGATCTGCAAGCATCCATACCTATATTACAAACTTGACTGACATCTTGGAAGTGGAATATTTAAGCAGTGTCTCTTGACAATTTTACCCACGGGCCTCAAAGTGCTCCCAGTTTCATATCTGTTATAACTGCATAATCAAATCTGACTATTTTGTGCAATGGCAATTTTTATTTTACCTATTTAAATTTTTTTAAAAATTAAAATTCCTCTTACTGAACTGGGTGGAAAAGAGAAAGATTTTACTACATTATAACAGATACGGCCTTGATTATGGCAATGAATTAAGTCTTTGTAAGCAAGCACTGCTTTATTAAGGTGAAGCAATACTATGCATCCCAATCTTTTGCAATCAGCTAAAGGCTTTATAAGTTAAAATACCAAGTAGACGTTTAGTCAAACTGGATATGAACTAAAAGTCATCCGTATAGCGCACGTGTCCTTCTCTGCATCCATATCATGGAAAAAAGTAGCAAAGGTGCAGAAAAATACCTGATGATACACCATGTTCCTTATTTATTAGAAAAGCTGCTTTAGATATGGCTAAACCATTATGTTTTACCTGGTGTATTATTGCAGTATATCCAATAACTGAATATAGCACGTGCCCAGTTTACCTGTAATGTAATAAATAACTCTCTCTTTTTTTGGCTGGGTAAGTAATGACACAAACAGCTAATTTCCTAACTCTCTACCTATAAGCCAGGATATATCTGTTGGTTTTTAACCATGTCAGGCCCTTGCCATTTTTATTTACTCAATATGCGAAATAATTCCATTTACACAGTACATTTTGTTGTAACTTTTTCTTAGACTTTTTCAGCACTTTTTGTTTGGGGATTCAGGAGGAAGAGTTAGGATGGTAAGGACTTTTGGCTCAGAATTATTTCATAACAAGCAAGAATAGAATACTACCATTTCTCTCTTATCTCTATATTCATTTTATTACACAAGACACTCTCTTTGGCTCGGTACTACTACTTAAAGCAGGTTCCTAAATATGGATTTAAAAGTCTAAATTTAGGCTTTTGAATCTGAATTTTGTTTGCCTGCAGGGTACCCAAGCTCAAACTCACCCTTAGTATAAGGGAGTGCAGTTTCTCTGGCTTCACTTTTACAATCAGTGAATAAGTTTATTCAGTCTTGAAAATGTACTTTACCAGCTGTCAACACAATTTTTTGGTTGTGATGTTTTTATAATGAAGCTTTGCCACCTTCCACTAATTTCCAGGTAAGCCCAACCTTTTCTTAGAACTACCAAAAGCTTTACAATTAGCTGTTGTTGGTTCGTTTCTTTTCAGCAATGCATCTTGGATCTATACTGATTGCTGAGCTTTGGAAATAGACTGAACATGTATTTATTGACTAATCAGAAATACAGTAAAAGTAGAAAGACACAGCAATATTTAAAATCTAGCTGATTACCCTTTGGAGGCAGATGACTAACAGCTTACCTCAGCAAAGCAAAATTTGCTGCCAAAGGTTTCTTCATAGAAATAATCCTTATTTATTATCCAAGTTCACAGCTGTATACACTGCAGGCAGTAACTAAAAAGACTTAAAAAGTACTATGCTAAAAAAACAAACCCCAAAGTTACGTGACTGTGATGCTTATTAAAGGTCCAATCCTTCCTCATTAAAACCAAAAGGAGAGAGGTTCTGCCAATGAGTTTAGTAGCAAAGGAAGTCATATCAGGCAAAATATTCAGACAAATTCATAAAGCTGCATTCTGCTCATTAGCAGTAAAAGTGCGATTCTCTGGCATGAACAGGGGAAGTGTTAAACAGCTCCAAGAATTCTTAGGTTACTCAGTAATGTCCTTTCTTGAAATAATAGGGCAACAATAAAAGCTATTTTCTGCCCCCAGTGCACACACGCAGCCCCAGCTGTCCAAACTCTAGTGTTTCTTTCAGAAAAAAAGTGATTATACACAGCTGTTGTAATAGCTCTTTCGGGGCTAAATCAGTAATTTTACATGGAACAGTATTTTTATAAGACCTATTAAAATCTCACTTATTATTAATAATCATTATTCAGTTTCATAAAATGTATAGAATAAGATGAGATGAAGAGAGTAATATTCAGTAAGCAATTCAACCACTTAACATTGTTTGCCTGGAGGGAAGAACACAGTGAAATATCCTATTATTCCTCTCCTACCATGCACCTCATCTTCCCCTCACATGGCTTTTACTTGCCCTTCCTATGCTGCAGTCTGCAACGTTTTCATACAGCTTGCAGGAGTCAAATATGAAACTGCGCAAGGTTAGGTGACAAGATACCAACTAGTGATTTAAAAGAGACTGAAATTAAGTAGAATCAAGGATTCTAACCCTTTCCTCTCATATCACTACTACAGAAAACAATTGTCTTTAGACAAAAAAATCTGATCCCATTTTTCCTGATACTGTGGTTAGGAAGGATATTGTAAAGGACACCTGTGGTGGGTGCCTGATCCAGCAGTTGACCCTCTTCATTGCTGACTGTCTCATAACTCAGCTGTTTCACAACGACCAAGCCAAAACATGAAAGCTGGGTGCACTAATGAATAGTGTCCCCTGTACCCTGCACACAGCTTATGGCCCTGTCAGGACTGGGAAGTGGACTCTGCCACTTAAGATCCACCTGCTGGAGCCAGTGAGAAAGAGAAGAATGGAATGATCAGGAGTCTGGAAGAGCAAAAAAGCCTCTGACATGAACTGAAGAACAGAAAGTGTTGGCAGACTGAGTATGGAAACAAAATTCAGCGTAAGGAAGCCATCTTGGACACCTTTGTCAGTTCCTAGAGGTTAAACCTGGTGAGAGCTTTAAAGCTTCCATGCCATAAGGTCTCCCAGAAAGTGAGCCATCTGAGGGCTGATGACTCAGTCCACTCAGAGATCCCACAGAGAGCTCTGCATGAGTTAGCAGGCTGACATATTACCATGCAGCAATACCAGCTCAGCTCCCAGAAGCATGATGAGATTTAGGTTAAGTCTGAACTAATTAGCCATGTCTCTCAGCAAGGCTAATTAGTCCAGGTTTTGCAATATGCTGGCATGGTGGTATTGTCCTTGTTCAAGAGCTAGCCCTGCAGTGGCATAACCCATACTCCATCATGCAGCAAAAGCAACCTCTGAAGTAACATACACTCAAGACATTTAAAATTTTACAAGTTCAAACTAACATTACAAACCATACTAAAAAAAAAAAAATACAGGAATCAGTGCAGGTTGTGAATGAGAGATGCTGGGTGTATCACAAGAGAAATGTGTCATATCAGGATTACCACAACAGGAATCAGTAGCTTATGAGGCATTTGTTTCCAGGCACAGCCTGGAAGCCATTCACCCGCGAGCCCTCTGTATAACTAGAATTAGACATGTGAGAAACACACTGGTATAACTGTGCATGCCCTGTGCTTACCCATGCCACATCAGTCCAATAACTCAAACAATTTAGATATAATCATTGCTGGGAGCAGGTCCCCAGTGGGTACCATTTCGCACCATGCCAGAGAACTGCCTGGAATCCCTGGGGCAGATGGAGACGCTCAATTCGAGTTCAATGTTTTCAAGTTACTGAGATATCTATCTCTTTATTATTGTACTGATCTGCCATCCTGTTCCTTCACTCCAGTTCTCTTTCCTACCAATTTTCCAGTTCAGGTTTTCTCTCAGCCTAGTTTTTCTGCTCTCTCCAATACACTTCCTGCCTATGTTTATAGCGGTCAAGAAGGCATTCGGTCCCATAACTCAATATGTTGTAGTGGCAGCTGCAAAATGCTGTTCAGAAGTTTATGCCCAGTTTTCAGACCTTTTGGTCATGTCTCTGATGAATCACAAACCTCCTTAGTTTCTTACACAGGAAGCCATTGGTGAACCCTAGCAAGACTTTGCAGTTGCCTACACAGCAGCAGTACGCTTCCAAACCTGTGGATATGCCAGGAATTTTTAACCCTTTCTATGAATTTCCTGGTTATTTCAGTTGCACTTTTGTTTTTGTATAGACAGTGTGGTGATTTCTTGTGTATAAGTAAATTTCATATAGTATACATGCTTCATTTGCTTACTCAGTTTTACTCTGGCTAAATATAGAACAGCTCAGGTAAAGAATACTTTCTATATTACAGTACACATATAGAAAAAACACATTCCTCAAGGGAAGAACACATTAATTGTTGAAGTAATTCTGAGCATTTTTTTTTCCCAGTAGAATTCTGGAGTACAAAACATCTACTTTGTAAATGTGTTGCTCAACAAGCATATGCATTTCAAGTATATATGTTTTCTTAAAAGGTAACTATAAACAAAAAAACTCTGGGAAAATAAATTCACATTTGCCTATTCTGTTATTATAAATTATGTGATCTTTCCAAACAGAAGCACTGGAATAAATAAACTAATTTTCCAAAATTATTCTAGTATATTCAATTACAGGTTTTAATTATTTTGGAGAAATAATTCACAGTGTTAATGAAAGAGGCAGTAGTTAGAATCATGGCAGAGTATGGGTTTCATGTTTCTGCATTCCATAAGCCTTATTAGAAATGTAAATCAAATATTTGATGAATACAAAGAGCCTATTGGGACATTAAAATGAATATTACTATTGTGACTCTGAGAATCAGGTTGAAGTCAGTTAAGGTAAGTGGATTTCAGTGCCAAATGGAACATTAGGTCTTTTAAAGAGGCATCTAGAGTATTGTCCAGTATTAAATATGAAAAAAATTAAATATGAAAAAAGTAGATTTTTAAATAACACTCAGGTTGTGACATGAACCTACAAAAGACACCAGAATTTCAAAGCTTCAGCTGTTACTTCATACAAATTAATGCCATCTCCCATGTTGATAAAAATTAAGGGTGGTGGGGAAGATGTAGATGGCATATGGAAGTTAATTATGAGTCTCATATGTTATGCCCTAATAATTCAACGTTACAATTAATGAGAACATTGCCACTGCTTTTGAAGAGAGCAAGTCCTAATGTTGGCCCTGGATAATATCGTAAGATATGATTTTGTATTTACTGTTTTACAAAAGCATCCAAACTCACCATATTCTACAAAGGGCATTTTGATAGCCTGAAAGGTTAAACAGCTTTCAGTAATTAAGCCAGTTCTACATATTTATATTTCATACAGTATATAGTATTTTGAAAACTGTGCAATTTATTCTTTCTAGGACATACTATGCCTTAGAGAAGGGGTAAATGGATAACATAGATGAGCTACATCTCCTAAGGCAACAGACAAAGGCTGTGTCAGTGAAATAGCTATTACATGTGTTACTCCATCTCAGGTTTTCCACAGAGCACCATGGCCTGCTAATTCTTGTGAACTTTAAGAAAGCATCTACCTTAATTCTATGTTCATTTAAAAGAATGGGGGAATTACACCACCTAGAAAAAGTATAAAAATTCCATGTACTTTACTACCACCTAATTGAGGTATACAAACAAACACTATCAGGAGTCTTGGGGTGCAAACATAACTATATGCCTTCAGAATTGTTTAGGCTGTGGATGAAGTCTGAAGATGAATTAGGAACATGTTTGCATTTGACAGAGCCAAAGGTTCTAAACAGCAATCCACTAAAACTTAATGAAATTTCTACCTTTAAATGCAACAGAAGATGAGCTACTATGCCAAATTTTTCACTGTTTGGCTGAAATTTCGTGCAGGTGATAGTTCTTGTGAAATTTTAATAATGTATGAGCTGAACTCAGAAGAACAAAATAATTTCATATTGTTCCAAGTTGAACTTTTGTACTTTTTCTACCAAAAAGTCAATTTATCTATTAGGATTCATATTCAGAGAATTTTGGGTAGCTATCTCCATTTTCTACATTCTTCCCTTTCCCTGTCATTTCTATAATTACATCTGTGGCCAGTACATTTCATGAGCTATTATGTTAAGGTATCACTGACAATGCATTTAATAACAGAAAATGTACATGTAGATTTCCTCTGCATGAGGTATTGCTCTACTACTCCATACTCAAGGGCAGGGAAGAACCAGTGTAATAAGCACAATTTTTCTGAATGTTTTGATAAAAGGCCTAATTCTGCCCTGGTTGATTGATGGTCCCCGGTTTTCAAGGGTATCAAACCGCAATCTGTCACACATTCCAAACAGCTCTATGAGCTTTTGAAAATCGCACTTTTTCCATGTACAGATGTTCCATATGAAATTGGAAATATAAAAGCAGTGGCTTGCATTTAAGAAACACAAGTTTACATGTAGCAATGGCTTCTTGGTCATTTATGAAAGTAAAAATTTCTTTTCCTATATCATTATTGTCAGCAGATTTGTTTTCAAGGAAGCATAGGATCAAGCTGTGAAAGTCTAAATAACTTCTAATTGTTACCCAGGTGCAATTTTATCTTAAAATGGTAAAGACTTCATGTCATGACAGACAGCAAAATTAGTAAAAATTCAATTTCTGTTCTGGATTATGCACAACCAAAACAGTTGGTTCCCACTAATTCCTCTACAGTGAGATTCTTTCCTGACTCCTCATTGGAAGAAAGGTCTGGAAAAAAGCAGGCCTGAAACTGTTAATAAAGCAGAATATTGTCAAAATACTATTTCATAATAGATTTCCAATTTTCTCCTTGACCTGGAAATATTGATGAAATTGATAAATCTTCATAAATATCAGCATTTTCCAGAGACTTTCCTGCAATTGTTTCTACAGAATTTAATGGAATGGACCATAAGTAAAGCTGTGTAACACATGTGCTCCTTTTATTCCAGAATAAAGACATTAATATAAACCTTAACTTTAAATTTTTAAGTTTTTATCTAGACCCTTTCTGTTACATTCAAATAGCTTTTCAGTACTGCAAAAAAAAAAATAGCATAAGCAGTTTTAGTAATTGTATTCATTATACTAGCATAAACTTTCAACTTAAGTTTTAGAGAGATTTAAACTAATATTATGAACCATTTTAAAAGGGATATAAGTGACTTCAGTCATTATTTAACTACTTTCACACAAATATTTAATTAATATGACAGTATTAGGCCAATACTTAGATAAGAGTTGCCCCTATGTCTTTGAACCTATGGCCAGGACCAATTATTTGGAGTGATGAGCTTAATTCGAATCAGTTTTTCTCTTGATGTCATTGGCCTCTAGATTAAATCCTACCAGTGAGGGCCTGTCTGTATATTTAGAAAACAATACACTTTGAAATATCTATTTAAGACTTAATAATTTAGTCTGGAATGTTTTCTAACAAAAGAGTAACAGATGTGTTATCTATCACTATATTAAACCACATATATCATGATTGCATGTTCTTTGATAAAAAACTAGGAAATCTAGATATAGGTATTAATTTATTAGTTTTTTTTAAATTTTCCATTTAAAATAAAACTTTTATTAATACAGAAATGCAAAAAATGATCATTTATTATAATTTTCAAAGTGGTAAAACTATATTAAGTGCAGTTTTTAGCTGATAGTGTTGACGACTTTCTTTAAGAAAACGCAGTCTGTTGATGGGCATCCTAAAGTATTCAGTCATCTACAACACAGAGATTTATTAGATGCTGTCTTGAACTGCAGCAGAGACATCTTGGATCTTATCCTCCACATATGTTCTAGAGACTTTGTTTCAAGAAGTTGGATGATTATCACAACATTATATAAAAGGTATCCAACGCAAGGGATGCAGTTTCAAACAATGGATTCAAAAGAAATTACCACAAGTATGCAGCTTTCAGCACAATTTAAGGAAATTAAAATCATAATTCATGAGCCAGAGGAGAAAACTCCAACAACGATGGCCATGATGATAGATGTCCCCAGTGCAGAAACATAGCTTCTTGCTGGGTGACAGACATTATTAGCGACACTACACTAATACTCAGCTTCAGATAGAATAGCAGAACTGAGACCAGTGTAATTCCAGCACACCAAATAACAGAAAACCAAAAAGTTACTCAGCATCGAAACTGACAACCAAGTCCATTTTCTTTAGGACAAACACAAACATTGATAGCTAAATTACATGGCTGGTAGAAGGACTGGTAATTCTCTAGGAGGCTTACACGATTAAAGAGGGTGTTTTGTGTTGGTTTTGATGCAGCAGATACAACTGTTAATAGTCAGACAAGTATTTAATCCTTCTACTGAACAGAATGCAAAAGATAATTTAGAGGAATACTACTGTCGAGAAATACTACTCCATATAGAGCTACTACAATAACAGAACACAAAAAGATCACAATCTGAAAGGAAACAAAAGTCTTGATAAGCCTTGATACACAGAACGCCTAAATGATAGAATTCACATAACTATAGAGCTCTTCACATTTTTTTGTAGCTTTGTCATTATTAAGCCAGGTGTGAAATGGGCAGAACCTTAACCTATAAGCTCAAGATATTTGTCTGGACATGAACTTAACAGAAATGCTTTGTATCAACATCAATCCTACATATCACAAATGGTTGATATGATGACATTGCACAATATAATTTGGCTACAGGATTCTTTTTTGCTTTAGGTTTAAAGGGTGGATGAGTTGTTTCATAGAGGGCTATTCTTCAAAAAACGAAGCATATCTACGTCATTCAAGTGATTAAGTTTATGCCATCTAACCTGAGAGAGCTTTAAATGCAATGATGGATTACAGGAATGTGAGACAGGACATTTTAAATAACAAAATGTTGTTACTCATATAATTTATATAGCAGCAGAAAGCAAAGACTAGCTTTGCTGAAGTAAGAAAAATTTTAAGGGAATACTGCAAATAAAGTATTGAGCAGGTGACAGCATAGAACAAGCCTGTTATTTTTCATATAAAGTTGTATACACCAATTTTACAGTTAAAATAATTTTGTTGTAGGTCTTATTTGTTCCATTTTACAAGATGTTTTTGCCACTGCTTTCAAGTGGAGAAGGATCCTGTGTCATAACATAGAGGTAATCAGCAAAGTTATTTTAATGGGGCATAGACCCTGTGCTCCTACTTTTGTAATCATGACAAAAAGCTGAATGTTGTTATCATTGACAGATTGGAATTTGCCTAGATAGCACCAAGATATCAAAACCCAACAGGAAAAAAAACAAAGCAAAGTTATGGTTTTAGGGTTCTAGTAAACAACTTAAACTCTTTTCTTTATTTCTCCATCTGAGAAATAATAATATATACTTATCTACAACACAGCAGTATTGGAAATATTATTGTGCTTTTAAAGTATGGATAAAAATCACCAAAAAGATGAAACTAATGCTATTCGTAAACTAATACATAAACTGGATATTAGAATGATTCTGCCCTCATAGTTATCAAAAAAGATGTTTAAAATCTTTACATCCATTACCCTGTCAAGAGATCTTGGAGTCTGCGAGCAGCGATTATTCACATTTCCTCCTAACAAGTGATTTCTGTTCCCTAGGTAGAAATCTTTTTTATTTCAAGACATATTATGTAAGTCTTCAACTTTATTTTTATATATTCTATATGTACTATACATATATATCCACATATCTGTATAGATGCATTGTACTGTCCATATACTAAAATATATTATAGATATTACAATATGTATTTTAATAGAGGTGATAGTTAAGTCAATTTATATGGTCCATGTCCCCACAGACAGCAAGAAGTTCTCTGAACTTTGAAAACCTAATATATGTTTCTAACCAAGAATACGGCAATAATAAATCTTTTCATGTATCTTTGGAGAATAAATGTTATTAAATCATGTAAAAGATATATCTGTAGCAATAAATGGCGAACATTTTATTTCTCTCCCACATACTACTATTCTGTGCTAGAATTTGTGAATCTCTTAATAGCTACGTAATCTTTAAGTTCATATTTACTGCTCATTTTCTCTTATTAGGGATCAAAATATCCTACTCAAAGGGTGGATAAATACATTGCAGTCAAAACTGAGATGAAGTATAAAAGTGAGGTCTCAGAGAGGTCTATCCTGAGTCCAGATCTATTTAATATTTTCATTAATGACTGCTAAGATAATGGAATGGAGAAGACACTTATAAAGCTTGTAGGTGACACCATGCTGGAAGCAGTTACAAGCACTTTACAGGACAGCAGTGAAATTCAAAATTATCTTGACAAATTGGAGAAATAGCCCAAAATCAACAAGATTAAATTTAATAAAGACAAGTGCAAAGTATTAAACTTGGAAAGAAATAATCAAATGCTCTAAAATGGAGGAAACTGCCTAGGCAGCAGTAAAGACTTGTGCTACAGAGGACAACAAACACAACAGCAGTTAACAACACAGTTGTAAAAAGAGCAAATGTTATACTAAGGTGTTTTAATAGATACGCTGCCATTCAGGCATAAGAGGCAATGAACCTGTTCCATCAGTATTGGTGGGCCTTCAAGAGCAGTTCATCCAAGTAAGGAACTAAAGTCAAATTCTATATGAAAAAAAAGTCTTAAAAGCTAATGCCAGTAAGACACAAGTGAACTTGATGGAAGGCACTTCATTTTTTAATTCATGTGGACACTAACACACCAACAGTCAGAGATTTCAACAGGTGAATAGGATCTAGCCACAGCAAAGAGAAAAATTGAGGCCAGAGATAGATGAGGATGAGCTGGAAACAAATCAATGATTGCACACTGCTGCAATACTTCTATGTTTGTCCATAATAATGAAACGGGGACTGCCTACATGTACCAGTTGGTGATTTGGAAAATCTCCTACATAATGAGTCCGCAAATGCAAAATAGACAATGTAGCATTATGGTTACCTGTTAACCATTTCAGTCTGGCACACAAGCTAATTTACTTACATCTTTAAAAAGGTTTTAAAATGTGTGTGCTATTGTATTGATGCTGTGAAAAGCTGGAGTTGAAGACTCAATAGTCAGAGGGCTATTAAGCAGGTATTCTTTATCGTGGCGCCGGGCACGCGGGGGATCTCTCCTCCAAACGTGTGTGCCAAACACCCTGTCATTTCAGGTTAAATACAATCACAATATACATATTCATTGTATTTGCAAGAAATGCTTAGCATAATCATGACTTTTCGAAAAACTAATTAGCATATGTTGATATCTTTCACGCATGTCTGTTAGCGTCCTCGGGTGGTCTTTGGGGGTCTCAAGATGAAGGCTTATACTCTTCATCACAGTGTCTGCTGGTTGACCTTTGTTTCTGTGCAGACTCAGTTCTAAGATTACGTATACCGTGTCCTTCCAGGTTGTTTTGCTCCGGTCTTGTTGCCCTCTTGGTGCCTCTTTATCTCTGTAGCTTGGTACATCTGCCCTCCCAAAGCTGAGCTGCCTGGGGTACAATTATTTAGGAGCCTCTCTATCTTAGAGCTTTCCTGTGTTCTCAAAACAGCAAGAATCTAGTTTAGTTTAATTACAATCACTCTGGTAAGTGGAAATTTTACATTTACAGGTATCAGTATCAAGGGAATGAATCGTAGTTGATAGTACTGCATGAAATGTATTAGCAGACTGAGCCACTAATATTTACAAAAAAATATAAATTCCCTGTAGTGACACTAATGAAAACACAAACTGCCAGGTGGACAAGGATGTGGTCTGATGAAATTATCCTTCTGGGCCTGAGACAGGCCAAAGGGCTAAGAAAAGAAGATGGGCAACTTGATCAAGTCACTCTATTGCAGTGATGCTAAATGGTGCCATTAGAGAGAGAGGGGAAAAAACTTGCCAAGCTTCAGTCAAGACGTTATACCCCACAAATTTGTGATAAGCATTTGCAGTGAAAAATGCTGGCCAAGGGAACGTACTTTCTCCCTAATCTTCAGCCCATTGGTCTCAAAAGCAGCCAGACCACAGACACTGCTCTGTGTTCCACCACTGGCCATACACTGATGGGTATGTACTGCAATCCTGTTGTGCTTCCCACTCATAACCTGCCACTGGATTCGCTGTGATAGGTACCATCCTTCCTATATTTGCAGGCACAGTGACACAGCTGGCATAGAAAGCTAGTCAAATGTAAGGACTTATATACGGGTGTAGAGAAGGTCCATCATTTAAATTTAAAAATTCTCCGACTTTCTTTAAAGCAGATTTGACAATGCATCATTATATGTACAATCTGTAAGTAACAGAATAGTGCTCAGGAGCCCTAGGCAAAGAACAAGACCCTCAGTGCCACATTATAACACAGATGGAACAAAAAGCCAGTCCAAGATGGCTTAGCTGTAAGAGGAAGAGACAAGATAGGAGAATATAAATAAGACAGCATCAGTCTGGATGACAAGCAGCAGTGTCCGCATACTACTACTTCAACTGTTGTCAACTATTCTGTAGACATTGTAGCAAAGGAGAATTTTAAGGAGAAAATTTACTTCTCAGATAGTTGCATTGTTGTTTCAAAGTAGGTTTTTAGAATAATTCTAAATATGATGCAAAATGTGAACAGACTTGCAAAAACTCTCTTCATCAACTAAGTAGGTAATTTCTTTTGTTTAGGTCTCAACTTTATTATCAAAAGATATTAATAAATCCATAATGATGTTTTGGACTATTATTACTGTCAAAAAGAAATGAAATTTTAATCATGTTAAAACAATGCTGGTGCCTGGACTAGGGTACTCTGGGCTGTGCAGGTAACCCAAACTGTATTTCCTCTTTCGATATGCCAACCCCAGGCGGAGCATACTGATGATATGATAACAGCAAAACACTCTCGCAAATGAAGTTCTTAAGCACAAAAATTACCTTCCTTTAATAGGAAAAAACAAAAAGAGAAACACAGGCTTATGTTTGTATATATGTGGTAGGTTAGAAGGGATGCTTGTGGACAAACATTGACTAGATGATAGCATTTGGATCCAGCAGGGATCCTTGCATGCTTGTTGACAAACATCCCAGGTGTTGTGGGAGTTCTTAAACCTTTTAAACTCATATTAATCTGTAATTATTTTGTGAGAGAATCACCAGTTAAGGAGAGCGGTATACTATATATATATTATTTCCTTTTGCTGCAACTGATAGTGAATGACCCACAGTCTTTAAGACCTGAAGGGATCATTAGATCAGATTTGCATTTAGCTTTGATCCAGCAACCATTATGTAGGAAATGCAAAGTTTTGCAATAGCTCTATTAAGATATTTTATTAATGCATCTATTCATTATCACTGACTCACTTGTAGAGTTCTTCCACAGTGGAATTTAAATCTCTTGATGTTATATTTGACTTAAATGGTCATAATGATAGCCTACGTCAGACTCCAGGTTCATTACCACATAGGTGGGGAGAACATTTTTAAAGAACAGTACAATGAAAGAAACTCCCGAATATTGTGTTCTGCCAGATGCATGAGAGCTATTACACCTTTGTACCTATTACAGTATTCATAGTTTCCTGTTGCTTGTCCTGTATGATTTTGTTTAATGAAAAATAAACAGTTTTAGAAGGCAATTATCCATCAGTGATGCAGGAAGCATTTTTTTCTTTAGAATGCACACTGTACTCAACACAGAAGGGTTCTGCTCCATAAATTAGGCTTTTCTGGCATGACTGGAACAGAAATCGCTGTTAGGTGATGTTTATATTTAACAATTTATGCATAAGATATCACAAATACGAACCACAGTAAGGAAGAATTCAAAGAGAAAATAACTGCGGGGTGCACTGGGGAAAGCTTTGGTTGGTGCTATTTCTGAGCTGAACCTCCAAAAATACGAGAGCTTTCCGAAAGCCCCAGTAACAGGCACCAGTTATCATGGAGCAGCCCAGTGGGACTGAAGAATGGTACAGGTTCAGCATGAGTCAAGCTCTGAACCACAGGTTGTGACAAGGGCAGTGTGGGACTGCACTACTACCCTCTATTGGCTTCATGCAGGGAAGCATTCCTCGGGGACCTCCTGCTTCTCCCCTCCTTGTATGCAGCTTGAAAGGGAATTGGTATTGACTTTAATGCAGACACATTGCTTTGGCATGTCTGTTGCAGATCACTGTTTTGCACTATCATCTGTTGTTTCAAATCAAGCCAGACCAGTCTGCAATCTAAAAGCTTCTGTAAAAAACCTTACAATTCACTAATATACGAAAATTCAAATATATGAAAATTTTGGATCTGTACTTAAATGAAGAGATGGTTTACTACCTCCCTGCAAATGTAGAACAATAAGCAATGAGGCAAGGCTGATATAAATTGAGATGGCTTACAGGCAGTGATTTAAATTCAAGTAGAATATGTGATATTTCTTACCCTTAGCCTAAACACTGGATATTTCGTATAGATACAAGACTAGTTACCAAGATCACAAATATGAAGATGGAAAAATCTGTTTTTTAGCAGAGGCAGCTCAGAAGGACCAATTGCAGAGAAAATAATCACCGTGTTCACATTTTATTTGAAAATATTCCAATTATCACGATGCTGCAACTGTGAACAGTTTGCCTTAACAACTAACACCAGGATCAGCTCACAACTATTTACCTAAGCCAGCCTGAACCAGCATTAATAGTAGTAATTCCAGTGATTGCAGAATACATTAAACTAGATATTGCTGCTGGATTTTTCAGTAAATCTAGAAGCAAAATAACTAGCAGTCCCAGTATCTAACCTACATGCATGCATAGTTCCTCTGAACTCAATGTAAATGTTTACCTGATCAGAATATGTAGCACTTTGAATTAGAGTTAAAAGGTATATTTAAACACAGGCTACAATACTGCTTTCTGAAAGATATTTAAAGACTTATTTTTCATAACAATTAGGTATAATTTCAATGGATACTCAAAAGTATATCACCAGAATTGATTAGTTCATTACCTCTATTTTTCCTATTTTATTCAAACAAAGTACAGCAGTGTTGCACTGAGGTTTTCTCCTGACTGCATAGTGCATGGCAATCTGCTTATCAACAGCAGAATGAAGTAGCAGCACAAATTGGTTTGAAATACAATGAAATAGCATCATTACTTGTGTATGAAATCTAAATATCACTGCACTATGACCTTAATTTTAATTGGCTCTTTCTTGAAACCAGAAGCAAAACCTCACCACTAATAGAAAATCATTCAATTAGTTCTCGTAGTTCCTAACTTCTCAGTGAGCAATTTGTTAGCTAGTAACACAGTCACTTATTTTTCTTCACACTGCGGAGAACAAGATATGTATAGATACATCTATACATATCACCTGTGGTTAAATTCACTTGACCTAAAGCCTAAAGGAAATTCATTTTGTTCCCCAGAAGTTAAAAAGCAGATTTCAAAACGAGATAGCAAACATGTTTTTCTGTATAATCCTCCATTCAGCACCCATAAATACACTCCACGCACCAATGTCTTCTTTAACTTCTGACCGTGTCATTACTATAGTCTTGTTTGCTCAAATTATTGTATTAGCTTTGCTTGTATAAACACAGACTCAAAACAGTATATCTAGTAGCCTTCCATATATTCCATATTTCTTCTATTCCACCTAATATTTCTAATTCAAATTTTGCAGGCATTTTATAACATAGTCTTCTTTCCTATTTTGACAGCAAGCTCTTTGTTATGTAATGATGAATATTAGCATTTTGGTACAAATATTCTTGTTTTAGTCTGAAAATTTTACTGTCTTCAGTGTCTAACCTTTACAACAAATAAGCAGATCCCATACAAATCAGATTTGTAGTTATGTACGACTGATGTAATTAAAACTCTCAAGAGAACATTTAAAATAAAGTCTTCAAGCTTTTCCTGCCTAAATTATTGCTACCCAAAGACAGTACTCATCATTTCATTACTGGAAATGAAAAAGTGACAGGACATTTAACATCTGGGCACTTATTTTCAGAGACTGTTTTTTCAACAATGTTTAGATTCATTTAAAAAAAAAAAAAGGCAACAGTAAGAGTAAAATGAGATGGAGAAATTTTCAAGAGAATATCTGAATGTATTTTTTTCCTGTGCTCAGACTAAACAGCCACGAGGCCAAGTTCCCTCTTCTTGTTTTAACCTTCCATGGATTGGTCACATGGCCATACAGGATGCAATGCTCACCCAAGAAAGGTCAATATAGTAATTATCAGTAGATCTCTCCACCATTCTGCCCAGAAACATACGCTCATCCTCTCCCATCTCTTTCCATTCTTGAATAGGCAGTCTGATGGTATGGAATGCTCGGCACTGGCACAGAAGACAGTTGCATCAAATCAGTATTCAGCAATTCAAAACATGCAACCAGCTGCAGTGTTTCTCCCAGGCAATTCAGCAAGGTTATACTCTGTTAATAACTTCTCTTCAGAAATAATGACATTTGTATTATAAAATTGAGAAAAAGAGGGCACTTTACAGATAAGTGCCATTTATTCAAAATGCTCCCATGTTAGAAATCATTTTATGGGTGCCCTTTAGACACAGGCACTTCTCCATGTTTCAGCAATTATTCATCACTTACACGTTCATAATTTGGGAGAGTTCTAAACTCAAAATGAGTAAAAAGCCTACACACTGACTCAAATTGCTGAACAAGTCTTGATAACACTTCATAGCTAAAAGACTAAATAAATTTAATAATGAGTAAGGAAGCATGAACCTTTCCTAGTCTGTCCGTGAACACAGTGAAAAGTAGCAATAGTCTCCCAAATCTTGGATATAAGACAAAAATCTGTCTCACAGTCACAAAATCTGTTACCATAGTGATGGGGACTGAGCAAATGACTAAAAATACCTGGTCTTATTCACACTGTCTTAGGAACATGACCTAAATGACATGTAATACATGATTTTCCATGAGAAATTAATAGCATTTACTAGGAGGCAAAACTGAGAAGCAGATAGTGTGCAAGTATGATGTGTGGTCAGACACTCAAGGAGACCACCTTCTCAAAGATGCAGCTAGAACAGAGAGCTGGCTGGAAGAAAGCATACAAAAAATTATGATAAAAAGAATCCACATGTAGGTCATTAACAACTCAAAAGCATCAGTTAAACATGGTTTTTTCTCACTAAATAAAAAGCATTCTTCGGAATTGCTGATACACAAAACTAACTATAACTTCCAAAGAAGATCACTGTCCGCAAGAATCTCCCAGTTGTGATGACTGCCAAACTTAGTAAGACACAGTGGTAATATAAATTCATATTTTGACCAGATTTGGTCCACAGCACCTACATACGTCAGTACAAACCAAAAGTGCACTACAGAAGTGTGCTAAAGGAGAAATTGCAAGTAGCATCTCCCCCCTCAACTTGTGAGGTGTCCAAAGAGGCTGCCTCCATAAGTCTCACCCAGGAGCTGCTGCTGCGGCTCTACACTAAGAACGGAGCATTGCAGGCTCCTCCACTGACGGCCTTGGGAAAAAGAAAAGCCATACAGAAGATGAGACTCTAGATTTATTTAAAGGGCTTCATCGGTTACAGTTTTGTTTCTGTTTTTAAAGGGTAATGATCTTCCTGCTATTTACAGTACAGGGTATCTTGACTCTTGCCTTGTGACATCTTATTTACAAATATTCATCTATGAATTGTTTAAGGATGTTAGACGCAAGCACCACTGACTTTACAAAGGGGGCAAATGTTTTGCCTGGAGACATTGGCAAGTGCAGACCTGCCACAAAAGTGCTCTACACCTTCTTAAGTATATTCCAAGATAGTATGGGATTATATTTTAGCCTTGTTAGACACTGTGAAATTCTAAAAAATGTATTTTATTTCAAGTCTAATGATAAAATACTACGTTTTGAAAAAGATCATCAACATGTGGTAGGGTTTGTGCTGACTATGCTTTTAAGAATAGCGGTTTCTTTACCCATACAAGTTAAAAAACAAACTCCTCAAAGCCTGAAGTGTCTGCAGTTGAAATTTTGTACCATTGCAAAGCATTTTCAGGAAACCACTAACTTGGACAGACCAGATGGAAGACACGCTGTATTCCACTAGCAGGTATTAAGTATCCACAGTCTCTCAAAAATTCAGGCAGATCATTTCTGTCCATCTGTTTGTCAAACTCTCTCTTGGAAAACATTGTTTCATACACTGAAGAAGAGCAGCTACCATTAGTTATATTTACAATAAGTTACTAGGCACTGATTTCTTTTAGAACTATTTTCTTCAGAATCTTTTCTTCTTTTTTGAAAAATACTTTGTTCAGAACCAAGTTAGGAATTAATTAGTTCTATTGATATTTTTTCTAACATATGGGGAAAATAAAATTATATACCTATACATGTTTTTTTTTAATGTGATGTTAGGAAAACAAGACCTGATTATGGAATTTAGAACTCAAAATTGAGGCTATGCCATGAATCTTCAGATTACAAGATTTGCATCAGTAAGGCATTTGGAGGGAACTCAAAGGCTACCAACTGAAGATGTTCAAATTAAGTATTAAAATCCTCCTACTTTATAGCTTTGAGGAGCTACTGGAGAAAGTCCAGGGGAGGGCTACGAGGATGGTGAGGGGACTGGAGCATCTCTCCTACGAGGAGAGGCTGAGGGAGCTGGGCTTGTTCAGCCTGAAGAAGAGAAGGCTGAGAGGGGACCTAATA
>Ga0065711_1006791_pt1 | contig 31697 bp, 16 predicted proteins | sample Hoacrofraction12_FD_59098 | JGI IMG/M metagenome (GOLD analysis project Ga0065711, IMG submission 59098) | Hoatzin crop microbial communities from Cojedes, Venezuela - Epithelial fraction 12 v2 (version 2) | ecosystem: Host-associated > Birds > Digestive system > Esophagus > Crop | place... | reverse complement strand
TTGTGGAGTCTCCTTCTCTGGAGATATTCAAGACCCGCCTGGACAAGGTCCTGTGCAGCCTGCTGTAGGTGACCCTGCTTTGGCAGGGGGGTTGGACTAGATGACCCACAGAGGTCCCTTCCAATCCCTAACATTCTGTGATTCTGTAAACCTTTACCTTGCAAGTACTCTGAACAGAGCCAGAAGATTCTGCGTCACAGTTAAATAGATAAAACTTTCTTCCTAAGTATGTAGACGTGTTGCTGGCTGGCGTGGCATGCCCTATATGAACTATTCTAGCTGGAAACCCGAAACATGACTTTCATTTTCGTAGAGATGCTTTTGTAAACTCCCTTTAGATCAAAGAAGATTTTCATGCTGGGTTTTTCCTTTAATTGAGCAGACAAAGCATATACCAATGAAGCTGATCTATTATCATAAAAATGATTCTAATTTTCTGATATTTTTCACAGCTGAATGTCTTTGAGCAAACACAGTGGGGAAGCAGAGAAGAATAAGGATATAGACAAGACCAGAATGGGATGACTCCTTGATATGTGTAAATATATAAGACAAAATAAAACTTCTTGTAATTTCATGTAACTGTGCATTTAGAATTTCAAGTGCACACATATATGGGGAGACAGTATGGTTTTCCCTGAATAATACACAGAAGAAAAAATTCTGCTACTCCTGCAGAATATTCACCACCTAATCAGAAGATTTCTTAACTCCAAGAGCTAGTATAAACATAACATTTACTATTTAATATGTCTGTTCATTTGCTATGTGTTCACATACATAATTTTAACTAATAAAATTGATAGATCTGTAAGTGCAAAGTGCAACTACTTCAAATTAGTTTGATCAAAGATGAGACATTCATTGCTGAGCAATGAAAAATAGGCTAAAAACATTCTACGGCTTCTGACAGAGACGGGGCGGGGCAAAGATGATAATGCCTTTGGAGATCAACTTCTTACAGTTTTTTGTAGGGCCATTTGCATGTAAATAAGGTACTTATAAGTTCACATAGATGTTAGAAGAATCTGAATTTGGGATATTGTTCTCAAATAAATAGTAACAATTTAGTTTCTGCATCAAGATTTTCAGACTGTTTATTTAATATTGTTACTATTTGCATTGCAACCCCTGCTGAGATCAATACTTTGTTGTGCTTAGACACTGTACAACTGTTCAAACAAGGATCTGATTACACAGTATTTATAAACTAAATAGCAAATATCTATGCCATTATTGGGTAGTGTGGAAAAGACCAAAACCCTTCTTGGTCCCCAGTGCTGTCCTAAAAGGAATCAGATTCATCCCTTCAACAGATTTTTAAAAGAAAGGAATGCTAATGAATGATTTGCATTTCTGGATGGGCTCTGTTGCTGTTCCTAAATTCTTGCTAGCAGAGGGAGATGCTTACTTTGCTTACCCATAAAGTTGTTACTTCATAAAAACAGAAAGCATTTGAGGGGGAACAGAGGAAAGAACCTGGTTTAAACAAATTCAGCTGAAAAGCAGTAGTCAGGAAGAGAAGTGAGCACTACATATTCTTGACCAGCAATGTATTCAGAAGAATTTTTGTGAGTTTGTATCTGGTTCCTATACTACCTACTCACTGCCAGGTAAAACTCTTGTGTGTTACAAAAGACACTAAATAGATTAGACAATCTTGTTTGGATGGAACGCTAATACCTGACAGTGTCTAGAAAGGCCTCAGTCTAATTCATGTTTAGCCCTTACAGACTTTGTATGTCAGCAGAATCTCATTAGATGGAATAAAATTGAATAGAGAGATGAACTTGATGATATTTGATGCTCCAGCAATGAAATGGAACATTGAGAACTTTCAGGCGAGCCCAACATAAAGCCTGCAGATGCTCTCAGTCACCTTCTTCTTAGAGGACCTCCTTTCTATGTTCTAGGCTAATCCACTGCTAGATTGCTGCCATATCCCCAGAAGAAAAAAAAAGTGGTTCTAATTTCAAATATGTCACAAGCCAAAGAATACCAATAAGCTTAGAATTTAACCTACACGTTTAGAAATAATCATTCTCAATGCTTTGTCTGATTGCAGCCCACGTTGTTTTTCACGCACCGCAAGCACCTATACCTCTTTTAGTTAGTTTTAAAATACTGAGAAACTTTAAGTTTGAAGATCATGCTGCAGATGTGACCAATACAGGGAACATCACAACAATCTCAAGCCTTTATTTGTTTTTATTTCTTTCTTTATTTTTATTTCTTTTTTCATTTATTTCTTCTGTCCAAATAATAGATACAGTGTAGCCTTCTGTACTAGTTTCATGAATATCACAATACAAAGAGTCAGTATTTCCACTGATGGCTCATAGTTACCACACAGTTCATTCTACTTCAAGTCCATAAGGAAAAATATGTAGACTCACATTGCCACTCTTATATCCATCATAAAAATAACAGTTTAAGTGCTGTCAGGTAATGAATGAAAACACCAAGACCAGGCAGTTCTTAAAATCTGTTAGGTTTTCAACCCTCAGTACAGATTCTTGTCAAAATGCTGAACTGTTAAACTACTCAGCCTTCCTCGGTCTACCAAATGAAGCAGGGTTTTTGGGAGAACACGTCTCAGAAAAGCCAAAGTACAAGAGCTATTTGCTTTCTCATTGGCTCAGAAATATCCAGTGTTGAGAAGTAAATTTTTCTTCTGTGCTTTCACAGTACTTCCTTTTTTATGTTCCTGTCCAGCTCCTGTCCATGTTACCTCTTGCCAGCATCCCTGTCTTCATAACTCCATAAAGAAGAGACCTGAATCTGTAGGTTTTATTTCATCATTTTGGCTAGTATAAAGTATCCTTATGAGTGGAGCCCTCATTCTCAGTGAGAACAGTGAGATCCACATTGAAAATGAAGCATCTGGCTTTCACTCTACATTTAATTTTATTTTTGCTTTGTGAACAATGACTTTATGATTATTTCAATTACACCAGGCTTCCAAAACCTGAGTTAGATTCTTGTCCCTAATCCACCTTTGGACAAGTTAGTTGTGCACACATTTGTAAAACTCTTTGAAAAACATTTAAGCTCCTAAATCCACCTGGAGTCAGAAGAAACAGGGACCTAAATATATTTTAAGGTTCTGAATCCAAACTACACAGACAATACAAGGGGTTTGGAGGGAGTTCTTAGGAACAACTTTCCTAAGTTTCTTATGAAAGATGAAGTTATCAGTCTCTTATTTATATGTGAATCTTTGCCAGGATTTAGGCACAGAATACCCAAGGTTTCAACAGAAATTAAATACCTAATACTTTTCAGGAACTCAGTTTTCGGACTTACTAATCAACTTGTATACCTGTGAGTCACCTTCTCTGATCTTTTGTTATGCATCAGTAAAATAGGGTAACCTTACTTTACCCACTTTCTTTATTTAGACTGACAGTTCTTTGAGACAAGGAACCTTACTGCCCATGCTTACCCCACCATCCGCCATGGGGCCAAGCACTGCTGATACACTGGGTACTGTGCTGTCATGCATGCCTACTCTACCTTTGGTAATGTATAGCTATAGCACAAATTCCGGGGTTTGTGTTTCACTACTGGTGGCTAAAATCTCTGCTGAATAATTCAGAACCTTGCAAGATGTATGAAATTTAAGTTACCACTGGGTTTAAAAGGGGTGAAAATCTTCTTCTCAGTAAAACTGTATTGGCCGCTGAACAAATCCTCACAGTATAACAAAATTCAGTCTGATTATTGCTGTTTCTCTCATATCCATCCCCACCTCCTTTCAAGGATGAAATACAGCCTTGTGAAACTTCCATCCTGTGTATTTACAGCATTAATAAATTTTCAAATCAAGTTTCTAACTTATCAATGCTAAACACATACTTTAAAAATTTGGGAGATTCTGCTTTTTCAAACTGCAGTTAAGACTAAAGTTTTCAATTCACTGAAGAATCAATAAGAGGAGGGGGGAGAAAGGGATGCATTTCACAGCTCTGAATGTGTTTCTGTCAGGTATGATCACCAGAACTTGAACAGAAAGGCTCTTTTTCAGGACATTAATAGGTATCTGAGGCGCAGCACCAACCTCCTACAGTGTTCCTTCTCTTCTAAATCCTGCTTAGTCTATCAAAGGCAGCGATGTCTTTGAGGGAAGGGAGGGGGGGGAGGTCTGTGTGGGGGTTGAGGGTTTTGTTTGGGGTTTTTTGCGGGTGTGCTTTGGTTTTTTTCAGGGGCACACACCAGAGCATGACTGAAAAGTGTATCAAATTGCACATGTGACCTGGGATCCAACTGCAAATCTCCGTGCTTACCAATGTAAGAGAACACGGATGGGCACAGAGAATTTATTCATACTCTAGCCCTCTGCACATGCAAACTGGCACAGCATTTCCATCCAGAAAGGGACCAAGTTCCCAATTCTTTCTGCTCTGTCTTTTCCATAAACAAAACTCAGAATGTTTAAATAATAGTGAGTGAGGAAACTTCAATAGAATCAATCATTTGAGCCACAGACTTTCAGTCTGAGGTTTATCTGAGTTTTGGCAACTTACGCTTTGGCAGAGCTTGCAAATTAAGCATACAGCCTAACACAGACACTCCTGGGACTAACTCTAGACACCAGTTTAACGTTGCGGTTTTGTTGTTCTTTGTTGTTTTGTCACCAAAAATCCGGGAATAGAACCTCGTAACACCAATGTAGTGTTAAAAGGCAGGCATTCTTTATTGCAGCTCTGGATGCATGGGGAATAATTCCACCGAACGTGCATACTTCATACCTTTTCCATGCAGTTTATATAGATCAAAAATATGCATATTTATTTTATTTACGCATATTCAATATTATTCTCTTTGGCAATTGGTGTAAACTTCTCTCTCTTCACGTTTAAAGGTATAGTTTACGAAAAATCAAGAGCGCTGACTCAAAGAGGGGTGGTCGCACCTCGGAGGCGGGTAGCCTTTGGGATGGAGGTGTGTTTTAGTATTAGAATGATATTAAAATGATCAATGTTCAGGAAAGGATAGCACTTTGGCAAGGTTTTGAAAACCTGTTGGCTCACGGGGCCAGAAGAGCTGCTTATCAGTTCTAGAGGACCATTTCTTCCCACTTTATCATCACGGAGCATGGTCACGGAATCTTCACTCCACTCCATCCTTTATGGTATGTTGCAGGGAGTTGCTGTGTTAGTGGATTCCTCACGTGCCTGCTGCAGCTGTGTCCCACTCCATCATTTCTCTTGACAAAAACACAGTTACCTACTATGGTTAGCATTAATGGTTACCTAGAGAATAGACCCTCCATCCTAATGTCTAGGTGGGTCAGGTTGTACCAGGAACATAGCAGCACTGTTCATGTTTGTGGTCAACTGATTCCATCACCTTGGTTACAGTTTAAGCTATTTTCCTAGTTTGTACTTTGCTTTTAACCTGTTTTTTCCCAAGCTGTGTTTGGAAGGCAATTAACGTGATATAAATCCCCTCCCATAGACAGAAAGGAATATCCGAAGAGAAGCATCTAGGAGAGTACTTCAGACAATATGACAATTATGAAACTCTTCATAATTTCATTTGCATTGTTCTTTTCAAAACAGCATCTGCCAAAATCACCAACGTCTTTTTATAAAGCATTTATAAAGCAGCGCATAAAAAATGGTCAGAACATTTCTACAGGTGAGCAGGATGAGGCAGGCAGACTAAAATCCCCAAAGGACATATTTCCTCAGTTCACTGACTATTCTTAGCAAAGCAACAATAACCTTTCTAAGACTAAAGTGCTCCCAGGCACCTCACACCCTGTTTTTAGACTTGTGAATAGTCCCATTTGCACTTTTTCAGAAGGAAAGCCAGGTTGCTGTATAGGCAATACATGAGCCTGGAAAACGGTATGACAAAAAGAAAAAAACCTTAGTCCTTACTCTGAAAAATCCTTAATAACAGTGGTGAAAAATAGATAATTGATCTGCAATTTCATATCAAGGTGATTTTCAGTAGCTGAAGGCTACGCAATTTAAGTACCTAAGGTGTGAGAAAGTCTAACAATAGGATTACTCTTATGAATACTTTTGCATGTCCTCTAATTCCATTTCCTTCTCCAGCATCTCATCAGTATATGACAGTGACTGCTCAGGTGAAAGGCCCATCTAGCACCATAATTTCTCTCATATAAGCTTTTGTTGTTGGTCACCAGGGAAAAATATGTACACATGACCAGCGTCTGTGATATTGTCCCCCATCACTACTATTGTCTCAGCCCGCAAGTGTTCATAGCTCAGAGCCAGAGTTGTATTTTCTGCATGTAAAGATTCTCAGTGGATTTCCCTTAAAATAATATGTCCAGTTTCCCCTTGAACAATTCACTTTTTAAATCTGAGTATCCACATTTTCTGGTAATTAGTTCTAAAGCTTGTCTTTACAATATAGCTTAATCATTTCTTCCTTACTTACATCATACTGCTTTGTAGTTTTCCATCAGCATCAGCCTCCCAAATTAATTTGGAGTTAGGTGCTGTGGTCTGCACTTGAACATACACCATTGCCTACTCACAAAGGAGGAAGATATTCTTTCTGCTTGAAAGGTTTTGATATATCAAAATGAATAGATGCTTTGCAAGGGAGAAACAGCTTCTTTTCAGAAATTAGCTGAGATTTTACAGATAAAACAGTGTAGGAACTTCGAAGTTAGCTTCAGCCTATCTTTCAGTCTCACAGGAGGACTAACCACTGCCTGGAGATTATCTTTAACCTTCTGTCAAATCTTCATTGACAGAGATCCCACAACCTCCTCAGTCTATCCAGGGCTTCTCTCTTCTCATGGCTACAAAGATTCTTCTAACTTTGGCTGCTGTTGGAATTCAGCAACAGGTGAAAGAAAGGTAGCAGGTTCTCCAGACTTTGTGCTTGAGGGCAACAACAGATGAGAAGCTTGGATGGATTAACCAGACGCAGTACAGCCAATACAGGCTATACTCATCATTTATTCAAGATGAAGAAATGAAGATATAGAAATCAAGCTAGAAGAGGGGGGGTTACCCAGTTTACTACACGAAAAGGACAGTATATGAATAGGTTCTTCATGAGAGTAGTACTTGCGAGCTCATGGTGCAAACTGCTTGTGTTTACCACTGATGTCTAAAGTGGCTAAACGGGGTGAAGCTGGGGGGACAGGCAGGTATAGGAGAAACCACTTGAAGGGCCACACTGACTAGTTTTGCCTCCGTGCAAATGAAACCCATCCTGCTCCACAAGAAAATGAGAGGCATACAAGTTCAAAGGAGTTATGCCAGGATTATCATATAGAAAGAGCAAGTCTGAAAGGCCAGTAAAGAGAAAACAATCGCACAGGGGGTCCTCTCCAGTGGAAGGTGGATGCATTTTTTTCTCTTACCTCCAGAATATTTTTCTGAAAACATGTACGCTCTGAATCCAAGCCAGAAAGGTGATGTAGGTCACTGTGACTGCAAAATCTACCATTAGCCATATCAACAGCTGGGGTTTTGATCTTGGGATGGATCACATGGTTTTGGAATTGAGCATACATGCTCTAGAAAAAGGAGAGCCTCTGCAAGACTGACAGACTTCACCAGAATGGCAGGAAACAAGCTGCTGGTGTGTAAGGAGGTCTGCATGACCTGTTAGAGTGAACTGTGGGGGAAGCAAATAGGTGCCAGAGAACACGTTTGTGATGACAGTAATGGATGAAAATGTGGAAATTCTGTATTTCTAAATAAAAGATAGGTCACAGACTAGATATAGTCACATAGGAAATGGAAAACAAAGAGTGACATCTCACTTGAGCGACAAGAAGGGAATCAAACCCACAGGGCACCTGTTCCTACTTAAATGCTGGAAGACCAAGGCAAAAGACAGTGAGTTGCTGGGGAGTTTCATTTACTTTCATTTAATTTTTTGCCTTCAGTAATTTCAATACCCTAGGCATGCTGGAAATTTGGTAGCAGAAAGACATTGTAATGGCAGGCTACAAAACTCGCAAGAAAGTAAGAAGACTTTTCCAGGGTTGGGTCGAGAGAATAAAGCGATATGCTGAAGTGACCTTCAATTTAAACCAAACTTACCCACACAAGCAAACATCCAGCCAGATGATAACACTTAATGAAATTTGTGATAAATCATACAGAAAATGAGAGCTTGAAATGCATCAGGAACTGAAATTTTAATGACCCATCTTCAGATGGGGGGGGAAAACATACCAGGACAAAAAAAAATATCACAAACAATCAATGACTAACATAGACCAGACGGTTTGGGAACCACAAAGAGAAGATGCAATCCATGAGTTGTACAGGATCTCATCCAAAAGTATTCCATTGAAACAGCTACATGATACTTTGGTCTCAGTAAATTATTTCGTTACAGTAACATGCTCCCAGGGGAGTAAACAGAAGTACAACAAATCTACAGGAGTAACATTCGTCTTCAAAAACAGGAGGTACAGAAAGTTCTCAGAAAAGTAGTTCAGGCTGCATAAAAGAGTGAAAACCTTACAGGTGATACTAGACAGAGTTGGTACATACCAGGTCTGAAGACAGGGTTGAGAAATGACAAAAGACAACTAGCCTGCCCTAGAAACAAAGCAAAATAGGTTATTATACACGAGAAGGCAGCTGGGGTCAGCTGTCCTAGCTGTGTCTCCTCCCAGCTTTTTGTGCACCCTCAGCCTGTTCTCTGGTGGGGTGGGGAGAGAAGCAGAGAAGGCCTTGAGACTATGTAAGCACTGCTCAGCAATAACAAAAACATGCCAGTATTATCAACACTGTTTCCAGCACAAATCCAAAATGTAGCCCCATACTAGCTGCTGTGAAGAAAATTTACTCTACTCTAGCCAAAACCAGCACAGGACTATAAATGTGAAATTCAGGAGGGGACAAGAGTACTGCAGAGAAACTAAAGTAATTCTTTTTATTAGTATTCACTGCAGAACAAGGTGGAAATCTTGTTATATTCTCACCATTACCTTTCTGAAATTGAAGCGACTTCAAAAGGCATAATGGATAGTTGGCAAAGTGAATGGTAACAAACCTGAAGAATTGCTAGAGCTAACCAGCATGAAACATCACAAAAAGTTATAACTATTCACCAACAAAAACTAAGAAAACTGAAGGATTAACAAGGAGTTTTGCTAGAGACATTACCAGTCTTGCTTTTTACTAAAGGACAAGAAAAAAACAAAAACTGATATCAAATAAAAACAAATCAGAAAAAGTTTCTGAGGAACACCAAAGGAACAGGCCAAATTAGTGGAAACTGTAGTAAGGAATGGGTCAAGTGGACATTTGGATAAATGTGATCCACTTTGGAACAGTCACAGTGGCATTTGCAAATAGAAGTTCTGCCTTATAAAGCTTTTGGAGTTTCTTAAATGGGGTCAACAAATTCGCAGATAACAAAAGATCTGGTTCATACAGTCTTTTGGGATTTCAAAAAGCCTTTTGAGAAGGTCTCTCATCAAATGCTTTTAATGAAACAAAGCAACCAGATCTAAGATAAAAGGTTCCGGTATGGATAAATCATCAAACAAAAGACAAACACAGCAGGTAGGAGTAAGTGCTCAGTTCTTACCAGAGGTACATCTCAAGTGGAGTTCTGTAGGGTCTGTTTTAGACAAGTGTTATTTAGCTTATTTGCAAAGTGCATGGAAAAGGAGTTAAGTAGTGACACGCTAAATTTTACGAATCAGAGTTGCGTAACACAGTAAAGAAGGGGGCAGCTGTGCAGAATTCCAGCAGAGCTTTATATGACAAAGTAACTCAACAATAGAATGGCATATCAAACCCAATGCAGAAAAATGCAAAGCGATGTTCCTGGATGAAAAACAGACTTGGTTTTACAAAAATATCCTAGCTTTCCTTGCAAGCATCAGCTGAGTGCTTAGCAGAACTTAAGAAATCAAGTCTAATGAAGGGAGGAGAGTGGCCATGGAGGGGTGAGGAGGTTCTGTGCTTTATGTAGAACCTGGAAACTTTATACTGCTCTGATTTCCTCACCCTGGGATGGATATAACAGAACTGTAGCAGCTCAGAGAAGGATAAGAAGTATGATAACAGGTCTGAAGTGGTTTTCATCTAAGGAATTAAGATTTGTTAAGAATAAGCTAGGATTCTTCGATGATACACAAATTGAGTGATAAATACAACAAAAAAATTCAAGGTTGGAAGAATTTTATGACTTATCATAGACTGTTCTTCCCTTTCTGCAGGTATCCCCTTAGGGCCACTGTCAGTGGCTGCCGGATGAGACGGGCCTTCTCTCTGACCTGTATAGGCAGTCGTACATAACGTGCAAACTCCGAATGAAGCCCGCTGCTTCATATTCTGTTACCAATGACTGACATCGGCAGATTACGAGTATCTCATAATTATTGCTAACACTAGAAAAGAAAAGCTGAGACATGATTTTTGCAAAGGATATTGCAGGTTAAAAGTAAAGAGTAGACACAGGGTTTAACTCTCGGGGCAGTAGATTCTAGACAACACATGCTGCTGTTCAGAGCACAGAAGTTAGCAAAGTGCAGCATTTGTAGGCTTAATTGCAAGCACAACATTGCCAGAACAGTGCTTCTTGGTATTATATCAACTTTTGTGTTTGCTATCCCTCAGCTAACCTGTACAATTACATTTTGTAAGACCTAAGGTGTTGAAATTCACAAAGGAAAACAACACCAGCAGCTTTTAGTAATGACTCCGGGGTCTATAATATATACTCAGAATTGTACTAAAACTCACCTTACTGATTCTAGACTGATATTGTAGCCCTTTCTTTTAATCAGTAGTAATGAGTTTGCTGTGGTTAATATAAATATGCAAGTTAGCCTCTCCACATTCACAGATGAATTCTCATTGATAAATGGAAATGGGAGAAGTAGCTTTATGTAATATTTCCATGTCTGCCTTCAAAAAGTCAGGCTGTGTGTGATATCTGCAGAACAACGACACCTCCAATCTTGAACACGGTGCAAATTCATTTCAGAGGTGTCAGGTATTGGGTCTGTCTGTCAGTGGAGGAAAGATAGTGGCCTAGGTTCCACACCACCAAAGCAGTAAGCATTCAATCAAAAAAAAAGACAATATTTCTTGTGTTTTCCTGATCCTTCACACAAAGTTCAGCTACAATTTGGCTCACTATTGAAGATCAGCTTAGCCCACGTGACAACATTGTAAGAACAAGCACCAGAAAACACAAGGTCTGTATCCGATTGCACCTTCCTCCTTGCTACCAATCTCCACTGCCTGTGGGTTTTCTTGTAGTTTTAAGTTACCACAGGTTTTCTCCAGGCTTTGCAGATCACACACAGCATGCAAATACCTCTGGCACACACTTAACTCCACCTCCAGGACACTGCTGTTGTACTGTACTGTTGGTAGAGGATGAGAACAACAAAAACAATTTCCATTTCTACTAACGTACTGAGAAACTTCTCCTTCCTTTTAAAATACTTCTCTCTTCCTATTTGTCTCCCATTTTAAAGCCCTTCAATGTATGTTTTACCAAAACAAAACATTACCAGGAAGCTTTTGAACAAGTTACAAGACCCATTTACCCTTAAAACATTCTTTGCTGATGACACTGCCATTTTTATTAATACATTAGAGTGCTGGCTGTACTGATGTTACATTAATTACTAGCCATAAAAGCATTGTCCAGTGGGTGGAAAGAACACACCTACAAGAAGAGGCAGTAAAATTAACAAAGTCAGCCTGACTCATTACAAAAAGGAGACTCTTGAACAGAATAAACACAAGGCATGCATAACAGATTGCTCTTCAAGGTGAAAATCGTATCCACAAACAGTAGCAAACACAGAGCTTTCACTTCTCTTCAAAAGTCTTTCAGTGCCTAAAAGTAAACCAAGTATGCCAAACATCTAGACTGTCACCTTAGCAAACTGTACACATAGGTGAAGGAGGGAAAAGTTGGGGTTCCTTGCTTAAACAGATGTGCATCTGCAATCTGGAGGAAGAAGGGGTGACCTTGTGAATGGTCTAGACTCAGCACAAGATAGCTAAGATATCCTAGGGGAAAGATTTTACAGACAGTCTAGATCATTAATAACTATTCCCTGGCAGCAGACAGGTCACAAGGAACTAATTTCAATTCTATCCCTTGTGTGGGTACACACTAATAGCCTGGTTCATGTGCTCCTTGGGCAGCCTTTATTTAATATTGCCTTAGATAAGTAAGTCTGCATCTCCCCACCCTTAGTCAGGCTAAGTAGAATCCATCTCTGTAAATCATCTTGTGAACAACTCATGGAATAAATGGTCACAAATCATTCTGCCTGAAGTTGTCTAGTGAGCATCTTCACGTCTTTGTCCAGGCTCCATGAACAATGAGCAACAGCAGAGCCACAGCTGGGTTCATTGGAGGGAAATGCTTTAATGAGCAGAGGTAACTATGTCTAAATCCGCTCAGTGCTACTGCCCAGGCACTGGATGGATCAGGCAAGAAGATAATCTTTAATAAGTATGAGAGATGTGGTGGTGACAGCTTCCTTATCACCTTGGAAAAAGGAAATCAGCAGGACAATGTGAAAGGCATGGAGTATGAGGTTACCCAGAACATGAAACTTCTAAACCAGCTCACAGCAGCTCAGTGTAGCAGTCTCAGAACCACCATAGCTTTTGCTGGGATTTAACAATTGGACCTTTATCCAAATCTCCAAGAAAAAACTAAAATCAGGGATAAAAACAAAGGAAAAAATCAAATACCGAACTCTTCTGTTACAATACTTGTTTCTAGAATGGGGTTTACTGAGAGGTCTAGTGTGGCAATTCTGCTCCTATATGTTTTATTCGTGCTACCACATTCATGGACATAGAGAACAAACAAAAATGTCTTAAAACATTCAGATGTTAATTAATGACATTTATTATGTGTTTGCATAAGCAAACAGCTATTCCCACTTTCAGATCAAAACAAGGAAATGCTAAAAAGGAATAAATCCTCTAAACAATCCATCCCATTTGGCTCAGGAACGGAACTGTCTCGAAAGAGCTAAGAAATGAAGGGTTGCTTTAAAGTGGAAGTTGCACATTGAATGAGGTATTGCCTATAGCATGGTTGAAAACACTTTCAGATGAAGGAAAAATGGGGAGAGAAGGGAGCTAATCAGGAAATTCTAAAATTGTCCCTGACGCATTCTTCAGCTACAACTGTGAATAGTACGCACCTAGAGTGGGAAGTCTAAAGACTCTTACAAATGACCTAACACTTCTGTCACTGAAATCAGTAGGAAAAATCCAAGCACAGACGAAATCTTATTCTTAGTTCTGCTCAAATAAAGGATTTATCCTTCAGGTTTTTGCTGTCAAAAATAGGAATTAATACTACTTTGGCTAATGGTTTGCCCTTGTGCTTTCAGGGCTCATTTAATGGATCAGGAGTAGTAAAAATAAAAATAACATTTTACATCTGGTTGCTAGTCATTACAGTAATAATACTCTAACTCTGATCTGATCTGTGTTTAAAACAAGAACAGTAAGGAACTCTGAACAGGAGACATTATCCTGAAATATGTATGTTTCTATTTAGTATTTATTGATGTACATAAAACCATCAGTGTTCTATTCAAATATGCTATTTAAATATACCTAAAGTTAAGAACTGCTTCTATTGTCCCTATCTATTTGTCTGCTTGGGATGAGTTCCAGGTATTTGGTCTTATATTCCTTCTTAGATAATAATAATGCACTTATATTTTAAACTAAACTATAGTGATTAACAGACATTGTCTGGAAGACTCTGAAGAGGTCAACTGTTTATGACCTTTTTTTCTTCTAATTTTCTTTTTTTTTTTTTGCTACTTTCTAAGAATCAACAGTTTTCCGTCACTGGCACTATCAGCCAGTCACAGACACTTTTTTGTTAAGGTTAAGGAGTAACACATATCCCAGTCTTTCATTACTTTCGCATACAAATTTTACAGCCCATATCTCAAACAGACTTCAGCTGCTGGACTAAGTGAGGTGAGAAACTAGCCTTTGAAAAACTACAACCTTCAAAGATCATGCAAAGTCAAAAAGCAATGACATAGAAATTGCTTCTGGAGAAATAAATGTGTCAAAACCCCCTAACTCTATATGACATACAGGAGAAATGCAGACTGGTAAAACTACTATTAGGTGCTTCCTTCCCAAATGGAGCATTTTTTCAAACAAAGATAAGGATTTGTATTTTTTGTTCCTTAATAATTTAAATGATGGCTTTCTCTCTAGAAGCTTCATCACTGAAATAGGAAAAAATGAGAGAAAAATCAAAGACCATGGGTCATCTTGGAGATTTTCATCAATAATTCATTAGGCTCTGTGGTGGTGTTCTGGCCTCTGACGAATACCATTTCTTTCATCTTGTAATTAGAATAAATCCAGCTGAGAAGTTCTATGTGGATCTCAGGACCTTCATCTTTGGTGAATGTTAGTATTACATGTGTAATATATATTATTTACATAATAATTATACAGGTGAAATATTAACTGTTGATAAACAGTCAATATCTTATTTGTTAGAATGTGATTATTCATTTCCCTTTTTGCCTATCTTTTTTCTTCTACATTTCTAATGCTTAGAGAAGGAAGTTGGGAGCATCTACTCTGCATGCAGTTTTGCCTGGAGCTGAGAAACACTGACTTGTTCGCCAAGCTGTAAGAGCAGGGCTCTTGTATGCCTGGTTGTGTTCAGATTACTGTCAGCTATATTTTTGGTAACAGACAGAAACCTTACAGGCCTAACTGCAGGTATGACTCCCCAAAACAGACTGGGAACAGGAAAGACCCTTGGGCATGAAGAAACTGGCCACTCCAGCTGGTATTGCTGTAACTGGTTGTCAAAACAGAAACTTAAAGAGTCTTGGTTTGAAGCTACAGAAACTAACAATTAAACCTTGTTGTAGCCCCATCTCCAGAGTGTCAACATACCAGTACTGCAATACTGGAAATGCACAGAATCAAATACTGGCCGATTTCAACCATTCCAACTGAAGCTGATGATTTACAGCATTGGCAGCTTGGCATAACAGAACGTCCAGAGGTTTGCAGGTTTAAAAGAGCAAGGGTAAGAAGTGAAAGCAGAGGAATAGACAAGATTGAAGGTGAGCTGGCTTGAGATCAGGAAGCAGAGAAGAATTATTTGGGAAAAGGAAGATCTTCTGGTGCCATGGCACATGCAGTGTGTTTCTTCTTCTGCCAAAGTGAGTGACAATGACACCTCTTAGACATTAAAGGATGCAATCTCAAATCCCACTCTTAAAAACACTTTCTACTTCTTCAGACAGAGCAGTTCTATTTTGATTGTTGCTAACACAACTCCCGTATGCTTGACAGTCAGAGTTTGTGCTGGAATAAGAGGTGAAAGAGGCAGTGCTAAGAAGGAAAAGAGACACAGGTAGGATATAAAAGCCATGGAAGCCGCTAAGTTCTGAGGACTTTCTACAAATGTCTCAACAGTAGCAGCCTATGCCTTGCAGACTTATGTACTGTCAATCACTCTGCACTGATCTAAATCTCAAAATATAACACCCCCTCCAAGAAGTTCCCACTGCTGAAGAAAACACAGCAATCATCATCTATATATATGTAGCAATGATTAGACAAACCAGTAATCATATGTTTGCATGCACACCTTCTCTCAAAGCTGAATCCTGCCTTGGCTTCCAGTTAAAAAAAAAAACATAAATCCAGCTCATGGCAATTTTACTAGTACGGATAACCTTCCATGACACCTACATATCAGAAACATGCTACTTTGTAAATTAAAATAGCAGTTGTGTTTAGGAAGTACAACCAAAATATGCTTAGAAGTGATTTCTTTTCAAAAAAGAGATTTGTTTGTATAATAGGTTCAATTTCTGCTTCAAAAACCCATCAAAAAGGCCACTCTGTACTAAGGTCTATAATGATCGTGGGATCTACACAAGGTTTCTAAAGGAATTGAGCTCTTTTGCCCTGATACTTTTGGGGGGGGTTAATGTTAGCTATTGGTAACCAAGAAGTTTTTTGCATTTGTTAACCAAGAAGTCTGTTCACTCAGTGAAAATCTGAGATCAGTCAAAAGTATTTTGTTGAAACCAGCCCCAAGGATTGCTTTGCAGTCAGAGCAAATCACAGGAAAAAGAAGTCCAGCTTCAAAGAAAAAACAACAAAACACTGCAGGTAGTTTTAATGAAAGCCTAAGAGTCACCGACAAGCCACCACAAGCATACTAAAAAAGAATTAACAATGTCACCTGCCCTTAGGTCAACACAATCTACCCAAAATGAAACACCTTCTCTACACCTTCCAAACATATATCTATAAAGAAAAAAAAACAAAATCCATGATAGAGTGGGAAAAGACTTATGTCATGCATGAAGAGCACCAATGTACATGAATAGATGCATATAGACCTGTAACTGGGAATGAAGGCAAAACCTATAACTGATCTCATTACATTTCAGACAAAGTCAGAATTGAGTAGCCTCCAAATATCACTGCCTTTCACAATAATAGCCCCACAAGAAAAATAATTTTTCCTGAATCTATATCACAGGAAAGAAATTATGAGGACCACAGCCTATTTAGTACCTTTCACACTTTTGAAAGACGATTCATTACAAAAATCTCAGCAACATTAAAAAAAAAGCAGAGCCAAGTAAAAAGACCAAGTAACAGCAGGATATGTCCCTTCACTATCCGATCTTTAGCAAGTCACAACCTTGTTCATTACTGCAGAAGGAGTATTTAGCTCAAAAGGAGGTTGGTCATATAGCAAGCAAGACAGAAGGAACTATTTCAATTTCCTTTCCTGCTACCAAGGTATATATTAATGCCTTAACTCCTTTAACTGCATAACCTTCACACTGAGAAAGCTTCAGCAATGTTTTTTCTACTTGATTTCACTTACGTGAAACACTGACAGCTGTTAATGATGATTAAAAGATGCACCTGTAAATGCCTGCAATGTAAACCACCACTATACACAGTATGGAAAACGTTCTTCTTTAATTCCCCTTAAATATCAGCAAATACAAATCTGTCTGGTCTTCAGAGCGCAGAAAAATTAAACTCTAAAAGAAAAATTAAACTCTATTAAACTCTAAAAGAAAAAAGTGGCACATATCACAGAAGTCAATGGTCTTAAAGAAAGTACGGTTACATTATTGCAGATCTCAGAAAAAGGTCAGTGATACTGGATCCCTATACTTTGTTTGCTCTATTACTGAGATTATTATTTAAAGTAATGTAACAGTCTTGATTTTCAGTGGATGGAAATGTATATTGTGCCAGATTTTCAGGGCATGAAAATTATAACTTTATATTCACCTTTTGATTAATGTCTGCACTATAAAACTTACCTGGTCAAAGACAGTTTAGAAAAATCACTTGCATACGCAGTATCACCTATAGAACGCTCCTTGGAAAACACAGGCTTTACGAATACAGGAGACAGAAAGAGGCAAAGAACAGGGGAGGGAGGAGCAAGCGTATACTGACCGAAAAACTAGCAAGCTTGTGTAGCAAACACATTTAAGACACTGATTTGACATTGTACAAGAATAACAACAAGACTTTACATTTGATAATTCATTTGTGGCAAATTATCTACCCCCTCTTGAATTTAATCATAATATTTTTGACACTATTATTTCCTTTAATGACAGATTAACAAATTTATCCAAGAACAACGTGCTACCACAAAATCTTCAAGGAAAACTGAAGAACCAGTAAATGCAGGTATTTGTAATAGGCCATCGCCTGAACATTAAGCTAAAATGCTACTTCCTACTGCAGAGAAAAGCAGAGAAATTTGTGTTTTCTCATTTCAAATGGCAAACAGAGTGGAGCCTTTCTGCACAGATATTTGTGGCACTTGTTCATTCTAGTTTCTGTGAACTGAGTTTCTTACGTGTCTTTTACTCCACCAGAGAACTGAACTAGACCAGATGACATTTTCAGTGTCTTGACATTTGTATTGGACAACATTTTACACTGGAATTTATCTGATCAAATGTAGCAGACGGTCCTTTGTTCATTCCCTCATCCAAGAGAAGAACCAGACGACATCAAAAGCCCAGTGGCAAGCTCAGAACATACAACAGAAAGTAGCTCCTCACGCTAAGTAGAAGTCTCGGGAACTTCTTCCTGTCAACAGTCATGGGTGTTGTCATTGCTATATTGGTTCAAGGGAAGACCAATCATGTTTACAGAAAAGAAATACACTGAGCATTACACAGAAACCACATCCAACCTAAGAAGGCCGTGAACTACCAAAGCATGCGAAGATACTGGGGAGTGTTATATACACTCACTCTGTTCTTATACTTTTCCATTACTATCTGCTGTTGGGTACTATCAGGGCCTAAAGGTTTCTTTCTTGTCGAGACACACATGCACAATAGTATGACAACCAAATCCAGTTTTCTGTTTAACCTTTACTAATTTTTCTGTGTCTACTTTGCACAAGCATTTCTTTTGGGCTTGTTGAGTGCCTGACTGACTAACCGTGTGTGAGAGGTTTTACCCTGTGCTGGGGCCATTCATTCCCAACTGCATAGACTAAACCATCTCCTCGACTGCCAATATTTCTAGATCATTTCAGAACACAGTTGAAAGTATTTCTGACACAAAACTACCAGAAAAACAAGAGCAGATCAGACAAAAACTCTCTTGACGAGCCTTTGCAAAATGAAAGAAATTGATCTGATTCACTTACTTCAAATACCATTTGTCTTATGTCTTTTCTTGCTCCAGTGTCACAAATGAAATCAATATTGCTTCAGGTTTCCAGACTGCTTTAAAGAAGTAAAAAGTCCCCTGCTTATGTTAGAAAAGTTTTACTCTGCAATATGATGCACCACAACCATGTTTCGTAGGTTACTCTTTGAAAAGAGTGAGGAGGCAACTATAGAAATTAAGCTCTCATATCAGTCACATGAATTTCAAGCTGTCTGGTTTCTTCAGTTATCAAAAAAAACCCCAATGAACAAACAAAAAACCAAAAACAACAACAGAAAACCAACACAAACATAAACAGCAATTTTGCTACCTAAGCATGAGATAATTTTTTTCAAGTTTAGGCCACTCCTAATCAGGAAAAATTCCCACTAATCAGAGAGGTCTAAAATTTCACCCCAGCAGAAAACAGAATCTGACCAGCAATAGATCCACTCAACAATCTGAGGTGGGGTTTCTGTACTCCACATGTTAGGGCAGATGTTCTGAACTTCATTTCACGAAGACTCAGCCATCAAAGGACAACTCTGATTCCTAGCTGTTACTCTCCTGATAGCCAGAAATCCAGAAATGAAAGAAACTCCAGGGAAAAGGGATGGTAAGCATAAGAGGGTATTGGAATGATCAGTGGAAAAAAAAAAATGAATGGACATTGTCCTGTTTTTGGCTGGGATAAATTTAATTTTCTTCTCAGTAGCTGCTGTGTTTTGGATTTAGTAGGAGAAGAATGTTGATAACGCTGAAGGTTTAAGCAGTTATTATGAAATCAAGGACTTTTTCCAGTCTCCCATATTCATCTAATAAGCAGATGGGCAGGAGCTGGGAGGGAGCACAGCCAGACTGCCAATCCAGCTGGCCAAAGGAAATATTTCATACCACAGACATCATGACTGTTTTATTAATAGGGGTTGGCTGGGGGGAAGACAACCATTTTTAATCATTTTTTAATTTTCTCATCTTGAGTTCAAATCCTCTCTTGTCCAGGAGTTTGAATTTTTACAGGAGTTCAGCCTTTTCTGGGAATTTCATGAAACTGGTGAAAATCCAGGCTGTCTGTGATCTCTGCTCAGGAACTGGCTGTGAATCAGTCATCAGGTGGTGAGAAAACTGTATTGTGTACAGGTTTTTTTTGCATATTCATTATTATGATTATTATTATAATTATTATTAATAGTATTATTAATGGTATTTCCTTTGCTGTCTTATTAAACTGTCTTTATCTCAACCCACAAGTTTTACTTCTTGTCCATTTCTCCTCCCCACCCCACTATATGTGAAGGTGAGGGGTGAGAGAGCGGCAGTCTAGTGCTTAGTTGTCAGCTGCCAGGTTAAACTGACAGACATAATAAAATATAGTAGTTCAATGGATCCTGATAAGGTCCCCACTGCAACTCTACAACAACTGGCTATTCTGGGATGGGGACCTGGAAGCAGAGCTACACTGTATAGTGAAGTGAAGTACAGAGCTATATATGGCTTCAGCAAGCTTCGCAGCCCCAACTGAACATCAGGCACGTGCTTCAAGTGAAGCACTGCACTGAAATACATATATGCTGAATGACACTGCAATGCATATATGTAACTAGTCAATTGTTAGTCTCCCTTTTCTTGGGCTGATCCTATTCAAAAACATGACCTGACTTGTGTTATCTTCCAGCTTGGCTTACTTCTGACTCCATTCAGGCATATTCTACTCAAATATATGTAAATCCTAAGCAATCACATTTTGGCCCCTTGTCCCATTTTCATGAGGTATGGACTTAAATCTAGAGAACAGAGATGTTTCTGAGACAGCTATTGATAAATCAATGTCTAATTTTGCCTGCTACTTGTATAAATTAATCTAAATTTTTGAGACGAACAGATAAAAGTGACTACTACTGAATCTATACCCTAAATTCTTTGGATGATGTTAGAAATAGAAACCAGCATTCTGGGGGAACATTAGCCTGGAAAGAAGTCTAGGCTCGGGTGGATTCTTCGAGAGTCTGCTTTTTGTTATAATGTGATCGATAAAATCAATAGGTAAAACTCAGAATAATAGGGATTCACAGACATTCAGGTTGGTCTTTGCATAATGAATGGCAGTAAGATTTCATTCTGGTATCTTGTTTTCACTCCATCTGAGCTGATAGAGTTCAGTCTTATGATGATTTCAAGAGCTATAACAAAAAAAACAAAACAATTAACCCCACCCCCATTTTTTAACATCCATGATATGTCCTTGCCATCTTCTAGACCTCTGCAGTAATAAGATTCTTTATGTTAAAACTGATTATTTTTGGTCAGATCTGATTGTTGAGTGTTGATCATATAATTCTGTCAGTGCATTAAACACATACAATGCGTGAACAGATTTGTTATTTTTGTGTTATTATTCTAGCACTTAACTCGGTCAGAGAATGAACTTGACTCAGTGTTGTTAGATGAGAACTAAATTGTTCACATGCTCTGTACAACACTAAGGATTTGAAGGATTTGTTTGAACATGGCTGGGTTCCTGCCAGCATAGAAATACAGCTGTGCATCCAGATGTCTGTTTCTACTGGACATTTCTGTAGCAGAAAAGGAAACACACCTAGAAGCAGGGGAAAGCTAAGCTACTCCAAATACTCTGCACCGGAGCACTACTCCAGTGTTGGGTCTTCTCTATTCCACCTCTTAAAATGTAATTTTGCCTAGCACTACAAAATTGGTGATCAGCTCTGGGTCATTCTTGGCTCTGAGGTTCTCAGCAGGACTTTATAATATCTGTTCTGGTGGAGGTGGAGAGAGGCTCAATGTTTAGATCGTATAAACTTGGACTAAAAGAAAAAAAAAAGCGTGAGGAAGCCTGAGTTGTTTCTGGAGTCTCGGTGGATCTTTGGACAACCTGACTGTACCATTCCTTCTGCGGTTAATTTAGGCAATTCACTCAGTTAAGGTGATTTTCTTACTTCTGGGTTCCTGGACACTGAGCAATTCTGCTCTATTTTAACCATTATTACCCAACGTCATTCTAAGGCACATCATCATCCGTTTCCTTCATCTTTCATGTATTTCCAGCATTCTAACGGCCATCAACTTTTTTCCTCGACTCACAACTTAAAAAAACTGCAGATAAATCTAACTTTACAGAAAGACATTTTTGAAGAAGCCTGTTAGTTTTGTGGAGCTATTTCTATGGAACATTAACATTAACCTGTATTTAATCTTCTCAGGTCGCCATAGCAAGGCAGAAAGACTTTCTCAGGTATGGAAATAGCATAGCGGTGTCGTTGCCCTATAGCAATCAGTGTAGCAAGAACTATTTATGACCCAAACTGCAAGAAAATGTCTACTTTCCTTCAGTTACAAAGCAGGCTTATTTGCTAACTCTGTAATTTTCTTCACCAAGTTTAGCATTTTCAGAACTCATGACTTTCTTGCTCCTGTCTCAACACATGCTCTATCCTTCACACCACCTCACCTTTGCTATGAGAAGTATTAACTTGACAATGCCAGTAAAGATGCTGTTAATTGCTCCAGTGCAGATTACGTGCATTTCTGCATGTTGTGGGTTCACGTGGCATGGTTTTGGTAGTGGGGGAGGCTATAAGGGTGGCTTCTGTAAGAAGCTGCTAGAAGCTTCCCCCATGTCTGATACAGCCAATGCCAGATGGTTCTAAGACAGACCTGCTGCTGGCCAAGGCCAAGCCAATCAGAGTTGGTGGTAGCGCCTCTGGGATAACATATTTAAGAAAGGAAAGAAAGAAACTCTGGGGAAAATGGCAGTGAAGAGAGAGGACTGAGATGATGTGAGAGAAAAACAACTCTGCAGACACCAAGGTCAGTGAAGAAGGAGGGGGGAGGAGGTGCTCGAAATGTTGGAGCAGAGACTCTTCCCTTGCAGCTCATGATGAAGACCATGGTGAGGCAGGTTGTCCCCCTGCAGTGCATGGAGGTCCACGGTGGAGCAGAGATCCACCTGCAGCCCAGGGAAGGGACCCATGCTGGAGCAAAGGGATGCCTGAAGGAAACTGTGACCCTTTGGGGAGCCTGCACTGGGGCAGGCTCCTGCCAGGTCCTATGGACCAGTGGAGAGAGGAGCCCGCACTGGAGCAGGTTTGCTGGCAGGGCTTGTGACCCCGTGGGGGGCTCACACTGGAGCAGCCTGTTCCTGAAGGACTGCACCCTGTGGGATGGACCCATGTTGGGGCAGTTCGTGAAGAGCTGCAGCCCGTGGGAAGGACTCAGGTTGGAGAAGTTTGTGGAGAACTGTCTCCAGTGAGAGGGACCTCACACTGGACCAGGGGCAGAGTGTGAGAAGTCCTCCCCCTGAGGAGGAAGGAGAGACAGAGACAACGTGTGATGACCTGACCATAACCCCCGTTCCCCGTCCCTCTGTGCCGCTCGGGAGGAGGAGGTAGAGAAACAGGAGTGAAGCTGAGCCCGGGAAGAAGGGAGGGGTGGGGGGAAGGTGTTTTAGTCTCCGAATTTATTTCTCACTATCCTACTCTGATTTGGTTGGTTATAAATTAAAATACCTTTTCTCCCCAAGTTCAGTGTGCTTTGTCCGTGACAGTAATTGGTGAGTGATCTCTCCCTGTCCTTGTCTCGACCCTTGAGCCTTTCATCATATTTCCTCTCCCCTGTCCAGCTGAGGAGGCGGACTGATAGAGCGGTTTTGGTGGGCACCTGGCATTTATCCAGGCCAAACCAAAACACTGTATTACATCATTTTAGACAACATTTCAATTTACTTATACTTCTCCAGTGTGTTTAGACTTTCATAACATTTTCCTTCACAAAATATGCAATGTTTTGCAAGTCATTAAAATGCATCCACAGCAGTTTTGGAGCTGGTAAACCTAACAAAGGGAGTTTAAGTGATTTGTCCAAGGTGAGTCAGTAAATACAGCAATAGACATACCCTGAGATTTAACACTTTCTTCTCTCTCCCACCACAAAACACTATTATCTCACTAGCCTGTTCTTGCTCTTTCAAGTGAAATTTATTCCACCAATACATGGCCTCTGAAGTCCCATTTCTGTGATAATACGTAGATTTTTCTTTAGCTCTTGACAAAATGCTTAATACTACTGTTTACTTTATCCCGCTCCGGGTGAAATAACTGGGAAGGAAGAATAACCGAATCCTAACAGCTGTGAATCTTAGAGAACCATAGCAGAAAAAAAAAATATCTAGGCTGAGATTTTTTCAAAGACTCCTAAAACTCCCAGAAAGTGAAATGTCTTCTAAGCCAAAAACCGAACATTTGGAAGCTCCTTTTCCATGGAGAGAATGATTACTTCTACAATTCTCCTCTTTCTTGAACCTCAGTCTTATGAAAATGTCTTCAGATATGAACTGTTTGGAACAGAAAAACAATCTCTATCCCTTTCATTCTAGATGCAGAGCAAAGTTTCTCTTTTTTAGTAGTACAGCAGGATAAGTTTCTGTTTCCTTACACATAGAACACATTGCACCCTTCACACCTCACTTCTTCACTTACAATCACATGCTGCACCTTGTTTAGAAGCTTGCCTGAAAGAATGAGCTATCTGTGCTGTCAAGCTGAATGTTTCCAATACTAAAATATCAAAATGCTTTTGACTCAGATAGGAGAATTAGTATAGACTTAAAATGAGGACTTCTACACAGATTTCTGTCCCACATCACTTTGTGTTCTAATGCCAAATCTTTGAAACAGTCAGTTCCACTTTGTTTCTGCCAGATGAAGAACAACATTTGACTGCCAGATGCGTAGAAATTAAACCCTTCTTTTCATGTAACAGTTTTATTGGTTCTATGCTGTGCTGAGTTAATATGACAAATGTATTATCGCAGAAGTATTATAATGAATTGTGTGAGTTTATATTAGTTTGAATGAATTTTTAACCAAGTTTGTACACACATAATTTGCAAGTCAATACAAAAAGGAATATAGTGAGAAAACTAATGTAGTGTACGTGGTGCAAGTCTCTTTCTCGTTAGTGTCAGAAATTAATTGCAGCATGCACAAACAACTCAGGACAGCTTTACTTCACCCCTGTGGTTATGGAACAAGGGAATACTCAACAGAAGGCCTCTAAGGGACTCTGCCTCACACAAATCTCTCAGCCACAGACGAGATAAATTCCTAAATAGAATCTAGGGGGAAATACTAAAAAATATGATTCAGTTCGCAGACCTTTACCTGTAACCTCTGCAGGAACTTTATGCTGAAAAAGAGCTGAAGGGGAAAACCAGTTCTGAGAAACGCAGCTAACGAAAAGCCATTTTCCTAAACATCAGAGTTCCATGGCTGGACTATAGCCCCTTCACTCAGTGGAGCTGCTAATAGAAACAGAACCCTCTAACCCAGGCATCCATTTTAGAAAAAAATTCAGAACTATAATATCTTTTAAATTACTACTGTTGGCTTAGATTTGTTTTCATTTGTCTAACAAGCTACTAAGTGGTTGGGATGGGCAGTTTTATAGCCATGTGGGTGTAACATGCTCACCTAAGTTTAATTCCCTTAGGAGACCAAGTTGTAAAATGCTTTCTTTTAATTGGTCCTCTGTGGAAGTTTAACATGGATTCTCCTATACCAGCCTGGAAAGATCAGTTCACCACTTCCCTCACAAGGGACTGCAAGTACAGCCTGCTTTTCCTCGTGGTCAATGATTTCACAGCACTTCCCTCGCCATTTGAAAGTCTAAGTTCTTTAATTTACTTTCTCAAACCTAGAAGCTGCTTGTCCACCTTACTTGCATCTTTCCTTTTACTTAGGAATACTGCTTTCCACTTTGTGCCTGAACCCAGAGACTTGCAGGACCAGCCCTGAAGGCCTTTTTAATCTCATTCACTAGAATGCTAGCTTGTATCCCGTACTTGAACCTCATGTAGCCTGATCTACAATAATTATATTTATTTTCACAGGAGAAAAGTCGGAGCTGTTTACTAATGCTTCAAGCTTCTGGTTAGTAAAAATGGATTGCAAGGGAAAAGGTGTTGGAACAATCCATAGAAAAAGTGCAAATAAATCAAACAGGAAATGAAAGCCTTTAGCTATAAAGGTCTGTGTGTTCAGCAGAGCTCTCTCCAGTGATAGAAGTTGTAACTTACACATTATATCATTTGAAGGTCTATCCCAGCTTCTTTCTTCAGCCATAGCTTCTAAGAGACTCAGAAGTGTCTCCCTCACTTTACATTAATCAGTCGCTTGTTTACTTTCCTTTGAAGTCCAAAACTCTCAAGCAAATGGGAAACATAGAAGTGTATAGGCTAAAAGAGTTAAATGTATGAAAGTTAAATGTATGAAAGTTTATTATACAGTGGAAATACAAGAAAAAAAAAGTTATCATCAGGCCAGTTTCCTGCAACTTAGATGTACATTTTCCTACTGCTATATCCTGTAAGTTTAATTATTTGCAAATTTCATAGACACAGGTTTGACTGGGGGCAGAGGGAACACCTGGGCGGAGGAAGAAAGCAGCTGCAAATCTGTTTTTCTGCTGTGATTACAACATATTCTAAAGGCTTTTACTGATTCTTCAATTTACCCTGTTTCTAATCTCTTGTTCATTTTCTTCCAAAAAGCCACAATTTTGCTTTGGTGTTCCAATAGCAAGACTAGTAGATAAGTCTGTTTAAAAAGCTATGTGCGCTGTACCTGGGCACTAACACAGTAATACCCATAGAGCAATCAAATTTTACCCTGAATAGTAAATCCAATTATCTTCCTCAATAATGCTAACCCATCACAACATGGGGTGATGGATTTGAAGACAAATGTAGCCAATAGTTGTTACAATGACTCATATAAATATATGTAAGGGGCAAAAAGCAAATGTTAAAATGCAGTAGATGAGGGGTAGTACAAGTAACTATTGCCTGGGATAAATGGTATGTGGGTAAAAGCGAATAATCCCTCAGAAAACCAACTATGTATGTGGATTATAACCCAATTCTTACAAATACTGAAAAGTGTATAGTCTAGTTGATAGTACACCAGTGAGAATCTGAGATTCTCATGTCCAGTTCTGACAGACTGGCTATGGATAGATGGCGAAATCAATGTATTTGTGGCATAACTTAAAAACTTCTCACTAGAAACGTTAGTGTCTGCTAACTTCTCTGATGCTTCCCACTCCATATTTCTCTTATCTTCAGAAAAAATATTTATTAACCAGTCTGTACTGCATTTCTGATGCCTGGGCACCAATTTCCCTATTAGCTGATGTTTTGGGTGATAAACTGTAGCAGCTGAGTAATGTGGGATATGCTGGTAAATTGCCTCATATTTTGGAGTATGTAATGTTTTCTTTCTGATGGCGAGTATTTTATTCTTGCAAACCAGGGTTGACTTTTGTTGTGCCTTGTAAACTGTCCAATGCTTCTACTGACTTTTCTACAAAATTCAAAGAGTTTTACTCCGTGCTAGAAAAGCTGGAGCTGTAGATGGTAATTACCAAAGGGAAGCATGAACACTTCAGAGCTAATCCTTATTCAATATGTGACTGTGTTGCACTTACTATGGAATTCTCAATATCTTCTTAAGTTTCTGCATGTTCTACAACCTGACCCCACTGACTTATATCCTTCAGGATACTTTCCTGCTCCCACTGTAATTGATGTGCCTGGGACTTGGTCTTCATTTGATATGTGACAGACAATGGTCCAAACATATGAAACACCTTAAGAAAATGTTCTGATAAGGTATGATTCACTTTGATTCACTCCCTCCTCCTCTCTTCCTTAAGACTTCAGCTGCATTTAAAGACTCACCAGTGTATATACAGGGGACAAAGTTAAACTTGACAAGCCGACTTCATCTTGGATGTTTAATGGTATCTCTGTGCTCCGTGCCAACATTGTTAACTTATAATGCAAAATTTTTTATGTAAATGAACAGTAAATTATTTAAAAAGAAAGTTCTAGGCTAGACTTTTTGCATCAATATACTGTACAAAATGAAGCGCAATGTTACTGCCATTGCTGAAGTTACTGGGAGAAGGAACTCCCTTAAATACAATATCTGTAGTTTCTGAAGTTCACAAAGAATGACGACAAATATTTAACTAGAAAAAAGCTTTGAAAGAAAACCTTGAGAAAGAGCACTCATAATATCTCTGTATGGGACAAGATAGAGGGAAAATAATGAAGACAAAGACCCCACATACAAGAGAGAATATATTTGATCCACTTCAGTTTGTTTTGTGTGCTGGTGCAGCCATGAGAACCAGGGGTTCTCCTGGAACTCATGAACTGGACTGGGATTCTCCTCTCTTAGCACAGATGTCTCAGGATAAACATCTACAACTGAGCTTGCTCTCTGAACTCCTTTTCTAATCAGTGGAGAAAAACAGGTCCTCTTTGGAAGCTACATACCTCACCCATTTTAGACATCTGAATCCTAGAAGTGCCTGTTAATCTGTCCGTTAAAAAAAAAAAGATAATGTATGAGTAGACATCAGGATCTTATATGAAGACTTCAGTTACAGATTACAAGGATGATTCAACTTCCACTCCAGCTTTCCTCCAGACCGACATGATCTGTTGTATAAGTCTTATTCCTTCCTGCCTCTTCGTCAGAAAAGTTGTCACTGTCATCAAAGCCCCTGTGTTATTGCTTCGCAAAACAGTTGACCACCATAATTGTGTTTCTGCACAGAGAGTGGATGCCTCCCTGAACTGAAGGAGTGCAGAAACAACTGGAAAGAGATGAGACTTTTCACTTGCTTATGAATGAATGGGACTATTTAAACTACAGCAGCAGGAAGCTTAAAAGCATAAAAACTTTAGTATTTTGTACTGTGTCTGCATGAAGAGCTCCGATGTAGGATACTTCTCATTACCGTGCAAAGACATTTCACAGTATGTGGATCCTGCAAGACATCGGTTGGACATTGCTTGCAACTGCAAAAAAGTTGGCTCCAGAGCAGTTCAGTTGCTTAACTTGCAGTTAACTTTCAGTTAAGCAAAGTTTTTAATGTGGGTCCTCAAGCTGCAGAGTTTAAGTTTTTGTCTGCAGCACAAGTTGCTGTCAGTCTTACTCTCCAAATACAATAGCTCAAATGCATGTTACATTTACAGTGATATTTCTTACAGGTAGTTGCTCCTTCATGCCTTGATTAGCTGCTCTGAACCAGCATGTATGTCTGTCTCTTACTAGATACAGCACTCCTTTTTAAGGGACTTTTAAGTTGCCTTCTGTAAGTGACAATGATGAATAAAACATCAGGAAATCTGATGTAAGCATTGCAGTTAAATGACAAGTGGCCTAACGTGATGAGAGAAACTGGAAGGAATGCAGGTGGAATCCTTTGCTGACAGTGAACAGCACTGTGCTGTTTCCAAAATGAACACCATTAGGTTTGACCACAAAGGAAAGAGAAGGGAAAGAGAAAGCTCTACTTGATCTTTTTGTTGTGTTCATTCAGGAGGAGCTTTAAGAGGTTTGTTACAGATTGCAATGTAGCAAGTATATTTTTCAGCTCCTTTCACAAAAATGAATAGATTTAGGTTGTAATATGCTCAATACTTGCACTTGTCCAAAATGGCAGCTGTCACACAGAAACTTGTTTCTCACAAGGTAGGTATGGTATCTGAACCAAGATAAATAAAAGTTCCATTAGGTACAATGGTCTTTATGTGACAGGAATCACAAACACTTTATATGAGCCTTACCATCAGAGCCTTTTCTTTGGCTCCTGGTGTACTTTGGAATTTCACATGAAAATACTCTCAGCCCATACAGTATCTCCAGTTCATCATACATTGGAAAAAGAGCTTTTTCTCTCTTCTTTTCCCTTTTTACATTGCTCCAGCTTTTCTTTGAAAACTAGAGACAGAGTGTGTAGAGGTTGGGATGCCCCATGAAAGCTCCTGAACCAGAACCCAAATATAAAAGGGAAGAACACTGGAAAGAACATGCATGTGAAACATAGCATTATCATGGATTTCAGATAAGAAAGCCAACTGGCATGTTCAGAGCATTCCAGCCTCCAGCTATTTCTCTGTCTTAAAAGGAGCTGGGATTGCAAAGGCTCAATTTAGAGACCTTTTCTTTGAGGGGTGTGAACGAGCTTCCGTTTGGAGTTACCACTCTTCTAACTCTGTGGGTTGTGAAGCTACCTCATTTTGCATAATCTTAGTGACTTCTTTATTAGTATAACAGTAAAGAACGGAAACTGAGGTAGCTCATATTTCATACTTCTTAAGTGAAAGGAAATAATTTTGGATGCCATAAAAACTCTTGTTGCTATGGATACTGTAAAAGCAGACCATCAAAATATTTCTGTGGGCTTAAATAAGGAAAAGTTTTGGAGGAAGCGATAATATAAAAAATTCACAAGGTGAGAAGTACACTATAATTCGGTGCCACCTTTGCAATAACCTTGTTTTACTGCTGGCAGAAGTTTTAGCAAAAACTAGTAACTGAGGAATAAGCTTTTATAGGCACTAATGTAGGAAAGATACTAAGACAGCCAGATGACTTCTGAACTACGTGCTTGTTAGTGTTGAACATATTCCCTAGTGTAACGGTTTTGATATGTACACACAACTGTGCAGGATCTCTATTTGCAACAGAGACAGGAATGAATGTTAAATACAAATGCACTTACGTTTTTTCACAGACACAGTGAGTTTTGTGTAGCAGCTGCATTTGCAACAGTAGTCTGGTGCCCAGAATACTGGACAAGAGTAATGTCTTCTGATGAGTAGAAGGCTACTTATTCTTAAAGCACTGCTCATCACTAGCCAAAACTAGTTTTCCCTAGAGAGTGGCACACAAAACAAATTCATGAAATCTGCAAACATTATTTCTTCAAATCCATACCTCTTTTTCAGGAGAGGAGACAATTACGCATAGCACTAAATAGCTATAGATCAGCACCACAGAGGTTAGGACAATGGGAACTTATGCTACTATGAAATGTTTGCCATCACAACACTTTTGACAGCAGTTTCAGAAAAGTTCAGGATCCATATTGCTAAATGCTCAAGTTGCAGCATGAGGAAATCTGATGAGATTTAAGGAAAAATATTTTTACTGTGATGATCGTGAAATACTGCAAAAGGGGCCTAGAGAGGCTGTGGAATCTCTATCCCTGGAGATCATAGAACTGCCCAGGACTGATTAATCTGTTATTATTTTATGGAAGACCGCAGCAAAACCAAGTAGTTGGACCAGCACCACAGAATCACAGAATCACAGAATCACAGAATGTTAGAGGTTGGAAGGGACCTCTGTGGGTCATCTAGTCCAACCCTCCTGCCGAAACAGGGTCACCTACAGCAGGCTGCACAGGACCTTGTCTAGGCGGGTCTTGAATATCTCCAGAGAAGAAGGCTCCGCAACCTCCCTGGGCAGCCTGTTCCAGTGCTCCGTCACCCACAGAGGGAAGAAGTTCTTCCTCATGTTCAGACAGAACGTTCTCTGCTTCAGTTTGTGCCCTCCTTCATTATCAACTATGCAGAACTGACCATTTTAGCAGCCTATATATAAGTATTGTTCTATTATTGTTAAATGAAAATGGAGCTATATTTTTTTCTCTTTGCCCTAGTATCTGTATTAGCTTTGATCTGCTACAGTGTCCTTCTGGTTTGGTTGCAATTTGGGTGCAACACTGTATCATAACCATTAGGCTACTATAAATTCTAAAAGAAAAAAAAATCTTCATGTCAAATACACTTAGTTATATGTGCTGCTTACAACTGACTATATATTCCTATGGTTGCCCTGTAAAATATCAAGAGATTTCTAATCTAATACCATTCATTCACACCTGGACTGGCTGGAGAACTGGGCAGAGAGGAACCAGATGAAGTTCAACAAGGGCAAGTGCAGGGTCCTGCACCTGGGGAGGAACAACCCCATGCACCAGTACAGGCTTGGGTTGGACCTGCTGCAGAGCAGCTGTGCGGAGAGAGACCTGGGTGTCCTGGTGGACGACAGGTTAACTGTGAGACAGCAGTGTGCCCTGGCTGCCAAGAAGGCCAATGGGATCCTGGGGTGCACTAAGAAGAGTGGCCAGCAGGTCGAGGGAGGTTCT
>Ga0065711_1004545_pt1 | contig 31697 bp, 21 predicted proteins | sample Hoacrofraction12_FD_59098 | JGI IMG/M metagenome (GOLD analysis project Ga0065711, IMG submission 59098) | Hoatzin crop microbial communities from Cojedes, Venezuela - Epithelial fraction 12 v2 (version 2) | ecosystem: Host-associated > Birds > Digestive system > Esophagus > Crop | place... | reverse complement strand
CCCCCCCACTTGGTGAAGCACCCCCAGTTTGGGTGCTGCAGGCAGTGGTGTCTGGCTGTGCACTCTGCTCACATGCTGTCAGCTTCCTCCGTCCCTTTCTCACCGGCCATCGCTGCCCCAGGCCGGGCTCTGCCCTCGTGCAGGGCTGGTGGTCCTTCCTAACATGCTTCAATATCGGCCTGGCCCTCAGAAGGGGATCGGCCATGTACAGTCCTTGGCACGGACAGCGTGCCCTTGGCTGAATCCCCCCTCTGCTGCCAGTCACGATGCTGCGGTCGCTCTTGCCTGGCACAGCTCACACAGCGCTGCTGCCTGCTCTTTCTTCAGAGAGAAAAAACTCTCTGGTAACACCTGCCTTCAAACCCAGGGAAACAGGCTGAGAGATCTCCCCAGGGACCCCCTATAGCAGGCTGGCAGCGGGAGGGCTGCGGAGAGCCCCGAGCCTGGCGCAGGAGGGCCCATACCGGCACTGGGTGCTGCAGGACCCGATGCTCGCTGCCCTGCCCCATGGTCACGCTTCTGCCCCTCCCCGCGTAGGACAGGCATTCACAGCCCCTGCTCTGTCTCCTCACCAGCCTCTCGTGGATTCTTGCTCTCCCTTGCTCCCCATGAACTGCCCTGCTGTGATGCCCTGCTCTGGCCCTTGCTGCTCTCATCTGCCAGCAACGCTGCACCTACGCGCTGACTGACCAGCCAGAGACTCCAGGAGCTGATACACAGCTCAGCTGTGGTCTGAGAAAGAAACACAGGGCACTCGCACCCCTGCCTCCGAGGCAGGGCCCTTCCCCAGGGTGGAAGGTGGCACGCACTTAGCAGCCCAAGGCGAACAGTATGGCCTTTCCATCCTGGTGACGGGGGAGATTAAGGGAGGCACAACTCAATCACAGGCCTGCAGCACTGTCCCTGTGTCGCAGGCAGCCTGTGCAGCCCCCGTGGCAGTGCTGAGGGGTCTTTGCTGGGTTGTGAGTGGGAGAGGAGTGCAATATGCAACATGCAGCATCCCTTTTTGTTGGTTGAATTGCAGGCTCAGGGTTGACACAGTAGATGATGACTCTCCTCTGTCTCCTGAAGGACTCTGCAGCATTGGGTACTCCGTGAGATTTCCTTTACCAGTTAAAATGTTCAGGCATCGCTTATGTGGTGCCATCTGCGCCCAGTAACTTGTGACTGAGCCCTTGCTGTGCTGCACCTTGCAGCTGAGTTGCTTGACCTTAGCTAGTGGTTTGGAAAACAGCAGTGAGGATGGACACAATGAGAAAATAGAAATGAGCTGCCCTAGGGAAATAAATCATACTCATCCTTTTCAAAAATAGGTATCCGCATACCCTTGGGAATCCTGTTGCCTCGGCAAAGAAGCTAACCATGGAACAAAAGCTCCCAGGTGGTTTCAGCCCAGGGGTTACAGCTTGAGAAATGATCCAAGAGGTGGATTTGTCATTGCCTGAGGGCAGGACAGCATCTTCCTTCCTGCCTACATAGCATTAAGTGCATAAACAGCACCAGAAATCAGGTCTGATCCAGCCTGCACAGCCACTGCCCATGTCGAGACCGGGCACATAGAGCTCGACAGGAGAATCGGCAGATTATCTGGCTAATTACATCCTGTTTTCTCCAAATGAGGCGAGTTTCCAAGACACTGCCCTGGCAAATTGGCAAGAACAAGGGAAGGTAAATCAAGGTAATCGCTAATGAACTGAACTCAAAATCAGCCTTATAAATAATCCTCAGGCTTTGCACACACATTTCCCTTTGGTTTCACCGGGGACTTGCAGGCCAGTAGCACCCAAGCTAAACATTTTCTGAAAGCAATAAAACTCCAGGGGAACTTTTAAAATTGAAATTAGCTCATGAAAGTTGAAGTGAGGCGGGCCTGGGTTAGACTGGAGGTCCATCAATCCCAGTATCGCACAGTGGCTGGGCAGGGGGTTGGGAAGACCTGTAGGCTGTGGGGCTTTTTCTTACTCCCTCACCCTTGGATATCCCTGGACAGAGCATCATGGGGCAGCACCCACCAGCTCTCAGAATGATGAGCGTGGTGGGGATTCTCTGCTCTCTGGGGCATTCTCCCGGTCCCTGTTCCTACATTTTCAACCCTGCTCTCTTTTCTGTTTACTGTCCTCTCTGAGCATTTGGCTGCTCCCTGGCTTTTCCCGCTGTGTAGATGATGGCTCATGAAGCATCGCTAAGCCTTGGCAGGCAGCTCCAGACTTGGTCCTATTTCAGACAGCTCTGGGGCTACACATTCATCGGGCTGAGCGGTACCTGTGTCAGGTCACCACACAGGGTGGTGAGTCTTGCAATGAGCAGGATCACAGGAGGTCTGCATGGAGGAACCATGTACCTAGCATGAGGCTGATTTCCCCTCACTTGTCCTGCCTGGTACCCAGCAGCTCTTATGCCCTTGGAGCATCCTTGGGTGCCTCAGCAGAGCTATGGCATGTGTGTCATCTCAGCTCCAGGTCAGGGATGTAACTTTTGCCTAAACTCAGCTCTTCTGGCCCATTCCACGCTAGCAGGGAGCCTAGTTTGGCTGGGGCTATCCACACACAGTGTCAGAGGTGACATGGGCAGGCCATGAACCCTGGCACGGGGTGTCTGGGCTCAGAGGGCTGTCCTGAGCTTACCCAGGATGGCTGATGCTCACCTGCCAGCTGCAAGAGGGGTCTGCCTGCCCCAGGCACCCTTGGAGGAGCTCCTGCCCCTGGGACAAAGGGTAGGCAACAGCCAGGACGTGCTTACATTGTCCAGCCCTCCTGTATGCCTGAATGGCTCCGTGCCCGACACAAGATTTACCTGAGCACCAAACCAAGTCCTGCAGATAAAAAGAAAACTGCAGACCACAAGTAAGTCAGCAAACATGGAAGTCCAGACAGAGTCTGCATCCCGACCGTTCTGCCTCACACCCTCCCTCCCACATGCTGGGCTTCAGCCAAGATGACAGCAGGGACACTGACTCACAGGCTATTCCTCCGCTCTTTGTTCATTTGGGCGTCCCCTGTGCTTCTCAGCTGAGGATTTCTGCCAGATAAACTGCTGGGCTTCCTCCGCTCTCGGCGTCCTGCTGCTCCTGGGTTGTCAGCCTTGAGAAGGGGAGCCAAAGACATGAGGCCAACCTGTCTGCATCCCCATGGGTTTCCACCTGCCCTGGGGTGCCACTTGCAGAACTCTCTGGTGGCCCTTTCCACCAGCGAGATGCTGGGCACAGCATCATTCACCTGCTAACAGGGAGGATGCATTACTGCTGCCTGTAGCTCAGCTGCCCCGTGTTTCCTGCTGCCCCCGTGCCAGCTGGGATGTGTAACGGGGCAGGTGGCTGCCACACCAGCACCTCCCCAGTTGCCAGAATATGGAGACAGGACTGGGGGGGTCCTGTTGCAAGCAGCAGAGCGTTCGCAGTGAGCAGACTGCAGCCATAGGGTGCTGCTGGTGGATGCTCTACATGCTGGTGGATGCTGGTGGATGATACGCAGTGCCCTGTGCTACTGGGTAGCACGCAGGTATGCCAAGCTGAGCAGGTTCCCCACGGGTGGCACAGGTCTCCCTGGAGGGACAGGGGACAGCAGAAGTGCCCCACTGCTTAGAGAAGGGACATCCATGTGACAGCCTGTCTTCCACTGACCAGCCCTGCCTGGAGCTCAGGAATCTGCAGTGAGAGGAGAGGCAGGGAAACCACAGCTAAGTCCCAGAGTAAACTTCTCCCTAATTTACTTGTTCCTCGGGGCTTTTCCTGGTCCCAGGCTCTCCACAGACACAGACTGGGCTGTAGGCTATATTGCCCTGGATGTTTTAGCTGAGTTTCCAGCCCTTTACAAGCCTTGCTCCAGTTTCTCCCCCTTGCAACTGTTTTTCTCTCTCCCCATGGCCTCAGCAAGCAACAGCTACTTCCAGAACCCTTAGGTAGCTCTTGGATGAAGTCTGTGTAATGGGATGCATGTTTTAGGATGCTGCTTCCATCATCCCCCACGAGGTGCTCCCCCAAGGGGAAACACTGGCCCAGAGCGATGGTGCTCATGTCCAGCTAACAGACACGGTCTCGCCCAGGTAACCACGGTGCAGATGCAGGGGCATGAGTGTGCTGCTCTTCTGCTATCGCTGCTCACGCTCTGGCCCCATCCTTTGCTGATTCATCTCTCTGGTCACTCTCAGAGACTGATGAACTTTAGGCATGGCAGGCGAAGGCTCCTCAGTCAGCTCAGCGAGGACATCCTGCCCAGAGGTGGGAAATGAGTCAGCGGCCATCGGGGCTTGGTGTGTGCTCCAGCCCCGGGATGGCCGCCCCTGGGGTCAGCCACACTGCCTGGCCCCAGAAGCTGCTCAGGTCTGAAGAGCAAAACACATTTCCCATGGGGGACAGTGCTGGAGCACTGATGGGAACCAGCACTCCCAGTCACGTGGGGCACTGCCTGAGCATAAACACCTGGAGATCGCTTTCTCGCTGCGCAAGGCTCGTAGGTCTGCAGACTAACACTTCCCCTGCCCTTTCTATGTTCCTTATTCACATACAAGCTTTTGCACCACTGCTACACTGGTAACACGTCCTTCCCTGGGGTCCCTGCCTTCAAAGCCTATGTTAGTCCAGGGTTTACCCCCCTCTTTGTGCTCCAGTTTGGCTCTGCACTGAGCCATGTGAAATACGGTGGCAGCCCACGAGCAGATCCTTTTTCCCAGTTCAGTGCTGCACAAAGAGGGAGGTAGCAGAGCTGCCTCCTACTTTCCCAGCTAACCCTTTTCCAGCTCTGATCCATGTGGATTTCTGTAGCGGGAGAAGCTGGGAACAGCCCTTCCCAAGCAGGTATGTAAGGGTAGCCCAGAGGGGCTCACACTTCAGTAATAAACAGTGTCTGCTAGGACGGGATCTATGGGTTGAGCCAGAGAGCAAAAGACGTCTCCTTTGGAAAGACAAAGGGCTGAGCAAGATGTGGGGCTGGGTAATCGCAACCTTGGCACTGTGGGGACAGGCAGGGAAATGCCATGCTGCAGAGGGTTACGGGGACAGGACCTGGTGTCACCTGTATCATGAGAAGAGAACCCATGGTGCCAAGCCAGGGCTGCCAGGGCTAAGGACAGAATTCCCTGGCTCTAAGCAGCCAGGGAGAATAGCCAGGAGAAGGATGGCTGTCCACTTTCTGACCCAGGGCCTCATTTCAAGAGCTTCCCAGCTGGCTCCAGCCCATCCCTCTGCTCCCTGCCACCCGGGGGCCTTATGCCACCGACACAGAGCAGCCACCAGCAGGAATTATTGCTCTATCCCTGCTCCCTTGCTCCCAGACGGGGCTGCTCCTCACTCCTGTGCGAGGGCAGAGGGCAGGGTTATTCCTCATCCCTCATCTTGTCCATGGGAGGAAAAAGGCTCTTGCAGCATCCCCTCCTGCAGCAGTCCCAGCCCTGCCTGGAGGAGATGCTGCGGGAGGAGTTGTCCATCTCTCTGCCTTCTCCCTGCTGCCGGCACCAGATGCATCATTTCAGGAAGGAAGCAGCTGCCTGATCTGCCAGAAGTGAGGGGGAGCTTTGATCAAGGCACTGCTATCTGTGTGCTCTGGATGGGATCGCTGCGTTTCCTGCAAGGGCCCTGTTCAGAGGAGAGGGCACATTTCCTTTACCCCTTCCTTCCCTGCAAGGCTGGAGCTTCACAGGAAAGGCACATTTATCAGAGCTCTCAGTCCAAGGGGCTTCACATCTCCAGGGGTGGCTGGGAACTGAGTGATATTCAGTAGCTGTGCCACTTCAAGCATCCATTCAGTTGCTCATGCACCCAGAGTTCTGTTTTAGCAAAGCTTTGTGCTGGGGCTGCCTTAAGGTCCAATTAATAAAGAGAGAGAAGGGGAACTTTCTCAGGGGAACTCGGCAGCCCCCTTACATCACATCAAAGCCGGTGAGAGATCACATTATCTTGACAGATGTTGTACACTACAGATCCGGTTACTGAACTTATGTTTCCCATGGACTCATTCCAACACTTCTTTTAATTTGTCGGGGTTGTATTTCAAACTGTAATATGCACATGGTTGCAGAAAAGTAGAAGGAAGTAGCTGATTAATGACCTTTTTCCTTGTAGTGTAGATGTGCTGGTTCCAGCTGTAGTAGATACCAAACAAAAGGTAATATACTGGAAACCAGAAAAAAAATGAAGTCTCTTGGATTAGAGGTTCCTTCTGTTTCTTCCAAGCCAAAGCAATTAATAATGCTGTAATGCAATGCACTAAGCCATGTGATGAGAGTCTATACCTAAGATATGCTGAGGAATTCATCGCAGTGCTCCCACCACTTTTCTGTCACATCAGTGGAGATATTAGGCACAGGCAGTTGAGGTACCTTTTCTCCAGGAGCAGTTTCCCCACGTCCACTTGTCTGCAGCACTCTCCTTGGAGTGCTGGCTTGGGTGCCCTAAACAGATGCATTATTTCTACCTCTTTTCATCCTTTTGCAATTAACCACAGTCTGAAGCACAGGTGACACCACCAACCACAAGGTTTGATACTTTGTAGTTCTCAAACTTGTTTCTTGCTTGATGCAGCCACCTGAGATGAAATAAGATTATTAGTTCCACGGGGCAGGAATACGCCCCCTCCTCAGCACTCAGACAGCTCTTGATCCTGCCAGGCTTGATGTGTGCTGTCAGATCTGGGCTTGAGCGCCTCTGGGGCTGTCTGTCCCCATCACAGGGCCACTACTTCCAAAGAGGGACTCCAGGCACGGCTGCAGTGCCGATACTATATATGGGAATAAACACTCTTAGCAGGATCCTAATACTCAGCTTTGATCCTTGGCCCTTAGAGATAACCAGACAGCTCTGATCCCTGCAGTGCAGATACACAAACAGCCTCTTGGGTAGAGGAGTGTTTAAAGACCTGGCTTGGACTTTGAGGGGGTGTCCGCAACAACGTGAAGTGTAAAACCGGGCAGTGGTGAGCCCAAAGACACCATGGCTGCAGTAACTGATGCAAGGAGAGTCCAGAGCATGCAGCTCTAATCCACAGGCAGGGCTCAACTCTCCCCCACAGCTGGATGGTGGAGGGATCAGCCCTGCACAGAGACATCACCTAGACCTACTCTTACCTGTATGTGACACAGGTGTTCAGCTAGAAACTCGATCTCAGTTGTATCTCTGCCTGCAATCACAGGACATCAGAGTGTGATCTCATAAATGCCTGCAGTAATATGTGTTTTAAACCATCTCTGTGCATTCCTCTCTACAAACCACTGAGGAAATAGAAAAGCGACAAACCAACATTGAAAGTTGAACTTAATTCATATTAGACTGTAGCCATATTAAGGGCATTGCAGAGAGCAGGCCCTGGCTTTTTTAAAGACAGAGGAGGCAGCAACAGGATTCACAAAGGCCGTGCAATGCTTGAGCTCATTTTTCCCACCCATGTGAAGAGCTGCTGTATTTGCAAAGCAGGAGCAGCTGGTGATTGATGCTACACGGGCCTCACTCCGACAAGGAGCTGGGTCTGAATGGGGTATTTTCCATTAGTTCGAACTGGTTCAATCTTCTGCCTTTAAGAGGGAACCAGATGCTGCTCACTGATGGGGAGGATCTTCTGCACAGCAGTGTTTTGAGACCTTGCTCTGCTTTTCATGCAGCAACTCTCCTTTGCCTCTGTCACACGGTTTCCAGCAGTCATGCGTTTTTTAGGAGGAGGAACTGAGCCACGAGTTGGAGATGTGATACACTTGTGGTCACAGAACAAGCTGGTGACCATCCCAGGAATCGAGCACCAGCATCCTGCTCCCATCCCGTAACCACACGTGGGTGGTGGTGGTCCTGGTGCTTCTAGTCTTTACATGCCCCAGCTCCCACATGCTGCACTCCCAGTCCTGGGGAGAGGGCATGGCAGGTCTGGAGGCTGGGCCATCCTTCGGTTGTCAGTATTCAGCTGGGTTTGTTAAAGTGTCGTGGGGCTGTGATTTATGTTAACCAGGCTGCAGACCCTGGAGCTGCTTCCCACTCCTCCAGCACTGGCCTCATCTCTGCAGCCGTGGCTGGGAAGGTTTCTATCTTCCCGCATCGTGATGGAGAGCAGCACGCAGCAGCTGGAGTGCTTTGTTTCCAGTTGACCCGACTAAGCCATGATTACACATGGGGCTTTTCCTCTTAGTGGCTGAGAAACAGGTGGGGGACTCCCCCACATCTGCGGAGCTTGGGACAGGCACGTGACACAGCTCTGTTTGGCAAAGCAAACGGGCTCCAGGCATATGCTTTCGTGTTCGGGGATTTCTGTAGCCTCAACAGCCTCAAGGTTTCAGATTGATCAGAATTTCCTTCAAGGGTGTATCTTCACTGCAAGCTTCACCTTGGCTAACCCACGCTGTTGCCTAGGTTTTGTCCCAAACTTTTTGGTGTCCCATAACAGCGGTCTCCATGGTCCCACTGGTTGATGAAATGAGAAGAGATATGAGTGAGGGATGTGGCCACCCAGATTGAGACCCATCCTCCTTGCACTGTGGCCAGGAGTCCCCCAGGACACATGTGCTCACCCACCATTAACTGTGCCAGTCCCACAGAGAGCCCTGGGAGCGGGAGGTTTAGCAATGCACAGAGGGGAGCATGGGGCTGCCGATGACATGGGCACCTGGGTGTTATGGTGGCACTGCAGCATGGCTGCTGGTCCTCAGGCAGATATTCCCAAGGAGGGAAGAGCCATTAGCTCAGCAAAACAAGATGCACAGAGGGGGTTGTCTCAGGAGCCCCCAGGAATCCAGTCGTGCTCTTCCTGGTGGGAGAAAGCAGGAGACAACTGTCTCTGCTGCTTTCTTCCCCAGCAACAGAGCAGAGCAAGTGTCCCCAAGCCCTGCCAATTACTCACTGCTGCCTGGAGTTCCCATCCCCTTGTTGTCTGGACACAGAGCTGCTTGCCTTCCCCTGTGACCCCAAGCAGGAGTCTCCAAAAAACAGCTCCTTGCTCCGCTCACCCCCATGTGCAGTAGGGCTGGCCCTTGGGACCTGCCCACTGTGGGACCCGGGGAGCCCCAGCACCAGCTGCGGCAGCAAGGACAGAGCTGCCTTTGACTTGGCGGCTTCCCCTTTTTCCCAGTTTTCAGCTGCACAGCGACAGTCCCAGAGGCCCAACACTCTCTGACCTTGGCTGTCCTCATCTGCTTCTAAAACTGGCTGATCACACTGGTGAGCTCCGAAATTGGCATCCCAGCTGGCCTTTTCTCCGCCACATGGGATTCCAGGCATCACCAGGGGCTCCCAGCATTTTTAATTATTTTTCTCCTTTTTTTTAAAGCCCTTTTTGTTCATGCTGCTTGTGGTGTTTCCAAGGGGACAGAAAGCTCCCAAGGGCTTGAGAACATGTGGATTGATAGACACCTTGACTCCAGCTGCAGTGGCAGTTCCTGCAGTGTTGCCTTCCTTACGGACCCACTGCCATGCACCAGGGAAATGTCCCGTCTTCCCAGAAGCGCAGCTGGTGCAGACATGAAGTATGTAATGACCAGCTGAGCTATCGTCAACAAGCATCTCCGCAGAGGATGAGAGCAGGTGGTGAGAGAGCTAATGGCCCCCATGAACCATGTCCTGGGGGAGGAGAGAGCAGCAGAGGAAGGCTTTGGACGTCACGACTATGCAGCATCACTGAGACCTTGGATGGATGCTGACAGGGTCGCTTCACAACGGATGTAGGAAATGTGGAGGGTTTGAGGCAACGGAAGATGCGACTCTTGGAACTCTCAAGTTCATCATCTGATGGAAGATGTGCTTGTCCATGCCTGATGTGCGCCTCGTGCACCAGGAGCTGCTCGGAGAAGCTGCAGCGCTGCGGGTGCTGGCAGGGAGAGCAGCAGGAGGGAGCACTTTGCGTACTTACACGGGGCTGTTACGGCTGCATCCGCACATTGTTTTTCCACAGTACGTCCTCATGGTGTCCATCAAGCCGGCCTTGCACAGACACATAAGCAGCCAGCTGTAAGAAAATCACATCCCCGTACAGGCCAGCCAAGGGACCTTGCTGCTGTGTCTGGCTTGGCTGTTTCCACGCAGCTGGAAGCAGTGACACCTTCACCTTGGCAAGCCCATTTTTGCAGAAAAGGAGTGACCAGAGCCCTACCCTGGCAGCAGGCTGTGACCATGTCCCTGGGAGCCGATAGGAAGTTTGCGCTGCATCATGCCCTGGCCAGCACCTCCCCGTTTGGCAAGGTTTAAACCAGTTCCCCTGCCGCATCCTGCATCCAGTGCGGCTCGAGGGTCATGGCTGCTGGGCTAGCCCTGACAAGCTCCAGAAAACCAGCCTGAGCTGAACACACCACTCTGACGTGGCCATTGTCCTCTCCCTATGCTCTGGCTTGAGGACAATGCTGGACTGCTCTAGGAGAGGGGGTAGAGGAGTTTCTCCTGACATTTTTAGTGCTGCAGACCAATCAAAGCTGCTACTCCACATCTGCAGACTATGGGTAATAGGTGAAAGGAGGTAACTCCCAAAGGCAGAGGGGTGTAGCTGGGATGCATCCCACCCAATAATGCTCATCCAGACACATCTCTTGCTTTTTTATTGTAGCATTGTTTGGCCTTTCCACTAACTTCACCAAATAACCAGCCGTAGGACACAGCCAAGGCTCAAGTCTGCTGTGCTTGTGGCAGCAGGCAGACTCCAGCTTGACCCACGCTGCAGATTTCTGTTTGTTACTCATTAACCACGGGTGTGGTGCAAGCAGTAGGAACCACACAACTTGCTACTGTGCACAGGTCTGCACCAGCTTCTGGTCTCCGGAGAGTGGTTTGCTCTTGAACTGATCTTGTCTTCTGAACAATCAGGTTTATAGAGGAAAGATCGAAAAATCAGTCTAGAGGTGAACTGCCTGGAACTGGTTTTCGGTACTGGATTACACTTTAAACCTCGCAACAGCTTTGAGAGCTTCTGGCTTTTCCCTGTAAGAAAAAAAGTTTTGAATTCGTTGCTACTAATTGTGTTGGGAGGGTGTTATTTCACAGAATCATAGAATCATAGAATGCTTTGGGTTGGAAGAGACCTTTAGAGGCCATCTAGCCCAACCCCCCTGTAGTGAGCAGGGACATCTTCAACCAGACCAGGTTGCTCAGAGCCCTGTCCAACCTGGCCTTGAATGTTTCCAGGGGTGGGGCCTCCACTACCTCACTGGGCAACCTGTTCCAGTGTTTCACCACCCTCATTGTAAAAAAATTCTCCCTTATACCTAGTCTAAACCTACCCTCCCTTCGCTTAAAGCCATTACTCCTTGTCCTGTCACAACAGGCCTTGCTAAAATGTTTTCCCCATCTTTCCTATAGGCCCCCTTTAAGTACTGGAAGGCCACAGAAAGATTTCCCCAGAGCCTTCTCTTCTCCAGGCTGAACAACCCCGACTCTCTCAGCCTGTATTTGTATCCCACTCTCCCAAAGCCCAGAGAAAGTAGCATATGAAAAAAGATGGTGTGCTTTTTCCGTGCTCTCTCCTTCCGACCTGCATGATGAATTACAAACCAAATTTAAGCTGTGTGATACAGCACAGTATTGCACCTTTTACTTCTGCAACTCTGACAAGCATAAATGCTGTAGAAATAGGGCAGGATGATCAAAACCTAAAAAAATAGAACACCGAAAAGCATTTGTTGCAAAAGCGTGGCTATTTGTAGAATCTTTTGCGAACAAGAGTAAAACACCGTTAGCTTGGCTAGGAAGGTTCACCCTCCCACATGAACTGCAGGGAAGGTGGTGGGTGGTACTGCTGTGTTCTGGAGCCGTATCTCTGCCTGGATCAGCCTAGGAGCCTTATCCTCGGAAACACGATCCCTGTGAACACCCACACCGCTAGCAGCTTTGCACAAACATCAAGCAAGTACAGTTCATTTCCAGGAAAGCTGAATGCACAGGTGTATTAAGATATTGATGAACTCCTGCCTAGAACAGGTCGGGAGGAAAGGGGAAGATTCATCTTTTCTCTAGGTCCAAGCACATCGCATCCTTCTTCTGTATTTTCGCAGGGGAAGAGTGGAGAAATCACCACTCCCCGCTGCGCTGTGTGAGCTGGCCTCCACTCTCCCCATTTTCTGATCTGCAATACAGATTGTTCAGCACTGAAGCAACATAAAGCACATGGACTTGAATGTCTGAATGAGTCATTTGCAGAGCTGCAGGCACAATGAGACTGCAGTATTGAAAAGGTGGGAGCTCAGAGAGGGTCTGTGCTGCAAAGCAAAGGGTCCCTGGGGTGTTGCTTAGATCTTCAGCAGCCCACAAGGTTCCATGCCCCATGTGCCTCGAAACTCAGAGCAGCCACATAGAAAATGCTGAGTTCCAGGAGCTGGTTGGCTCATGGCACGGAGTCTCTCACACTCCAACCACGCTAATCCCTGTCTGTGCAGCTATGGCTGGGATGGGGGAGAGGGATTTGGTACTGGGTCCATACGAGGAGGTTATTAGCTCCATGCTGTGGGTTTGGATGGAGCCAGGTAGGCATAAAGCACGTGGGGTGGTGTGTGCACAGTCTTGTGGACAAGCACCTGTGGTCCAGCGGGCAGAGAGATGCCCGGTGTGGCATGGACAGGCATGTCTAGCTAGGTGTTGCTGCAGGCAGTCTGGAGGGCTGCTGTCACGAGCCTCCGCAGACCCCACACATAGCAGCAGGATTTTTAGGAAGACTCAGGCACTAGCAGCACTAAATATCTGTGGGGAGTATTTGTGACTCTTCTTGTTGCAAGGCATGATCAGATCCATTAGAAACCATAACTTCTCTTAAATTAAAGGCAACCATACCAATTTTTTGCTGTAACAAGTAATGAGCTATTATGCAACAACACTATTGCCGATTATTAACGTCTTTGTTTGCAGGAAACTGGACTGTGGTTTTCATGTGACAAACCCAGCCCACTGATGTCCTGAAACAGTTCGTATGCTAGCGAGATTTCAGAGGGGAATGGTTAATCAAGTCACAGCAGTCTCTAACAACCCTGCTACAACCACAACATTGGCTTCTGCCCTCCTCGTCATCTCCTCAATGGGATGTTAACTCTGGAGCCTAAGGATGATGGACTAAGAATGACTATTCTCAGTCACTTTCTTGTTGATGCTTTTGCCACAAATATTTTCCTTTTTCTCTTAAACTATGAAGGTGGATATAAGATACAAAAGCAAATGAGCAGCGATGCCTCTCCACTCTCCAGTTGTAGGCCTGTCTGAGGCTTGTTTCAGCCTGCCAAGCTGCTCACATGGGTTGGTGGCTTCTAGGAAAGAGAAATATGGCCCAGCTGAGGCTAAATTATTGCTTTCCAGAAGAGTGACTTGCAGTAGCTGCAGTGCAACAGGAAATCTTTTGGTCTGCTCTGAGAGCTCAAAGTCCTGAACTAACAGGCTGTGTGTGGGAGGGAGACCTGGACATGACGGACAATAAAAGATTGGGCAGTGCACAGGGATAGAGAATCAGGAACAAGCTGATGAATGCAGTCTTTCCAGACCTCCCTATTTCTGGGCTTGTTGTGGCCTGCAGCACTGCAGGCTAAATCTGAGGTCATGGGACTTTTACTTGAGCCGTCCAATTAATTTCTTCATGGCTGAGAGCTCTAATCAGTGAGAGAGTAAAAACGCACCAGCAAGTATAACAACTGTCAGCTTGCTCATCAGGAAGGACTGAACCCAGGAAACTTGTGCCAAAAATGCAAGCTGGGACCAAGCATCCCAGCGGGGAAGGGTAAGAAGAAAATGTCCTCTGTGTGTGAGGTACATAGGAAAGGAGATTTGGGGACACAGGGAATAACAGCTCTCCACAGGGATTTGTGGAGCCTCAAGCTTCCTCAAGCACCATCCACTCTGACTGAAGCATGTTGTGTTCCCCAGCCAGCCTTGCAGAGCCCACAAATGTGGAAGGAGGCACCGGGTAGGTGGCAAGCCTGAAGTGACACCTCTCCGCTCCTGTTAGCCCAAGGCATCTCCCAGTATTCCACATATGCCCACAGACATCAGTCCAATCACATCTTGCTGCTGCTTTGGGGGATATCTTTTCCTTCAGGACAAAGAGAAAAGCTTTTTGTCCCAGCGCCTCGTTGCAATTTTTTGACAGTAGTAAAACGGTGACTGCACCACCCCGTTGCTCCCCTACCCGGCCTGTGCAGCCAGTGACTTCTGGGCTTGTCAGGAGTTTGGATCCCATCAGCACACAAGTAACTCTCTGCTTCGCAGGCATGTGTGTAACACGGTTTTGTGTGGCTGAGATGCTGTCTTAATCGCAGTGCTGTGAACCCAAATTAGCACTGCAATGCTCTTAAAGCTCAGAAGATGTCCTGAAAGGACATCTGTTTTTTTCTGTCCAAAATTCATCTCAGTTAAGTTGCCTGGGCAGCACGTGCTCCATATTCCCCAGGAGGCAGAAGCAGGTCCTAAGATCCTATAGGGAAAGACGCGGTAGGAGAGTTGGATAAATGAAGACCATCACTTCCATAAACTGAGCCTTGGTTTTCCTGGTCAGCTTGGTGATGTTCCACTACCAGATCCAATAGCTCAAGTCAGTTTGTTTCAAGCATTGCTTTAAATTCGTTGCTGATGTTTGTTTTAGTGTGTGGGGGAGCAGGTACTGTACACCTCTGAGAAAACTAATGGTCAGGTGTTGCTTCCTCGCCCACGTGGGCTGCAGGCCTTGGCTCTGAAGCTGCTGCGGGGTCTTTCGTCTGGCTATGCTTTTCTTGCTGCAGTCAGGGCTGATTACGGAAAATCTCAGATCTTGAATCAGGGCAAGTTTTAATGCTGTGCAGGCCTTGTTTATGTAACAGCTGCCATCCCCCAGGGATGAATCTGGGACTTGCAGCACTAAAAGCATTAGGTGCTGCCACTGGAGCTAAAGATGTAACTCCTCTGGTTGGTAGCACCAGGACTTTATAGCCTTTAGAACAAACACTGGAGGAGACTCGTGACACACGTAGAAATGGGTTATGCCTACACAAGCATCTTCCTCCCATCATCATACTAAGGGAGTACATACACTCGCAGAACCACAGGTGTGAAAACACTGCTGATGCTGCCGCCGGCCCATCGCCCCTTGCTAGTCTGAGTGGAGCCTACACATCATTATTTACCAGCATAGTTGTCTACTAGCACTCATTCCCTCCTGTTTGCTCTCAGGTCTGCTCCAGCACTGGAGAAACAGAGGACAGAACAAGTGTAGGCAGGGCCCTGGCTCCCTTGGCTTAAACAACAGTCTCTGCTCATCTTTCCTAACACATTTCGCAAGCAGTTTGGCATAGTGGAGGTGCATATTCTTCTTTCCCTCTAGGCACACGATGCAGAGCCTTTGGGCTTCAACACATCATCAGCTCAAAAACAGCCAGCTACCTCTGAAAAGCAGCTCTGCTTGCTTCCACAGCCCAGGGGCCAAAGGCATCCTCATGCTCAGAACAATTTCAGGTCAACAGCCTAAAGAACAATACAAGTGATTCACCTTGAAGCTTTGACACAGTTTAATTCTCTCCATCATTCATACTTGTTCTTTCTGTTTACGCTGTTTAACTACATTGCTCAGTAACCGCACATCTATTTACCCCTACACTCCAGTGTGTTTGATGCAGACATGGGTCTGTTTAATGGCTGTTCAGACACTTCCTCTAAATTGCCTCCTGGCATCTGTCTTAAAATTCACCTTTTGCTGGAACACAGCACTTATAAAGCATGAAGTGCACCTTGCAGCTTCTTTCCCAATAAAATCTCAGCCAAACCAGCCTGAAATGGCATGATTGGCAGTCCTGGGGAACAGACTGCAGAAAAATGCAGCAGCCATGTGTACTTTCAGCTGCCGTTCCGTGGGGAAGGGCTCTGCTTCTGTGTGTCTGTCAGTTCTCCTGTCCCAAAATGTTAGAGCACCTGCAATGGAGCTGATGCTGTTTTCTTGCCAGAAATGGAGCTGGATCGCTGCAGGATGTGTAACCTTATCTGTCAGGGAGTTCTGAAGGGATTCTCTGGTACCTTAAAGGTGTCCTTGAACGGTTGCTTTGCATGGTGACATCGTTTACCTGTACTGCTGCCCTGTAGGCTCTGAGGGAATACTGTGGGTCCAGTTTTACTTCCAGATTCCCATCTCTCATCTTTACCTGAGTTTATTCCAGCTTTTCAGTCAAATTGGCTCTCACAAGCATTCCCAACAGCAGAGCAAGGACTGCGGTGCAAACAGGCACCTGTTATATAAATCACTTAAATGAGACATCAGCCAAATTGGGCTGGTGGAAAGATGTCAGATGAGGACAGGGTATTTAAACACAGCAGGGAGAAGCTACAGCTCGGGGTTTCTTGAGGATATTTACAGCCCTTTGTGAGACGAAATGCAGCTGCGCCCACCTCCTTCTGCACTGCCTTCCCCCAGGCTGGGGCTGGATGCCCACTGCCAGGCTGGGCTTGGGGAATGGGACCCTCGCTGCCCCTCCGCCACCACCCCACAGGGATCCACAACTTCCCCTCCCCGCTCCATCCCCTTCGGTGGGCAAAGACGGACTGGGAAAGCCCTGGGACAAGTATGCAGTCCCTTTGCCTGGTCCGAATGGCTTCAGAGGGGCACGGCAGGGCCTCCCCTCGCCTCCCGCAGGTCCCGCTCCAAGCCCGGCCTGCTGCAGACAGCACTGCGGGCCTGAGGCGAGGGGCACGGAAGCCAGCGCTCCGGCCTCAGCTGCGGGACGGGCTCAGCCGCAGGTAAGGACACAGCCGCGCCTTCCCCGCCCGAAAGGCTGCGAACAACGGGCCGCAAGCGGCTGGGCCGGGCCGGGGTCACAGGCCCAGACGGCGCTCGTCCCCGCCAGCTCCCTCAGCTCCGTGCGCGCTCCCGCCCGAGAGCGAGCGGGGCGCCTCCGCCCAGCCCCGCCCCGTGCCCCCCGCGCGGCGCAGCGGCGCGCGGTACCGCACTGCGCTGCGTAGCGCCGCATCGCGTTATTTGCACTGCGGCGCGCTGCCATCGGGCCCACCCCGGCGGCTCGCGCCGGACGGCGGCGAACGTTCCAGACCCGCGCAACCCCCCCCGCAACGCTGCGGCAGGAGCGGCGGGAAGGGACCGGGCGGGGCACGGCGGGGAGGTGCGGCCAAACGGAGGCGGCCCGCGCGGGGCCTTCTGGGAAGCGTAGTTCCGCGGCCAGCGACCAGTGGGCGGCCCCCGCAAGGTTGGGACTACGTTTCCCGTGGGGCGCCGCGCGGGAACGGCCGCGGCTGTCCCCGCCCTCCTGGCCGCGCAGGCGCAGTGGGGGCGCCGAAGCCGCTATAAGGGATGTTGTTTGGCTTCGCGGCCGCTGAGTGGAGACGCCGCAGCGGGGGCAGTCGCCGGGCGGAGGTGAGCGGGGCCGCCCCGCCCGTTACCGGGGGCGGGTGCTGAGGTGGGGGTGGGAAGCGACCCTTTGTGCGGGTGAGGGGGCCGCCGCACGGCTGAGGAGCCTGTGAGGCGGCTGGTCGGGCGGCCCCCTCCCCCCGGAGATGGCTGCGCGGTGCCCCCTCCCGCCGGCAGCTCGGGGCCGTCGCTGTCCGTCCCACCCCGGGGGGATTCCGGGGGGCGGCAGGTCGGGGGAGGCCGGCTCGCCTCCTGGTTGCAGGAGGAACGGGGAGCCAGCAGGGAGCAGCAGCCCTGGGACCTGCAGCAGCCCCGGGACCAGCTGCTCTGCAGCATCCTCCCCCGGGGGCGGGGGCAGCGCCGAGCTGTGAGGGGAGGGATGGGGGGGAGGGCGATGAGCCCGGGGCTGGCTGCTGGAGGGCTGCGCTGGGGGAGGGAGGCTGCTTCACGGAGAGGTGGCGGCCCGGCGTGCCAGGCCGAACCTGCGGATGCAGATCGTGACTAATGTAACTTCATCAGGCTTCTTCCGTCGTGTTGGTTTAGGGCAAGAAGTGACACAGTGTAATTAAGCAGAGTTAAAAAACAAAGTTTTGCAGCGGGAGGTGATTTTTCTTTTCGGGACTCTGATTCCGCTTCTGACCTTACAGTGCGGTTTGGTAGGCTGAAGGGAACCCTGCAGCACTGGAGATGCGAATCCTTCCTGCGTGTGTTCATACTTAGTGGTAGCTCAAGCCTATGGAGTAAATGAATAATGCTATAGAGAAGGAATATGTTTTTCTCTAGAGTGTGTGTGGAGTGACTAATTTTATCATGTGATATCTTTAGAGAGATCAGTTTTGCAAAACTTCTTACTGATAAGTTGTTGGGTATGTGCAACTTTAGACCCTAACAAAACGTTTCAGGGATTTGATCTTCCAAGTCAATCTTCTCAAGGTTTCAACGTGATGCTGTAGCTCTTACTTTAATCTGTCAGATTGCATAATCATATTTCAGAGTTCAAAGGAGGAAGTATGACAGTACTCTAGTGCATTGAGAGTCATTGTACTATTTGGTTACCTCAGGGTACGTTTAAACTAGTTCAAAAGTTAGTCTTGTGTGGGTTTCCAAAGTCACATTATTACTGTCCTGCTGTAATAAAACTCATTTACATTTGCTTTCTGATTTTTACTTCAAAAATAAACTTTAGAAATAGATGACTAAAAGGAACTGTTGTGTTGGGCATGGCTTATAATGAAGTGGAATTTAATTATTTTTCAGGTATTTGAGGTGAAAATACACGTGTAAACCCTGGCGTTTACAGAAGATGAAAGACATCGACATAGGAAAAGAGTACATTATACCCAGTCCTGGGTATAGAAGTGTGAGGGAGAGAGCCAACTCAGTGCAGCATGAAGAGCAGGAAGGGTCGAAATTTCGGCATGCTAAACATAAGGTCAGTTTGTTTTCCTGTTCCTGTCTGTGCTTATTAAATTACATGCAGCAGCCGCCTTTTTGCTTTGCCAGCTTTATATTGATTCACTGCATTGAAGGTCAATAATGAATATTCCCTTTTGTTTGGAAGAGGTCATTCCAAGGGGTACTGTAGCTGTCTCAGTAACAAGTCTGATCTTTTATTAAGCATTTTTCACTTTTAAATGTGACTTTTTAGTAATATTTGAACAAAATAGGCTTCTTGCTAGTATTCAGATATTAATGTGAATCCAGGAAATGTTTTAAGCTTTTATGCTTAAGAGAATCATTACAACAAAGTAAGAACAGTGAGGAGCTCAGCACAAATCACAGACCATTCGGTGTTGGCAGCTGAAAAAACTCTTAATCATGCTGTGTTTTTCTCAAGGATTAATTTTCTAAAGCAGATGTCTGGCTTGCTCTACTAGCAAGACTTTTACTTTTTTCCCTCAGATGGAAGTAATCTGTATTGAATTACTGTTTCTTGTGCACCTTTAACATGGTGAGGTGTGCTTGTAATTACTTCTAGTCTAATTTGAGCTGGGTCTTGAAATAACCACTGGCTTAGAGTATGTGTGTCATTGTTTTGAGCTTCTAATTTTTAGAGCTTCTTGTCACTGAAAAGATGGCATATACAAAGTGCTGTAGGGCAAAAAATTGCTCAGATAAATGGAAACACCCATCCTGATGGAAAGGTATGGTCTGAGACTAACCTGTGCCAGTTGAAGGAGATTAAACATATTAGCTGCTCTGAATGCTAGCACTGAAATATTTTCTTGTGTGTCCTGTTCTTAATGTTCTTAACCTTTTCTAAAATACTAATGTAGAACTTTCTGAAGCCAAACAATTAAAGTTAATGCTACCTATGTCTGATATTTTGCAATGACAAGGTGCTTGCAAATGTGTTTCTGGGCGTTCCATGTAGATTGTTACAGCCCTGGCATGAGAGGGTTGGAAACTGGGGAACTTTCTGTAAGCGTATGGAAGAATTGTGAAGACAATTTTAAAAGGATGAAGTTTTGCTGCATTAAACTAGACACTGAGATGCTGTGTCCTTCAGATAAGGCTTACCTTGTTTCACTGGGGCTTAAAGGGCTTTGCCAAGTGTTTTTTATGCAGGCTAACAGTGCTGCGCTGCTGGCTTTTGAGGTTGGAGTGATCTGCTCTGCAGCTGGTCGACTGTGGTTTGCACTTGCAGGCCCTGTAGTTCCCAGTGTCCCTACAGGCTCTATGACTCAGCAGACTATTGCTAACGGTGTTCAGAGGAAGGTAGAGTGTCTGATTGCATTAGAGCAGGCACTGATGCAGAGCTAAGAGCCCTCTGGAGTCACAGTGCAGCTTCTTAATGGCATTTATTATGTTGATGTCATAGGCTTGCCATCCATTGTACACCATCCAGCAGCAAATCTGGTCTGTCAGATTACTGGTGACAACAGTGATGCCATTGGCAGACAGCTTTGTTTCCTGACCAGTGGCAGTGGTGTTGAGCAGTAATCATAACATGTTCTCTCTGCTCTTGGTCTGCATCATTTAGTTGATGCCTGGTTTAACTCTTGAGGACAAAATTCTTATTTTACCTGTGAACCTTTTAGGTGAATGAAATCAATCAAATCAGCATATTTGTTTTTTTCTGAAGGCTGAAAATACGTTAAGTTCTGCATGTCTGTACAGTGTGGCATTAAAATCTCTAATTTTGAGGCAGCTTCACGTCGGCTTAACTCTGTTGCTGTAGTCTTGTTTAGCCTTCCACCTCTACCATTTGATTTGCTGCCTGTGACTACAGGGTAGCAGACCCAGATAATTGCATGCAAAACAGGGATTCTGTAAAACTTGTGATTACCGATGCAAGAAAATGGCTCACCCTGTTCTTACCTAGAACTTTATCTAGTTTGATTTCTTTGTGTAGAGGAGTGAACCTAATTTACCTTTCTAATGGAATTAGGTAGTTCTGACATGTTACCCATTTTACTTGCTAGTTATCTGTTCAGTATGCTGGGGTTGAGTTTATTTCTAACTCTAAACATTGGTACCCTGTCTTGTTTTGCTAGAGTTATAGTGTGGATGTATACAATCCATAAACCCAAAAAGCTCTGAATTTGATGCTGCCTGTCAGTGAGATTAAATCCTGCTTACTTGCAGAGTACTGAGGTTAAGTAAAAGGAGCTGTATTCATAGCACCTTATCTAAATCACATGTTCACGTTTGTGTGTACCAAGCTTCTTGCTTTCTAGTTGAAATAAGCCCTGGTTTCAGCAGCATTCTCAGCCTTATCGCTTGTTGTGATGCTTTATGCTGTTGGTAACAGGGATAGCAAAGACTTCCCTTTCATAAGGCTGAGCTTTGCCTGTTTGATCAAGCACTTCCCCTGCCTGTAACAAAAGGGTAGGAGCTGTAACTCAGCTGTTAAGATAATGATGGTTTCAAGGGGAGAGAGGGACTGTGTCCTTCACTGCTTTATCCTCTGGGACTGGGTCAGCTGCCTAAGCTGGCTTACTGGGCACATGTTGGCCCAGCTGCTGACAGAACAAAGTGGAGGGCTGATGTGATAAGGAAGGCTAGGACCCACAGCAGTTCAGATAGAAGAGTTTAGCTGTAGTGGAACTCTGTCATTTGGACAACAGAGTCCAGCGTGCCATCATTAGAGATTTTGGGACATTGAAATTTCATGTAGAAAACCTAGCTCAGGTTTTGAACTAGATTGACCAGAAAATGATAAAGCTGTAAGTGTGATCTGTATTGCAAGTAACAAGCTGTAAGCAGATTAAGGCTGTTATTTCACAGATCTCTATGGAATGCAGGTTTGGGACTGTTTTGCAGCAGACTTGCACTGCATGAGGTAAACTTCTTGCTAATGTGTTGCCCAGGTACCTCATACCTTCTAGAGCAGGGTAGGACTGTATGGTTCCCTCTGAGGAGGGTAGAGGAACACGCTGCCTCTGGTAGTCAGGGACCACTGGTTAATGGCCAGTGGCGGTGACCACTTCTGGCAGGGCTACTGGTATGTTTGACTGATCAGTAACATGACTCACTGGTTTTTCTGTTGCCTGTATTGCTGCATTTTTATACGTCATTCTTAACTTCAAGTGGACGAGACTAGCTGATTGCCAGATCAAGATCTTTATAGATTAAAGACCCATTTTACTACAGAGGCAAGGTCCCAGAGCCTTTTGGTATGTCTGTCTCTTCTTTGCCTTGCATGAAGCTTGTATTCAACTTTGCTCTTTCTGTCCTGAAGCCTCCATACTAGTGTTCAGGTTTCCTGCTGAACAGATGCTGTAATGGGTGTTCATGATAATAGTGAAAAAGAACTTGCAATTCTTTTCTTAAAAGCTTAAATGCTGTTTGGTCACAGCCTGAAAGATCACTGCTTTGAAAGGCAGGAGCTTTTCAAATAGGCTTCCTGGAATCATAATTAAAATTATGCTGCAGTATAAGTAGGTCTAATCCAGCATTTCCTGGTGCTTAATGGGAATGTTGCTATAGAAATTTGGACCTCTGAAATTGGCACTCTGGGACTGAAATTCAAGAAACAATTTTTATTCAGCTTGTGAATGCATATATTTACCTCATGAGTTTCTGCAGTATGTTCTTAACAATTGATTTTTAGGTCTTTGTTGGAGACTTTAATGTAGCTTACAAAATAGGGCGTTAACTACATGTTCCCAATGCATAATACCATCCTAATTGGGCTTATTGTATGTGGGAGCATGGCTCTTCTAAATGAAGATAACTTCTAGGTGCACTTGCTGCTAGCACTATAGTCAGTGGTCTTCATTTGTAAGAAGCTGTTATGTTACCAGAGAATAAAAGCTAAGGGGTGTTTTGAAATATTGATTTATACTTACAACTTGAAGGGCACACAAGCATTCCAAGAACAAGAAGTTCTAAAGGTGTATCTGAAGTAAACGTATTTAGTTTTTCTCATGAAAGCAGTGTGTCCAAGGGAGGAGGGCAGATCCCATTGTGTCCATGAAATATACTATAAAGTGACAAATGAGGAAGAGAAATAATTTGTTCTCAAAGTGGTTTTGCAATAGACTCTTCTCAGATGTAGACTTCATGTTTATTTGATGGAACAGCAGGCAAATGAGTATTTTGCTCCCCTACCCTTTTGTGTTTGCAACAGGAGAAGAGGATGTAGAAGCAGCTTGATCTCATGATGCACAATGCTTGTGAGAACTCAATTCTTGAAATTTGAGTCGAAGTTGATAGTGCTAGGGCACTGATTTACAAATTGTACTCCAAGCTGTAATTGGTTCTGACTGGAATGTAGTGTTCAGGATTAGGTTCTTGCTGCTGAAGCACAATGACTGCATCTACAGCATCCTGAGCATGGTAAGCCTCAGGTGTAAATTGCTGCATTTGAAGATGCTGGGCAGTATGGTACTACAGAGATTGCTTTATACATGCGTGCAAAATGTGTTGCTAAGTTAAGCTATTGGAAGCTTTACTAATACTCTATCCTCGCCTTGATCTCTTATTTTTCAGGTTTGTCTCTGACAGCTTTTGCCAAAGACAGCAGAGAATGTGATCAGAACTTGGAGTTGATATAAATCCTTCAAGCGCTGATAGCTTTCAAGTGATTTATCACTGTCTGACTGATCAATGGTCAGATGAACTCTGCCTCTCAACCTCTCTGGAGCATCTGAAGTGTCTGAACCAACTGTGCTGAACAACATGTTCAAAAATAGGAATGTGAATATAGCCTGGGTCCTAGTGCCTTGTCACTTCATGCTCAGAGCAGGCCTTCTAGATAGCTTAGCTATAAGCCTTTAGTTGTAGCTGAAGCTACTGGATGTCTCCACACTTTTCCAGAAGATTCCATATTTTCATAACCAAGTAAACAAAGAATTTTAGGAGTCACAGCCCAAGTAGGCTCTTAAGGGCTGTACGTGTTCTGAATTGGTCTCTACACAGAAAGATATTACTGTATGGCTGGCTCAGATTACAGCTGGAAGCTGCAGTAGTTTGAGCTGATGCCAGTGCTCACTGCATGAGAAAATGAAACTGCAGTTGACTACTTGATCAAGGTAACTGGCAAAGTGCTAGATTCATTTTAATTGCCAGCCACCCAGCTGAGCATCTCACTGGTGCTTGGCTTTGCTAGGAGAGATGTGCAAGAGTAGAAGAAATCTGGATGTGAGTGTTTATGTATGTCTGGAACTTGTAGTTGCTGCCATCGTGCACTGTATAGTTAAACTTATCACTTTAATCTCTTTTCTGTTAATAACAGACTACACACAAGTGTAGTCTTAGGTACTCTATTTTGTCAGATCACAGCTGTGTAGAAGATGAGGGAGTACTTAATTTAGGTAGTGTTGCTATAAGCCATGTAAAACTGACACAGGTGCAGGTATATGACAAGAAATCTCAATTCTAATAATTCCAACCTAGAACTAGAATTTCAGCTTTTGCAGTATAATGTGTCTGTGCATTCTGCTGCAGAGTCTGACTGCAAGGAGATATTTATTTCCTGGGGCTGTTATAAAATTGGAAACTAATGCTATTAAACTGTGTGTTGTCACTTGACTCTTCTGTGAAGTAGGGAAGAAAAGTGTCCAGTGAGCTTTGGAAGCCTTGTATAAAATGCTGTGCTAAGGCATGCTCCTGTGTGGATCCTGCTTTGGTGTGTTCTTCCCCTGTTGTGAACCACTGGTACAGTGTAAGGGCACTGATGCAGGGAGCAGGTATGGTATGTTCTAAAATGAACCAGTTCCTACTAACTAACAGGCAGTGGACCAGATCTGTTACAGTATCTGTAACATCAGCTCCGAGAGCTGAAAATCTAATACTGTAGTTGAGAGGCTGAAGTAGCAGGGAATTTAAGTGACTTGATGACTAAATCAGTTTTGTGGGCAGTGACTGTAAGAAGTGCTGCATAACCTTATTCTCTTAGTTGGTAAAGCTTTAACTGAACATTATGTGGGTATATACTGTCATAAGAACAAAGCATGATGCAGAGTCTATACCTCTGATACAACTTGTGTGGTGTCTGAACATGTGCAATGTGGGGGACAAACATTGAGCTAATAAACCTCTAAAACTGGGGGGCTGGGGAATTTCTGCTTTGGAGCAATGTGTTCTGTCCCATTTGGGGGCGATGGTCTTCTAGATATCTGTTGCAGTACATGGGAGTCACAAGAACGACTTGGGAGAGACAGGGAGGATTTCAACACCCTGTTTTGCTTGGCAAACCCAATGGCAGGAGTCATGACAGTGGCCCCTAAATACTCAAAATAAGCTTTATTTAACATTGACTTAATACAAGTGTGGCTAATTTTGGCAAGGCAGATATTTGGAATAAAAAGTTTAACATTTAACAACCATAACAAGATACTCCCAACAATGTGGTAAGGGGAAGAGAAGAAATAGGAAAGAGGAGGGAGAAACAGACACTGGCTGTCATGGTGCTAAGAGGAGCTGTGCTTCAGTGCCAGCCGCTTCCGAAGCAGCTCAAATGCCTTCATATGCTGACAGTGTCTCTTTTTCAGTTGGAGTATAGTGGGCCTAGGATCCTCTGTATCCTGGACTCCAAAACCTGAGAGGTCGACCTCAAGTCTCCCCTGGTGCTGTGTCAGGCTCCAGGCCATTCTCTCCAGCTGTGGCGTAGAGCATATTTTTAACATCTTGTCCTGACCGGACTGGGTAAAGGGCTGCTGCATGAACTATCTTCTGTTTAATTTGTTAAAATGCTTGTTATTGTTCAGGGCTCCATTCAAAACTTTTTTTTTCTGGGTAACTTGATAGAGAGGGCTTACAATCTGGCTGTAATTTGGGATGTGCATCCCCCCAAAACTCACAACACCTAAGAAGGCTTGTTTCCTTTAGCTGCTTGGTGGAGACATAGCTGCTATTTTGTTGACCACATCCATTGGGATCTGATGACACCCATCCTGCCAGTTTTTTCCTAAAAACTGGATCTCCTGTGCAGGTCCCTTGACCTTACTTCATTTTATGGCAAAACCGGCTTTCAGAAGGATCTGAACTATTTTCTCCCCTTTCTCAAAAACTTCTGCTGTATTGCCACACACAGTGATGTCATGGATGTACTGCAGATGTTCCAGAGCTTCATCCTTTTCCAGTGCAGTCTGGATTAGTCCATGGCAAATGGTGGGACTGTTTCTACCACTGGGGCAGTTGATTCCAGGTGTACTGGACCCCCTCCAAGTGAAAGCAAACTGTGGCCTGCACTCTGCTGCCAAAGAGATTGAGAAGCATGTGTTGGCAATATCAGTGGTGGCCCACCACTTGACTGCATTTGACTCCAGTTGGTACTGAAGTTATAGCATGTCCAGCACAGCAGCACTCAGCAGTGGTGTGACTTCATTCAGGCCACAGTAGTCTGTCTCCACTCTCCATTAGATTTTTCTCACTGGCCGTATGGGACTGCTAAAGGATGAGTGAGTTTTGCTGATCCCTCCTTGACTCTCCAGTTGATGAATCATCTTATGGATGGGGACCAGGGAATCTTGGTTGGTGCAGTATTGCTGCTGGTGCAAACTTCTGCCACATGGGTTGTGTGAATTGGACTTTATCTGGGTCTGGGGAACTGCACATTGCCCAGCTCATAATAAACCAGCTCCCACATGGCTAATTCCCCCAGGTACTGGATACCTCTGTCGTGGTCTGCTTGCCTGGATAACATGCAACATCTTCACCAAAGGGATACCTTTCACTTATGTGTGACAGAAGTCACCTCCAGAGGCTGAGGGCTTGTGTCTTTTTCCCAATTGCCTTGTCAATGCCCCCTTCCCTGGCCAGGAATCCCAGCTGTTTGGCTTCCCTGCCCTCTAATTCCAAGCTGCTGGCCCTGTTGTCCCAGCACCGGAGCAGCCAGTTGACAATGTGGTTGCCTGTGTGCTGGCTGAAATCTTTCCACATGTCTCGCAGCTCACTCAAGGACTGGGTGATGATCTCTGGCTCTGCTGCCTTCTGCTCTCGTGATGGTCTGGGTTCATCGTCATCCCTTACTGGGTGAACTGATTTCTCTGTGTATTTCTCTTTATAGAGAGTTGACTGATACCAGTGTGGGTTGGTTTTCAGGTTTAACCGCAGTGCCTGTTGCTGGGGTTTGAGCAGCTGCTGTGCCTGCTGTGAGGGCTGTGGCAGCCTTGGGGGCTGGAGCAGCTGTGGAGCCTGTGGCTTTGTTTCTTCTTTCTTGTTGCCCCCCCTTCCCCTTTAGAGCACTGAATAGTGTTGAACAGGGCTCGCTAGGCATGGGCCAGACCCCAGTCAGATTGTAATACTCTGTGTTTCCATTCCCAGGGTGGCAGCACACTTCTTCCAAATATTCTATTAGTTTGTCAGGATTCTCCATTTGTTTAGGGCTGAAGTCCCAAAACACTGGCAGTACCCACTGTCCTAGGCCTTTGCCCATGCTGTTCTACACATCCAGCCGCTCATAGCTATACAGCCCTGGGGTAGATCTCTGGGTGATATTTTTAACTAGTTGTTTAACCCTAAACAAGACACAAAAATGCATTCAGGAGAGACGGCAATAGCAACATGCTTTCTTGAACATCCTGTGGATTGTCAAAAGCTCTCATGACTAGCCTGAAGAAGAGAGGGGTGAAAGAGTGGGGGAAAGTATCCTCTCTGGTCTTCCCCATACAGTGGGTTTGATTATTGATAAATTCTGAGTGATGGTGTCCCAGGTACAGAAATGACCACAATGCTGCATACAGATACAAGTCTAACCTCATGCATAGTAATGCCATCATATCATAAGTCAATATTACATAGTACAGCAAAATTGTAATCCTGATCCTTTTCCCAGAGGTGATAAACATCATCACAGGGAATATACACAGAAAATAAGGGTTTACATACATACCACAACCACGTGACAGAGCAAAGCAACATTTTGCCTAGTGACTGTTTAAATAATACAATAAATGCATGTAACAAATTATAACAAAGTTGTTTTAAGACACTGTGGTCAGCCCTGCTGTTATCCCTACCTCGTGTTGGGTGCCAAAAGGACTATCGTGGTTTTGCCCTGGCTAGCAGCAAAAGACCATGTGGCTGCTCTTGTTGCCCCTCCCCTGGCTGGGGTGGGGGTGCGAATGGGAAGAAAAAGGCAAAACTTGTGGGTTGAGGTAAGGACAGTTTAACAGAACAGCAAAGGAAGAGAACGGTGACAACAACAATACTGATAAGAATATAAAAACCTATGGAATACACAGAGCAAGTCTCTTACCACCCGATGCCCAACATGCTGCCGAGCTGTGGCTAACCTCCCCCTGGGCAGCTCCCCCACCCCGCGCAGAGCATGGTGGCACATGGTATCTGATATCCCATTTGTTTGGCTGGTTTGGGTCAGCTATCTGGGCTGTGTCCCCTGCTGGCTTCTTGTGGAAATTAACCCTACCCAGCCAAACCCAGAACAAGGTACATATTAGCAGCCGAGAAAGGGACATATCCATCAGCCAGTCATATCAGAAGTTTACCTGAAGCTTGGAGGAGGGTTAACTGTATCTGAGCCTGGAAGAGCAGCTGCAGAGGTTTTGTATAATGAAGTCACATGTAACAGTCTGTTAGAGTGAATGACTGGACTTTAAGCTGTTGAAGCTCTGAACTCTTGTGGCAAGTCAGAGTACCCTTCTGAACAGCTAATTCTCTTTTCCCTTAAGCGAAATATGGCACAGCTGCACTTACTCCTGCATTTAGGTACATGGTTGCTGCTGTAAAGAACTATTCTTCCCTGTAGCAGAAGCTGGGGAAGCAGCAGACATGTAAGTGTCCATTTATACTCCACTTGTCAGGAGATTGAAGGAAACGGAGGCTCTGACTTCTTGACTTGGTTCATTGCGGCAGTCCTGGAAGCTGTAACCATAATTTCTAGGCATCTGAAACTATCTGGTGGTCTCACTTTGGTGTTGTGTGAATTCAGCTGTGCACAATCAATGTTTGCAGGTGACTAAAGGATCAGTGCCTGCTTCCTCACATCCATTGTGATCTAGCCCAGTGCCTGCTGCTTGCTGCCTCTGCTTCAGGGAAACAGCTGGTATGGGTGGATGATACACCAAATTAGTCTTAAATAGGCTCATGTTGTAGTCAGAGTATTATAAAGCATTCTAGCTACAGAGTAGGCTGAGAGTCTAATGCTGCACATCCCCCATTAATACTTTTGTAGATTGCATACTGCGTCAAATCCATGAAAGGAGAAGAGGAAAATTGCATTAGTAGAATATAAAGTTCATAGAGCACTTGCTGCTTCACCAAGCAACAGCAGATTTGACAATGTTTGGACCTGCAAACCTTAATTTTTAGATGCTCCTGGATTTGGTGACTTCCAGAAGTCTGGACAGCAGTGCTTTAGGGGTTGCCTGCACTACCTGCAAAAGCAGTGTATAAAACATGTAACTACTTTCAAGTGGGGCTATGCTTGGAAAGACTTAGAGGAATTTCTGGGAAGAAGGTTGTAATTAACAACTTCAGAGTATCTCTTCCTAGACTCTTGTTTTATTTTGGCATAGTTACCCTTAAGCTAACTGGAACAGTTGAACCTATTCTTCCCCAGCCTGTACAAACTAATAACTAATCTTGTTTTTGAAACACTAGTCCGCTAATGAAGTCTCTTTGATATTTTAATATTGCTGTTCATTGCAGAGTTGTAATATGAAGGATGCTTTCAGCACTGAGCAGCACTGCTGTTCACATAATTCTCCTCCTCATATGCCTGCCTAGTCATGAGCTCTGTTGTGCTGGTCTGTTAGTCTCCTGTTTGTCTCTCCTTACTGGGAACTTGAACAAAGGAGTGAGGAGGCCTGCTGAGCTCTGCCTTCTAAATGCAAGAGGTGGGAGTTCCTGTTCTACAACATTGCCTGCTCAGACTTCTTTGCAATTTTAACTTTATGTAATAGTAAATCAACCACAGTAGCTTTTGTATTCTGTATCAGCTGCAAGGATTAATAAAAGAAGCTTTTATATGTCTGCTCTAGTTTCCTGACAGGTAGCAATAGGACCAGAGGAGATGCAGCTTCTTCTCTGCAGTGATCTGAGCCCTGGAAGATGCTCTGCCTTATGGAAAAGGAGAAAATAGTTGTTTGGTGGGTGGGGTTTGGGTCATATGTTGACTGCAGACAGATAAAATTCTTTCTCTGCATCATTTAAGATGAGTTTGGTGCATTATCCAGCCACACCAGCTGTAAAGGATGGAAAAATCTGTTTTGCTTGGCCTCCAGGCTTGTATGGTTTTGCTATTATCATCTGATGTTATGGTTGTCAAACCAATAAATTGCTACCTTCTCTGTTAAATACGAGATTGTCTGTGTGAAAGGCTAGGATCTCACTTGTTTTTTGTTTTTTAATTCCCCCCCCTTCCCATATACAACACAGCTGCTTCCTTTCTCTTCACCTGCTCCCCGTCCTCAGAGATAAATGCCTGTGTTGGCTGTGTAGCAAGTTTTCAGAAGTGTCCTATTTAATGTTTTTGAGTTTGCTTGCCTTTCTGAGTAATGTTTCTGATGCCCGTCTTGCTTCCTACAGAACTTCTGTCTTGTTTACCTGTGACATCGTGTGTATTTGACAGCTTTGTAGCTTGGCTTCTAAATTTTCTGTGTTTTCATGGCCTTCTCACAAGACCTTGGTATGTGGATTATGAATTTGGTACTACTTTTTCTAATTTAATGAGCAAATCTTTTTTCCTTGCCCTTAAGCAACTTATTTTCCTCACTTCACCTAGACTTTCTGTAATGACGTTTCTTGAGCCAACCTTGTCATCTTTCTGGCTCTCACATTACCTTATGTGCTTACCATTGCTATGACCAATTTGTTGGACAACGAAATCATGATAACAGCTGCTGGTAGGGTTTTGTTGCTCTCTCAAGCTGCAGAAAGCCAAAGGGGGCAGCTGTGTTCTGTGGTAACAGCACCAGCCATGGTTCTCAGCAGGAGGATTATCTGGGGAACTACAGGCCTGTCAGTCTGACCTTGGTGCCAGGAAGGGTTATGGAGCAGATCATCTTGAGTGCTATCACGTGACATGTACAGGACAGCCAGGTGATCAGGCCCAGACAGCATGGGTTTATGAAAGGTAGGTCCCGCTTGTCTAACCTGGTCCCCTTGTATGACAAGGTGACCTGCTTAGTGGATGAGGGAAAGGCCGTAGATGTTGTTTACCTAGACTTTAGTAAAGCCTTTGACACCATTTCCCACAGCATCCTCCTGGAGAAACTGGCTGCTCATGGCTTAGATGGGCATACTCTTCACTGGGTAAAAAGCTGGATGGATGGCTGGGCCCAAACAATTGTGGTGAGTGGAGTTAGATCCAGCTGATGGCCAGTCACAAGTGGTGTTCCCCAGGGCTCAGTATTTGGGCCAGTTCTATTTAATATCTTTATTAATGATCTGGATGAGGGGATTGAGTACTCCCTCAGTAAGTGAGGAGATGACACGAAATTGGGCGGGAGTGTCTATCTGCTCGAGGGTAGGAAGGCTCTGTAGAGGGATCTGGACAGGCTGGATCGATGGGCCAAGGCCAGTCGTATGAAGTTCAACAAGGCTAAGTGCTGGGTCCTGCACTTGGGTCACAACAATCCCATGCAATGCTACAGGCTTGGGGAGAGTGGCTGGAAAGCTGCCCAGTGGAAAAGGACCTCGGGGTGCTGGTTGACAGCCGGCTGAACATGAGCCAGTAGTGTGCCCAGGTGGCCAAGAAGGCCGATGGCATCCTGGCTTGTATCAGGAAAAATGTGGCCAGCAGGAGCAGGGAAGCGATTGTGCCCCTTTACTTGGCACTGGTGAGGCCGCACCTGGAGTACTGTGTTCAGTTTTGGGCCCCTCACTCCAAAAAGGACATCGAGGTGCTGGAGCGTGTCCAGAGAAGGGCAGTGAGGCTGGTGAGGGGTCTAGAGAACAAGTCTTATGAGGAGCTGCTGAGGGAACTGGGACTGTTTACTTTGGAGAAGAGGAGGCTGAGGGGAGACCTTATTGCCCTCTACAACTACCTGAAAGGAGGTTGTAGTGAGGTGGGTGTTGGTCTCTTCTCCCAAGTAACTA
>Ga0065711_1030702_pt1 | contig 31698 bp, 15 predicted proteins | sample Hoacrofraction12_FD_59098 | JGI IMG/M metagenome (GOLD analysis project Ga0065711, IMG submission 59098) | Hoatzin crop microbial communities from Cojedes, Venezuela - Epithelial fraction 12 v2 (version 2) | ecosystem: Host-associated > Birds > Digestive system > Esophagus > Crop | place... | reverse complement strand
CCCCCCCTGAAAGTTTCAGCCAAAACACCACTGCCATTTCCGAGAACAAGGACAGGAGAAAGAAGCTTTGTCCTCAGTAAATTCTACCAGTCTCTCTTTGGAGGTGTCCAGCTCTAGCTCTGCCCCCAGCCTTTGGGAGCAGAGCTCTGAGCAACCTGGTCTAGTGGAAGCTGTTCCTGCTCATGGCAGGGGGGTTGGAACCAGATGATATTTAAGGTCCCTTCCAACCCTTACCATTCCATGATTCTATGATTCTATGCCTGTTACTGTGTCTTTGAAAACTTGCCTCTGTTTTTCCTGGGGAAGGGGGTAGATCTGAGATTGCTCAGTAAAGAAACATCATTTTAGAAGTTAAATTCCCACAAGGCTTTGTTTGTTCTTCTAGCCCGAGGCCTTTGCAAGCAGACCTGGTGGCTATGGCAGTCGCAGTCCCCGTGCTCCGGCAGACGCGCTGCCAGACGTCCGCTCGCCAGCGCGGCAGCTGTCTGACTGGAATGCAAAGGGAGGTCAGCCGGACAGGCGCTCCGAGACAAGCGTCCCTCCGGGTGCATGTGGAGAGGGAAGGCAGAAAGGAAAGGCAGTATTGGTACAGACACGGTAAGCAAGAGCAGGCTGGATGGCTTAGGAGGAGTGCGCAACTGATACAAAGCGCCACACGCGTTGAAGAAACTGGACTGCAAGAAACACAAAAGATGCTGCAGCAGCAAGGTCACTTCTTGGGAGACGCGACTGGGAGAAAGTACCTCTCTGACCACAACAGACCACTCCCTGGAGGTGAACCCAGGATCTCTACTCCTAGCAACTATCTGTGAATGCAACTGGTAAAGCAAACTAAATACTGTTTTCTCTCCTTTATTCTGTAAAGATGACACACAACAGAAGAGTACAGTGACTGTGTCACACTTCAACAAAAGTGATATTTTGTCCTCAAGCAGAATAGCAGCAACAAAAAAGCTCTCCTGTTTTTATATTCATGTTCTGAACACACTTCTTCCGAAAGAATCTGGAGCTACTGTGGCAGGCTTCTATTCTTAACAGAAAAGTCTTCAAGAACACAGGGTCCAAACCAAACCCAAGGGTTAAGTGTTAAATAAGTAGATGTAAAAATACAAATTGATAAAAGTTGTGAAAATCATGCTATTTTTGCCATTAACTATAATCTTTTGGTATGTTACACCCAAGACCCTCAACAGAGAGCTATGCACTTGATTTTTATGGAATCTATAGAAACAGCTTTTTTTTAAAAAAAAAGAAGAAAATTAATGGTTCCCAAAACCTGAAATAGCTGCAAGGGTTCCCTGAATACCAGCTTCGGGTATGACTGCTAACTGAACAATCCCAGCAGCAGCAGCAGGTCACTGTCTCGAAGAAACACACCCGCGCTGCCCTGTGACAGAGCTGTCGGCACTTCCTCAGCTGTTACTGGCTCCCTCTTCCCTTAGCCCTTCTACCCTGCCTTTTACAGAATTGGCTAGTTGCTGCGGCAGCATGACCACAAAACGCAGTTGTTCAATCAACTCTTATTTGAATCTATACTCTTAAAAAGACAACGTCCCTACTAGCTCAGGAGACAAAAGCCACCACCCTATACAGATTAAGTTTATGAGTCAATTAATTGTAATTCCCTCCTGACATCTACATCACAGGGGTAGGGCTGATGACTGAAAAGCAAGGCATCTAGATCAAGAAATAATGGATAAACTGAAAGTACCTAGTTTTCTTGTACTCTAGTGTACGTACGCGCAGTCCTAGGGCGAGGATCAGTGGACCTAGCTGCTCAGACGAGACTCCTACCTTACCCCCTGGCATGGTGGCTCACTCTCAGCGGCAACTGCAGTGCACAGGGCACGAACGTTTGCATGCTGTTTCTCTGAGAGCAGATTGCTCCCGCGGATCACCTAGTGTCATCTAGCTAGAACAGCCAAGATCCACGGAAGTTTGGTATCACTGGTATAATATTCTCAGTCTCATATTTATTTAGTCAAATTATATACATACAGAGCCATGACTGAGTTGCTGCAGGGCAATAGCCATTGCAAACACATTTCGAAGCTTTTCCTCAGAAATCTGTAAAAATATGGGATTTGATAACTAAGGTGTCTAGCTGGGGGACTAAGAGACAAGGGAACCGATTCCCTCTATCAGCAGCTGGAGAAAGCGAAGCTGGGAGACGAACCCTTTATACTGGGGAGAAAGATGGAAATTAAATTCAAAACTAAAATACAAATTCACGCTAGACTTGTACTCTCCTCTAAGTAAACTCAAAGATGAAAGTTTTCCCTCAGCTAAGTACTTTTCAAAAGACAACACTGTGCTTCTAACTCACCTGAAAAGCTACTTTGCCATTACAATTTCTAATAACTATCCTGTAATTGAGAATTATGTGTCCAATATTAGGAGTTATGCTAGGAAATAATGGAGAATGATTCCTTTGCATGATTAGCAGTCTTACTTAAAACTCATCTTCCCCAGATAGCTTGAACTTTTAGAAATCACCAATTCTGTCAAACTTTGCTACGTACAAAATTTAGCACAAGTCTGAAGAGTTGTGTTACCTCAGTGGCTAAAAAAATACAAAAAAGAATCAAGCACCAGTAAGCAAAGTTAGGAAAAACACATACAATACAGCTTATGGATGTAAGCCATCAGTCAGCAGTTTTAAGACAGAGCATTCATAACAGCTATTTAACAGCAATCTTTTAGATTCAGAGGGAAATACAAGACATACTGCACATTCCCGGCATTATTAATAGGCATACCCTTAATTATTGTTTATTTAACTAAAATATCTAAGTACAACATAACAGGAAATAAATATATGCTTACCTTCGCCAAGAACCACCATGCCATTCTTCAGCGTTTTCAAGACCACAAATAATGTTGGATACTCAATTATTACTTTGCCTTTCAAATTGTCCAGGAGGCTTCTACTGGCATCCAGTTCATTGTACCTTAAAAATAATAGGGAAATTTATTCTGGATTTTAATACTACCAAGGACATAACATACACCTTTTTTTTTTTGGGGGGGGGAGTGCATTTTCTAGCAATTCACAGGATTTTCAGATGACACAATGTTCAGAAAAACTATCTTATGATTTAAATGACATCTCAAGTCTTATTATCCAACTACATCATTTTTTTTAGACCCTCTTAACATCTAAGCAGAAGAACAAGAGGAGAATCAAAGTCCAATTTCTCTAAGGGCTGAAATGTTTTATGAGTTCTTAATGAATATCTTTACCAAAAATGGATATGGACATAGGGTTATCAAAATGCATATATTACCAAAATCAGATTCTAAATTAAAAATAACACTTGATGTGCTACTTACGGGCTTTAACATTACAGGTTTAGTTTACATGATTAGTAGTGAACTTTATTTATCACGTTTCCTTATGAATTATCAGTGAAATACTGGGAAGATTAAATAAAAAGCACATCTGAACAACTACCAAAGCAAAGGTATATTGGAAGCACTTAAAGCTCTGCTTCTGTTGAAGGGCTCCGATACCCAGAACAGTGGGGCAGTAATTTCTAAAAGACGGTACAATATCCCCGTTTATGCCTAAGCAAATCTCTGCTCACAGCACGATCTGCAAGAAACTCCCTGTAGAAATCCCCGCGTACGTGTGTGCTACAAGAGGCGCGTGATTTGGACGCGCAGTCCTCTTCCAGAAAAGGGCTCCTCTTCACCCTGGAGGGTGAAGCCAGGTACATGACAAATGATGACACAGTAATAAAAAGTAAACTGAGCATCTTCTCCAAAAATTCCTAAAACTGTAATATTTCTCTCCCACCTCTCTAACTGGAAACCTGGACGGGGGATTTTAGGGAATGGAAGGGATATTTCAAAGCCCTCCGTAAAAGAAGCCCTGTTGCTTTCACTTGCTGTAACTGCGGCATCCAAGAGATGCTCTGAGGTTATTACACTGCAATCTGAGTTATGCAATTCTTTCTGTAATCAGCATTATTAAATTACTGCTAAGCTATTGTATCAGTTAAAGGCAAATGAAGTTCAAAGCCAAAATACACTGTGGGCAATAAGCGGAGTATTTCCCATAGCTGCTCTACCTTCTCTGATCATTAAGATATTATGCAGCTCGGTTTTCATTTGCCAAAAACAACACTGGATGGGTGAAGGAAATTCTATACTTTATGATTTGCAGTAATGTGTGATTAAGAACGGTACATCAGAGGAGTCAGCACACAAGAAGAATATATTGAAGGTAAAACAGGATTCGAGTTCTTGGGATTTAAAGGAAACTTAGTTTGAGCAAAAATTATTTCTCTCTCATATTCAACTTCAATCATCATGAAAATATTTGGTTTCACGTTTCTCTCAACCCAAAGTAATTATGACCTCTTCTTACCGAAACCCTTTAAAAGGGATAACAGTATATTACATTTCTTACTGAATGAATGCATTGATAACTTGTGGATTAACACACACGAACAGAAACATATTTACAGCTTTATTTACAGTACTCTAAATACAAAGTATGGCAATACCTTTCCTTTGGCAAGGACCTCAACACATTCTTTTCTGGTTAAGCAAACATTTACCACCAAGAGGCTAAAGTAATTCACATGCCACAATACACTTTCCATTATCTCATGTTTTAGACAAAACATCTTTAGCGTCCAGCTTGGCATAAGATAAAACATTTATACTTAAAACCATTTTATGATAGTAAATTACTGAAGTGTTAGATCACCAAGCCGGAGCTTTATCATTTTTTGTTTTTAAAGTAAATTTTATTGGTTGACAGTGACAGAGAAGACATCCAAATTTTTAGTGCATAATGTGGGCTGTAAACTTTAGGGAGAATATAACAAAGGATCTTAATGCTTCTCTTTTTTAAACTTTCCTGTTATTGTCTATGCTATCCAAAAAGACCTCAGTCTACCACATTCCCTACTTTATACACAAGTGCAAGTTTAGTTTTCTGCTAATCCACCTGCCAACTTCTTCCTTGACTGTGCATTCTTAAAAGCTCTCAGAAGAAAACTAATACTTGTCACTCAATTCCAGAGTCTAATAGAGGATGGCTCCTGAGCAAGACTGACTATTCAGGTTCTCTCTGGCCGATTTTGCCATGATAAAAACCTTCCCAATTTTGTCCCAGAACTAGAACAAAGTCTTACATCTGAGGGTGAACAACGCAGACCTATGGGCAAAAGAAGACTCCCCTGTAAGGCTTTTCCAGAAGTCTAGATACACACACACACAATTTTAATTCTTACTTATGAAAAGGCTAGACCTGTTTGGAGAAAAATGAAATGAAATGGCATTTTGTACAAGTCTTGTAACTTCCTGTACTGATTATTCACCAGGATGAGCTGAGGATGCAGGGTAACACTGTAATGCAGGTCGTCCTGTGAATTTGCAGGGAACTGGTCTCACCACAGCTAGGAGATGGAGCAGGAAGAGCCTGGTAATCAGGTATTACCAGATATTCTTTTATCACCATTTTTACTTACTTGTCCCGTATCACTGGGACTGCGTAACCCGCTCAGTAAGAACCCATAACGGGCTGCAACCTTCTTCTGGCCCCTCCCTCACTGTGCACTTCGGGTGCCAACCCAGTAAAATGAATAACAACCAGTGTAAGCCTGTCCTTTCACTTGGACTCTTCCATGCTCCAGGGCCAGTTGCAGGAACCAGCTTAACGGAATGAAGCTGTCATCCTAAACAACCTCCTCCAGCCTTTCATGACAGGATGGATTTGAAGGTAAGCCTGGCTCCAAATGAGCTGACGACTGACAGACATCCCATTTTCACACCTTTCTTTTAAACCCTCCCGCTGCTTTCTCTTTACTCCCACTGCCCAGTTCATACAAATTGTCTGCGCTGTGGCTTCCAGACCCCTGCATTCAGTGGGAGTTCTCTTTGCACCCTTCTCTCTCAATCTTCCTTCCTCCCTGGTACTTACTTCCCATATATTTTCTCTCTCCCTTACATGCATTCCCTCAGCTGCCTTGTCCAACACCCACCATCTAATAATACATTTTCCTAATTATTTTCTTGCCCCAAGCCAGGCTTTATGCCCATATCACGAAGCAAGAAATAGGCCTGGATTTCTTCTTAATAAGATGACTCCATTTATAAGTACCACAAAGAGACAATCTCAGCAGACCACAGCTTTTGATTTTAGCCGGAATGAAATAACAATAACTGCATTTTAAAGGACAAAAAATAAATAAAATTTTCCTGCCAGAAGGCAGTTTAAAAGCCTACAAAAATTGTGACAATCCAGAAAATTTAACAACATTCAGCAATCCCACACCAGCTCCCATATAATCTGTTACATTTGCTGTATGAATGGCTTTGTTATCTTTCACAAAACACTGAAATTAATGTGGCTCTGCACTTCTGATAGTATCTATGAGTTTCTGCAAAGGACAGTTTCACTATCTATAGTTATTCCACCACCTTCCAGGAATTCAACCTTTCAGTCTCCTAATCTGTCTCCCACAGGCAGGAATGCCGCATTAGGTCACTGCATCACAACAAGCTCCCCTCAAATGGAGCCCGCAGCTATCATCTCAGTGGCCTAACTTGTCTCCATGAATTCAGACAGCAGGAAATTCCCTGCTGATCAGTTTTCCTGAATGTCATCTACAGGAACTTTGATTTTAATAATAATAATAATAAAGAAAAATCTGCAATCTGGAATTAGAGATAAATTGTAACCATGTTACTTCTTTAGTTTAGTCTGCTAGATGCTGAAAAGAAAGCAAACAATTTTAACCATCTGAATAATTGCAAATATTACTAAAATGCATATTTGTATAATGATGTTCATAATTTTCCTGTGAGAGTTATCAACTAAAATCCTTACACGTATTTTAAACAAAGACAATTTTTCTTCCTAGAACTTAGTGGAAACATTGAGGTATTTACTTGGCATAATTCAGATACAATAAATCATGCTATCTATTTCAGGCCTAGTCCTAAACATCCACAAGTAAACTTCTGCTAATTTATGGGAAGAATGAGGTTGTGTTTTTTTTTTCCCTAATGCTACAAAAAGCTACAAAAGAGGGTAGCATTTCCTAGGTATCTGCATTTGCCTAGAAGAGAGCAAAGACCAGGCGCAGCATTTAAAATCTGTCCCAAGCACTCATTGTGAAGTGCTGCAGCACAGCAAAGATAATAACTAACAGATGGACTTTCATTCCGAAGTGGTGAATAACCTCTTCGTGTGGTTATGAGTTGGTGAACATGGAAGTAGTGAAACGCGCTCCTGAATTAGGTATGAAAGGGCAGTTGTATGGCAGAATGTAAACACAATGTATTGAAACGGCGCAATTCTTATATTTAACTTTGTCACTAGAATTTTGAAGTTCTATAAACCTGCAACACAGTGAATTTGGTTAGTTCATACGTGTAAAAAGAATTAGCAAATTCAATGAGCAAAAAAAGCAGACTTTAGAAACAAAAAATCTGAAACTACTTCCCGTAACACCTCCTTTGTAACATAATTCTTATCAACAGCTGAACAATATGCACGTCTATACTTTGCTCGAACACTCTTTTGAGGAAAAGGGGCAGGAACCAAGTTCATTAATATTTTAATATGAAAAGAAATTACACTACAGTTCACACAAGTATTTTAAAATCTGCCAGCTCCTCCCTTCCACTCTTGGTCTATGGTTTCTGTCCCGGTCTAGGGCCTCCATACTTTGCCTCAACAAATGTTCCCTAACCTCTCCCCCATATTGTCAATCCCTGTATAGCTCAACCTATACCAATACAGACCAGATGCTGGCCAATCCCTTTTTAGGTCAGATCCCCATCTTCAGTAACACTTCCATCACAGATGTCTTTTTTCTGAAAAAAAAGGAAGATAAGGACAAGAAACCTTCTCTTATCAACTATTCAGCCCACAAGTCCTGCTAGGAACCAACTGAAAAAGCACAGGAAGAAAAGTTGCCAGCATACCAGGAAAAGTACCAGGAAAGCATCTCAGGCATTATTACTGTCTCCTAAAAACACCTACATACACAGAATGCATAAAGGCACTTCCAAATAACAAGGAAACCATGAAGCTGTTCTTCTTCTGTGATATACTTTGGCCATAGATCATCCTCGAACAAAGACTGCATTAAGACAAGCTATAACAATCCACTGTCCCCTCTCTTTTATGGGCCGTAACAGGCCCTTCCACTAGGGAAATACAACAACTTGAAAACTGAAGTGTAAAATAAAAAAACCCAAAGAAACAAAAAATCACCAAACCCTAACACCCCCCCCCCTGCTTCTTACAAACTTATTTGTGGGAATTAGAACATCCTGGAAGGGAAAACAAGTAATACTCAGGTGAAGACAGACTGGGCACAATAGTAGTTGTCCAGAAAGATTGAATGGTTTGTTCACTTTTACCCTAGAAAATACACAAAACAGTCAATGGAAAGAAGAGAGAAGCAAAATAAGACTACAAGTATGTCACCACAGAAGCACAGAAGCTGTCCTTGTTTAAACCTTGAGAATGAGGCAACTGCACAAAAAGAAAAACACAGTAAAATTTGTTTAATAACAATCATGGAAAAGTATATCAATTGACGGCAAAAGCCATAAAGCAGTAAAGCATCTGCTGCAACAGTTTAGTGGACTGAGCATTAAGAGTGATGTGGTAAAAGGATTCAGGATGCACAATAATGATCTAAAGATTACTTTAGATGAATTTAGATGAAGACTAGTACTTGAAGTACAAACCATTCTGAATCTTTTAGTTATGGGAGAAAGTACCACAAAACAGAAGGAAAATGTGAAACTAGCAAATGTCAGTTTCCTGGATTCAGCAGAATTTGGTTCAAAGAATACAGAGGTAAAATGATACTGAATTTCAAGAAAGCAAATACTTTCCCCATCTCCTAAGACACAATGAAAAGAAGTAACAAAATCCAGCAGCCTATAACTCAAGTGCATCACAGCAATAGTCCTTTACACATACGGGAATTTACTTGCTTTGTGAAGCCAGGTAGTTTCACAAACTGCTGAAAAGCTCAAGGCTTACAAACCTTTAAGCGGTATAGAGCAGACATACGGAAAAAGGGTATACCACAATCATGTAAGGCTACTATATGACTGAGATGAAGAAACAAAACAGCCTCGTGAGTTAATGATAGCCAGAAGACCTAAAGGGAATATGAAATTTCACAAGGGAAAAGTTATTTAAAAGAGAGTGGGCTGACTACTGAAGATGAATGCCTGAAGTTTCAAAAACTGAGACGATTAAATTAGTAGCACCTTTAGTACAAGTGAAAGCTGTGAGTGATTCCCCAAAAATGCAGGGAAGTCAAGATATGTAACTTGTACCATTAATAAAATATTAGCATGATAAGTCAATGTCATAAGTCTAAATACAGTACTTCTGTTACATAGCTTCATGAAACATTACTGTAAAGAATTTTAGAGGTGGGGGCTGTACCAAGGAATACCAAATGAAGCAACACTTAATACATCAAGTTCAGAAAACTAATAGGTCAAATCTCATTTGACAACTTAAGTAACGTAAGTCAGCAGTACACTGATAAAATAAACAAACATAAAACTGATGAGAAATTAGTCCTTGTAAATTTGCAATACTTTTGTTATTACATTTGGGTTAATCTAATGAACCTCCACTTCAGAAACGGGAAGAATTGATGCATCTGTAATTTTGGATCCCTAGACAGCAAATTCTGACTTTCCAAATCAAGCTCATATGAAAACAGCCTAAATACTTCTAACACTCTGCACTAAATGGTGGAAGCATATGCACAAATTTATACTTATTTGCATGGGAATGACCGTGCCATAAACCTTCCATTAAGTGGTTACTAATGCTTTACAATGAAAAGGAACAGCTATGAAATAAAGAAAGCAAATTATTTTCTTGGCAAACAAGCAGGAAGGTCAATTCCCTCCTTGGCGAGGTCGAAACAATCAGCCCTAGCTCATTTCCGTCAAGAAAGAAAGAACAGAGGGATTCCCCTTTGGCAGCATCAGGAGGAAATAACAAGTTTTCTCCTTCCTGACTGGAGCATGAAGAGGTTCTCCTCTACTGCGCCTTTGTGAAAAAACTGATGGCTACGCTGCCATGTTTCACAGCACTGCAGCTTCCAAGTTCAGCCTGTCACTGTAACCAGCCTCAAACATGAACGGGTTTGTATCTTTGCTCCTCGAAGCCTCTTACTCCAGCATCCCCATGCTGTCTGGTCTCCAGAATTGAGAAACTTGGTTAACTTTAAATCAGCATCTCAGTGTGTCGTCTTCTTCAAGAAACTAGCAGCAAATCCTCTTTTTCCTTCAGAAAAATATTTTAACAGCGACCCAGATGGATACAATTGAATTAAACCCCTCGATACATCTCACAAAAGTTATGATGGACTGGAATAGGATAAATGGTTTGAACATTATTTCTGCTCTACAGCCCATTTTTACCAGCTCCTTCCCCCAGCCAAGGGGCAAGAGATTATTCAACAGAGTTTTTGCAACCGCAATCTTTTCTTGGACTTCATGGCCTGTCTTCTTGGCTTCAAGTCTGCCTTGTATGTGCACGCTACACACAGGCTTCCACAAAGGCATTTTCCATACTATGTATCTGTTACACAGTACACACACACACACAGAGGCACGTTCCCCTCTGCTCCCCAGGAGAGACGGTGGGCTGGAGCAAACTGCAGGATTTGTTCTGGAAACAGCCCTTCCTAGACGCACACTTCCTCAGAGAGAGGAGAGAAAATCTGCCTGTGCATACGCTGGGTATGGCATGCTGCTCCTATGCTACAAGCCCAGTTACGATGCAGAAGGGAGAATACTGTGCAGTTTTGATGATGTTTTAGAATTTGGGGTCTGCCTACCTGCTTTGCAAGCGTGAAGGGTCTGAAGGTCTTCAGGTCTGCCTGTGGTGCTTATAGAACGCCACCAGATGAGCAGACAGGACAAACCACTAGCTGAAGCCAACACTAACACTTTTATTGTTATCTCATCCTCCACCTCTTTACTTACTCACATATTCCACCTCCCTAAGTGCTCTGGATCTAACTTGCTGCAACATAGACAGCAGAGTTTTGGAGTGGAGGCTATAATTTCAAATAAATCTTTGTGCAATAGAATTCTCAGTCAGCGACTCTCTAGCTGGGACACTCCAGAAACCCTAATGCAATACCATTAATTATCAAATAGTTCATCCAAAAGAATGCAGCATGGGTTACAAAACGCTGGATTGTTACTTTAAAAAACAGGCGCCTACTGGTTCATAAAGGAATCCCTTTCAAGAAAAAAAATGAATGATTGCTTAAGATAGCAAGAGGGACAAATTCTGGGTTTTTTTGGAATCACCCCAAAAATCTTCTCAAAGGTCAAGTAATTGCAGTCAGACAACAGTAACATTTAGCTAAGCATGCTACAGATTCAGACCATACATACTGCTTATACTCAGCAATGACTAGTTTTATGCTTTCCATCTATGTTGTGTAATACAGGATTTCAATGAAAACCGTAAGCAGCTAGGAAGGAAAAGTGACTGTTTTTTACAGTAAAAGCTGCGGATCCTGGCATCTGTTGCTCTGTATCGCTTTTGTCAGCAGAGACTGATGTTCAGATAAAGCAGCAGCAAGTGAAAAAGGACACTGAAATGGCTGCAGTAACAGAACTAGAAAGCCTGAAATGACCTACAAGAAAACATAACAAGGTATTCCATCAGAAAAGCCAAAGTTTTAATAAAAAAAACCCCACAAAATAAAACCCAACACTCTGGGAAAAAAGGGCAGCAAGTATTAACACACAGGAGCACTGTGTTTAAGAAACAGACGACGGACCAAATTCTATTTCCCCTTGAACAGCACAAAGTCGCCAGAGCCTGACTACAGTTGTGCAGTGAAGAATGACTATTGTACGCTAGCTCCCTGCTTTCGTAAAGCTGGCAGAGCTGCTTTTGTGCCAGCTGCTGCGAGCTAGAGAGGAGTAATGAATTCTACTGTCAATCTTCTGCTGGCATAGGTTAAAGCCAGCTTGGGGTCTGTTCCAACTCACGCCAAGGCCAGCAGTTCGGCCAGGGATTTGTATCCTTAATTCTGGTCTCATGTATACCACGTACTACACAAATGTGAAAAGAAATTGCTTCCTAAGACTAGAGAATCTTAAATAAAACACCCCACACTTATCAAAATTTGCAGAAAATGCAGAAGAGGAAATAATGCTTGAAACGTGCCCATTCCAGCACGTTTGTTTTGCTAGATGAAGTAGCATTTTTGAAATGAGGTCGTAATACGATGATAAAAAGAACTGATCCATGCACCACACTAATAGCCGTGACTTTTAAAGCAACTAAGTTACGTATGAAAAGCAGAAAGCAAAGAATATTATAAGCGCTGTTGGTTTTACATAAAGTTATTCACTTATGATAATGCAGAAGGAAGATGGAATGAAAAACTGAGGAAAACAGGAACACTATCAATATTTGAGGCTATCTGCAACATATTTAAATATAACAGGTTTTGATAATCTTACAAATCAATGACAAAACAGGTATCTAACAGACATTTTTAATGACAGGAAAATAAATAATCCAACGTAAATACTGCATTTAAAAATATTTGGTTCCATTACATTTGTATTACTCTTTGAATTCCAAGACGATTTTCTGAAAGTCTGTTGGCATATTTGCACACACTAAAGCAAAAAACTTGCTTAATCTTCCTAAATCTATTACTGTGACTACTGTGACCTACTAATATGATCTAACCCTTAGTTATTTAAAAACAATACACTACAAAAGAAAATTCTCTTTGAGCACAGAACTCAGTCATCCAAGGAAATAACTCTCATTTCTGCCAGCTGATCTTGAGACAGGAAAGTGCTCCAAAATTACTAACATCATCCAGCCTTCTGGGAAGCAACTGCATTGGATCAGTTAAAGAAAATTCGCCACCATAAAGCAATGGCATTTAGGAGAGAAGAACCTCTGATACTCGGTTAGCAGATTTTCTTCCCCATGGTCCACAAGAATTAAGTGGCAAACATGCCAGTATTCTCATGTGCACCAGCCAATGTCACCACAGAAAGTAAGATGTTGGAACTGGTACAAAAATGCTTTTGATATTTTTGGCTTTCTGAGCAACTGAAGCATGAGCTGCACCAGTACTACTGCTACAAAAAAACAATGCTACAACTTTTTCTATACGGTTTCCTGCACAGTGTGGCAGTTTTACAACAGGAAAGCTAGAGGGTACAGTCTGGTATTGCACTGTACTCCAGCTCCTTGAAGGATATGGTCCATTGAAAGCACTGGGCTTTGCAAAGCTTTCAAGGCCAGCCAAACTGTATTTTCCGAGCACCTAAATATGCTGTCAGTGCCTACTAATATCTTCAAATCCCAAAAAGTCTTCTACCACAACTTATTCTGAAACAATGTTCACATGCCATTTTGAACATATTAACAGGCAAAAATGAAAATTACTATATAAGACCTAACATTGATGTTTAAGAAAGCATGATTTTTTAATTGTTAAACTAAACGCATGTGATTAAAGATGGCAACTATCTAAACTAGATTCATGCAAGATGTTACTGTACCCAGTAAAAGAGGCATTCCATTTGTGTGGTTTAATTAATTAAATAAATGTTAATGAGGTTGCCTCTTAGATTAAAATATCTACTGTAAACCAAGTCTGTTATAATTATTTCTCTTCTAGCAATAGGATTATCTTATACAATGAGGATGAGTAAATAACCTTTTCATTAAATATCTGTAGTTACAAAAAAACCAACTCTGACCATTAACTTACTTACAACAAGTATCAAGGATCTGCTGGATTTGGGAATTATTTTTTTGGGGAGTTGTTTTGGGGTTTCTTCTGTTACACAAAGCCTAATAAGGCAATTCTCAGGAAAATAAGAAGGTGTATGACCCAAACCAGATTGTATAATTTGGCAGTTGCATCTTTCCTTTCCTTAGTGGAAAAAGCAATACTCTTACCATATGAAGTCACTTTGAAGGCATCTCAAATAAAGGACTGAAGACAGTCAGGACACTAATTTATCCTGAAGAAAGAAAAGACTACTTTATAAAAGAATGTAGACTGTAAAAATCATCCAAGAGGCAGCAGTTAAACCTTTCTTGGAATAGTTACAGCCAAGGAGAGAATGGACACCAACCACCAACTAAATATTGCATAACAGGTGACAGTGGCAAGCACCACCAAACGGAAAATTGTTCTAATACATTCAAACACAGATTTTTTCCAAACCAAGGTTTTAAAGGAAGAAGAGAGTTGTGTAACACTCATTTTTTCAAACCATCCTTCATGAGATTCCCTATAAAGTAAGTGCAGTCAATTAGAAGACTATCAAGTGATGTAACATTTACAGTGTTACAGAGCATCAGGTTACAGGTAGGGTGGAGAGGACACAAGGAGAGATTATGCTTTAGGTTACTCCAAGTAATTGTGGAGTGCTACCAATTCATACTGAAAGTAATTTTTAAAAGCCGGTTTAGAGAAGACAAATAAGAGCTTAGCACAGAGTTCTCCAAGAACTCTCACCACTGATGATAAAAGGCACCTAGCAAGAAGAAAGCATGCACCATGTTGTTTGGCAGCTATCCACAACAACTGCACACCAGGCGATTTATCCAGTTGCTTTCTGAAGTTCTGCCGAACTCCTGTGAAGAAGCAGAAATCTGTACTACATGACTAATTTATATTTCTGGAGAAAGAAAAAAAGAAAACCCCCAAAATTTAAAACATTCTGCAAAAGATCTTCAAACTAAAAGGGCCATTTGCTGTGAAACACAGAAAACAGCCAAAACTAAACCACAAACTCATGTTTCATAAACAATTGCAGGAAATACTAAAATCCTTCTGTAACATACTTATCTTAAAACTAGAAGACTGACATTTTATAACCCATAATAATCCTGCTTAGATGTTCTCTGAAACGCCACTGCACTTCCTCAATAATACGTAATCGTAACTATGAAAAGCATTTTTTTTCAAAAGGTTCTGCTAAGCCTAAAACCAACACCCGGTTCAACAATGTATATTTACAGCCTTTCTATTATCTAGCGCTACTGGAGAAGGAATTTTTCTGGTGGGCAAAGGGCAAGTTTTGGGTAACATTCACGTAGACTTGCATGTATTAGTAGAGTACACCAACCCTACTCCTCCAGTTTGCCCAGAGAGTGACGGAAGGAGATTTTGACATACAGGAACATATAGCCTAAAATCAAACAGAATGAGGTGGCACGGGATGGGAAATTCCTCCGAGCTGACAGTGGCACTCCAGGCTACACAAACCAGCAGTTAACAGCTCCTTGCTGTTAAAGAAACGTGGATAAAGAAACACGAGAGCGCTCTGTCTGCGCTCAGCTTTTGCTCCCCACTGACCACCACTAAGCAGCGAGCTGGCCCTGTTTCAATCGCAAGTACTTCCACTGCAACGCCAGGTACTGATTTATAGAATGAGAGCCATAAACCTCAAATTCATTTAACTGGGGGGGAGCCAAAAGGAGAAGAAACAGAAATAAAATCTCTCTTACTTCAGTGCAATTCAACTACAGTAAAAATTTAAATTCCCTCATACAGCCTTTGTCACAACAACTACGCTGGCATTAACCGCGCCAAGAGCGCCTGCTGGCAGAGACCCAGCTTGTATCGACAGAAGATGCTTTTCTGCTGACACAGCAGTACTATCATTTCAAACAAACTTTGTTCTTTCCTTTCAGAAGCAGAATTTTCTTTCAATATGCTCCTTCCTTGACCTGCCTGCACTGCCACAGCTGGGCCGGCTCCACCAACTTATACAAAAAGATTCACGTAATTTGCAAGTGAGGAGTCGCATTCCTCAAGTCAAAAAACTTTTCTGGTTTAACTTTCTACAGTCTTTTTAAACTTTACATTCACTAAATGGGATAAATACTAATTACTGTGACTTTAATATCAACCAACATAGCTGATTCTGGGAATACAGATGAGGCTCAAACTTAAGGATATTTAAATGTAGGACAAGTCCTCAGATTCTTCTAAAAAGCTTAATGAAAAAGAATTCTCTCTCCACAAATCTGTCAGCTAAGGAAGCATTATACAGATTTCAGAAGAGGAAAACGGTTAGGTGACAAAAACATATGAGCACAACAGATAGTCCACTTTGATATTGGTTTCTTTCCCAAGCCTTCTACGCAACTCACATATCCTAGTTCAAAAGATTATCATAGACATCATAGCATCATTAAGGTTGGAAAAGACTTCTAAGATCATCAAGTCCAACCATCAACCCAACAGCATGATGCCTACTAAACCATGTCCCAAAGTGCCACATCTACACAGTTTTTGAACACCTCCAGGGATGGTGACTCCACCACCTCCCTGGGGAGCCTGTTCCAATGCCTGACCACTCTTTCAGTAAAGAAATTTTTCCTGATCTCAAATCTAAACCTCCCCTGATGCAACTTGAGGCCATTGCCTCTTGTCCTATTGTTAGTTACTTGCGAGACCAACACCTGCCTCCCTACAACCTCCTTTCAGGTAGTTGTAGAGAGCAATAAGGTCCCCCCTCAGCCTCCTCTTCTCCAGAGAAAACAGCCCCAGATCTCTCAGCCGCTCCTCCTAAGATTAAAAGGCGAACTTCACCTGCTATTACAAAGGCAATTTTTTCTTCCTTTCTAAAAAAATAAATATGAAAAACCAAGCACTAAAACACCAGGGAAAAACCCACTGTGTAGAAATGACTATATTTTTAAAATACAAATGAACATTCAGTATCTACGTACTGTCTTTCTAATCACTTACTGCAAGAAGATGTACAGCAGTAACATACTGAATGCATTTTCAGGCTGACGTGCGGAATCAAACTTCACAACTCAGAGAATTATAAAGCAGGTATGTTTATTGCGGCGCTGGGTGCAAGTTCCCCACATCAAGGTTTTGCTGCATTAACTTCAGCTAATTACTTGAGAAAGGGATGGAGGTTGTTCATGCTCTGGGAACCTGTCCTGAGAACCACTATTACCAGCTGAGCAGAAGAGGCTGTTAAATAGACTTTTAGAGCTGAGCTCTAGCAGGGCTTCTCTACATGGGTGCAACAGCACATACAGCCTGCATGGCTGAAGTGCCGGTGCTGACAGCCCTTCATGGAGCACTGGGAAACGCAGTGGAATGACAGGGAACTGAGAAAACGTCATCTGCACAGGTGCTCCTGCAATGACCTTTCCCAGGTAGCTCACACTACCAGCATTTCTAAATTTTCCCCCTACAGACCCAGAATTCGGCTATTCTTAAACTAAATAGAAATCAGTCCACACTCCACTTAAACCTAACAGGTTTCTAGCTGACAAGTCAGATGGCAAATATTACAACCATGTTTCAAATAATGATTGCAAAGAGAGAAGAAAAAAAAATTAAAATCAGGAAGAGTTTGGGGCTTGAATTTTGAGGTATGTTACACATTTTTAAATAGTACTTAGTGGGAAAAAATACAGCACAAACAGGAAGCTCAGTTACAACTAAATTTTTTTTACTATACCTTTTTTTCCCCCTTAGACATAATATACCATGCTTCAGGGAAGCATATTATTTATATTTGTTACATTTGAAGAAAAGAATGTACTTTAAGAACCCTAACTAAGAATCACTGGTCAACCACAATAAGATGTAATATTAAGCTGGTACATATCCCTTTCAGCAACAATGACAAGAGAGTGGAGTGTTTGAAATGGTATTTATACCAACAAAAATGATTTCTTTTAAACTTTGAAGTTCAAGATTATTGTCTGTTCTGGAAACAAAGAAAACAATTCTGCACAAGTCTGAATTTTGGAAACTGAAAAGCCCACACCCAGAAATATGGTAACATGAAGAGTGATGAGCTAGTAACTTTGAGAAAAATGTGTTATTTCAAAGGCAGTGACTGGATGCTGATAAGCACAGAATTTTTGCTGCAGTGATTTAAAAAGACAGATCTCAACTATCGCTTCAGCTCTCTTGGGGAGGTTAACATATCTACAGAGGAACTTGCAGAAGGGAATGGAAGTCTACATTTCCGCTGGTCAATACAGTAATTGAGCATTTTAACACAAACTTATCTTTGCTGCAGACATTGTTATATTTGCATGGACTGCTGCTGACGCAGCTCAGGTACAGGAATGCTCACTATTCCACCGACGTAGCTGTGAGTGCCCCAGCTTCTTAAATTATCGAAGTATGAGTCAGCTGAAGTTACTACTCAGTAACGGCACAGAAATGTCAGTGCTGACATATCAAAAGTCAAAGAAATAACATTTTTGCTGAATCATTTTTAAGACAGCTGGTAATTACTCACTGAAGTTTAATCCATGAGATTATGTAATCTCCATTTCTAATATTAAAGACTAAGAAACATGTTATTTCTTTCTCCTATTTTTAATTCGTAAGCACACAAATTGAAGAACCACCTTACCTGACAGAGTTTTGTTTCCTGTTTTCTATTTTCATTAAAATTTGTACATCTGACTGAGGAGAAGAGGTGTACATTTTTAATCTAAAAAAAAAGGAATATGCAACAGATATGAAGAAACCATGATGTATAATGACTTTTCTTCCTATCATCCATAAGAGATGGGTACCTTTGTCAGCAGCTGAAAGTAGATGTATTTCCTCATAAAGATAATAATTTGCCACATAACAAGTATTTCCTATAAACGAGGGCTACAATTACTAGTATGTTTTTCTAATTACTCCAAAGAAAAGGTTCGCTGTCAATCCCACTGAGACTAATTATGGTTACATTTTTTAGAATTACTGTTGCTGTATTTGATCTTTATGCCATGAGCCAATTTCTTAATCTTCTCGTGGTTTAAATTTGGTGGCTATACTCCAGGCTTAGTTGGCTGGCTGAGTGTTAGGATGGTTCTCATCACAAGAATTAAAGATGTACTGCTGACTAGGAACTCAGCTCTGCATGCTGAAAGTGCAGCTAGTTTAAGCCATTTATTCAGAATTGTTCCCTTGTTTTATTATTATATTAGATGAACTAAGCAGAAAAGTTATTCAACACGCACCTTTGACAAACTACCGGATCTGACTCCACTGGATCAATGTAAGGCTTAAGGATATCAGCGAGCGTTTTATTGTCAGGCACCCTTTCACCAAAGATAAAAATCAAATACGTAAGACATGGTTCATCACGTACACAAAAATCTATTATGTGAGTTCTTTGGAGGAAGCTGTATATTTGCATGCTATGGTGGCACAACTGAGTAGTTTATAGGAGGATCATAAATGTGTATCAATACAGCATAGATAATTGACAGCTGTATCTCAGTTTCAACACTGGGATTTCCTGGCATCTACAAGGAGTAAACAGATGCACATTTCTAGTTCCTAACCCCGCAGCAGAAACATGCTGTTCCTACAGCCTTAGAAGTCAACAAGCGCATACTTCTCATCCTCCTTCAGGCTAGGAAAAAACGAGAAAGATTTGTCAACAAAAGCTTATTTTTTGGCCTTTGCAAAATGTGCTTGTGGGATTTCCTACACAGCAAACAATTCAACCATTGCATCCTATATGAAGGTCAGCTCCAGTGTGCAGGCGAGGAGGGATGGTAAATCTTGCTGAACATCTGCTCCATGAGAACAGAATATGTTAGGTGGATGGGATACCACCATCACAAATATACAAGCTGCTTTGTTTACATAGAGAAGAGGACTAGCAATCAAACATTTTGCCTGATGTGAAAAGCCCACTAGCTCTCAAAGGGAAAGGACTACCCAACTTTAAGTACTGTTTTCAATTTAAATGTCCTTTTGATTAAGACTCAAAATAATATTCGCCTTTACCTTGTATAATACAAATAGATAAGAACTGATCAAAATATTTTGCAGTTCAATTTCAGCAGACTAATTTAAACTTTATAAAAAAACCTGTTTTTCAAGTTTTGTACCCTTTTAAAGTGTATTCAGCATGACAATGAGGAAATACGAGCTTCAAATGCCAGTAGAACTTTTTCTCCCTGAAAAGAAAAAGAAATGCATATTCTTAGTGTTAGCTGGTAACTATTACTTGTTTTTTCTATGATAAAGCTTGGTAGCCTACCACATGGATGCAGAAGAAAATACATAGTCAAGATTTTGAATGGTGTTTTCAAAGGGTAGGAGTGCTGAGAAGCTGAGTGGCACTTTGAAAGATGCGCTGCACTCAGATCCCGCTGAATTCCAAGACCTCATGGGATGAAAATCTGTTCCTTACAATGAAGATATCACCAATTAACTGATTAACAGCACTTCACATTTTAAAAGGGAGTATCTTCCAGCTGACTTTCTATATGTATGGTTGCCCTTCAGTTTCAGAAGGGGAAACTGCTTTGTGGTGTATCCACTCAGGACAGATTGTCAAACCTGTGCAACAATAATAGCCAGAGGTCCCAGTTGAGGCCAGGTTCTACACTAAAGAGGGTACTCGACTTTTCACAGAAGTGATGGCCCCAATAGAAACTGTGTCATTGTCAGGGAGGGAACCTGCATTTTGGCATAATGTGGGTAATTAGATTAGAAAGAATAAATGTTTTACAGAAAGATCAGAAAGCTTTTGTTAAAGACCAAAATTGATGTCATGTTCCTTTCTCCAGTTTGTTAGTTTTAAGATCCATCTTCCCTTTCCAGGAAGCATAATTAATAACCGAGAATAGAAGCTACTGAAGCATGGTTCCAGTGCAATATCATTTTAAGAAAGGCATTATTACCTAGGATACTTCACTAGATTATGAAATCTCTTTTTGCCTTTTTACTCCTCTGCAGAAATGCTGCTGAAGTTATTACTGACTTAAGACAAAGCATTTTTCCTCTCATTACTCCAAATTCTCCCATTTGGTATGGTGAGCGTAACAATATTGTTCTGAAAGAAATCTCCTAGGAAAAAGCATAGCCCAAAATGTAGGTGTGTGGCACTTTGCTCTGGTTCACAATTTTACATTCCTGACAAACAGCAGAGATTTGGATAAGGAAGCAGGGAACTACCACCATTTAGAAATCAGAGGCCAGACATCTATGTCAAGCCTAGAACATCTAATGGTACTCGATCCATGTTTTTAATTTTTTTTTTGTTTTAAACACTACCTAAGACCTCTGAATCATTATATCCAGGATAATCACCACCAGTTACGCAAAGATTCTGGTACTACAATTAAAAGTAAACACAGTGCGTTCCAACATGTTGTTTAATTTGTTTATCAGGCAGATGAAACATTATCCAGCAGGTTCTAGCTGGCTGCAGTGTACATGCAGTAGCAAAACAGGAAACTTAGCTGCTAAGCTCAATTAACAATAACAGCAATTTTTAAATGCAAGCACTTTTATAAAATTGCTCTTATCAAATAATTAATCATTCCCTTACCTAGCTATTCCTAGGAGAAAACTGAGCTTTACAGCTGAATTACACTTCCTGTAGTGTAAGTAAAATCAGAAGTGTTAGCGTTTATCCATAAAAGAGCAAGCAAGAACCCTAGCTCCACGGAGCTGATAATTAGAATAAAAAGAACTAATAAAGGCCAAGGTCCCCAAAGCAACATGTGACTCAGCAGAGTTGTGCAGCGTGCCTTGTGACTCTTGCTCTCTATCTGCTCATGTTTGTTAAAAGCTGAGAATGAGTGCGCCTTCCTTAAATGAGAAGGTGAAGTTAGAGGACATGAGGTCTGAAAGAGGTAAGAAGATGATATGACCAGAGCTATAGGATAACACAGAAAACGTTATTAATTACATAGCGTAGCATATATAACCAGAAGCTGACATAGGATCTTGCATCATGAATTTTATGCTGTTTTGCATACTGGTATGATACTGTCTTAAATTGTCAAACTGAAAAAGGTTTTGAAATAACTCAGAATCAGTGAGTGGAATTTTGGAAGTCTTTTGCAAGGTAAGTGAAACAAGGTTTAGTAATTCTTCACATTGACAGCTGAAGGAAGCATCAATGCTACCATATGCATAGAGCAAACTGGAGTATCAATCAGGTTATGGAACCAGTTCAATCGACTTGTGATAAACAAGCTTGTGATTCTTCTCTCAGACATATGTTAATATCTGGCATTTAACATGGCTTGGTATTAATTCAAAGCACTTGCACAGGTAGACTTTAGTAAAAGTTGGTAATTTTCAGACATAGAAATAGGGTCACCAGCATTTGCTGCACGAAACACTAATGATGGGCACATTTATTAAAATACTTGTAAGGGCTATTCAAATGAGATTTTTGTTATGTGTTATCAACTAAAATGAGGCTTTCTAGCATTTTTTCATTTAACTTGTCATCTTTCACAATTTTTTCCAAACATGCCATGTTTATCTACTCTAACTGACCAACTCTTATCATGACATGGAATTTCTTTCTGTCAAATTTTTAAATCAAGACAGCCGAAGCAATGGGAGTACTGCAGATCTTCCTCTCCCAAGTGGGAATAGACAAATCGTGACACAGCTTATAGAAACATGTACGTGGCCGAGAGGGCTAACACAGGCACATGAAAAAGAACGTTCCAGAAGTACTTCTAGCTATCTGCTACCTGTTGTTGGGAATACACTCTCTGTGTCTGTAGAGACAGTCGTCACACAGCACAGCACATTCCGATTTCACATGCAAGACCAGTTCCCTGTGGGCTTACTGAGGCAGACTCAGCTCATCACCGCATCTGTATAATCAGCTAAGAGGGATCTTTTCAGACTTTTGCCCGTCCTCCCCCTTCCAGGCACAATCTAGTCTATGGAACAGTGCACAGAAAGAGCTATGAATCAGGGATTCTGAACACTGGAGTTAAAAAGATCGTTCCTTGCCAAAAAGCTTCACTTTGGAAAAACAGAAATGTTGATTTTTTTTTTCCAGCATGCTAATACCAAGACTGCAGTTAATTACTTCATCTCTCTCCCCAGTTACTCTCGCCTGAAAGTAAATGGCAAGCAGAAAAAGGTAAGACAGATTAAGAACAGGGTAGAAGGAGGCAAGGAAAAAAGAAGCTTAGAAATGGAATAACCTCATACTCTCCACTGTGCAATGAAGTCGTGAAAAACAACCTCCCGGATGCCTGTTATTCAAGTGAAGCATCCCTCACCATCACTGCTCTGTGCCCAGTGAGAGAACTTGGTGTCAACTGTAGATGCTATCAAAGCTGCTTCACAACATGTTCTGATTAAAATTAGATATCCTGGCTCCAGATCTCACTGACTTCATTTTCCATTATGGCTCACAGGGGTAGTGCTTCCTTCAAATACAATTGACATCTACTATGTTCATTTTCTAAATAAAAATGCTGAATTGAGTAAGTCATCTGCAGTTGAGTAACAGCTCACTGCATGAAGCATTCCATGCTACTTGGCTGCCATGGAACGCCACTCCACAGTTTTCTTGAATACCAAGGCACTGACTATAAAACTACCAAACGGCAGAGATCTGGATGAGGTACAAACACATCCTTGATGCCAGTAAGAGCAGCATCATAGCCCATCCCTGCATTGCTTGGCTTCACATCCTATTTTGGCTACTTCAGAAGCATGGAAACTGATCAGAGGAAAAAATAGGAGCCAAGCACCTCTTCCCCTGCGTGAGAAGTAGCCGCAAATTGCGTTCAGAAGTGCACAGGCAGTTTTGCAATTGTTGTTCTTCCACAGCAAAGTCACTGTCTCCCTTTCATTTCTCCTAAAGCTTCAAAAAAATGATTTTCTGTAATCATCTGTAGTTTTCACAGAACTACACGTAACTGATTTTTCAGTTTTTCACAGCACCAACTGAAAGATTTTTATTCCTGAAGTTATAAAGACAGCAGCAGTATATACAACGGGGCTGTCACATTCAGCCGGCTCTCAGGACAACTGCAAAAATTCTCACCATCTTTTGTAGTTGATGCAGTACCTAGGAACACGCTCCACGTACTGCAGGTGTAGGCAGTACAGCTGCTGGGAATTAAAGGACAGATCTACAAAGGATTCTGGGACTTAGACATGCTAGTTAAGTGCCTTGGCAGACTTTTAGAAGGGTCCAATGTTTACCTACTTCTTAAAAGATTTATGAAGTATCTTGTAAAGCCCAACCTTCTTACCTAGGTTTCCTCTGAACAGTCAGTTTTGCCTAGATTGCAACAGAAGGTTTTATGTATATAAAATGTTTTAAAATGTATGTGTATTACATGTAAAATAAAATACATATTGACAGAAAAATCTGAATTAATCACATAGTAAGATACCAGTTGCAGATCTGGCTCTGCAGAAGCACTTCACTGACAGCCTGTCAAAGATAGAGATTCACTGATGATTTTGTTTCTGTTTAGCAACTAATATTCTTAAAATGTTTTAAAAATAGTATACAAGACATCTTACATCAAAGCGCAAGTATTTCCTATGTTATTTTGAATTGATAAAAAGAGATGAAAATGACGTAAACAAGCTTAATGAAGGACCAGTTATCCTTTAATTTGACATTACCCAATACTGTCACCTAATGCACTGAAATTTAACTAAAATACTGGGCGTTCAGTATCTACACCTCTGGATAATAACGTCTTTCTCAGCTTTCTTAAGCAATGAAGATTCAGCCCAAGCAAGTGACTAGATCCTCTTGTGGATAACAAATAAAAAAAATAAAGTAAGAGGACATGCAGAAGTGATGATTTCATCTCCCTCGCCCCCTCTATCTCTGTGTTGCTAGTGCCAAACTGACTTTGTTGCACTTCTAACAACAGCACACAAAAGATGTCTCCGTTTTGTTGAAAATTCATCCAGCCAATTCCTGGATGTGATGTATAAACAGTAAAACTGAAATATTTCTACTGAAAGTTCAAATGTTTCCTAGTTACAGTAAACAGCAAGGCAATCAATGAAGAAACTGAAGTGCACTTCCTTTGTAACACATATGGTCCTCTATCGAGGGACCTCCCAACGGCAGGAGATGTTACTAACCATATGTGTTGCAATAACCAAACATGCCGGGCTTGAACTGGGAGTCCTGTGTAAATCAAAGGGACACTGTCAAGGCCAAGTAACCTAAACTGTAATCAGATTCACTATGAGAATAAAACATTTCAGTTGCTAAAAAAGAGAAAAAAATTCATCTCAGGTACAGATCTCTGTCAGTACACACCTTCACATAGCGGTGTTCTGAAAAGCTACTGATTTACTGAAATGCATAAACATCCTGCGCTCTGATGACTCCAGAGCAGCATTCCTTTGCCTGGGAACTTACTTTGGTGGGTCCTAGAAAGCAAGTAGAACTATGTACTAAGTAACAACTAAATTCAAGTTTAGCTCCAACAGTGTAATATTGGCCCGCAACCTAGCTCAGATAACTCCTTGGTAAATTCTCAAGATCTGCAACACTTCAAACAATTAATTGTTCCTACCTAGCTAAGCATTAGAGCTGACATTTTAGGGCTTTCAGGTGTACCTCAAAGTAGCTTCTGATCCAATGATCTCTTAACGGATGCTAATCCCAAATCTCCACACTATATTTTGTTCTCAGACTTAAATCAAAAGAAGAGAGAGAATGAAAAAGATTCCTTCTTCTCCCATACATATCATCTGATCAAATGATCCCAAGGTGCAGGCATGCGTTCCACCAGCAAGGAGACTTGTAGCCCTCCGGCCCCTCTTGGTGAGGAGGGGAGGTAAGCAGGATTTTGTCTGGGAGATGCTGTGAACGGAGCGAGGAGGATGCTGGGTGGAGATGCCAGTGTAAGCAGCAGGGAGGGTTGGAGCAGGGCAGCATAGACTGCAGAGCTGAGGGAACTGCACTGCCCATTTCAGCTTCTCACGGCTGTCACCATCTCCCACCAGGGAAGCAGGAGCCACAGAGTTGCAAGCTCCCTCTGCTCTTCCCATTTCGCTGCAGGCTGGAGCTCCCAAGTTGCTGCCCCAGCCCTCGTCCCAACCTGGTCACAATGTCTGTCCCTTTCCCAAAGGCTCCCTGTTCCAGCAGGCCACCCCAACTCCACGGCAGCCTGCATCCAGAAGGGGAACTATCACTACTATTGAAAAAAAAAGGGCACCACAGGAAAGGTGAAGGGTGAAGAAACACATTAACAAAAACTTGCGAATAATGCGTCCTAAATCATCTCTAAGACAGATGTCCCATGAGTTCTCAAACCGGACTCAGACTCTACTTTCTAACAACCCTCCATTATCTAGATATTCAATATTAAAAGTCAGTCTAATCCACGTGTTGCCCAGCACTGGCACGTGTGCTTTCACAACACCGAATCTAGCAACCAAACTGATGGAAACCAGGAAACGAAGAGTCTGGTTAACACATCCCAACTACCACTGATCTGTCCTCCAGAGCTGGCAGGAGCAGGGGATGACACAAGAATACATCTTGTACTTCCTAGTTTTGGATTACTCTCATTCCACAGCCTAACAGCCTGGCTCGCATGGAGAGCGTGAACAGGACAGAGACGACTGTTCTCAGTTTTCCACGCACATATGCTGAGCAGCTTCCAACCTCCACCCTCTGGAGCAACCCTTCTACAAATCTTGACTGAGAAGGGGTTCAGAACAACAGAAGAGCACACACACCAGACCCTGACCACTGCCAGATTTTAAACTCATATTACCCAACTATGTGCACAGCTTTACTGCATTTTAATGTAATACTCAACAAAATGTTACGGGTGTCGTGAAGTCACATCGGATAGGTGTTAAATGGCTGACATTCGATGGTTTAATCACACCTGAGATTTGATTCCTCAGGAACCCATTTAAGGAGGGTAAGAAAACATGAGAATTAAAAAAACCCAAAAAACCCCCACAAAACCACCACCCAAACCCCAAGGTTAATTTTTGATCTGCATCACTGAATTCAAACAGCCCATTGCTGTGTGAATACAGCAGCAGCAAAACAGAGGAAACGTGTCATCTGTGTAGTACTCACCGAGCATATTTCATACCCTTGGACGGCTTTTACAGGAAAGGGATGGTTACTTCCTTTTCTCTTAAGAAAACTCTATCATGTTCTTTCTGATGGGATGTGAAAGTCCCAGAAAGGCTAGCATTCCAAAACAACAAAAAACCACCCCAGGACCTTAAGACTGATAAAAAACAGCAAGGCATTCTTCCCGACAGCCTGTGAAATATTTCCATAATTTCTTGCCAGATAGTCACCTTTCTTGCCCTATCCTCTTCAGTTTTTAAATCTGCTTCTGTTAAACAACATAAAGCATGTGATACACATGAAAGTGTAACCTGCTCAAAGCTTAGTTTGTTCCCAACGCAAGCTACACTGCAGTATGTGCCCAAAGAGGCTTTACAAAGAACTGAAAAACATGGTACATCACGGCAAATTTCTGTCAGCACAGAACTGTACCACGCCCAGGATCTTCCCAACAGTGTCAAACCTCCCTGTGTTTGTGCTTTTTCTGTTCTTCTGTCCTTCTCTTAGCTACTGATCCCAGCATCCCTGGGCCTTCTGCACTTACTCTGGCTCTTAAAGACTACTCCTTACCCTGTACCTCTTACGGGTGTTTATGTTGTTTTATCCACAACATTAAGGAAACTCCCCGGGAAAGTTAAACTCAGCACTAAGCCTGAGATACTTCAATGGCGTAAGACTAGCACAAGATACCTGTAAAAGGTGGAGCATGCATCCAAGGAAAAGAAAGTCAGAGCGGAGGCAGACAGCCTCTGCCCACAGGACAACATCCGCAGGGTTTGGGGCCACCACCTGGTCTGTTCTGAGGGGACAGCTGCAGGGATGTACAAATCTGGGGCAGACAGAGGAGAAAGTGTCCCAGATTTCCCTTCTTTCCATTGGTCCACCCTGGGTTTTCTGTAGCAGAACCAGTAAAATATGTAACTTTAAAAGGTTACACTTCTACATCTATTTCACTCTTCTGTTCTGCTAAAACCTAAGACATGTGCAAAGCCAAAGCAGCGTTCTTTCGCCCCAGAAGAAAAGAGATGATGCAGGCATTTGGCCGGACAGCGTTTCTGTCCAGTTGTCGCTCTGTCCAACAGAGACGCCTGGCGGCCGCGCAGCCCTCAACGCAGCCCCAGCATCGCCGAGAGGAGCGGCAAAAATGTGTTCCGGCAGCGGAACTCGCCGCCAAAATGGAGACCATGAGGGAAACAAGTGGAGGAGCCATCGGGGTAGGTGGCACAGCTGACTACTGTGAGAAGCTCAGAAGGCATTTATATTTGCTCCCAGTACATCATGAAGCTGAACTCTAGACCTGTTTGCCGCCACAACGAAATCCTTCGTAATTTTTTTTATTTTTTATTTTTACTGTGAAAATACTTTAAAATACAAACTCTGGATATCAGAAAAAAGCCACAGAGCTGACAAAGATAAGAACATTTAAAGTCTTCTCAGCCTTCTTCCTGAATTCATATCTGTCTGTCTGCACTTGCCTCCCTAAGCTGTGCCGTTACCAAACGTCCACATCCTCCAGCACAGCCACTCCTAACACTGCATTGCAACAGAGGTAACTGTATCGGAAGACCTCCTTCAGACTTAAAGTCAGCCTTTTCAGAGCGGGGTTTCTGCAATCATTCTACATCAACCCTATATCATAAACCTTTAAAGAAGTGTGGTCTTTTTCCAGCAACAAAGCTCAATGTTAATTAGAAGATGGAAAAACACAACAGCACTGATTCTTCCTCCTGTTACTCAATGTTTGTGTTTTTCAAAATAAAGCTTGATTTGCCTAAACTGTTAGACTGAGCTGAAAGAGCCTAAAAATGAAAAGCTGCTGCACAAAATATTAAATCTAGATAGCTTTTGTAAAAAAATTGTGCATTAACAGATTTTAAAAGCAAGCGTATGAATATGAATTCAGATTCTTGTCATTATGCATTCAGTGAAAACAAAATATTGCTGACTGTAACCAACTGAAGACTCACATGCAATTGAAGGTGGTTGAATTTTCTCTTCTTTTTGTAAATCCAACAGGCAGCGTTCTCAGGTCAATACCACACTTCCGAGCTTTGTTTCTCAAGCAATATAACTAGCAAAAAATAACATCAATTTAAAAGAAAAATCTGAGTAATATACTGAAAACCTGAAAGTTTAACAATAAATGAGTAATGCTGACAGGAATTATGGCAAAATTGTAGAAAAGGCCACATTTAATGAAGTACTTTGACTTTTTAAAAAAGCATCATGAATGAAAAAGTTAATAAAGTAAGCCCAGAAGCTAATCTGAAACATTTTCAGGTGGCATTTTTCCACGGTTAAAAACCAACATGCCAATGACCTCTTTATAGCAAAGTTCTTGAACATGCCGTGAAAGCCAGGGACAGCCACTGTGGGTCTAATACCACCCATGGAGCCGTTTTTTGGGCTACAACCCCACTAGCAGAAGTGATGCACAAGCACCATTTCAGCCACTCTGACAAATTCCGATTTGAAGGTAGCACTACGGATATCATCCCAGAAACACGTCTAGTACTACACCCTAAAAACTGCTACCTACGTAGCACCTGACCATCTTCAGTGCCTGTTTTCAAGACATCATGCTGATGAGCACACACACACAGAGTATGACTTCAGCCCAAGCTGCAGCCTTGTGAATTTACTTTGTCATCAACGCCGAGTTCTCTCCAACTGAGTTTACCACTGTATTTAAAGATATCTTCACAAGACTGGAAAACAACATGGCCCTGATGCTTTTCTGTGACATATCAACCAGTCAAAGTATTTTGGAGTGGATTTTGCTTTTCTGGGTGTTTCCCCCCCTCCTTCTTGATCTTAGTCATCACAGTTTATCGTCATAGGACTTTCAGGAAATGCCATACATTTCTGTGATCTCATTAATGCTTTACTGGAATTGGAGGAGTTTCAACAAAAATCCCTTCTTGCCCTTAGAAGGCTGGCTTTTACTTCACTGTTGCTTAGATTTCTTTTTTGCAGAACTCTGCTTGCCCTCATTTGGTATACGGGGAAGCATATAATAATTTTTAGGCAATTAATAAATACATTGTCTACTTGGGAATTTTGTACTTAAAAATTCAAAAAACTTGTGGAAGCAGAAGGAAACATTCAGGCTTTCTTAACACACCTCTATCATCAAACAGCAAAAGCAATCATGCATCAATTTTAAGAGTGTACACTGTCAGCAATCTATTCTTCTAAGCAACTGGATGTAGCCATCAATACTACTAGTACATGAACCTAGCAACTTCTTTCGATTTCTGGCTCTAAAACTGCGGGTCATTCACACCTCCACAAGAGAGGTATCAGCTCTGAAATCTGGATCGGGACTGCCTCAGTGGGAGCTCAAAAATAGTCAACCCTATCTCCAACAGACCAAGACACTAACTTAAAACTTACGATTTTTTTTGTTGTTGGACTGTGCATAGTAGGATGTCGAGCAGCAGCATCTGCTGTCCTTCCTACATCTTCCAGGAAACGATAATCTGCAGGTGATAAAAGAACCACGAAAAGCGTAGTGCTAATAGAGTAAACCCAATGAATTCTAACAAGCACAAGGAGTACTCTTACCACTCAAAAGGTTCAAGTCAGTAAATTCATTTACAGAGACAAATGCTGTTTTATCCCTGACTCCATTACAGCTCAGTGCAAGCTTATGCTTCTTTACACACAACAGACTGAAATGACAAAAAAACCCAAAACCATTAACATGCCACCTTCAGCACATGAGTGAGGAAAAAAACCAAAACAGTTTGATTCAGATAATAGATACCTGCACGAATATTTCATGCATCGTGGACATCTGTACTTAGCTTCCTCTTCGCTACATGTTTCGCATCTGAAAGAAGCAAAAGGTACCTCTCAATAAAGCGGCATCTTTGAGCCTGACTGGTCTGGGAAGGTGCCTGCTCAACCAGGCACTATGTCACCAATGAGCATTTTCAGGAAAATTTATCTGAACCTTGAAAGAAGAAGAGAAAATACAAATACCCTGGATTAGATAACGTAGAAGACAATGCAAACTATGAGGAATATCTCCAACACAAACAGGGTCTTACCTATATTAAAAGACAGTGCAGATGCTTGAAAGCAAGAGAACAACCCCATGCAGAGCTGGAAGCACAGGGCGGCTGTATCACTGTACGCTTTGTGGCCTGGTTGTATCAGTGCTTTTCTCCATTTACATCACCTGTAACGCGCATCTTACTATGCTGGCTTATAATGCTCCCAGTTTTAGGCAGATGGAAAATAAACGTCCAGGATTCATACTAAAACCTGATTATTTTCAATGAAACAGGAAAACCATGACTACATGGTCAGCAAAACTTCTCCTGGCTGTTTGCAGTGCAAGCCCCAAAGCCAGGGAACCTCTCAGGACCAATGTGTAAGGTTCATGGCTGTACCTAACAAATACTATCTCATTAAAAAAAATTTCCTTTATAAATACATCTTCTGCTTTTTAGCCAGGCCACTACAACAGACGTTTCTCCTGCTCTTAGGGAAAAGTTCTTGATGTATTGACTGAAACAATAGTCGCTTTTCATTTATTTTAACTCTGACAAAAGGGGAAGGGAAACAGCCCTTCCCCCACATCAGTACAGTTTTCAAGCATAGCACAAACCCTCCCCTTTCAACTACCAGGGGAAAGACACGAGCCTCGACACGTCCCTCCGTCCGCGCCAGGCGCTCGCTGCGAGCTGACCGCGGAGGCCAAGGACGAGCTCCGCAGCAGCAGAAGCAGCAGCAGCAGGAGCAGCAGGAGCAGGAGCAGGAGCAGGAGCAGGAGCAGCAGCAGCAGCAGCAGCAGCAGCAGCAGCAGCAGCGTCTCCTGAC
>Ga0065711_1002784_pt1 | contig 31699 bp, 19 predicted proteins | sample Hoacrofraction12_FD_59098 | JGI IMG/M metagenome (GOLD analysis project Ga0065711, IMG submission 59098) | Hoatzin crop microbial communities from Cojedes, Venezuela - Epithelial fraction 12 v2 (version 2) | ecosystem: Host-associated > Birds > Digestive system > Esophagus > Crop | place... | reverse complement strand
CCTTTTTTTAACAAGTGTTTTACTTAAACACTTTTGCCTCTCTGGGTTTCATAGAGAATTCTTCTTGTTGACAGACTTTCTTGGATGCAGTCAGTTGTTCAGGCATTTCTTCAACAGTTTAAAATAAACCAGCTGTGTAATATGAAGTAGGCTGGGGTCAGAGGATCCATTACCCTCTACTGGAGACAAACAGAACTGCTTGTTAGAAATTTTGTCCTGCTCCTTACTATAAATGCATGGTAGAAATACTGGATTCCAAAGTTGCTTTAACATAAATCCTACCTGCATTCTGGGCAAAATATAACTTCAAAGACAGTCTGCTTTCTGAAAGATCAGCTTTGGAAAGTAATAGGTTACAAGGTCTGAGTACACAAGAACTTTGATATCTGCCTGTTTCTCAGCTCTTGCTGCTACTTAGAAAATTAGGTTTCACAATTGTTGTATTTGTATAGCCTATAATGATTATTCTGAGCTTAATTCTATGCAAGTGCTTGGTAAAATGCAGATATAGAGACCTAGATAAAGGTTATAAATGTGTAGGTGGTGGTTTGAATGGAAGGTGTGACAGAGGTGCATTGCCTTTGCACCGAGTAGTCAACAGTTTGGAAGCTCTACAAGGCCCATCTGAGACTAGTTTGTGGCCAAACACTTCAGGTCAGGTTGAGGTTAGGATTTCCACCATCTGCCAGCATTTTTGTCTGTATGGACTGAACTGTAACATTGCTAGTAAGATTGGGTGTGAAGTTTGGGGAAGATTTCTTTTTTTTTTTTTTTACCCCCCCCATTGGTTTAAATTAATGTTATTTGAAGTCTCAGATTTTCCATTCAGAAGCATTTTTTGTTTGGGAACATACTAGCAATGGTTTAAAAGCTCCAAGTCTCTCCTAGTGAGCCTCTCTTTCCTTTTCCTTACTTGATCTTCCATAGCTACATACAGCCCTCATTACTGCACTGTCTGAACACCTCGCAGTCTGTGTGCATTGCCCTCCTGTTAGGTGGAGAAGTACTTTTATTTTTTTATAGGGATACACAAAAAGGCATGTGTCCAAGGTCACCTAAGAAGGCTGTTACAGAGCAAGGAACTTGAATAAACCTGAACCTAGGAGCTTTCAAAATGCCTGTCACTTCCCAGGAGAGTATGATAACCATCAGGACACAACCTGCTCTGGAATCAGCCCTTCAAAATCCCCCATGGTGCTTCTGAGAAAGAAATGTGGGACTCCTGGGAACACTGAGAGAGAACAAGTAGGAAAAAAGCCTGATGTTTATGTCAATGAGAAGAGCATAAACAGAGAGTCTTGGTCCCTGTTCTTAATCTGTTCATTTATTCAACCCTATGGATCTTTATGCAAAATGCATAAATAGTCTCTGGAGCTAGGATAGGAATTCAGTTTCCCTCTCTTCCATGGGGCTGCTGGGTATGGCCATATTGCGTGGAAACAGGAGGGGTACGCTTGAAATCCCTCAGGGTGAGAAGGATCTAGAACCCAGATTACTCACCACTTGTCTGCGACGGAGCTGTAACAACTAGCTACCTTGTTGGCTGATTTAGAGTACAGGAAGCATGAGCTGGATGTCCATGGTTATATCTTTGCTCTCCCAAATGGAGACTTTGGTTGTTGCTTTAGATATGTTCTGATGGTACTTGGAGTGTTCATGATCTGAATCATTCTCTGAGGCTGACGTAGCTAGTTCTGCCTGATTGTGGTCTTAGGCAGTTAAGAACTGCATCTGCTGTTCCCAAGAGCTTTGCAGCTGTATTATTTCCAACATCAGCCTGAGGTATGTATAATTTTATTTTACAGTTGGAGAACTTAGAGGTCTGATCAGATAAGTGGCTTGAAAAATGTTTCACAATTTGCTGTCAAATTTGAGATGCGAAGTCTGATGTTACGGCTCCTAGTCCTGCTTTTGGAAACATGGCATTCAGCATTCAAACTGTAGTTCCGCTCTGGTCCCCAAGATGAAACTTTTCTATGTTGTCCCCTTGTGAAACGTTTCAGTGTTATCCCCTTGTGGCTCTTCATCTCAGCCACATCCATCATGCAGCTTGTATAAAAGAGGCTTTTTCATGGAGACTTCTTAAAGCTGAGCAGAAAATAAACAAGAAAACTCGCTTTCCTTGAAACTATTACTATTACTGACCTTCCGGTTCTGCTGTTCTTGGTATTGCTTTTTCTGCTAATTCCCTGTAAAAGAAAATGGTTTGATGAGGTTTCTCTTCAGTGAGACAAATGAGCAAGCTTGCAGACAGTGGGGGAATCGAGTTCTCATCCTCGGTGCCTGTTTGTGCTTCCTTCTTTAGGAATGACCATGGAAATCCTTGGGACCTTGATTGGAGCTGCACTTCAGGGGCAGATTGTGGCCAGTGCTCATATCTCTCATCACTGCATTTCAAATCCTCCAGTAAACACAAGTGACTCTTGGCATGACACTCCCAGCTTTCCAGACCCCTCAGATCCTTTGTCTCATCAAGTAAGTGTCCATGGGAGCACAGGGAAATCTCGGAGGGAGACGTGGAGGAGGCTATGTCTGTAATACCATCCAGCCAGATAAGCATGAACATGACTTCCTTGAAACCAGTAATGCCAGAGCTGAGACAATGGCCTTGTTGCAAACAAGGCTTCCCGTCTGTTGTCTTTGCAACCACTTCTCAGTGCAACAGCAGAATTACCCTGAGGAGCTTTGCTGAAGATGCTGAACTGTAAAGTAGCTAGGAGGTATATGGCCATCCTCGGTTTTCTCTGGGTCTGATTTACATCTTGAAATAGAAGCTCAGTAAGAAAAGCTTACTTTACCCCACCGGGAATACTGCATGCAGTTCTGTGGTCCCAGCACAAAAACGACGTGCACCTGTTAGAGTGGGTCCAGAGGAGGGCCAGAAAAATGGTCGGAGGGTTGGAACACCTCTCCTGTGAAGAATGGCTGAGAGAGTTGGATTTGTTCAGCCTGGAGAAGAGAAGGCTCTGGGGAGACCTTGTTGCGGCCTTTCAATATATAAAGGGGGCTTATAAGAAAGATGGAAAAAGACTTTTTATCAGGGCCTGCTGTGACAGGGGGCAGTGGCTTTAAACTGAAAGAGGGTTAGATATACAGAAGAAACTTTTTACGATGAGGGTGGTGAGTCATTGGCACAGGTTTCCCAGAGAAGCTGTGGATGCCCCATCGCTGGAAGTGTTCAAGGTCAGGCTGGACAGAGCTTTGAGCAACCCGGTCTGGTGGAAGGTGTCCTGGCCCGTGGCGGAGGGGTTGGAACTCAATGAACTTTAAAGGTCCCTTCCAACCCAAATAATTCTATGATTCTATGAAAAAATGATGTTTATAGCAGAATCTTTCAGTTCAGCAGCACTGCTTTTCAAAGTAGTTATCACTAGGGATCTCCTCTAAACATTAATTCCTACTTGGAATCTGTATTCTTGTGAAGGTGCAAAGCACTGTCGAAAGTAAGTGGTTTGTAAGAGGCAGTTAGTGGGAGCAGGGCTCAGTGGTTAGCGTGTGGAATGAACCTAGAGATCCGTGCTCATTTATTTCATTTTCCACAGCAGATTTTTCCTGTAATCCTGCACAAGTAATTTAATCTCTTCATGCTTCAGTTTGCTATTTTTTGAGAAACAGAGAATGTTTTGTATCTGGGAGGAAATCCTAAAACCTGATCCAAACCTCAGTGAACACAATTTGATAGTCTTCCATTGTTTCCAATGGTCTTTAAACAGCCCCTGAATCAATTACCTTGTGTAGCTTTTTTTTCTGTTGTTTGTGAAATCAGCAGTTTGTCGGTTCCATTTTACCAATTGCTAGATTCAGTCTTTCTTTTTATAATTTCATCTGTTTCTCTGTCAGTGCATGTACTAACTGATATATAAAATTCCCCATGAAGATGATTGCTTGACCTGAGTCTAATCTCAGGTGCCTGGTGCAAATCAGGACATACGTATTTGTGCTCTGCTTATTGCTGTCGAACAGCTCCTATTACCCCTCTTCAGCAGCAGAAAAATCAACAAGCTAAAGGCATGTTTTTAATAGAATCGTAGAACAGTTTGGGCTGGAAGGGACCTTTAAAGGTCATCTAGTTCCACCCCCCCTGCCATGGGCAGGTTCAGGTATCAGGTAGACTGATACTATTTTCTTCATTATTTAAGAAAGGAATTGGAAGAAGTGGTTATTTCTAAGCTCTCCTGAAGTTGCTACTGTAAGCTTAGGAGTGGATCTTTCCTACTGGAAATGAAGCACGGATATTGATATAGTTCATAGATGGGCTAACAAGTTTTGTGTGTGGTCAGAAAATTTATTTGGTCTACCATGAATATCCTTGATAGTTTAAGATCAAGTTACGCTTAATTATGACCTGTGAAAGAAAGCATTTAATTCAATTGCTTCAAGCAAATTAACAAATAAGCAGACACAAAATATAAAATTCATAATGGAGTCCTGTTTTATTACAGAATACTGAAGCTAAATAATTTTTCAAGAGTCAGTGTAATCAGAGCTAGAAACAATAAATGTGATCTAATGGTGTTTGAGGTATCCTTCAATGCTTTGTTCCCCTGGCTAATAGGAAGAAAAAAGTTCTGCCTTTGCTTGAGTATTTTGCTAAGTAACCGGGAAAACAAGCATGCGCACCATCATATTCTCAAAACATTGATATGAAAGTGTGATTTCTACAATTCATTAGAGCCTAAAGGAAGTTTTTATTATCAATGTGTGTAAATGCAGTAACCATAGTAATCATGTTTACATCAGTACTGAGGCCTTTCCTACCCAGCATGAAGATACAGATTGCAGTCTGTGTAGCTAGATCAACTGGATTTACTAAAAATCAGAATCACTCTGTGGATGCTGCATGTTTTTGATAGATGACTGTGTATGTCTGCAGCTAGTCTTGCCATAAGCAAATTTTTAAAACATTCAGGTTGCCAACACAGTAGCCCTTTTGTTCACAGCTTCTTTTTTTTGCAAGAAATATATACTTATGTGCCCTGGATTTATCCTAAAGTAGGTGGTGTTTATAAATGAACTGCAGAAATGAACATTTTTCAGAGGTAAGAGACAGACAGTTAGCTGTATGTAGACGGGCATTTCTTCATTTGCGGATGACTCACCAGAAAGAGACTGAAATTTTCATAACGGTGTGTCATCATCCTGTCACTATTTCAAATATGTCTTTTTTCTTTACAAAGGCAAAAGTTTATATGATTGCAGCGGGGGTCATAGGAGGTGTGTATCTTCTTGGAATTGTCATTCTTTTTCTTGGAGTAAAGGAAAAAGATGGTAAGATATATTTAAATATGCCTAGATTTAATAATCATTATTTCACATTCATCTATGGAAAAGATTGTTATTTTATGTATTCTACTCCTCTTAGATCCTTATGCCTTGAATTCAGACAGAGCAATTCCTTTTTGTAAGGGGCTTGGACTCACCATGAAGCATGGTCCATATGTGAAACTTACGGCTTCATTTCTTCTCATCTCGACAGCAGTTCAGGTAACTTCAGAGACTTTAAGTCTGCGCTCTGGCCTCATTCCAGTCCCAGCACGGGAGAGTCTGCGGCAGCCAGAATGCAAATAACCTTTGGCTGGTGACTGGAGGTGGTGATATGGGGGGTGGTGCCTTCCCCTACAAATCAGTAGTAAGCCAGAGCCCTTTTTCGGTGCCTGGGGTCCTGAGCGGCTGGAGGTGGTTCTTTCAAATGAGAAGCAAAACCCAAGTCCTGACCATTTAAAGATGCTTTTTCTTTCTTTTTTTTTTTTTTCTTTATAAAAGATGAAGAACTAGTCCTAGTGACCCAGATTGGGTCATTATATATTATCCATCTACAGTCTCCTGTGGTTTCAGTTGCTTAGAGGATGCTTTTTGTCTTCTCTCTCTTCTTCTCTACACCATGTGCCCTTTAAACCATTGCCCCTTTCCTTTGTGTAGGTGACTGTTCTCAGGTAGTGGCTGAACTGGTTCTTATGGAGTCTTTTGTGATGGAAGGCATTAGGTCAGGGTAAGATGTTCAGAGGCAGGAGGTCTTCCCTGTCTCAGAGCTAATTTTCCAATGAGGACCTGCAGTTGAATGTGGCTCTCGCAAAAAGATGCAATATGTCCTCCCATAGAGAGAAGCGGTAGAAAAAAAGCGACTCAGTAAGAAACGCTTACTCCCCATAGTCCAGCAGTCTTTTGAAAGCTTCATTTTTGAGTTATGTTCAACACAGTACATGGGTTATTCTAATGTGAACCTGTACATATCAGTTGAAATTGGCTTTATTTTGAAAAGCAAATAATATTCACATTTTTGTCCACAGGCTCTTGGTCACATAAGCCATTTATCAAGTGACTATCAGGACAGAGGGCAAGCACGAGGCATGTAAGAGACCAGTGCTGTGTTCACCAACAATCCTGGTGAATTAGTAAGTTCCTTGAAAGGGCTCCTTAAAAGTCTGTTTGCCAAAGAAGCACCGAAGTTTCCTGTTGGCCTAGATTTGGGCACAGTTAGTAGGCTGTCCTTTACAGTATCTGTCAGTCCTTGCTGGAAGGCCTAAGGATGAGAAACAATAGCAGAAGCATTTCTGCTTACATCTGGGAGCTGCAGGCACTGTGAGTAACAGCAGAGACAGGGAGAAGATGAAAGATGAGAGGTCACTTATGGTCCAGATCCTTCCAGAATCCATTCAGTCAGTAAGGATACAGTACACATCCAGTTGTTGGCAGCCAACTACTTGCTGATAACACCTGGAGAGAAAAATATCTTCTGTCAGTCCATACCTCTTTATTTTTCTATTTGTACAGGCTCAAGGGAAGGTGAGGGGAGGCAGGAGCTGGAAGCTGTATTGCTCCAGTCCAGCCAGCATAAGCAACCCTCACTATTGTTGTTCAAGGGAGGGATACTGACTTCATGGAATTTAGTGAGTGGATTACTGGTGAGCTATGGAATAGGCAGGTAAAAATGCCATGGCCATAATCCCAGAGTGTGATGTTCTACATCTAAAATGAAGGCGGCATAAACTGGGACACAAGATAGGGAAGGCTTTGGTGGCAACCCAACAGGGATATAACTTTTATCCTAATTTGTATATAGATGAATGGCTACTTATAATCTACAGGTGCACAAAGGAGCAAGAGTTGAGCATACTGCTGTGGCATGGGTATTAATCCTCCTCTGTCATTCCACTTCTGCAGAATTGCTGGAGCTGGGCCTGAACCATATTCTGGTGTTCAGAACCCCCCTGAGTCCTGAAAAAGCATGGTGGCAGTGGCTTCATCTGTCATCACACCACAGTGCAGCTAGATCCTCCCATCCAATGAGTACTGAGACTTACGGAGATATCTGACCCAAAGCTACGTTCCATAGCCAAGCTTGTATACAAAACCAGCAGTTAGCTGCTTTACTACAGGAAGTTGGCATAAGCATAATTGCAGCTGAAGAGTAACTTGTTTCGGAGTCAGAGCTTCTGGTGAAAGATTTATGGCATTGTTATGGAAAAGGAAGGGCAATTTCTTGCAGTACTCTGCAGCTGTGGCTGTGACAACAACACAAGGCGATTGCAAAGTAGAGAATAAAGCCTTTAGACAGAATCCTCTCATAAGGCAGCTCCTGTTTTGGTCATTTTTATGCTGTATTAGGTGCATGGTTTGCCCCGTGCTTGCCCCAATGTTATTGGCATGTTGCTTCATGATAGCAGGAGAGTTATTACTTCCTTAAATTGTTGCAAACAAGGTAAGAATGAGACTCCCAAATGATACATTTGACAAATCAATCACCAACTATGTTTGGGTAGTATCACAGATCTGATTGAAAGATTGCCGCACTTCTTTTAGCACTGCATCCACGACTACCTGGCAAATCGTGGGGCTATTCATCATGCCCTGTGGCAGAACGACCCAATGGTATTGCTGCGTGGGTTTGCTGTTGTTAATTGAAAGCACAGAAAATGCAAAATGAGCACAATCATCACAGTGTAAAAAAATTTTAAAAAAACAGTCCTTTAAATCAAGAACAGAAAGAGGCCAGTCTTCTGGGATCATAGCTGGGTTAGGGACGCCAGGCTGTAGCGGCCCCATTGGGCTCGTTACTGCATTTATAGCCTGCAGATCTTGTAATAATCTCACAGAATCATGTACATGACATCATTTTTACATTTTTAATTTTCCTTTCTCTTTTGGTGGTCACCAAATATCTTCAATAGCTGGAGCAGAGCAACTTTGTCTTATTCTGCACTCATGCTGCTGATCTTCGCAATCACTTCCAGTATTTGGTGGTGACCATCTTGGTGAGTTGCACTTCTCTCCCATATTTTTATTTGATAGCTGGTTCTCACTAGGTTTTGTCACAAAATAACAGAAGACAAGAAGAGTTTTCTGTCTAGACAGAACTATTAAGAAGCTACACCATCTTTTGTATTGCCTATTTGAAATAAAGCTGGTGTTCCCTACTGTACTTGAAAAAAAATAATGCTTTGGCACTTTTAATTCATTGCTTTTTGCTTTTACCTATAAGTCACCTTCTGCTCCTATAAAGGGAAAAAGCTGCTGCCAGAAAGGAGGTCTGGAATTTTAGCTCCCTTTTCCCTTTCTCCAGTCTGATATGCTGAAAATTAAACAACTTGGATTTGTGTATTCATACACATGAGCCTTCTGGGCTAGGCAGCTTGCAAGGATAAATATTTAAAATATCCAGAGATATGAAGATTCCTCTCTAGAGCAATTGGCAGTGTGATAAAAAGATTCTTTTACAGAACCTTTTTTCCTTGACACGCAGAGGTAGAATTCTGCTTGCTTGGCTGATACTTCTGACTCAGTTACACACCAGTCCTGTATTGCATGATTTACTTTATGATTACAAGTAGTATTAGTTGAAAACTGTCACTTTCATCCTTCTGACCAAAGTCCTTTTAACACAAGTAGAACATTTAATGTTGCATAATTACTGGGATGTGCATGTACTGCACTTTTGAAATACTTCATAGAGGATTTGTCTACCATGTAGAATACTGCAGCAGTCGTTTTCAGGGGAGCTGTTGCTGATTTCTGACCCATTTGGCACAAAGATTTTGTGGAACCATCTTAGGGGAACTTCATCTCCACTTATTGGTCCCAGTCTCCCACCCTTTCTACTCCTTTTTGACTCTTCCTTTCCCGTATTATAGGACAGATCTTTTGCAATGATTAAAACCAGAATGTTGGACAGCAAGGGATGACTGTTGGGTATCTTAAGGCTCTGCAAGTAATGGACACCAAGAAGAGAGACAAGAGACAGTAGAGTTAAAGTCAGTAATGAGGGGAATATAACTGTAACAATGAGATGACATTTGAATTGAGGTCAATTGTAAAACTGTCATTAGTAGCAATGCCTCAGTGCATTGGTACTATGTTGCCTGTAGTTGCTACTACCAGATGAGTATCACAGTATATGAAATGGTAATATTGGCTGTAAGTGACTACTTCTCTTACAGGTTGTTCCTAAGAATAAACGTAGTATGGGATATGTACTCTAAGTATGTCTTAGATAAGTGTATCTTGAGCTTCAGCTTTTTTCCTGTATGATGGGGTAGAGCGTAATTCACTTCTCATTTGTCAGGTTCAGATTATGAGGCAAAAGGCATTAGCACCAAATATGACTATCTGCAATATGCTTGAACTTTAATGACTGTGTTGTGTAGCTTTAACTGCTGTGGCTTACATTAGGAAAAGGAAATTTTAAGACACTGCCTTCTGATATTTGACTGTGGTAAACCCTCTCATGGATACCTTTTGTTTGTAATACATAATACTGAATAAAAAAAGCAAAACAAAAAAAATCACTCAAAGGATGAGGAGAAACAGGAATCTGCAAGTTCACCTTCCTTTCAGACCATAATGCACTAGACAAAAAGATGTCTGTGAGTTCTACAGCTGAAGAAAACAGTGGCAGTAAACACAGTACAGATATGGTTTTTTGTCAATTGTAGGTGTCAGCAGCTGTGAGCATTCCCTTCTGGCAGAAGTTTCTGCAGCGATTTGGCAAGAAGTGTGCAGCATGTGGGATTTTGGTAAGCAATTCCTTTGAGAAAAATAGCTGCTTTTGCTCACTTCATTTGACAACTGGAGACACTTCAGGAGCTCTTTCGATTGCTTATAACCTCAAGCTACATGAAATTTGCTCAGTTTCAGAGTTTGTTTTAAATTGGTATACCAAATTTCAGACAGATTCCAAGTTTCCAAGAGAAACTTTTGAGAAATGGACTGGTGCTGAAGGGAGGTCCCAGTTTATTTAAGAATCTGCACAAACTCTGCATTTGACTGCTCTCAGAAATGAACCCCAATGAGGTTTCATAAATTCAAATCTGTGTTGCCTCAGGTTGACAGATTGTACAAGGCTTGTTTTGTCTTTGTATATGGTGCTGAGTTGACCACATTTGTAATTCAGTCACTGAGGAGGAAACAGAAGTCTGTTATGCACCCTTCTCTAGAAATGTAAGAAGGCAGGGATGCTCACATCCCTCCGAATGGAGGTGGACAGTTATTAGTGAAGTAAAGAAATGGTGACCTACCTGAGAAAAGAAGACTAGTTTAACTTTGACACAGCTCTGCAAAGCCAGCTCAGCGAGCCTGCCCTCGTCTCTGACAGGTTATTTTAAGTCCTTCACTTAGTGCAGACAGCACCAATTTTCTGTCATCATCCTCAGTGAGTCATTGTATAGGCCTGTTCCTCCCCATTTTTCCCCTGTTTACCTTCAATTACTTATGAAAGAGGAAAGAAAAATTGTCTGCCTTGTGCACAACAAAGCATGAGGCCTGAAGCTGTATGTCAAAATCTGAACAAAGCTGAAAAGTTTAGGTCTGGTGACAATTGTTGAATATAATTAAACAGTTATAATTTTTGGAATTAAAATCTGTGTGTTGGAATGACTTCCAAAGAATCAGAAGTTAACTTTAAAACCCAAGTTCCAAATATGCTGAATCGTTATGTGTTTTGAAGTAGGCATCTGGAATCCAAGTCCCATCCTCATTTTTTTTTTTTCCACTTGAGCAAAGGGAATTGCCAGAAGCAGTATTGGACCTTTGACTGGACCAGGGAATGCAGATTTCCTCCTTAGGAAATCTCCTCCTCTGTCTGTTTGGCTGTGGAAAATGCTTTCTTCAACCAACTTGGCTCTATAAATTTAGTTTGACGTGACTGGAACGCCTGTCAGCACCTCTGTAAACATGGTTTAACTTAATTTTACAGTTGAGTCACTTGATTGTATTATGGTCTAAGTGGGGGCTGGATTGAAAAAAAGCCACCTCTCTATTTCACCTTGTATGCTTTTCTCAGGGGACTCAGTATGTGCTCAGTGATGGATTTTGTGTCTGGCTTCCTATACTACCACCTTGTGTGATCTGTACAACTAATCTGTTCTCAGTCACTGTGAAATAAAATCACATCATTTAAGGCTCCTATGTTTGTCACCAGGGAATGCTCTTCTGCAAGGGAAGGAGACAAGGGAGAAAACAAGGGTTTTTTCTCCAAAATCTTACTCAGCTTTCAAGGTGAAGATGTAATTTGAAATTCAGTTTCCTGAAAAAAAAAATCACGCTACTCCAGACTAATTTTTCCTGTTAAAGTGATTCTATGTTGAAGAGACCCATGAAAGAGTATAGAAGGTAAAGTAGGTAGATAGCAACTAGAATCTTGGCTTCCTTCCACTGATATTGCTCCCTTTTTACTCATTCCTCCACAAGAGATGACCAACAGTCTAAGTACTGACTAAGTATCTGAACTTCTTAGAATGTTGAAGTCTAGGCTTTCTGGAACTACATGGTCATAGCCAAGCTGGATACTTGACAGCATTCTTCCCGTGATCAGGCTGGTGGACAGACTAGGAATTACTCTCTTGTGCTTATTTGCTTCTGCTTCCACGCACTTTGTTCATTTAGATTGTCTGCTCTGCCCTCAGAGGGCAAACACTGAACTTGCAATCAGTAAGTCTCTCAGCTGGCGGCTGGAGGCGAAGCTGTCACGAGAAATTTTAAGAAGTGTGGCAGCTTGTTGGTTCGTGGGTTTGGCAAGATGTCTAAAAGTGGAAGGCTGCTCTCTCTCACAACTCTAGCTTCCATCCTAGCCAATAATAGCTTATCATTGTGGATTTTGGAGTATTAAGTGAAAAATCAAAACAAATCCAAAAATGCCCCCTATCTTTCCACCTCCCCACACGTATGCAATTGTTTATTTGCCACCTGTCAGCACTGTGCAGCATGGAGGCATGCCCTTGGGCGAGTCCTGGCAGTGCAGCCCCTGTTCCACTCTCCCATCCTTATTTCCACTCACATCCCAGCTGCATCTTTTCCTGATTTGCCCGTCGTAATGTGCTGCTGCACAGGCGAGTACCACCTTTAGCATCCCAGCAGGGTCGCCTTCCATGGTGCTGTCGGGGAGTGGATGGAAGACAGGCGATAATGGTAGGATATCGTTTCTGACTCGAAGGGCAGCAGCCCTGTGACAAGGGAGCAGAGTGCCAATAATGGAATATTTGCTTTACAAGGAGAAAAGCAGGAGATGCATTAGCAGTTTGTTGCAGCAGGAACACTGCACTACCATTGCATGGGTAAGACTTAGGGCATTGTAGCCTCAGTCCTGCAGACTATGTTGCTCTTTCAGTAGAAAATTACAGTTACAATGATTATTATTATCCATCTAGAATTTTGTTTAAGTGCTTTGGATTCTGAGTGGGTGCCCCATGTGGAGCATAAGGCAGTCATAAAATTGCTTATAGGCAACATAAAATCTTGTATTACTGGAGTGCTCTCTTGTGGTGAAATAATGATTTTGCCACAACGTTGGGTTAATGCAAGGATTATCTGTCTGTGCTGGGAACTTGCAGTCAGGAAAGGTTATTTTCTACCTCCTTAGGTTAGGAGCAAATGCTTTAGATGGGAAATGCATTTAAAACATAAACATAATGGATTAGACTCCAGGACTCCAGAATCACTTATCATACAGAACTGTAAATAGCAGCGCTTAGGGGAATCACTCTCTGTGAAAGCTCTTCTCATACCTTCAGCTCCCAAGCTGCGAGGATAGAGGATTGAAACACTTAATGTTAAACTAATCCCCCATCATTAAAAAGCCCTGTAGATAAGCCCCTGGTTCTGGATTCTACATGTGCTGTGCCCATGCTTCGCAGGCGTGGGAGATGGAGCATGTGATGGGTACGGGACAGCTGGGCTGTAGGCATTCAACCTGCATTTAAAAGAGTGGATTTTCAATCCTGTAAGCCCATTGCTTCAAGCTGAAGTTGAGGAAATCTGGTGGCTTTAAGTACTGCCAGAAAACAAATCCTGAGCATCCCAAATCAGTTTGGTTTTGAGGGTGGCCTTAGTGACTTGTGCAATGTCATGAGCGTATCTGGCCATGTTGAGTGGGAGTAAAGCACACTGCCTGCTTGGTTTTAGTTACTGCCGAGTACCTAGATTGCTTTGAAGTGACTGTTGGAAATGAAGGTGTAAGCAAACTCTTCTTCGTTCAAGACTCCAAGTGATCTGTGAAATGAGATATTTACAGTTTAAAATGAGTGTTAAACCCCTGCCTCTCCCCTTGAAATGCAGCGTGATGAAATTTCAGGGCTTTGTCTCCAACAGTGTATCAAACAGTTCCACTGGCCTAGAATAGAAACTGGTATTTGGTCACCTCTGTTACTAAATTGGAAGAAAAATCTTAGCACAAGCTGATTAGCAATTTCCCAAGAAGTATCTGGGCACAGTTTGGGAACTAGCTCACTTAAGGGCTCTTCACAAAGAGTATTTATATGGCCACACTTCTTTTGGAGACTGTGAAAGTTCAGGAGTGTGAACATGGCCAGGGTCTGCCAGTTGGTCTCATGACTGATAAATAGGCTCTTGGGACTTTTTAATTTACTAGTGCAGTTATAGTACTGACTATATTGTAATATATTTATTACTATATACAGTAATACTGCTCATAGACAAGGCACTAACATTGCTTGTCCTATTTTTATCTGATTCTTCTGGATAGGTTTGCCTCGGGCTCTTTGGAAATGCCATTTCACCAAAACACTGAAGTGTTAGGTGAACTGTTTTGTAACACAGTTTTGTATTTTGAAGGGAACGATCTATATACCATTGAGCAGTGCATACTGTAAGTTAGATGTACTATTTTTCTTCTTCCTCAGTGGATGATTCCTTTTGCAGTCATGCTGGTGACCATTCCAAACCTGATCCTGGCTTACTGCATGGCCTTCGTCTCTGGTCTGAGCATTGCAGCGTCTCTTCTGTTGCCATGGTAGGAGGTGGAGAAGGGGTACATGCCTACATTACATGTATGTACTACTGCTTGGAATTTGCCTCTGAAAGAGGCAGAATTTGGCAAGAGTCACTTCTTCCAATGATTTTTTTCTGCTTTTATAACCGAAGCTAATTGCAATGATGTGACTTTGGTTGCCCTCTTGTTAACAGAGTATGTCTGCTGTAACTGTGGCTGCTCTTTGTATGTAACGTTATGTAGATGAATCAATAATCTAAGTGGCTATAGAACTTGTGATAACAGTAAATCAGTTGCTTAGTTTTGGTTTCTAACAAAACTACAGGAATGATGAAGTTAAATAAATCAATTAATGCTGAGCAATTAAAGAAAGTAGCAGAAGAAACATAAGCCAAGCTACGTATCCCTGCTCGAGCAGTCCTCAAGGAATTGTAAATAGGGGGGGGAGCTACTCAAGGATGAGCAAGACAGGACATTTCCTCTCCAGAGGGAATAATTATTCTTCAGCCCAAACTGATCAGAAAGCAAGACCGAGAGAGGTTTTGCTTTACTCATTAGTACAATGCCCTGAAAACTCCAAGAGATCATGGAAACATAGGTTGAAATAAGCTGTCAGACTACATAAGCTTTTCTGCACAGAGGGTGAGAAGCCCTTTTTTTCCAACAGTAAATCACAACATACATTGGAAATAAAATGTCAATTCACAGTTGACATTTGAGCAGCTTCCGTTCTGATTCCCCATTACCAAATCCAGTCTTTTTGAATTAGAGAGAATAGGCCTCGTTGGTTTCTGAAAATTTTGTTAGCTTGTCAAAAGAGTTATTTCAGAGTGAAACTATTGAGATTGAGTCCCTTGAAATCTTAAGAAACATGTTTTTTTGTTGTTCTTTTTTTTTAATATCACAACTTCTGATTAGAATGACAGTCAGTCTAAAGATTTCTGTCACCTCCCAGCAAGTGTGTGATAGTTTTTCAGTGGTTTTCTACTTTGTAGTATGTGACCTTGCTTTTCTTACATGGATTTTTGCCATCCTGTCCAGCAGGAGGACTTTTTGAACTGGATTCTTTCATGTTCATGACTACATCAAACAGATATTAAAAAAGGAGGGGTGTACTCTTTCTAGTAAGTTTGGACTTCGATAAGAGATTTTGGCTTNAGTTTTTCTTTTATCTTGCTCATCTCTAGGTCAATGCTGCCTGATGTTGTTGATAACTTTCGCCTGCAGAATCCTCATGGAAAAGGACATGAAACCATTTTCTATTCTTCTTATGTTTTCTTTACCAAGTTATCCGCAGGAATTGGCTTAGGAATTTCTGCAGCAGGACTAGAGTAAGTAACACTGGGTTTCCACTTAGTGGATCTACTCTGAAAGCATTCAGAGATTACTCTGCCTTTACCCTGTGGAGTTAATTGCCTTTTTGCCCTGAGCCTGAAAGTGCCAGCAGCTGCAGATGGCTGACCACTGAAGGCAGGATTGTTATCAGCTAGGTCAGACCACAGAGCATTAAGTTGCCTGCCCTAGCATCTTTCAGTTCAGAAAGACCTGACTTCCCTTTAGATTTTCCTCTTTCCAAATTACTCATGTAATTTTTAGTAGCTTACATAAATAAAGAACTAAACATGAAAGTTCAGTAAATGAAGGTCCTCCACAAGTGATACAGGTGCTTTGTGCGCTCTTTGTTGCATTTGGGTTGGACTGTGTATACCAGCTTGTAAGTCTTTACATGGATTGGATTGCCTAGAGGCCTGTTCGGTGTAAAAGAACCACCGATTCCTGCGTGGTTTTAGGGAGCTGGGCACTGCTCAGAGTCAGGAATAGAGTCTTTCCCACAGCTCTGCCCATCACCTAGACCATGTCAGTCTGGAAGATGCTTTGTGCTCTCCTTCCACTTTTGCCTTGTCTGTTCTGACTAGACAGGTTGAGAAGGTGGTCAGCCATCTCCTGCCCTGCTTTTGTGCATGACCTAGCAGAAAGGGCCTTTGCTTGTAGCTGCTACAGCACACAAGCCTGCAATAAACACTTAGAAGGGAACTTGTCCAAAATATTGTCAAACTCTTGGCTCCACGTTAGGTTTTGGTAACCAGAATGTTTTCCTTCAGGGCCTTCAGCTGAAACTGCTAAATAACAGGCAATGCTTCGTTGAATATTTTGGGCTTAGGAATTTTAGATGCCTACTGCTAACACCAGCAAACAAATCGCTGTTCCCCAAATAGCCCCTTTTCAATAGCATTCCAGTTAGCTCCCAGCAATTTGCCAAGGCAGATGTTTGTGGGAGAACACAGAAGACAAAATGGTGCCAAATGAGCTGTAGTTTTCATAGGTGCATATTCAGAAGAAAATAAACTCATTCTACAAATTAGGAATGGGAATTTGAGTATATCAGCTGTTGTGGGACTGCATGGAAGCCCTGAACCAGTGAACTGTAAGTGTGTACCCAACTCTAAGCACTTGAGTAAATTTGTCTATCTGGAGAAGAGTGCTTAAGTGTATGTTTAAATTGAAGGTAATTATTGCTGTTGAAATTGGTCAGATTACTTGCATACTTTTAAAGCAGAACCTACATACTTTGCTGAATATTAATAGGAAACACATTAACAAATCAACTTCCTTACATGGGATTGTAAGGAATATTATACAACATTTAACTACTAAGAGAAGAGCAACTATAAATGTTGTATAATAATAGTGAGAAATTACAGAGGTAATGCAGCTATCTGAAACTGAGTGAAAAATGAGATTTGAAACATGTAGTGGGGGAAGGAAGAAAGAGAGGTGTAGGACGAATGGGAAAAAAGTCTTGAACAGCATTGAGGAGGGAAGGGAGCCTTCAGATGAACAACTGCCTTTTAGCTTTGGACGTACACATGTCCCTGTTATTTCCATTTGTTTAGGTTTACTGGATACAAACCAGGGATATGCAGACAATCTGACAATGTGATCCTCACCCTGAAAATCCTCATTGGAGCGGTCCCTGCTATCCTCATCCTTCTAGGTTTATTTATACTTCTTTTCTACCCAATCACTGAAGAAAGTCGGAAAGAAACAAAGCTTGCACTTGAAGTATTAAGGTAGGTTTGAATGGGCAGCAAACAGCAGTAACATTGCCACAGTGGTTCTTAGTCATACTGGGCAAAAAATTATTAGCTATCAACATATGCCTCCATATTCCTTACAACAAAACAAAGCAACACTCTGTTAGTTGAATTATTAACTGAATGGTACCATTACATGCTCCAGTATCTTATTTTTGTAGTGTGGAGGACCTGCTTAGAGCACGATTTATCAGAGATATCAGCTGCTATATTTTACTTTGTTTCTGGGGTGGCGCACAAAGCACTGTTGCGGTACAGTGTTTCAAGCCTGAGACAAAGAATATTCTACGTGGGTTAAATTTCTGGAGAAAATGTGAATAGTTACAATGGGATTCTTGACTGCATTCTTGGTGTTCATGACATATAAGAAACATCCAAACTATTTAGAGGCGTAGGCAGGAAAGATGGTGGGAGAAAAAGAAAGGACAGCTTTGAGCTGTTCTTTCCCTTTTTACCCTACGCTCTCCCTTCCTCCCCTTTTCTCCACCTCCAAAGAAAATCTTGTCTAGCTCAAAATCATCCACCTCTGTCAAAAAAAGCCTTGGAATGCTGAGGAATTACGTAAGAACTGTTGATCCTAGCAGATTGATGGATTAAATATCAAAATATGTTGCTACTCTCTCTTGCTTTTATTGTCTCAAGTTACTGGAATTGGAAGCTGATTTCCATGCTAAGGGATCAATTCCAGGGCCTAAGCGTGGGTATCTGGGACCAGTTCGCTGCCCTAAGGTATGTCAGATACCTGCGTGGGGTTGGCAGATATGCCACAGGCCTCTCGTGCACCAGCTGCTTTCTTGAGTGGCCGCTGCAGACCTGAGGGGACAGGCTAAACAATCTAAAATGGGACTGGTCCCTCTGTTTAGGTATTTTAGTCACTGTCCATGACAACCACACCTTGCTGCTGGTTCTCATTTCTTGCGAATTGCCAAGCTGTGGCTTGATTAGTCAGCAACAGAAGCCAGAAGTCTGTTCACGTATCATTTGTCCTGCTTTTAACAGAAAGAGCCATCAAAGCACAGAGAATCTGGATGACCACAAAGAGGGCACCTTGGTCTGAAGCCTCTGAATACAATGACTTTCCAAATACAGTCTCACATCCCACGCACAACTCTGTGAGAGTCTTCCAGGTCATTTCTCTGCTCACATTTTATCGAAAAGGATAAAGGATGGTTCTGACACAGTCAGTAATGGAATCAAGAGAGGACGCCACCGTGCAAAATGGATATCTATCTCCACGCACTGTGATAAAAAAGACATTATGAATGTTCAGGAATGTGAGCTATTGAAGGTTTGGGGGTTTTGTTTGTTTTTCAGTGATTAACGGAAAGCTGTGATCTCATTGCAGCAGGAGATTCTGTGGACTTCTAGGTCAAGAGAAAAAAGTGTAACTGTGATGCATCACTCAAAATTTAACTCGTGTGATATATTTCACCCTGGGAGGCTGGGGTGGATTTTGAACATAATGTCTACCAGTAAATTGCACACTAGTGTGTTTGGAAAGCACTTGGGAATCCTGAAGTATACTATATAAAGCTAGGATTTACTTTGTTTAGGTATGAAGCAAATCACTGATGCAGACATGTTTTGAGGATTTTCTCACATAGAGTTTTTCTATAAGAAATGTTGATGTGATTTAACTTTATAGATTTGATATGAAACAGAATCTTAAAATTCCCATTTCTGGAGTCCCTTGCTTCTGAAACCTTTAGACTGATCTTTGTCAGAGAAGAAGTACTTAACATTTTCAGAATCAACATCTCCACTCAAGATGCCCAAAATCAGTAGACCCTTCCAAAAATTAGACTATGCCATTCAAATTTCTGTAAGTTTTGGCCTTTATCATCATGATACTCAGCCATTTCTCATGTGGTGTAGGCTCTCTGCCTCACAAAACACCATGGCATGGCCGTTAATCTCAGCTTGCACGCAGTGTTTTATAACACTAAGACTACACCTGACTTTTAAATGGTGATTTTGTTTTTTCAGTCGGGGATGTCATCATGCTTTAGATGCATCAACTGAAACCTCACTATAGATTCATACTGCTGAGCACATTTTGTAGATGAAAGACACACCTAACCTCCGGCACTTTCAGGAGCCCTGAAGTTCAGACCTGGTCCTTCCGGGCTTCTTCTGTAGTCAGTGGAGATAGAGACCTCCAGAGGCTGGTTCCCAGCTGAAGCTAAAATGTCTGGCCTCTGAAGACATGTAGATCTGGAGGGGAGAGTGATGAACCCAAGAGTTGAAGGCTTGTTCGCCTTGAAGAAATTAGCGCAATGCAAGACAAGACATGAATTTACCGCCTGCTGGCTCACTCTATGAGTATGTGGGAGGGTGCCTTCGTTTTGTACTACAAGTGCCTTTGGAGGACTGGCTTGCTGCTGCTTGGAAGCACTTGCAGTAGGTGTCCCTGGGGGCAGTCCCCACAAGTTATTCGCTCAGGGCCATCTGGGAAGTGACCCTCAGTGCTGGGACTGGAAGCTGGGCAAGCTTTTACTGAAAGACACTGTGGAGTAAAATCAGTGCATCCACAGAACGTCTCATTAAGTTTAATACTGAAACCTTTTTCAGGCAAGTTTGAAGTCTGAGGCCTAAAAAACTGTCCTAATTCAGCAAAATGCTTTATCTTGAGTGAGCTTTTAAGAATATCTTTTGAGTGTGTGTGGGTAAGAGTTAACTATGTTTAAGACTTCTGTTGAATTGACGTCTAAGGCTGAAGGGTTTTTTGTTTCGGTTCTTGGACAAATCAAGATTTGTATGCCTGGGGCATATGTTTTTACAACAATAAAAACCATAAGCCTGTTTACAATTTTGAGTCTGATTGAATTTGAAATAGCAGATTTACTGGACTTTGAAGTGGGTAAGTTTTGTAGCAATATCACTTATCTCCAAAACCTCACAGAAAACAGTTTTGGGGTTTTGATTTATTCTGTAATATTTGAGTATTTCTGAACAGTCTTCTTTAAAAACAACCAAAAGTCCCAGTAAAGGCTGTTAATGTTTTTTTTAATGGGTTCTGTTTTCAGCTGCTATAAATCTGTAGCTACAAGGCAGTGGATCTGTGTCAGTTCACACAAGCTGAATACCCAGCCCGGTGATAAAAGGGTTGCCGAAACTGCTGGCTGTGGTTGACTGGAGCAATTTGGATGTGGCTTAAGATGTTTCTAGACCTATTGTGCAATTGCCTCTAAATTGCACAACACCCAATCTGAATTCAGTCTCTTGCAAGGTAAACCTGGCTGATTGTAAACCGTTTTCCTCTTCCCCAGAGAGATAATGTGATATTTGCCTAACAGAGGTGTACTCAGTCCTCACTTTGCATATGGTACCAATAATGGGAAGTGCCAAAATAAATAGAAAGCTTCCATAGACGATATGTAGCAAACTATTTTTGTATTTTGAAAATCACATTGTTTTATTTGATTGTCAGAGTTGTACTTTTGTTAAGAAAACAAATGTATTTTTGTAAGTTAATAGAAGAATAAGTGCAGGGTAAGATTTTTTTGTATTTTTCTTTTTGTAGGGCTCACTTGGTGCTGTGAAATGAATGAACTTTGTATGTCTCCTTGTCAGTTTTAGATGATGTGTATGCCTTATGTATGTTCAGAACACGTGACTGAAAGAAGCAGATTCTTATATCGACAACCATTCAGATTAAATGCTGATCTAATGTAAACCTCCTGCCTTGCCCTGAGTGGCAGCAACAGTTCAGTCCCCGGGGGCTCTTGACCAAGCAATACCCAAATACAGTCGTGAGGGTACGGGAGACCGGATTAAACCAGCTGGGTGCCTCCCCTGCATGCAAGTAGTTCCAACACACCAGAGAATTACACAAGAGAGGAAGAAAAGGAGGAGGGAGTTATGTGTGACTGGGTTAGCCCCCCGTAAGGCAAACCATGCCCATCCCTTGCCCCTGCTGATGTACGGTGCCGGCACCCCAAATCTTCTGTGCTAGTACGGTCAGTAGCTGAGCTGGTCACCAGGCTGCTCTTCCAGTTTCACCCCCCTTGCAGTTTCTGCCTGAAAATGATGTTGAAACCCTTCAGGGTCACAAGGCCTCCCCGAGCGCTGGCGGTCAGCCTCGCCGCAGGTCACAGCGAACGGAGCTGTCGCTCCCGCCGGGCACCGACGGAGGGGCAGCTGGCAGCGGTGGCCGTCAGCCATGTCTCCTGCTGACCATGCTCTCCCGCCTCACTGCGTTGGCCGTGTCTCCTGCTGACCAGGCTCTCCCGCCTCGCCGCAGCGTCTGCCCCTGAGCCTGCTGACCTGCGCAGCGTGGGGGGATTAGCTCGCTTGTGCTGAGCCCCCAGCTTTAAGAGGTGAATGCCACCTCGGACATCTGTCCCTGGGGCATCCCTGAAGGTGGGACCTTCGGCATCAGGTCACTGGGCTCTGTAGATTGGAGTACTAATTCCTTAAGTCACTCCTGCACCTGATAGGAATTGCTGCTACATTCAGTCCCTGCTGCATCCTCTCGTCTCTATTCGCCTTCTGCATTCCCAGTAAAACAGTTGAAGTGGACAATGTTCTAAAGCCAAACCCTGCTTTTTCCGGGTTCATAGCTTGTTTCCAAATATCACTTGTTCATCTCCGTTTCTAATTGCCTTTCTGGGCTGTAGATAGAAAACACAAAATTAAATCAATCTCCTCGAGAGGAGGATTTTCCTTAAGGGAAATTCAGGTCCCCTAAGACCTGGTATTTGTTGTCCAGCTCTTTGAAGGCAAGTTAGTTCAAAGTCTCGTGCAGCAGGGTACAGCCAGTAGCAGGCTAGCCTATATTGGTCAATCTCATACCTTGTATGAATTCCATGTCACAGTGATGTAAAAAACAGTCTCGAAGTGTTACAACAGAGTCTTTCCCTTCACAAAAATTGAGACTGATTGACAGAAAGATCAACTGGATTCATACACCTGGCAGGTGAGGGAGGGAGTTTGGTTTTCCTGCAATTTGTGAGATCAGAAGTTTCTCATGCGGAACGCTTTTTTTCACCTTAACACTCTGCAAGACCACGGTTCACACACTAGCAAGAGTGCTGAGCATTATGGTTACAAAAATGTGTATATGTTACAGGCCTAAAGTATGAAATCGGATCGCTTCCACATCATTAAGCACCCAATCGGCTGCGTAAAGCAGATGCTAACGCACTGGGAAGCTTCCTTCGAAAGACGGAGCAGCAGCATGTGCCTCCCTCCCCGAGGCAGAGGAGGAGACTTTTTGCTGTGTTGCACCTGAGAATTTACAGTCTCTGAAGGCACAAACTGGCACGACACAGAGCTCAAGAAACAACGAAGGAAGAGCCAGGGCACTCTGCAGAAAAGTTGGGTCCTCGTTATCGTTTCGGAGACGTTTACAGAGCAGCAGTGTCTAACCCTAACCGGAGGGCAGCAGTGCTGTTGGGTGGTGGGGAAACGTGAATCTTTGCTTTAGAAGTGTGGGAATGAGGAAGGATCGCTCAGGCCCTGTGGAACTGATGGTCACTTGCTCAGCTCCACCGATGGAGGTACACTACAGGGACCCAGTACCCATCCCCTGCCAGCTCGTCTCTGCATGTACATATGCCATCATCTACATTCAGCAAAGGATCAAAAGGATTTCCTTCACACCTTAGCATTCTCAGTCTCATGGACTTTCATCTCTGTTTTACCCAGAGGATGTTTTCACCTGCCTAGGGCCCGCTCAGGCCACCAGCTTGTCCTCATGGTGATGGAACCGGATTTACATGGGCTGAGAAGTTTCTGTCCAAACTGGCTGCAGCCCATGAGGGACTATTTCCCTTGTTTTTCCAAAACAAATTTGCCCTTTGGTCACCTTCAACGTCATCGAGAAGAGTCTCCACATTTGCCACATCCAGCAGCTTCAGCCATTCTGCCAGTGCCAGCCACGTCAGATTGCAGGTCTCAGTGTGCAGTGGTACCTGCTGACATTGGTGTGGGATGGACACAAAACTGGAGCCACCTCCAGACTCCTGGCAAAGTCTCAGCTATGCTGAGCTGTGCTGGCAGAGAGAAGGGGCAGCTCCAGAATTCCTGATGTGACTTGTAGGGGTGAAAGAAGAGCCATAAGAGCAGAAAGCTCCCTAAAGGCATCCTGTGATTCTCTCCTAAGGGCTCTTGGATTGACACCAATGACCAGGTGGAAAGATGTTGGATGTGGAGACCCAGATGCCACACGCAGAGCAGAGCAGACTCAGAGAATCAGTTGACACTTTCTGGTTACCAGATATTCTCATGCTCAGCTTGTCCGTCCCTGCTTCCCTGCCTGAGCCCGTGTTCATACAAAAGCCGATCAATGGAAAAAACAGCAGCTTGACCCAAGAGATGATGATGGGCCACAGTAAACAGGGTGGAATTTCAGTGCTGGAGGATTCCCAGGAACTGGACAGTCAGCAGAAGCAATGCTATGAAAGCTAAGACAGATGTATCTTCATTATACTGGCTGTGAAACTGAAATAATGAGGAGCTTGATACAGGGCACAGCTATAAAATATGCTCGGATGTCGCCTCCTCTGCGGCGCAGCACAGAAGGGAACGCATTTTGGTCCTGGCGCTGAGGCTACTGATTGCTGGCTTGGTGTCTGCGGACAGTGACAAGCCACTTAGCAAGTGCCTGATAGACCCGCTCCAAATGAGAAGTAGTAGGCGAGTGCAGGGTGTAATGCACGAGGAACTCACCTGAGATAAAGGGAACCAGAGTTCAATCTTTCTTTCCTTCACCTTTCTTTTCAGACCCACTGCGTTCTCTCTGGTTGGCTACAGGGTGGACCTGAGTAAAGGAAACCGTACAATAAATCCAGGACTGAGACATCCTGCAGGGCAGGTTGAGTTAATTCAGAAGTTAAATGAAGCTGGACATAGTTTTGGAGCAGTCAGTGGTGGCACTTGGTGAACACTGTTATGCCTGTGGCCCCTGCTCGGGTGGTTGCTCAGGGTCCCCAAATGTCCCTGGAGAAGTCCCTGGAGAAGCAATAAAGACTAACAGGAAAGATGGACTTGGATCTCATGGGTCAAACTGGCGACAGGTTTAATCCATCAAACCCATTTTGTGCTGGGCATAGAATGCCACTGGAAGATGATCTTCCCACCACCAGCTGAGGTTGGAATCCCACTACACACACACAAAAAAAACGGAGCTGCCAGGGGTAAAGGAAGCACAGCACCTGCCCATGTCAGAAGAAATAGGACGGAGGGAAAAAATCCCTGACTTTCCAACTTGCTCCTGTGCCTCTCTGCTTTTCCTCTCCGCTCGTTTCATTTGGGAAGCTCACAGCTGGCAGCTGAGGATGAAGGATTTGCTGTGCTCCTGAAGTGTAACACTCCCACTGGGGATAAAGCAATGGCACACGGTGGGACTTCGGCACCAGAAGCTATATTTGCTTTTCAAGGTTTGTGGCTTCAAAAAGCTTTGATTTTTATATGTCTTTGATGCTTGGTTGTGAGAAGCCATTTACTCGGCAGTCTATTCTTGCCTTCTGCAGAATGGAAGAGCCAAGAATCTTTGGATGAGTTGTTTTGTCATCTACTGGTCTACGTGGTGGTTGCCACCGGGTTTTCTGGCTTTGGCTTTCTTCCCTTTCCTCCCCCCTGTGCAGCCTGTTGTAGGTGACCCTGCTTGGGCAGGGGGGTTGGACTAGATGACCCATAGAGGTCCCTTCCAACTCCGACCATTCTGCGATCCTACGATACTTGTGCACGCACACATAACGGACCTTGAAGAGCTAGCACCATCCCTTGACCAAACTGTTACCAGCTTTTAGTGGGTGACTTGCGCTCACTGTGGCAGCTCCAGCTACCTGACACGGTGATGTCCTGTTCGCTGTAGCTCCCCATGCTCACCTGGGCAGCTGGAAGGGTCCTATGAATCATACTAACCTTAGCTCAGTGAGAAACTGTCTTCCTTCAATCTAGAAACAAGACAAATAGATACTGATTCCGGAATAAGCAGGTCATTTTCAACACTGCTTGGCTGCATAACCGAAGTGCAGCAGCAGCACCCGACGCACGTGCTGTTCAAGCACCCACGCAGGGCGAACGCAGGGGCCATGCAGGCAGCAGAAGTTTCCTGTAGAGCCAAGAGCGCTCGGCCAAAACCCTCTCCTCCATGGGCTAGCGGGATGCGGAAACAAGAACTGGCCTGGAAGAGGACCGGTGGGTGGCTTCGGAGAGACACGGACCATCCCCGGCATCCAGCCCACTTGAAACGTGCGCCCAGTGCCGCGGCTCCCAGTTCAGTGACTTTCCAGTAGAGCAACTGTGATCTTGGATGACCTCCTGATAGAACCGTGACAGTTGCTGAGAGCAGATGCTTGGTACGTACGCGATGAAGCCCACAGCCACCAAATTATTTTTCCCGTTTTCCTCCTCCCCTGTTCATTCAAAGCTGTTAACTTCCGGTTGCACCATACAATGCTGAGTGCTCTTTGCTGCTTTCGCTAATGTTGTATCTGTAATATTGTATTTTGTGGACAGATGATTTTTTTTGGCAGTAGCTAAATTTCCAAACAGACACAGACAATAAAAAAAAAAAAAAGATTAGTTCTGAGACAGCAGCTCCAATTCTATTATCTTGTCACTTGATTCCTTCTCACGCAGTAAGTGCCACTGTGAAAGCCTGATAAACTGCTTAACGTTTTCATGCTTTAATTTTATGGGCAGCAATCTTGGATTACTGTCTTTTTTCAGCGCTGCAAGCCATGCTACATAAACTCGTGCTGTTTTCTAAATTTCACCTTTGCATTCTCTCTTTCTCTCTCACTACAAAAGCCCATAGAGCATTTACCTCTGTCAGCCTTTAAATTGGATCTTCTCAAGGTGATGACGGGTGATTGGACTTCCCTTCAGCACCCATCACTGGTGGCAATTACAGCAAAGTAGTGAAGGCAATGCTGTTCACAGTCACTGTGTCGTTTCAAAGGCCGTGGGGAAAAACTTCAATACGGAGACCAGAGATGTTTAGAAAGCATTAACTAGAAAATGTTTATTCAAATGTCACTAAAGCAATTTTACACCTGTAACGATGCACTGGGTCTGGCTGGGTGGAGTTAGTTTTCCTCACAGCAGGGATCTGCAGCCATGCAGCGTTGGTAGCACAGCAACGCTTTGGCCATGCAGCGTTGGTAGCACACCGGCGGTTTGGCCATGGCAGCGCTGGTGGCACACTGGCACTTTGGCCGCGCAGCATTGCTGGCACACCGGCACTTTGGCCATGGCAGCACTGGTGGCACACGGGCACTTTGGCCATGGCAGCGCTGGTGGCACACGGGCACTTTGGCCATGGCAGCGCTGGTGGCACACCGGCACTTTGGCCGCGCAGCATTGCTGGCACACCGGCACTTTGGCTGTGCAGCGTTGGTAGCACACGGGCACTTTTGCCACACAGCGTTGGTGGCACACTGGTGGTTTGGCCACGCAGCGTTGGTGGCACACCAGCACTTTGGCCGCACAGCGTTGGTGGCCCAGTGATGGTCTGGCTGTCACCCAGCAGCACCGGCGCAGCATCAGGGCTTTCCCTCCGCCCTGCTCCGTCCCCGCAGCGAGCGGGCTGCGGGTACCGGAGCAGCTGGGAGGGTCACAGCAGGACAGCCAACCCCCGCTGCCCCCAGGGACATTCCTGACCATCGGATGCAATGCTCAGCAATGAAAACTGGGAGAAGGAAGGAGCAGAGGGAGGACACAGCCAGAGCGATGGTGCTCGTCTTCCTACGCAGCCATTTCACGGGATGAAGCCCCGCTTCCCCAGCAGCCAGCGGGAAACACTGACCCAGCTCCTCATCTCGCTTCCCTCGCACCCACAGCGTCTGTTCCACCTGTTGAACCGCCTTTCTCCCAGCCCGGCGCTGTTCCTGGGTTTGCCCTTCTGCTTGTTCCCCCAGTGCTGCACTGGGGAGCAAGCAGGCGGCTGTCAGCCCACCACCACGCCCCCGCCGCTTCCCCGGACCCCCGCAGAGGCACAGCCCGGCTCGGCGGGCGCAGGAGGGGAGAAGGGCCTTGCTTCTGCACGCGACGGACGTGCTACGTGACCGTACTTTGTCCCACACTCCCTGTACCCGACCTTGTGCTCACCCCCTTAGTGCCACCAGGGCAAGCCCACCCGTGCTTCTGCAGGCACCATTTCTAGGTAACAACAGGGTAATATTTGAGGCTGGGACAGAAGCGAGGAAATGAGGGACAAAGCAGTGTTTTCAAGGATTTTTTATTTATGCAAGTTTACTGTCATCTAAAAACACGAACATATTAGAGACCAAGATGGAAACTTTAGCTTGGAAGCTTGTAAGAACGCGTGTTTTCAACCACTGATACAAAGACTTGGTCTATACTGCAAGAGACATAGTTAAAAAACACTGCTCAGTATAAAAAAACATTAATGTTTCCAAGGATCAAATAAATAATTTACAGTGATACGCAACAAGAAAATTACAGAAATCCAACAGAGATTTGAGACAGACTGTTGTTTATAATTTGCAGTCCTAAACCGTAAATTCAGAAGCCTCCCATCGTAAGACAGACAGTAAAAAAATCACTGTCAGAAATTACATTTTACTGCTGGGCTGCTCTGAAGGACTGCTGCCGTCTAATGGCTTGGAGGAGCGGTCTCTGAGGCCTTCCAAAGAACTCGTGATGTCCAGACTTTCAGAAGCAGCGGGCCTGCACCCTTCTGTAGAACTGATGATGTCCAAGGTTTTGGAGGAACGGGCGCTGTAGCCCTTCGCGCTGGCGTCTCTCACGACTACCTCCTGCGCGGATGCAAACGTCAGCGGAACAAAGCCCTCGCCGTCCGCTGTGAGAACTATCCAAGATGAACCTGTGAAAAGACGTTAAGCGGCTGCTTACAAGTTTTCCTGTAATTAAGTGTTAAAGGTATAAACCATATTTCTTCTAAAATTAAAAGCTTACGTACATTTGCAGTTTTTCTAGAAAAAAATAGTACGGGGAGATACAGGTTGTATAACCTCAAAATTAAAGGAGAGCTAACAACTACGTGGAAGAGCTTTCTGACCAGTTTTGCCACTAGGAGACGAGCGTACAGCAAATGCAGCTTCAAATAAGGGGGAGGAATGAAATTCTGAACAGAATTCGCAAGCATCCAGGCTTGGTTTTAATTAGGTATTCATAAGCCACTTCGCAGTGCTTAAGCTGTGCAGATATTGTAAAAAGCAGACATCTACTAAATCAAATGACAAACTGATAACATGAAAACCATTTAGAAACGGCTTTTGTTGTGTCATTTCAACGTAACGAACTCCAATAAATGCAAGGAAGAAACCCTGTACTAGACCATACCAACCCTACGTCTCTGGTCCGTTTGCTATTTGACTGCACATCATCATTAGCGTTATTTTTACAGTTTGAAATAGTTTTCTGAATCCGAAACACTGCCTTCTACCAATTCATCTAAACCACAAAATTTTCATACTTGTACCCATTAAGTGGATGAAGAAATAAAACAGAGCTCGTGGGGGGTGAGGGAGCTCAGAGAAACATCTCCAGCTGTTTGTAAATTCACATTACGGAACTCCATGTCACAAGAGAGGCCGTGAGACGATCGTAGCTTACAAGCATGCAACCCTTTAATCTTTTGGCTTAATCTCTCATTTGGACCAAACTTTAAAATCAATACAATTCAGGAATTGGAAGATACCACTCCTACTTTGCCCACTTGTCTAGTAACATTTGTAAAATTACTACAGAAACCCACTGTAACACTGTTTGCTTTTACAATTTACCTTGTAAGGACAGTCACACGCACGACGATTACTCAGTCCCAGGCAACCAATTCTGTTAAATTTACATTTTTAAGCTAAAAACGAGAAGTTGAAACTAACGCAGGGAATGGGGACATTTTTGTCGCCAGAAAGAGGAGCTGCTCCGGTCTTACAGCTCAAACTAAAATTCCAGTCAGAAAAATCCAGAGCTCAGTATCTACAAACCCGCCTACCGGTCCCACTGGGTGCAGCACAGCTTTCTGGGTTGTGCCACAACATGATTACGGCAGTCGCTGTGCTTCAGCGCAGGTACCTGATCCTGCAACAGGAAAACTACAAAACTAATGTAAGAGAGCGGTGAGAACCTCTTCAAGATTCAGTTGCTGGTGAATTCCGTGGCTGCAGTTTTACCTCTGTGTTGGAACACTAAACATATTCCAACCACTGCCTGGAGAAAAATAAAACTTGGGCAGCAGCCTTAAGGTGTTGGGAGAGCTGCGCAGTAACCTGTGCGCAGGCCGCCGGCAGACATGGCGGGCAGGGAGCCGGAGCGCCGCACAGAGAGCCTCGGCGGCACCGAGAGATCCTCTCCCAAGGGTGTGTTCTCCACCTTTGCCGAAAGGAAGACGCCTGGACTTGGCACTGGCACCGACACACGGGATGTGCACAGGATGAACGGGGAACCGCAGAGCGGATTGCGGCAATAAGAAAGGCGGTTTTCTTCGAAGCAAAAACTGAAGTGAAACGCACTGCTAACACTTATAGAGCTGCTTTTGCGTTTATAAGAAGCTACAGGATTTCTTAAAGAAGACCAGATGCTGGAACTACAGATCAAAATACAGAAAACCGTATTCCAAAACCACCAGTCAACTCTAACCTTCTCTTTACTCAAGACTTCTCTATTTAGAATAGCTGAAAACATAAATAAAATACTGGGTGACAGTAATTTTCCTGTCTAATTAGCTGCTTGATAAGGGGGTATCAATACAGAAAAGTTTGTTTTGGTTTTTTTATAATGTAAAGATTCTCCTCAGCAAAAGCCCAGAGAAGCCTCTTCATGTTATAAAACAAATGAGCAAACTTTTATTAATAATCATTATTAATTCCTTGCTTCTCTTCCAGACGGGATTATGCACATTGCTACTGCTACGCCGAGTGTGTCTGAAGTGTCTGCAGTATTGGACAATCACAACGTACCATGCTGCATCTCCACAAGAGAGAGACCGAACAGCTGCTGGACTATACTCAGTCGGAGTTTACCACCGCAAAGAATAACAGCGCGTCTTTCATCCGAATCACTTCTGGAAAGCTGCTTCTGTAAATTCAAGAAAGAATCATTAGATGCCGTGACGCGTGTTTAAGCAGAGATGCCAAACAGGCATTGTCAGAGCAGGACCACAGACACGCACGGTGTACAGGGAGCCACAGCCCCACTCACTCACACCCCTCTGCAAGATTTACGCTTTAACATCTCCGCTCTCAAAGCGACGATCCGTGAGCAACGGCAGCAAGCGACTGTTCCAGTTCAGCGCGCGTCAGAACGGGGAGGCAACCGCGCTGCTGCTGAAGCAGCCACGAGCTCCATCCACACCCATGAGGGACACGCTCCTGGGGACTCCGTAAAGCCGCGGGTTTCCCGCCCCTCCCTGACGCACAGCTTGAGAAGAGGTGAGACCTCCTGCCATGAATGGCTGGGACGAGGAACGCACTAGCAGATCAGACGGGCTCGTCTGGCTCGCCTCTGACCACCACTGCCCCAAGCCTTAACATCCAAAAAGCCTCTTCAAAGAGTTTCCCCCAGCCTCAGGGCAGAGCAAAGCGTTTTTAAAACCTGCGAAAGATTGGTGGTTATCAGAACTACAAACTCCGCCCTTGCACAGGATAAAATTCACACAACCATGTCTCTTCCCCGGGAAGCCTCGATAACATCTCCGGGTCACGACAAGAACACGACCAAGCAAACCCCAACTCCTCTTCCACGCTGCGGCCGGACCCATCCGTCCCTGGGGAGGGCGTGTGGCATACGGGAGGCTGGAGATGCTCCCGTGCTCTTCACCCCCTGCACCCACAAACTCTGCCCTCTCGAAGACACCGGGCATTTGGGACATTTCGGGTGTCCTCCTCACTTGGTAAGACACAGCTCATAACTGGGGCAGCAGAGAAACGGTCAGGGCTCAGCACACGAGGGGAGGATCCCTGCTCGCTTGTTAACGATTTCCGAATCCAGTAACGCACTCTGGCTAAAGTTACACCACAGCGTTTTCTGCCAAACTTTCCAACGTCCCCTGTCATTCAAAAGCCACATGTGTTTCTTGCCACAACCATCAGTGATCAATCGTAACTCCAGACTTCAAACAGGAAAGAAGGAGGACCCAGGGAACTATAGGCTGGTCAGCCTCACCTCCATCCTGGGAAAGGTGATGGAGCAGCTCATCCTGGAGGTCATCATCAAGCAAGTGGAGGAAAAGAAGGTTATCAGGAGTAGTCAGCATGGATTCACCAAGGGGAAATCATGTCTGACCAATGTGATAGCTTTCTACAATGGCGTGACTGGCTGGGTAGATGAAGGGAGAGCCGTGGATGTTGTCTACCTAGACTTCAGCAAGGCTTTTGACACAGTCTCCCATAACATCCTCCTAGGGAAGCTCAGGAAGTGTGGGCTGGATGAGTGGTCAGTGAGGTGGGTT
>Ga0065711_1030701_pt1 | contig 31702 bp, 17 predicted proteins | sample Hoacrofraction12_FD_59098 | JGI IMG/M metagenome (GOLD analysis project Ga0065711, IMG submission 59098) | Hoatzin crop microbial communities from Cojedes, Venezuela - Epithelial fraction 12 v2 (version 2) | ecosystem: Host-associated > Birds > Digestive system > Esophagus > Crop | place... | reverse complement strand
GGGGGGGGGGGGGTGTGTGTGTGGAATATAATTAAGCATTGTTAACAGTTTGAACAGAGAGGTGGTGACATCAGTCTCTGGACGTTTTCCAGACTAGCTCAAAGGCCTGAGCATCCCAGTCTGAATGCAGAGTTGACTGTGCTTTAAACAGGATACTGGACTAGAGACTTCCCTTGGTCCCTCCCACTTGGATTCTATGGTGCCTTCACCAAATTGGACACCCACCATAAAAAACTAGTACTTTATTTAGATTAAAAGATGCAGTATTGGTGGGGGAGACAAGATAAAACTTTCAGCTAGCTAGCACAAACACTACTACATGAATCACTGCCAGTCAAGAAGAAAACTCTCACAAAAGGCAGAAAAGATTCAGATACTATAAAAAAATAGCTTAGCTCCTCATGCAAGCTACAACAGACTTGACTATATCACAGCAAGCAGCATTACAGCAGACTCCGCATACCCATAAAAGACATGGACTGCTCTTCTCCCGTAAACATTTTGTTGGAATGCCTTGCCAAGAGCCCCTGTGCACTGCACCTCCCCTTTTTTGTTAATAGCCCCGTGCCACTCCTGCCATACTCCTCTATGGCTCTCTTGGATAATGCAGACTTTGTCACCTTAAATTGCAAGGAAACGCACAGATTATTTGCTTCATAACACTATTTTCACATACACTGACATAGTAAGAGGTGCTTTCTGTGTATTTAAGAGATTAACAGATTTTATTGTTTTCTAAAATATTTTACAATACAGAGACCCAAACAAGTAATTCCTGACAATTTTAGCAATCATCCTGTGGATGAACAGAACAGTTATGTTGGTAAGTTTTCCTTGATAGACACAGACATACATCCACTTTCTAAGCTTGCACATTTTGATTCATTGAAAGTGATGACGAAATATATCTATAAGCTCAAAAAGCAAACGATAAAGTCCAAGACTATCAACAGTGTTTTACAGTTACCTCAAAATAGATTTGTTAGCTTAATTACAACGTAGCTTCCTAACACAGCATATCGACTTACCTGATACTTCAGGGTTTTTTTTAAACACAAATCTGCTGTAATTTTACAACCCAGTTTTAAATGTCACAAATGCATACTATCTGACATCATTACAGATGACAGAGTTGTAACTGCAAGCAAATGTAGATTTTACAGTGCTTTGCTACAATAATCCAGGTAAGCACTAAAGCTAGTTTATATTTTGACCCACAGATTTATCCACAAACACTGATTCTGAGTATGTTAGTGTATTTACTGTACTTCTGAAAATCTAGTCACAGAATACTTTGTCTATGGTACAGTAACGAATATGGCAGGAAAGCAGATTTAAATATACCTATAATTTAAACTCTTAAAACAGTCTAAATCTTATGGACATCAAAAGGCTTGATAACTAATAGCCATGCTCTTTATATTTTGGAATATCAAATTATATGTACATATACACAACATAGATAGGCTCTCAATAAAAAGCATTTAGTCTATTTTACAGTCTTCTCTGTTCAAAAAATTAGTCTTCATAGATTTAACATTTCAAATCACCCAAAAATCATTAGCAGTTTAAAGGAGATTATTTTTTTCCCCCTGCAAACGTGTGCTAGAAACAGCTATTATTCTGGGGCTTATACATAATTTATCTTTCTTTTGAGTGCCATTTAATATCTAGATGGAAAACTCTTTGTTTAAGTGTCAAACCACATAAACAACACTCATAGTAGAACCCCAGCCCATGACACCTGCAGATATCTCTGCTACAAATACCCTTCTGTAACAGATATTTATTAAATACAGTATTTGTTTTACAACTTCAAGCCATGCTGACAACATAGAAAGAGTACTACAACATGGAAAAAGTTTTCATTCAGTCAACTGGTGACTACATCTGTGTCATAATTTAAGTATTAATTGATCAATCCAAGCATACAAAAAGGTGCTTAACTACATAGCATTTAAATAAAAAAATACCGCATCTTTCAGACATTGCTAAGAACAAATAGAAAATTAACTATAATAATCTTTAGAATTCAAGTTGCGAGTTACTGAAGGTCACTTAAAATAACTGATTAAACAAAAGCAAGCAGAAGCCACATACCTAGGGTAGGATGAGGCACAGGCACAGAAAATGCAAAAATGTTCAGAAGTCACAATAACAGACCATGTGGGAAGAAAAAGCTTAAAAAGTATTTTTCCTATCATACTATTTTTTCAACCTAACCCCTTTCCTTTGCATTGTGTTGTGAAAACAATGTCAAATTATTAGTTCAGACTTTTGTCTTTAAATCATCATGATTTCAGTATCAAGCTCTCACTGCTGCATTAAAATATATACACTCTATACATCATTCAGCTTCCTCTCACTTTAAATATATACTGTACAGGTCTACGGAGCTTTTGTAACATTTCGGTATTGACTTTGTCCTTTGTCACTGGATTGGTTCTACGTAGTTTGCTGGGTATAAACCAACTTGTCCATTGTCCAGACGCCCTTTACACCAACCCTGCTCATCTTCATTCTCCATCTTCGTTAACTCATCCCCTGCAAAAAGAAGCAACATTGTTAACAAGCCGTAACCTTTTAAGTAACAACGGGAAGGTAATATAACAAGTCATCTTCATGTTCGCTTTCTCTCCTCTGCCCACCCCAGACCCCAGGAGAAAGCCTCCCTTCTTTGCTCTTCATGCTTTTGATACGAATAATACCACTTGCAGACTTACATATGGGATGAAAGGCCCCCAACATCAAGAAAATAGGAAGAAGCAAGCTACTCTGAAACTAAAACATTACATTCATGGCATTTCAAAAAAAGTCATAGCATTTTCTAAAGCACAATAAATAATGCAAACTTTTGAAGCTATATACAGTGTTATTTCACTATAAGATCAAAGACTCCATTATGTCTAAAGGGTGTGAACAGACAAAGATAGTTGTGGGTAGTACGACTGCCTCTAACAAGCAGAATAATGCTGCATTTTTGGCTGCCTACAAAACGTCAGTGCAAGTGAAATAAATGTTTCATTAGGCTTACTGTCAATATATGCTCTTTAAAGAGTTCGTGAAACATAAGGAGGAAAATGCTACAAACATTAAGATACAGCAGTAAAATTCTCTTTAATTATACTTGCAGCTTTTCGGTATACCGCGACTCAGTCGTGATGCAGAAAGATTTAAAGGAATCTTACACCTTACACTTTGTTACATCTCTTTCTTCTTTCCTCATCTTTTTAAGAAATGTAAGAATTGGATTTAAGTTTCCATTTTTTTTTCTCTAGCTTTATACTGCTGGAAGCTGATGTTGTAGCTCCAGAAAAAATAACTAAGAATTTTCTTGCTAACTTACATAGCAAAAGCTGACACGGATTATCCATTCAGGCATTTATGAACTATACCATAATCTTTATTTATGAACTATAACATAACCTCGTTTGACTTGTTCACATCTAATCTTCTGCATCCTCAGGAACTGCTTTAGCATTAGGGAGTCTGCAGACTCCAAGATGCTGTACACGAGCAAATTAATCTCCACCTCGGCCAGGCAAAAAAGGCCAGGCTGAGTAACAATTACTTCCTCATGTACAACTTACTTGTGACAAATTATCTCCCTAGATAAAACTAGTGTTTCATCTTAGTTAGCGATAGGAAATACATGCTGAAGATATTAGCCACTTAATACAGTCACAAATGGCTATAAATATACAGAGCTTTGGTGTCATTTAGGAGAACAAAAACTGTCCCAAGGACTATGAATTCTTTGGGAGAAATGGACAAGCTTCATATCAAATCTTCTCAGATATGTATCTTTTATAGCTCCTGTTAGCTAAAAAACGTTAAAGCCTCACCTCCTCTAGTCTCTAAGTTTACCAGATAACTAATAAAAGCATGTTATGAACAAATGTTTGGCACTATGGACTGTACTTGGCTTATGGACACATTTTACAATTTTTTCCACCATTTCTAGCACTGCAGAATGAGACTGTACAATTTCAAGCTTTCCTGCCACTTCTATGCAGTGTATTTTAACAAAGAGTGAACACCATGACTATCAAAGCCACACTGCATTACCAGCGAGCCTCAATACAGTTGCACTTGTATTAACAGCTAGGACTTGGAAACTCCATGACCTCGGAGGCCTATGGAAATACCGCCACTTTTAAGTGTCATCTCAACAACAGTTACAATGAAAGCAGTGTTTAAGGACTACAATAAAGACAGCATATACAATAACACATTTTGACCACATTGCATGGTCTATGCTTGCTGTAGATACTTATTCTCAGCTACGGCAGAGAGACAGTAGGGCGAGCTAGACATACGGTGGTAGATGGTTGTGTCCCATCCTGTCACACAATTATACAAACTCTCATAAGACAGGAATAAACAAAGTTACTCTTCCTCTTTGTAAGCCTCCCACAGCCGTTTGCCAAGAAAAAAAGACAGATCCACAAAATACTCCACTAATAAAAAGAAGTTTCATGTATTAAAGTACATTCAATGGATCCTACGCAGAGCATATATACTGCAGCACGTACCTAGAAGTGATCACAAAAGCTTTGTAGGCTTTGAATATCCAAGGAAATCCCATCTGAGAATATCTGTGTACATTTAAAGAGATTCCTAAAATGCATTAATCCTCTGCTGACAGCTGCTTAGGAGCCTAAGCATAGTCTACATAGGAGCGCAGGAGTGAGCAAGTACATTTTAAATTGGCTCTTGCCTGACCTCGTGAATTTTTTTCCTTAGACTTTTGCATGTTCAGTGTAAACCTAGTCACACTAGTACTTCTCCCTAAAGCCTAAGGAAGTTTGACTGTAGCCATTCTGTAATTCAGTTTCTGTAAGAGGATTCCTAGTCTAGCATGTGATCCCTTTCTTATGATTGATACAATCATATAATTTGGTGTTAAAGTGTACTTTAATGCTCTTCCTTCAAAGGTATTAAGCTATTTTTAAATTAAGCCTACATACATCTCTTACAGTTCAAGCTTCCTGTACTTTATTTCTGTAGACCTCACACTGAGAACCACTTGGTTCAAATGGTTTACTGCAAGTCACACAGCTGGTACTAAAGCACAGCACGCCTAACTCTGTATTTAACCATTACATCTGTGTGTATAAGCATCGCATAGTTTTGCCACTGAAAGGCTCATTACTGTAAACCCTTGGAATGCCACCCCGCTGCTTCACAGGCACAACACACATATTGCACAAGGATTAGCACACTTCTATCCCCTGCTGAGAAAAAAGGAGCAGTAAACGTTTACAGAATGAAGAATAATTTTAGCTAATAAAATTAGTGTATTCCAGAGAAAGCTCCCGATGTTTTGGTACTACTGCCCTTCTGTCAGGGCACAATTCAGCAAACGGACAAACCAACCCACTCCTCCTCTCTGGAAGCCTACAATACTTGACTACAAAGAAAAGGAGTCAGATGTATGGAGTTTCACTACTAAAAAAGGAGGGAGGCAAGTCAAAGGTGGCAGCACCACCACCTAAGTTGTGGGGCCTTTTGGTTTAAAACACATAAACTGCACTGAGAATATGACCTGGAAATACACTGTTCTGAGCACCATCTTTCCCCACAAGCAGGATGGAAGTCTAGCAGTTCACTGATTAGCTACTCATTGACTTGTTTACTGTATTAACTTTCAGCCGTAACATCCATCTAAGACCCACAGTAGATGGTGTACAAGTAGCATACTTCTTACGAACCACAGCAGAAAGCGAAGCAGAACCAAAAGTTTGCTCAAACTTTCTTTCAACACTTGAATTGTGTTTTTCCTCTACAACTAAGTCAATTGTTACAGAAGAAGGGAGTAAATGACAAGCAAACGGGAAAAGAGACAAGATCAATGAGATTGCCTATCTCATTTCCACAAACTGAAGTTCTGTTTGTTTTCCCTAAACTAGTCATGCAATCTTGCTCTGGAATTCCTGGCTGGTAAGCTTTTCACGTGCAATTCCGGGCAAGACAGTAGCTGCCTGAAACCAGAGCTCAAAAAGCATGGGCAGGGTGTAGCCTTCACCTTTCATCACCAGAGGGTGCTGCCTCCGGGCTGGCCAGATCGAAAAACTCGAAGTCTCCTACTCCGGGGGCTGATTCAGCTGTCCAGGCACCTGCTCAGCACACAGCGGCTGGTAGAACCAGCCCAGACAAAGTGGAGGCAGCAGCATCCATCATACCCTTGTCCCAGCTTTGTATGTGTGGAAACATACTGTGACATGGGTCTCTCCTGTCAGTTGCCTCTATTCTGTTCTCTCAGTTCCCATAGCAGTGAGGTCAAAAAGGAACAGGGTTTATGGCTCGAGGGAAATACAACATCCTAAGAAGGGAGGCGTATAGTAAGTGTACCCTAATATAATGCAAGAACAGGTAAAGACAGTTACTGTGCTTCACATACACAGAAGGGGGATGGAAAGAGAGAGGAAAAAAATTATCTGTCCATGGCTAAATTTTCAACCTTACAAAGTCAGCACTGTAGGAAATCAGGAGGCCAAAAAAGAGATGCTTCCAGTTTAAACAGAAAAAATACCAGTTGATTAGATCTTGTTTTAAGATTAGCTGCTGTAGTCTTTTCCTTTAAAAAACCAACTTTGTACGGTTGGCATTTCTAGCAGCTAAAAGCAGCAGCTGTTGCTTTCAGTAACCAAGAAAAGGAGGAGATAGGATTGTCAGTTCTGCAGCTCACTTTGTGTAACACAAGATGGTAAGAAAGGAGCATCCCACACTGACGCATCCCAACACATTCAAACAGATTAGAAGTCAGTGCTTCCAAACAGGGGATACTAAGAAGCACTATCAGGAGGAGCGAGGATCCTGTAAGTGCAGTTGTACATTCAGAGAAACAGGTGACTTCAGAAAATAAACACTGAAAAGAAGAACTCCTCCCCCCCATCCTTTCTCCTTTTGATACACAATTTACACGAGTGCTGTAAACTTACCAGCTTTAAAGCTGAGTTCGTCTTGCTCTTGGCCCTCATAGTCGTAGAGTGCACGTACTCTCACCTCCATTGCAGGAGAAGTATCTTCATCAAATGGATTGGTGTCTCCATTTGCATCAGTGGAAGAGAAGGGATTGTTGGACTCTTCATCAGACCAATCCGTCGGGTAGCTTTGGTTTTTTTCATAGCTGCTAACACTGAAAACAATTTTTATATTATTCTTTTCTGCTCTTAAAATAGGAGACTAGAAATACCACTAAGATATCAGTCCCCCTGATTAAGTTTAAAGTTCACTCTAAGGCCCAGTTTTGAAACTATTTCTGGTACTTTCTCATCTATCTTTAGCTGACAATGCCTCATTAAAAAAAAAAATCTTGCAATACATTTACAAAGTCAGAAAAAGGCAAAACAAAAAAGATAAAGATAACCTTCTCACAAACGCCAAAAACTTCTCTACCAAGAAATCTATATAATCCATGGGATTATTTACTCTGGAAAGGTAAAAGGTGCACAGGTAGAAGATGAGAGGAATTATCTGGTTTAGGATAAGACATTTAAACTACTTTGCACAATCTTCCTCCCAAATCTCTATGCACCTCTACAGTAGCTTTCAACACTTTTTGTATGTTGCAATTCACCAGTGAAGAAACCTCATTACACTGCAACAACTTGATCATTTAAAGAAAAGTTCACTGCTGAGCATGCACATGCCATTTAAGAGTGGTATGACATCCCTAGGTGCGCATAGTGAAGTAACAGGCAGCTGTCTGAGAAGGTCCTAAATAAAAAGAAAGCAATTGTAAAAGCAGAGAGATCAGCGAGAACACAGAGCAGTAAAGCTCCAGAAGCAGTTTCACTAGAAAAAACTGTCAGTTTTAACATTTTATAGGACTGGTAAAGGAAGCAAAAAAAGCAACAGCAGTTCCATTCGTAACTGCAAATAACCCCAGTAGTTTCAAACCAAAGATCAAGGCAACAGATATGGCATCTGTTAGGAAAGACAAGTTAGGTTTAGTGTTGCTTACATAACTGCTTAAAAGGACTTTCATGCACTGACCGGCATAGTATTATAGAAACCAAAAATAGAAAACCCTGGATAGAGAAAGTGCAAGTGTCAAAACAATTAAAAAAACATCATTTCACCAACTTTTTGATCTTATTGTCCTCCTTTTCACTGACAGTACTCCCAGTATCTTCTTCATCTTCAAAGGGATTGTAACTTGATTGTACTGACTGCACTGTGTTACTCTGGACACTAAGACTGCTAATTTGGAAAAGAAAGAGCATTATGGTGACCCTATCTGTTTAAGAGTAAAACACTGTCATTGGTGTCCCACTAAGTATATTCTTAGCAGACCCCTTCTCCAGCCAAAAAAAAACCCAACCAAAACAAAACAAACCAACCACCAAACAAAAAACCCAAACATCTATCAAGTGCAGCATAAGACCCAAGAAAGTTCGGAAAGTCTCACATACGATACATTGCTCCAGAATTAGAATATCCTTTGTGGACCATAGTTTCTTTTTGTTACTGCCTGCAATAGAAGGCATTCGAGCCAGTTTCATTCCTTTCTAAAGCAGCTGATGTTAACAGTTTTGTATTAATCACACCCAGAATTCTGAGGTGACTAAACGTTTTGCAAGCTAGGATTTCCAAGTATAATTGTCATTTCTAGAAATGGAAAGACAGCAACAGCCTAACCACCAGATTAGCTACAGGAAGTTCCGTTTCTCATGAAGTTTGGTTTCTTTGAATTCCCAGTGGAAAGAGAACTGTAAAATGGGGAATATTTCCCAAAATACTTTGTGAGCTGTAGAAACACATCACTGAAAATGCTCACAGATAATTAATATTTGGTTGGACAGTGACTTTTGATGCCTTAGAGCTTAGCATACTTGAACACAACAATCCTTTCCAATTAGTCTTTTTAGGCATGAAAAAAAATACCTGCTATGTTTGTTAGGCTGTGAAACTTGATCTCCCGTCTGATTAATACCAGTCAGAGTCACCCCATCAGAAGCCTTCTTCTTTTCTCTTCTGCTGAGTGTGCGATTCAGATCTGCAGACCACTCCTATCAATGAATGCAAAATATGATTGAGAAGTTTAATTGCACAAGTACTTACCACATTTAATTTTCAGATTGAGTTATGGAACATGCATTCATACATACAACAGTACAAATGATTATTTAAAAGATAAGTTACTCTACATGTTTCAGTTACAGTTCTCATCTAGTTCCTACCCTATCAATGCAAACAGATACTTGTGCTACTCGCAGAATCCCAAGGTTACCTGTACTTCCCTGCTTCGTGTTGTGAACACCTTGAACAGATTTCAAATACCAGGTATCTGGCAGACAACTGGAGAAATCAAAGGAGCTGGCCAGGGCAGCTCTTTCAAAGATGTACTGAAAGAGCTCACTGTTTCAAATAATGCCAATACATCTGGGTTTAAATTTAAACTTTACATTTAATTTAAAAAGGTATTCTAATCTAACTTAAAACAGGGCTTATTTCTCAAGCAGTGCTCCAAGAATGACCTAGGAACAAGCTCATTGTATAACACTTCTCCTGTCCCAAAGATCTGAGCCCGTAAGGTGCTTCACTCTACATTTAGTGAAATTTATTGTCCTTAAATGCCACTCATAACTGTTCAGGCTCAAATCAACACAATTGTTGACAAGACTCCTGATGCGATCTGTAAAGCATCCCATTCCTGACGGGAACCACGCAGATGTTTCAGAAGCCAGATGGACAGGCATGATGAGACCTAAATGCTACTTTTTCCTATCAAGTCAAGCTAAGCTGCATACTGATAGAAAGCAGAAACCAAGAGAGAACAAACTGGATGCAAGCAAATATCCTACACTGAGACACGTTTCATCTCAGAAGCATTGAAGATAAAAAAAAGTCAGGAGATAGTTTGCTATGCAAAATATAGCATTTGAGGTTAAGTATTTTTTAACAGGAAACAAAGATTTCGTGAGCTGCTGTTACTGCTGGTTTACACATATAGCACAGTCAGTCAGTCTTAAGTGGTTTCTGGCCAACTTTTCAGAGATACCTCATAATTTTAACTTTGTACAAATACATATTTGATTTCTGAGTTGCTACAGTTTAAAGACCACTGACCTAAGCATATTTGTAGTTTATAATGCAATTTCATACTCATTTGATCATGACTTTTTTTTTTTACTTACGTCATCCTTGTAGCATGTAAATGAGAAAAAAACTTGATTAGAAAAATAGTAACAACAGTATTTAGTCTGTTAATTATAATGCTTATGAAAAAGGATGACAATTTCCCCCCACAAAAGTCACTGTAGTTTAGCATTTCAGACAAATAAATTCTGTGAAACTACTATGAGCTTTTTTCCCCTCACACTCACACTTTCTAAGTAAAGTTACTCAATGATTAAAAACAAGTGATGTTTTCCATGATGGTTAATAAGGGAACAGTGAACACTCCAGAGTTGATGCTTCTGCTCCATTAATTTAATGCCTAGAAATTCCTTCAGCTAAACCCATGATTCCAGTCAGACAAACTCATCTAAGTTCCAGCCATCTAATACTCTGGTAGTATGATCTGCACTGATACATTTGGGTAATTCTTTCTTGTAAGCTGTCTTAGCAGAACACTACTTAAAAAAAACTCCCTTGTGTTGAAGATGGCATTCAGCAAGAAAATTACCAACTGGTTAAAGGTAGAACATTTTTTTTTTAATATAAAGGTATTGACAAAACTAGTTAAGACTTCTAAATACCAATTTTCAGGACTGATTGAAGTACTTAGTTCAAACTTTTTCAAAGTCTTTGCTGCCTACACTATAATTACCTGCTAACAGGAAGGAGATTCAAATGCAAGTCTGACACCAAAGCGGAGACATCAAACACATACAATAACATCTACAGGTGTCAGAGGTGTATCAACTAAACCATGGCTTGCTAATGACTTTAGTAATGACCTCAGCTAAAAAAAACCCCCAACCCCCCCCCAAAAAAAACCCAAAACAAATAAACCAACCAAACAAAAAACACCACAACAAAAACAAATCACTATAGAGTTTTCTGTTTAACCCCTTTTCTCATTTAAATAAGTGCCTGATATAATCAGGCCCCTCCAAAAGCTGGGGGGATAAGGAGAGCTCAGTGGAAATCAAGAAAAGGAAACTACTATAACTTGTAAAAACAAAACAAAACAAATCACTGCTAGAAGCCTGAATTTAAGACTTACACCAGAAAGGAATATGACGAAAAGCAAGGAGGAAAAACCAGACAAAAATCAATCTGCAGTTTACTTACTGTGACCTTACCTCAAACTGAGGCCAATTCATTGACATCCCTGGACCTTGATTAGCTCTGAACCATCGCAAGTCTTCAACAGCATCTGCTGTTTTGATATTCTGTTCCAGTTCACGGTAGATATTTTTGTAACTGCAAAACAAATTTGGCTTCAAATTTAGTATAACATTTAGAAACATGGCAAGTCCCCTAGTCAGATTTAAAAAAAACAAAACTGTTTCCAAGTTCACAATAGTATTCAATATCTTACAGCAAGACAGACTTTTTAAAACTGACAGACCTACTAACTTCCTCTAGAAAAGGAAGAGTAGTCCAACAAGTAAGCCTGCTGAAAATTCACAAAAACATAAAATCCTTATTTGCCAGATTTTAGAATTATGACTCTTGTGTAAAGTAACTTAATTGGCTGTCCTTAAATGTATGATTTACATAGGAATGGAATATTTAAAATTACTGAATGCCAATCTTGAAGTTTCTTGAATTTAAAAGCTTGTCTACAAGACATCACAAACTGCTTTTGTGGTAAGTCCATAGCATTCTGTGAAAACTCCTGTTTTAGTCCAGTGAGAATTATAAGTCATTACAAAAATAAAAATCTCAAACCTGAAGTGGAGTTTAATGGATTAAACATTTTCCCATGAAGGTATAACATCTGCTAACTGCTGCTATTGTTTTAGGTACTCCATGATTTTACTAACTGTACTATTTATACAAAATTTCAAATACTATAAAAAAAAAATTACTACTTTTACCTATCTCTTAGTCTAATTGTTTTTCATTACAGTTGAGTTCTTGTATGTATAAAGTATTTTACAGAATAGAAGTTACGTTGCAGGTTCAACTTTGATCCCCTGATCCTAGACCACACACATGACGTATTCACTCTATAGACTGTGACTACAAATACAATTATTTTATACAAAAAAATCAAATTTGGCGCAGATGGAACTCAGTGGATGAAGAGGTGCTAACACAACAGCCACAAGACTTAAGAGGCACAGACCTGCTAGTTTGTATTCAAGCTAGAGAGAATTTGGGAAAATCCTTCCAGACCAAGTCACACAAAATTTAGAACCAGCATTCACTAGTGCTACGTTGTCAAGGAGTAAAACTTTTTCAAAACGTACTTCCAAATGTCTCAATTGCTATATATTACGTGACTACTTTAACATATATGTAGTATGAGTTTCCCCACACACACACCCATCCGTGATTCTTTGAACATATTTAAGCAATATAAAGGCATGTATTTTGAGAAAGGAAATAAACAGTTTTAGATGACTCACTAGTCATCAGTTAAATCAATAATGAACTGGAGGTGCACATCTGTAGAGAACAGGGCAAGGCTATTTTCTGGACTGTGCTCTTCAGCATTACTAGTCTTAAGAAAGTTAAAAATCAGACTTCCTTCGGGGGGTTTACTCAACACTTTTTATCTCTGTGTATTCAAAAAAGCAGAGATAAGGAAATAGATAAACAGTTACAGTTGCTTTATCCCTAGTTTTATCATACCATAAGACATACCATAACATTAACCTACCATAAGACACCAATCCTGAACTTCCTTAGTATCTTAAAAGGAAGTCATTGCCTCTCCACTTGGCCATCTTCTGGCATCTTCTCCCAAGCTTGCCCTTTAAGTCAACTATTTCTCATTTATTTCTGTTCTGTACTTTCCTTTAACCCGATTAAACTGAATTCAAAAGGGCAGCAATTCTGTCTGCTCTCAGAGTAAAAAGAACCTGTCTTCCACAGCAGTTCCATAAGAACATTGAAGCAAGCCAAAATGATAATGGTGCTAAAATAAGTGATCTTGCCCTTACCTACCGCGTGCTGTTTTTTTTCTTGTCCCTGTGTCAACCCCTTTGCTTATGCCAGCACTAACATTTGTGTGACTGCATAGCAAGCCAATTTGGAACACTGATCAGGGTTTAAACCAAATTAGATTCTTACTAACCTAGGTTACCTTGATCAGCTCCTTAATTCCACTGGTTGGACTACCGTAAGAGTTTTGTCCCCAGCAGAAGAGTGTATAGAAATGAGCAGCCACCCAGAGGCACACTTTTCTCCTTTTCATTGAAGTGCCAACCAGAGTGCACATGAAACTCTGCTGTTACAGGTGGGATGTAAAATTCCACTATTACCATTATTACTTTATTTGCTGCAAGTATTCCAGTGTCTGCCTTCTCAAATGCAAGAGAAAACAAAAACATTATAACCACTGTCTTGCTGACATACCAAAGTAGCTTGGTAACAAAACGACCTGTAGTAGTTGATGACAGGCCACATGCGCTGACAAAATAGGCTGTATGAACTCTGGTTTGAGTTCCCTAGCAGAAGCTGACATTTCTTGGGATGTAGTAAGGAGCATCCAGGCAGAAAGAACAAAGTACAAGACATGTTTTACACATACTACAGTACAGAGAGCAGACTTTAAAATTAAGATGGACGAGAGTCCAGTGATGGTCCACCAACGGTTCTTTAACATTTATCCCCTAGTTAACGTAATTCCATTAGACTGGGCTCTCATATTCTAACAATAGATCTTTTTATGCTATGAAGTTCATGCTGTCTTACACTAATAAATTATAGCTCATTCTCCAATAAACACGCAAGACACATAATACACCGAACCCCTCCTTTCCTAACCTTTGATCCAGTATTTTTTGATTCTAAGCTCTGAATCTGCTCTAATTGGCACACAATTGATAACAAAAATACACCAAGAATGAGGGTTTCCTGGTTAATTTAACACTGTGTTAAATAAAACCAGCAAACGTTAGGGATAGATGCTAATCTAATCTTAGACAAAACAACGAATTAAGCTCTCACTCTTTCAACAAATTGAAGCAACACATTAGAAACAAACCAGATTCCAAACTCTGATCTACTTGAAGTATGGCTTATGTCTCACTGAAAAATATTAAGCATTAATTTTGAAGTCTCACACAGCTTTACCTTGAAACATTAGACAAGTCAAGGTGTTTTTGAACTTCCAGCAACACTTCTCGAAAGAAACGTAAGCGTTTTTCCTCAAACTGCTGACACTGTTCAAATACTTGCTCCATGTTTTCCATATATTGAGGAGTAGCATTATCTAATTCTTTCAGTGACTTTTCATACTTTTCTTTTGTCTGGAGGTGGAAAGATAAACAATTAGCAATATATTTTATTACTACCCTAAGTAACAGACTTATCAATGCAGTAATCACTAAGATTTAGACCAGAAGTTCCCAAACTACATTCTCTTTTCAGGACCACAGTACCTATGTTAGGTCACGATAAGAGTCATCTAGTAAAGCTGCAGAACAGTTACAATAAAGTTCTAAGCCTCTTCTTTGGCTTTTTAAGATAAATCATGACAAATATTAATGTACTACTAAAGATAAAAACCAAAGGAGCCACAGAATAAATCAGAGCGGGCAGTCTTTCAAGTTACAGGTCTCTTATTTAAAGATCGCCAAATAATTTCCATGTGTTGTCTTTCCCCCTTCAATAATTTACACAGCCCACTGAGTTATGACCAAAAAAATAAACATTGTATGCATCCCTGTGAACTTAAATCGCAGAGGCTGTGAGCTCAGTTAACAGACAGAACCTCAGCCTCCACACTAATTTACAGAAGTAGTCCACAGACAGGAATTCAAAGATCCCACCCGATCACAGATCAGCATTCTCAAAGCGAAAAGATGTCTGAAGAAAGTCACACAAGCAAAGGCTTTTGCTAGCAGCATGGTAAAGAGATAAACCAAACTGGGCAACAGAATGGCATTTCCACATTTGTATTTACTTTTATTTAAATGGATTATATCAGTTTACTTTCTTAAAAAAACACAATCTGCAGTTAAGAATGACTACAAGTTTAGATGTCGTCAGCAAGTTTTAAGCACGTCGCAGCCTCTAAAGTGAAATAACTCAACCCTCACTACTAAATGAGTCAAACTCTGTCCTAGAAGTTTGCTGTCTTCTGCTTCCTTCTCTGCTGAAAGTACTTACACGGAATAGAAGCAATACATTATCCATTCTTCACAGAAGAACAACTTGGCAATGATGTATGCTTTGGAGAAAACTCTAAGTTTTGGTATAGGACTGGAACTGAAAGTGAGCTGCACTGCAGTCCACAGCACGTTAAGGAAGAAAAAAACCCTTAAATTTGCACAAGCTATAGCTTAAAAATACTGCATATGAACAGCACGTTAGCATACAGTTTACCTTTAGTACATCTTGTTTGCTTCTCTCCACTTTGTCTTGTAATTTCTTCAGTTGCTCAGGATTTAGTGCTGGATCAGCTTTGCTGTTTGTTTCTCTGGATACAGCCAGTTTCTCCTCTTTGCAGGCTGCATGGTAAGCTTTCTTTGCTGCTTCCACCTACAAAGTAGATTTGAATCTTTGCATCTGGGACAGCTCATACAACAACCGTCAACTGAATTGCTTAGCCTTATAATCATATTGCAATGAAGAAAGCGTCACGTTTTGTTTCACAATGTTCTTTCTCTTTTTTTTAATTTTTTTTTCATTTAGGCCAAGGAATGAACAATACACAAGAATCAAAGTAAGGAAATTATTGTAGTACTTCTGAATCAGCATTCTCTCACTATAAAAGAAACACCACTCATACAGCTTAGAGAAGTGTGCAACAGACTCAAGAAAAAGCTGACAGAAAGTGCCAAGTAGAACATTTTTCCTCATGCCCATGTTCTCCTGTTCTTCTACACGCCTGTTCTTCAGGAATAATACTGCACAACAAGGAAAAAAACCTCACAAATGCTTTTCCCCTGCCCATTTCTTTGACCAATTCGTAAATTTCGAACATATGAAATCAGATACTGTTAAAATGATAGCTTAAATTCCACTTTTTCCAAATTTTTCACTGAAGTCATAAAGATTAGTAGAGACCAAGAGAAAAATACTTATTTTGAGAAGAGGACAGAAAGCAAGAGATCTTTTTGAGAAAGGAGGGTCCAGCAGAGAGAACAGGGAGTTTACTCCCTTATGGAGATTTGAGACATTAATATATTGTTACACAGGATATCTAATACATAATCTACTGCTGTACCTCTTTCAGCTTTTTTGCCCAGGGTTTCTGAGCTTTCCTAAATCCATCTTCTGCTTCTTTGGTTTCCTTAAATCCTCCCATCATTTGCTTATGAAAGGCTTCCTTCTGCCAGTTCTTGATTTTTTCAAAGTCTTCATTCATCAGTGAACCTTTTACTTCTAGATGCAGTTCACTCACTTTTTCAGCTTCTGACATAAAAGCACACCAAGCCCTTTCTACTGTTCCATACTGTGGGCCTAAACACAACAGAAAGCGGCATTCTCAGTAACCATCACCCACATGGAACTTATATTCCCAAGAAACTACCTGAAGCTATTGACTTCTATTCACCTGTAAACAGCAATACTGATGCAAACCTAGAAAAGGGAACAGTTTCTTTTCAGATAAATTTAGAAGATTACACATTGTAACACCAGAAGAAATATTCATTTAGTCTGGCCCCCTTCACCCTGTACCACGATTCCCAGTATTCCACCTATTAGCTCCTCTTTGAGCTGCCTGCATTTTCTCAACATACTTTTTGAAGCATGGATAAGGAGGAAAGAACAAACTATTTCAGAATATATTAAAATGGTACCAGATCAGCCTTCCATTAGAGCAAAGCCTAGCTCTTATTACTAGTCTTTCCCCCAGAACCACTGCCGCCTTATTATTCAGATACACTTTGCAAACTGTGTTCTATACAATTAGTTACCTAGAAAAATCCAGTTCTCTGTAACTGAATCTATTTGGATACCTCCACACTGGAGGCAGGATTCATCTGCTTCAGTAAGAAACCAGCAAACGAGCAGGGTTTTGTTTGGTTTTAATCAATAAAAGCTTGATCATTTGTTACATTACCGAGCCTTTTGCAAAGACTCCACTGTAGGCTAAAAATTACAAAATCTCTACTTTGTACTTATCAAAACAAAAATATACAGAAACATTTTTTTTCCACTTGAGAAAGTTTTCACAGTTCAAAATCAGAATGCGTTACCTTTTTCCACAAGCTGTTTCCACCTTTTTGCCCATTCTGTAAGCTGCTGAGCATAGACCTTCTCTATTCGTGCCCGTTCATGAATACAATTCATAAGATCATTGCAAAGTCTGTGACCATCATCAATCCGTTTTACTGTCCGCTTGTAATTTCCAACCTATAAAGAGACAAATGCTTAACAATTCCTGCTTGAAAGCTCTGAAAACAAGATAAACCCCTCATTAACACAAATACTGTGACCTAGGAGCAAGATCATCTACTAGCAGGAATTCATCAATTATAGCATAAGGTATTTTTCAATTAATCTTAAAACTTAACTGCAACATCCCCACAAAGGCCACAAGTTCTCCTGTAAAAAAATTACTAATTTCAAAAGTGAAAGCATTATTGTATTTTATTAGTCCTCCAATGCAATTATTGTTACCATTAATTATTAAACCCAATTATGGGCAGTCATCACAATTGTTCTGCATTATTACTGCTTGGTAATGTTTTACATAATCAAGATATTGAACTAAAATACACTACTTCCCTCTTCCACGCTTCTTATTAAGTACCTAATGCCTTAATTTTGTGATGGGTTTAATCTTTCAGGATTAATAAAGCTACAATGCAAAGACATGCAAAGGAGTAGTGCAACATCTCTGTCAAGCATAATACTAGTTTTTGTTTAAGAACGATGTATGGAAAAAGCACAACCACCATCTATAAAGCAGAGACTGCATGTGCCCTCTGTTACAGCTGTGCTTCACTGCTGACAAACTAGATAGCAACTATTTCAAAAGTATACTGTAGAATTTCATATGGGAATGTACTGACGACAAGGACATGGAGCTGCCATACCTAGAATTAATTGCAGATTCTAAAGGAAAAAAACATCATTGCTCAATGTACAAGCTACAAAAGGATTAGGCTATGGTGAAAAATGTGCACTATATAATGAGAATCCGGTGTATAATTAACACCCCCCCCTTTCATTTTTCTGCACACTCCACATGGAATCACTGATCTAGATGACTGAAGGGGAAAAAAAACACGATACTGCTCCCAGAGTAATATTTCCACTGATTTCAAGGTCACTAAGTTGGCTTTTGTAAACATTAAACAAGACATAAGAATAGAATTCAGGTAACAGACCTTTTACAGCCTATTAAATATCACAGTTAGTTTCTTATTTGCCCTAACCACCTGACTGAAAAATAAAGATTAGCAGTAAGGCAGTAGATTAAACATTCAAATACTTAAAGCATGTTCGTAATTTTTACATTTGGATCATATCCGATTCACATTTTAAATACAGGAAACCAACTTTTAGGTTCGCATTTAATCAGAATTTTGTCAGCAGATGTACATGCAACCCATCTGCTGGAGGAAAAACTCCTCAAAGTATACAGCAAAATACTCTTAAAAGGGGGAAAAAAACAAACATATATTAAGTGCTGGAAAAATAAACAATAATGCTGATAAATACAGACATATGTTAGGACTCCTCATCAAAGCTGGGGGGAAAAAAATCGTAACCATCAATGACAGGACAAAACCAATTCCTTTAGACAGTGGCCCCAAAGCATTCATCTGGGCATGTTTCTGGTTTTCGACGAGATCCATTTCAACAGATCAAGAAAATTTAGGTTGCATCTAAGAAAAGCATTAGTTAGCAGTCACTGATTTGTCTAAATCACATAAAAAAAGTACATAGACAGCTCCCGCTTTTAAACATAAGTTACAGTATAACTGAAGATAAGAAGCTACCAGTCTCACAAATAAGCTGACACCAAAAATACAGACAACCAACACGTCCACGTAAATACAGATTTCATCCATTAACAAGAAAGTATGAGAAGAAACCTCTCATTTGCAGGAGAAACCAAAATTGACAAGTAGGCAGTTTCAAACTAACACTGTACACTAACAAATATAACATAGCTATGTAATCAAAGCACTAAGAAAATTAAGTATCTCAAAGAATACTTTCTAAAACTTTTGTAATGGAAGGGCAAATCACTCATCTGCTCAAAAATACTCCAGCAGTAAGTTCACAGCCAAGCAGATTGTTAAAACAGGTTATGCTAGCTTTGCGCAACTCCTGAAGCCTTATATTAGCATCAATTTAAGTCTCCACATATGTGCTCAGGGATTTATGTCTCCAGCACAAACATTTCCTTTCATAAATTTGCACTATTAAATTAGTATTTTAAATGCGAATATTAAATGGGAGCTGGCCGCCTCATGGTATTTTTAATACTTTCATTTGTGTTGTCTGAGCAAATTCTAACCTCACGGTAATATCTAGCAGTCGCCAGCTCTCAGGCAGGTATTCCAAGAACTGTATTTAGCTTACCTGTTGTGGTCCGCTCACTATTCTCACATAAGGCCACCTTTAGAGAGCTGCAGACAGCCCACAGATAATTCACCCGTTCTACCTCCTTCTCCACAGGAGGACTGAAAGAACTAGCATCATAGTTTAGAACCAGTATAAAGAAGAACCAGGGTTACAGTACTAGACAATAACAAACTTGTATTACAAAGAAAGCCTTTTATACTATTATTTTCAAGCAAAAAAACCCTACAAACGATTCATGAAGCAGTAGTTTAAATTATGTTAGACATCACACTCAAATCTCATACCCTACGAGGAATGCTAGAATTTTGGCAATACAGCATTTTTCTGCGTTTCATGACACAGAACGTAAGTTACATACTTGGCATTTTGCATTTTTTAAACCTAGTGGTTTATTAAAAAACGACATTTTTAGTTATGGACACTGCAATGAGACATTTTTTTGAGCAGTGGAATGCACAGCCTGCCACTGTAGGAGCCAGACTCAGAGGTACAAGAGAACCAGGTATTTAGACCAAGCAGAGGGAAAAAACCTCTAGTCTTTCTGCAGCCAGGGAACTACTAGGTTAACTGTAGGTAAGTTAAGCCAATTAAATTAAAAACCTATGAACACACTAAAGACACCCTGAATCCTGGAGAAAAAAAACATGACTTAATACATTATTTTATTCAAGACTATTTTCTCCAATTCCTGAGACAGACTGCAAACATTCTGCAAGACTTCCCCTTCAAGAAGTATTTGAGCTAAAACAAAAATGTCAAATTCTTTTGTTTGTAGCAGCTGACCAGGAAAAAAAAAAAAAACCAAAAACAAAAAAACAACCACACACACACACACCCCAAAAACCAACCACCCCAAAATCCTGTGTTTCTTTATTTCACTCAGAGCCATGTTTACATAATGCCTTGCAGCTTTCACATTTCTGAATTACATATGACTTTGCCAGTTAGAATAACTTTCTAATCATTCTGAGCATTGGGCTATTTCTTGTTAAACAGACAGCTCAGACATGAAGTTATTAGTTTCCTTACCCCATGAATGAAACATCTGTTTCAGGAAGGTAAATCGTAATATTATAAACTTTCTTAAAGTTTCAAGACATATTTAAAAACTATCTCCTGCTTTCATTTTAGCATCAACACTTCACCCATCTGAAAGAGACATTTTATTACATGATACCAAATTCAGTTGCTGTTTACCCTTAGTTGCCAGCAACACTTCAAAAGGAAATAATCTCAAGAGTTTATTTCTTCAAAACACCACTGTAATGGTCACTTTCTCAATGCAATCAGTGAATTCTGTGAAAACGGTGATTTACAGCTTTGTGTCACACCCCCCCCCCCCTTTTGTAAGTTGATTTAATCACCAGTTTCCCTTTTTCCACTGCAAAAAAGACTGAACTTCGCCACTAAGGAGCCTCAGTTGATCCTGTTTTGCCCCATTTATCTCTTACAAATGTTACAGATGCCTTCAGATCTCCATTTTGCTTAGTCAAGAAAAAAGCCCTTCTCATTTTGCTGCTTCCCCTCATGCATGAACCCAGCAATGTCACCTCAAATTCTTTGTTAAATCTATGATTTAGAGAACCTGTCATAAGCAGAGCAAAACCCAGCAGCAGACTGTGATGAGGCATTTAGCACTGTACAGTTAGCAGTCCAGTCATCTTGCCCTCATGACCACCAGCATACTAACGTAGCCAAGCGCTGTCACTAATACGATCCTTAGTGGGAATATTTAAGAGTCTGCAACCTCATTATTTTACAACTTCACATCACTAAGCACAGATGAAGAGTCTCAAATTATCCAGGCTCCTTTAGCTCAACTAACAAGACACTATTTTTTTTTTTTTTTTTAGGAAAAAAAGAGCAGGATAAAGAAGCCTGATACACTGAATGAAAAAAAAAAAAGGGTATTTTAATTTGTTTGCAGCCCAGAAGGTGGTAAATGTTCAGCTACTGCTAAACTCCAGTAAGTTAATTCTAGTATCTCATGATAATTGTTATAACTGCAGGTATTTCCGGAGTTTCAAATGCCTGAAGTAAGATTTGATGTTTACTCTTTTTCCAAGCTTGCCTAGCTTATTGATAAGTAGTCAGCCTTTATGAACTAGAACGCTTTGAAAGTCAGTCACCATCGCATACAAGGGGACAAATATTCATAGGCAGGAAAGGGAATAATGAACTTTGAAGGCTTGTAGTCAAACCCACACATTCTGATGGCCAATATGGGGGCACACGGACTATTTTCAGCATTCCATTCAACCACGAGTACAATTTCTTCCCAGCTACATCAAACTGGAGGTTTCCAAACATTTCAGCCAGCGTTAACATCCCTAATACTGTGGGGATTTTTCAAATAAAAAGAATTATCTTGGTGCATAATTAGCACATACACAGTCCAAGTACCTATGAGTACTAGCTCTGTGTATTTAAATTTTGTAAGTTTACCCATATAAATTCACCACTGGTTGCAAGAAAAATCCTGAGGAAGCTTTTAAATCCACAAAATCTAAAGCCAAACATACCCAAACGTACCAGTAAGCAAACACTTAGCAATATAAATACAGAACAATATGCTGCTCAAAGTTAGAAAGAGAAAAAAATGCATATAGGAGATATGACAGGAATCTACCATTGCAGAGTCCAAATATTTTTAAAATTAAAAAGGAAAACAGAACAGTCTGCTTCATCAGCAAAAAGCATACACTGATAAGTAACTGAAATCCTTCAACAAAGGAACACCTTTTTAATATTCAAGAGTGAGTTCTGGGAGCTTCTCCCTCAAATTCGTGTATCCAACACACATCCCCTCCACAGATACCTCATGTAGATGTTGGCTGACACTAGTAGGCATGAAGCACAGGTATCGGGAGAAACAAACGGGCAGGACCAAGATCATCTGAGCAGACAGCTTACAATGCAGTTCATGGGAGGCACGTCCCAGATTATCTGCCTTGGTTATCCAGAACGTCAGGTCTGGTGCTTGCTTTGGGTTTTTTCGGGGAGAATGGGAAGCCATACGCTGGACAAAGTTCATCTACCCTTACTACACAGGGGACCAACTTCCTCTTTCTGAATAAGCTAAAAATCTTCTCTTGCTAGTGGATATCTCAAGAAATACTTCAGAATGCCATGAAAGCCATTTGCTGAGCACCTCAAAATGCCCACCAGGTCCTGTCCTCCATGGGAATCAGTCACAGGCCTAAATCCATAAAGCTAATGCCAGTTGCTGGTTTAACAGCTGTTCAGAATGACTTGTTTGTTTGGTTTTTTTTTTAGTAAGTAAGTGTTTTCACAGGGCAGTTAAACATCCCTATAATAAACAGAGAAGGCTCCATATTGCTGATGTTAGCAGAAAATAAGGGAGAGTGAGGACTCGTATCTAGAGTGTAAGTGGCACAGCCTGTGAGGGATCCGGTGGCTCATTATAAATAAGGGCTTCCACAGGCAGGGTAGCTATTCCTTTTGATGTCTTACCTTGCAAGATATGCATAGGGTTCTACTTTGATCTCTAGGAACACTTACTCATCACCTTTCTTACCTTCACAGGTATTTAAGTGAACAATAGCATTGGTCTCAGCTTGCCCAAGGCATTTTTCTTTTAATATGACCATAATAGCAGTGATTAGCAAGCATTAAGGACAGAGCTTAATTAACAAAATGCATCATAAAATTGGCCTTCCATTTATTATTAATACAGAAAATAGTTTCACGTGCATTGCAAAACTACTTCAGTAGAGCAAGGCCAATTGGATTGTCCATTTCTTGTGTTTCACTATAGCAGTGTAATGTTGGAACCAACCAGTTTTGCCGCTGTCGATTTTTGGATGCAAGAAAGTGGCATGAACGACTATGACAAACTGGGATGTATTTACAGCAGTCACGCAAATGCTGAGAGTCCACATGACAGATGAAAAAGAAACACACAGGGTTTCAAATTTCACACCACATTCCAAATTTTCCACTTTCCCTTGGAAAAGGCACTGCCATCCTGCTCCAGGCTATCAGCAATACGCTTTCATCACTCAAAGCATGCCACCCTTGTCAGCTAAGTAACACAGATGAAGGAATTCCTTCTTTGAGCACATCAACAAGATTGTTTGGTCTTAAAAAATTCTGTACCCAGAGACAGTCATGAGCTTCACCAGATACATCAAGGTACACTAAGGCTTGCTAGAAAGATGAAGAATAAAAAAGAAGCTTCCATTTCTTAAGTAAATTAAGGTATTACTACAACGGAAGCTGATAAAAGCCTCCACTGTTATTGTGGCAATTATCTTTGAGAATGTCTTTTCTTATTATGTTGCAATTCCTAGCTCTCTAAGAAAGCTTACATGAAAACATGTACGAAACCCTGTCTCCTAAAACACTTCTATTTGGTAAACACCTGGACAAAGTAGAGGAAAATAAAAGATTTGTTCTCCTGCAGAGAATTTGTCCTGCCAGAAGACAAAACACATTTAGTAGTAGCTCGGGTTAAGTAAATACTGAAAAAATTCCTTAATTTGTGAAAGCTGCTGCTATTTCTATTTCATGCTAAAGAAAGATGTGTATTTCTGAAAGCCTGATTTTTTCAGTTATATCAGCTGTTCTGATACAAGATACTACCTATGCCTAAGCCTTGTCCTATCCACATTTTTGACTGATGTATCTACAGTAAGTCAACACCACGAACACAAGTCCAAACAGCAATTTCTCCAGTTCCCTTTCAACAAGACAACTACTTCCCAACCACAAATCTGAACCTGATAACAGTATCTATGTAGTAATAAAAAATACTAGACTTTAAAGGAAACAAATTACTATTCATATTGAAGCTTGACTCTCAACCCCAGAACCAGAAGTTTCCCTGAACAGTACTGAAATAGCAACCTAATAAAAAAGGCTTCATGGATGAAGTAACCTGCACTGAATTGCTCCATGGACAGTCTGAGCAGACGCAACCAGACAAGGTTAGAACAGTAAGTTGAGTACCATGCAACCATACAGTATAGATTCACATTTTCAAATGTGATCAAACTGCCAGTAGTCATCTTTGTAATAAGGAACCCTAGCAAAGGCAGTGACAACTCCAAAAGAAAGCAAACACTTCTGGAGCCAGAAAACTCATTAAGAGCAAAGCGTTCTATTTCCTAACGACAACATTGTATGAAATATCTGTCAACAGCAATGGCAAAAACTTTGAAATTTGTTTATCAACATTTTAAGTACAGTTCTTATTATCAGCTCAACAGAACATCAACATTCAAGAAACAAAAGTGGTTTTCTTTCAAACATACGCAGTGAGCAAGAAACAGTTTGCACAGTAAGTACTTCAGCTCAGTCCCACACCCAGCCACCTCACTCTTTCCTAAATGTCTTTCAAGAAAAAGATGGACTTTGCAGCACGCTCCAAAGGTAAATAAATTTGAGCTATTTGGAGCGTGAGGGAACAAACTCCAAAGCTCTCTCACTGCCAGACTGTCTCTTCTGTGCCACTGGCAAGTTTAAATACAGTCACTGCTGTCAGCTGCGGCAGTAAAACATAGCAAGGTGGCTTTAACAAACTGCTGGCTGTCTTTAAAAACAAAGAAAAAACCTATCCTGTCAAATAGCTTAAAACCTCTAACGAAAGGGTGCAAATGACAAATCTGCGGCCCCAATACAACTTCCAAACTGACGAAGAGTTCTTTACTTCTTGTTACCCGAGGCATGAAGTACTGAGGCTGGCATTCCAGAGACGTGGCATCTTTTCTAATCGAGTCAGATAAAACACATTGCTCAAAGCAGTTTTGTTACCAATTCTGAGACAGATTAAGACTAGAATTCAGAGTCGCAATCTTCAAACAAAATAACCCATTCAGAACATATAGGAACAGGACGAGTTTTAGACCAAAACTCAGTCAAATTCAGTTCGGAAAGATGGCTCCAAACCAGAAGTACTTAAACAAGAGCTTGGTAATTAAGTTTGACCAGCTTGCTGTTAGTTTCTGTATGTCACTTAACACTGAAGACTCAATCTGTTAAGACATGCACAGGACTTCCTTTACTTTAGATTCATGTTCTACCAACAGCAGAAGCCTGGCAAATCTCCTCCCCGCCCTAAACTTGATCTCAAGCATAATTCCTGCCTTACTGTTTTGTCAGGCTTCTCTGTAGAAGGCAAGGTTTAAAGTCAAATGGTACATTCGGCCAAGGCATTACTTGGGCTATGCGAACTGCTGGATTCCTTCACTATTTTCACTCGGACATGATCAGATGTATACACAAACCAAAATACATTCCAGGCTAGTATCGGGCATGCACGTCAAAATACAGTTACCCTCACAGAAATGCAGATTAGTAGAGTGCAGAGATCACAAGAAAACTATTCCCGAACGAAGGCAATCACTCCAAATATCCTGGTCACAGTGCAGTGGACAGCACAGCATTAGGTACTTGACCAGTTTCCCTTATGTTGTGCCTTAGTCCAAGCATTTCGTCCAATGTCAGGATACAATGAATACTTCCCTGCCACATAATACTATATGCAACTATAAAGGCTGTCAACCAAAATATAGGTTTCACATTATTCACATTTCTCACTACAATACGGTATTGCCAAGACTATTGGTCTTCTGAATAGTTTAAGGCTCAGTAATAAGGAGTCATCCTATGATGAGTATCAGAGTGCAAAGAAACAGCTTTTTTTTTGCTTAATATATTCTCTCAGCTACTTCCATTGGGAGGAAAGTTTACATACATGTTTTTCTTAAGACATCTTTCAAAACATGTTTATGCTCTCAAACTACACGGACTCTCTAAATTTGGCAAGCACAGCATGCATGAAGGTTGAAATTCAGTACAATGGCAATTCTTCCTGTCAACAGTTCAGCGTTACTACAAAATCATTTATCATCTCTATCAGAGCATTCTTTTTCATGTTTAGTTCCCAGTATCTTACTGCGTCCATAAAAGCTCCATCTCCGCAGTATGCCAGGGCTGTCATACGACACATTTTTCCACTCTCCATGTAGTTACATAGTTAGGCATGCCTACTACAGTCTTTCAGCTATACATAGAGCACTTTATGATAACCTGCTATACCTTTTGAACTGTCTAACCTATTCTTCGTTGGTTTTTGCTTTTTGTTTGGTGTGGTTTTGTTTTTTTTTTTACCACAACACGAATGTCCGTGGTGATATTTTAAGCCCTAACCAACTATAAAACTTTTACAGCCTCCTCTCTGTTTCACTCAAATACCACTTACTTTCAACACACTGAAATTTCAAGACTTCAGTCACTTTGCTAAAATAATGACAGAGCTGCAGTAAGAAACAACTACATCAGTAGTAAGAAACAACTGTCTCTATTAATGTTTTTTAAAGAATCGGCATTTGTAGCCACAAAACCCCAAAACTTCTTTGTTTGTCCTAAGAATCTAATGGCACAAAGCAGAGGAACAGCAGAACAAGTAGTGTTTCCTACACAATGCATTAATCAAGACTCCAAAAATTCAGTGAAATGTTCCCTTTTATATCACTAAACTGTCAAAAACTTAGTACCAGGAAACACAGGATTTTTTTTTTTTTTAATATGGTGATCAATTGTGTGCAAAGTCCAATTTCGCTTTCAGAAAAACTGTTAATACTTTGAGCATCCTTAAAGTCACTTCAGTAACAAAGCCACATTGACTTATCATTGGGATTCATTTTCCACTGCAGCCAAATCTTTGTTTCACTCCCTGAAGAGGGAGTGTGGAGACGGTCACTAGAATTTTCAATGAACTGAACCCATTCCCTGAGAATATAATTGCATCTTCAATTCTGGAGATTACTTTTAACTCATTTTAGCATATTATTACTTAATATGACCTAAACAATGTTACTTTTGCCCTTTGAACAACTTGCATACTCGCTTTATTTGGTATTTGTCAACTCTCCAAACATCTTACTTTTTCAACCCGATATATTCAAAGTTTCAGAAGAAAAATAAACTAACTATTCAATCTGAAATTTTTCCTCCTGACCATTTTACCATAACAACCTTTGTTGTTATACATCAAAAAAAGAAAAAAAGCAGATAAAAGAATTAACCCTCTAAGGAAACCAATTGCAACACTGAAGCCTACCTTTTTTTTCATTCAAGGATAAATAAAGATATACTTATGCATTACACTTTAGCCTACTGACACTGCTTATGAAACAGACTGCAGTTCTGACCTTTCAGACGGAATACACAGAAAAGTCCAAAGAAACAGATTAAGAAGTAATGGTTAAAAAACAATATAAGTCATCAATAGCACAAACACAAAGAATACTTTTAACTCACCTATAGTAAGTGCCAAATACATTTAAGCTATGCTTCGTAACGGTCCTAGCTTAGGCTAAGTGCTATTTCTGATCATCTATCATCCTTAAATAGTAATTACTTGAGTTCACATTTGTCCAAACATAATCGTACTAGTTTACAGAATTCCCATTCTTATTCATTATTCTCTTATGCTTCCAGACACAACTACTTGATGGAAGACAACAGCTTGGTACAGAATAGCCAGCCAGAAGTCATGTTCTCCTGTCAAGTACAGTATACCCAACATACAACAAAAATATCCCCTTTGGTCCAGGATTATTTCTTCCCGACTGCCTTCTTATTTTATTTTGAAACACTTCTACCACAGAAGCCTGCCCAGAAAGTTGCCTCAGCATAAAATAAAACACACAGAATAACTGAGGTTGGAAGGAACCTCTAGAGATCATCTAGTCCAACCGCCTGCTCAAAGCAGGTCTGATAAATTAGACTGCTGAGGACCACATCCAGCTGAGTGTCAGACACCTCCAAGAGCAGAGGTCCCACACCCTCTCTGCAGTCACAGTACAGAGTACTGCTACAACAAAAAAGGTTAAGATTTAGAATCCAGTAATTTTAAAACCACATCTTTATAAGTAGGATAGACATATTTAACAAAATAGCAAATGGATCTTATCAAAAAATGATAGTTGTCTACTAAACAAGAACCTCACTGGCACTGGGTCTTTAAGATAATGTATTGAAAAATAAAGGGACATCTACATCAAAATGCAATATGCCCTCACCACCACCACCAACGCAGGTTAGTGGTCTAGAAAAGCTTTCATTTAAAAGCAAGCTCAGTGTTAGCTCACCAAACCCAAGATGTCTTACATAGCTTTCTGGTAACAGAAATATTCAGACATTTCCCCCCCAGCCACTTCCATGTTTGCTAGAGCTCAAACTCAAGAGAGCTCCCAGTCGCATGGTAGAAGTTCGCCCTACTAAATGTGGCTCATCTGGACAGCGTACTTATCTGCAATTATGGCATTACTGACACTGTCAAACCTTTCTTTTTCTTGCAAGAAACTTTTTTTTTGTAAAATGCTTTCTGCTTTATGAAGTTAGCTCTCTTCAAAGCTTGTTCAAATTATCATAACATCCAAAAGCCTTCTTCAGATTGGGGCAGCACAAATTCCTTATACTACAATGTGCTTTGTATTCGCTTTCTGCATGCAAGCTCTTACATTGAGACAAGCATAAGATAGCGGCTCTCAAAAAAGTTTACATTTATATCTAGACACAAACAGAAGACATGCAGTACATTCATTCACTGTCTTACATTTGTAATTTATTGTTATGGGTTTGCGTGGCAAGGTTTTGGTAGTGGGGGGGCTGTAGGGGTGGCTTCTGTGAGAAGCTGCGAGAAACTTCCCCCATGTCTGATAAAGCCAGTGCCAGCCGGCTCTAAGACAGACCCACCGCTGGCCAAGGCCAAGCCAATCAGCGACAGTGGTAGCACCTCTGTGACAAATTATTTAAGAAGGGGAAGAAAAAAACTGCAGTGCAACAGCTGTTAGATAGAGGAGTGAGATGAAGTGAGAAAAACAACTCTGCAGACACCAAGGTCAGTGAAGAACGAGGGGAGAGGAGGTGCTTGAGACGCCGGAGCAGAGAGTCTTCCCTTGCAACTCATGATGAAGACCATGGTGAAGCAGGCTGTCCCCTGCAGCCCATGGAGGTCCACAGTGGAGCAGATCTCCACCTGTAGCCTGCGGAACAGATTCCACACCTGAGCAGGTGGATGCCTGAAGGAGGCTGTGACCCCGCGGGGAGCCCATGCTGGAGCAGGCTCCTGGCAGGACCTGCGGACCCATGGAGAGAGGAGCCCAAGCCAGAGCAGGTTTACTGACAGGGCTTGTGACCCTGTGGGGAACCCACACTGGAGCAGCCTGTGCCTGAAGGACTGCACCCTGTGGAAGGGACCGACACTGGGGCAGTTTGTGAAGAGCTGCAGCCCATGGGAAGGACTCACGTTGGAGAAGTTTGTGGAGAACTGTCTCCCGTGAGAGGGACCTTCACGCTGGAGCAGGAGAAGAGTGTGAGGCGTCCTCCCCCTGAGGGACAAGGGCTGGCAGAGACAACGTGTGATGAACTAACTGTAACCCCCATTCCCTGTCCCTCTGTGCCGTTCACGGGGAGGAGGTAGAGAAAGGGGAGTGAAGTTGAGCCTGGGAAGCAGGCAGGGGTGGAGGGAAGGTGTTTTAAGATCCGGATTTATTTTTCACTACCCTACTCTGATTTGATTGGTGATGAATTAAACTTCCTTTTCTTTCTCCCCAGGTTCAGTCTGTTTTGTCCATGATGGTAATTGGCGAGTGATCTCCCCCTGTCCTTACCTCCGGGCCTTTCATCATATTTCCTCTCCCCTATCCAGCTGAGAAAGGGGAGTGACAGAGCAGTTTCAGTGGGCACCCGGGATTTATCCAGGCCAAACCAAAACATTTATGTACACTTAAGTAGCCTTTAAGAGTTACTTTAGATTTAACATTGATCATTCAACCCCACTGGTAATTTTAAAAGCTACCCACCCACACCTCTCTTTGGCAATAAAAATTGACAAAGGTTCAACTCTGAATCGCATCTCCTACCCAAATGGATGATCCTCAAGTTTCTGCCAGTTAAAAACCCTTGACAGAATTCGGCCAAAATCTAAAAGGTCATTTCTACAATGAAGGTTATTTCTGCAGACCACAATAACCAAAGGCGTCTTGTACTGCAGCTCTCTCCACAGTTTACAATGTACAAGAATCAGATTTTCTATAATAAGAGTAAAAAATAAAGTCAAAATATTGTGATAAAAAAATTCAGGTTACCTCCCAGAAGCTATCACTAGAAACTTCTACTCCAACGGACTCATCGTATGAGCCAGACATTTCTATGTATGAAAAGCCTGTAAGTCTTCAGAGCTTAAACACCTTCAGAATCTGTAAAAAGATAAAAAAAAAATATATATATTTATGAGCATTGTTAACGAAAAACAGTTATCAAAAGAGAAATTACGTTCAGTAACGTTCTTCAGTTCTTTTATATCTATGGATGCCAAACAAAAACAAGAGGTAACTACCCAGGGCATGTAAATAAGTGCATTTTGCGGCAGAACGCTTCTACCACACAAAGTTCTTGGCTCTTATTGTGACATTTGTTGTCAAGAAAATGTTCAATCCATCTACCTATATCAAATTTCACCAAACTCTTGATCTTAGTTTATCACTAAATTTCCTATTACAACCAAAAGAAAAGATTGAGCAGTGTGATGCTCACTCAGAAAGTATTCCACTTCAAAGAATTGTGTAACAGACAACCAACTGACCTTTGCTACTGATACAATCACCTGCACTGCTTCCTGTTCCTTTTTTACTGCAAATTTATGTCATGTAATGAAATCCATTGGAAATATTTAATGCCAAAACCACTTGCTAATTTAAAGAAAATCTTCTTTTCAGAAGGAAAGAATTGAATTTCTATAAGAATATTAGATTCATATCATCTTCTTGAAAGCTAAAGGCATCCACAAATGCAAAACAGAGCTTCCCCAACAACAACATAAAGCAAAACCAGCGTGAAAAGCATTGCAGCTACACAAGTCAGGCTACGCAGCACAGGCAGTGGAAGCAGGGATAGGTATCCTGGGAAGAGTATAGGGATGTTCCTCGGTTGTGCAGGGATGGGGTCAGGAAGGCCAAGGCACAGCTGGAGCTGAACTTGGCAAGGGATGCTAAGAATAACAAGAAGGGCTTCTACAGGTATGTCAGCCAGAAAAGGAAGGTCAAAG
>Ga0065711_1030700_pt1 | contig 31709 bp, 16 predicted proteins | sample Hoacrofraction12_FD_59098 | JGI IMG/M metagenome (GOLD analysis project Ga0065711, IMG submission 59098) | Hoatzin crop microbial communities from Cojedes, Venezuela - Epithelial fraction 12 v2 (version 2) | ecosystem: Host-associated > Birds > Digestive system > Esophagus > Crop | place... | reverse complement strand
AAAGAAAGAAAGAAAGAAAGAAAGAAAGAAAGAAAGAAAGAAAGAAAGAAAGAAAGAAAGAAAGAAAGAAAGAAAGAAAGAAAGAAAGAAAGAAAGAAAGAAAGAAAGAAAGAAAGAAAGAAAGAGGGAGGGGATCTTTCTGTTTAGGGACATAAATATTCTAGTTTTTGAAATGTAAAAACCTTAAAACATGCAATTTGAGATGCTGTCTTTAAGGGATCCTCACTGAGGCTGGTGCTGAATAGGCCAGACCTTTAAAGACATTTCTTTACCTGCTTCTTATGGGTGCCTGTCTGTGCAATCCAAAAAACCATTTTTTGTGTCAGTGCTTATATTTTCAGTGTTGACTTTTCTTGATGTAAATTTTACATTATTTCTGAGAACATTTCTATTTTCATGACTGTTTAATCTGCAGGCCATTCTGTTAAGATTTGACCACCAAAAAAACATTTGTGACCATTCAGTCCTGCTCTGCATAGATGTGTGCTTAGAAATGGAAGTTTGTAGTGTTTCTGCCCTTCAGCTTTCTGCTAGTTTCTGTGAAATTTTCACAACTACCTGTCTCTGTTGTTGATGACATAGTAACCTATAGATCTATTTGTGTCCAAATGCAGGCAGATTGTCTATGTACATAACAATATAAATAGATTGTCTTGGGCCAATTATTTCTTATCTAAAATGCCAATAAAGAGGTGCCCAGAGGTACCACAGATTATTTCCTTTTTCATCGTTCTCTATAAATTTACCTTTTATTACATGACAGGAGCTAAGTACATACAGTAACAAATATATTTCTGTGTGTTGAAAGGTTTTATTCACACTTTGGGAGCATGTATGCAGATGTCGCTTATAATTACCTACCCTTTGTTTATACTAAAAATAGAAAAGTCAGTCCAGAACTAATAAGTGCCATAGCCAGTATAATTTAATGATAAAACAGCTGAGGCATTATGACAGCTTTTTCTTGCACTTACGATTATCATTTTTCTATTAAGGCTGCTGAGAGCAGCATAAAAGCAGTTCTCATCCTTTGTCACTGCTGATGTCACCAGTTTCAGCTTGCCACTTTCAACAGACACCATGCTGCATAGTTAGATTGAAAATGCAGCCCAAAGGCTTCTAGCAAAACTGATGCAAACCTGTTAAGCTCTCTTCTGGAAAGATGTCACAGTTTGTCACATTGATTTTAATAAAATATCTTGGGTGCTGGGAAAGTTCTCCTGAAACACCTGTTTCAAGTTGGAAAGTGCAGTTGTCAGCATGGTGTCAAAGCTGAGCAGGTCTGGGAAAGGTTTAATGTTCTAGCTCCTAGTATCCAGCATGTCTATCTGCTCATGGGAATGTGTTTCTTTACATGCTCATGTTTCTTATACACAGCCTGTCTCCCACCTTGGCAAGAGAAAGCCTTTCCCTGCCATCCCTGGCCTCATGGCAGATACCGCTCACGTTGGGCTGCAGAGCTCCTCTCTCCCAGCTGAGTCCTTTCCCTCTGCTCCCCTCTTGCTCAGCCAACATGCCTCTGACTGGGGTTTTGGTTCATCAGCTGTCTTCAAAACAGTCATGTTCACAGCCTGCTCTTTTTGAAAGCGTGTCCTCCCTGGGCTTTCAACATGTCTGAGGGATTGCTGTCCTCATTCTCCCTCTGTGTTTCTTGATAGGTTCCAGATCTGATATTGCATTCCAGATCTGCCTCAACTAAAATCTCATCCTGGCCTTTTTTTCCCAGTCACATCATTTTCATGTTGCTGTGTGAATCTACTGCCTGCTGTCTTTTCTCCCTCTGTGGTACCCAGGTCTCTTGTCTGTTTCTTAATTTTTCAGAGAAACCCTTTTGGACTACTGCCCACGCTGCTCCTCTTGCTTGCTTTATAAAACTCTCCAAAGCTGATTTGTTCTTTTCAGGTCTTCCGTGAAAACTCTACTGTTTTAAGATTTCTATCAGAGTTTGCCAGCGACCACAAGGCCACACATGGAGAACTGTGCTGTCTTACTACACTATCTTCTGCATCTCTATTCAGCAGTTGCCTCTTCTAGTCAGATCTAGTGAGTTTTGGGCAGGCACCACATCCAGTTAGCATTTGGTGTATTGCTGAGCATCACCATGACAATACTGCTGGTATTCTTTGTACACTGTTCAGCATGTATGCATACAGCACTTCCTTTGTCTAGCTGGATGTGAGTTCAGGGTGGCCAATATAAAATGCTGGAAAAAATTCCCATTGGTAGAAGTGATGCCCTACTGACAAGGAACGTGTTCTCTTAACCTAACTGTGACATAGACGTTAATAATGTTTTCCCTCTTTCTGTGTTGTTAAGAGAAGGAAGGAATAGGAGAATGTGCTTTTTGTTGCTTGCCTGAGACAGCCAGAGGCAAATGAAGCCGGCTTTCCTAATCACACAGATACAAAGCAGGTAGTTTCCCACACAAGAAAACCACCTACATGACTCAAAACTACTTTCTGTTCAAATGCTTCTATTATTGCTTGTTTGGATAACCAGGAATTTCAGCAACACTGAATATGATTCATCCTTGACAGGGAGAAGGGCAGGAACATTGTGGCCAGCTCAGTACCGTGGTAGGGATGGTCCAGTCACATCGTGAGGCATGTGGCCTGCAGCAGATCCAGCAGTGATTCCCGGTTTGCATGGCCAGCATGGAGGTTTGTGGGAAGCTTTATTCTCTATGCAATCTACCTTTTACTATTAGTTCAGTTAGGACACGAAGGTCTTAATGGTAAGTGCTGAGATCCCTGGCTCTAGTCCAGACATGTTCTAGGCATGTGTGAGTCAGACCATTTCTTTGGAATTGATGATGTGCTTAAAACTTCAGGACATGCTTAAGTAATTTACTGAATTGGGACCAGAAAGCTTGGCAACTTGCAGAGTTGAGCCCTAAACTAATCCAAGCATGTTTTTATTTTTAGTAGAAGTCCCCTTCCACCACTCCTAGATCCATCGTCCTTAATAATAATTTCAGCTTTTTTTTAAGAAAATAATATCTGAAATAAGAGTTTCCCTTTAAGATGATAATTCAGACTTGATCTATCTTTCACTAGGTTCTGCATATACTAGCAGATATCCTGCACAAATATTTTTTCTGACTGGCTTATAAAAGCACCACATCATGGGCATAACTCATAGTATAGATTAGTAACATATGTAATTCAATCCAAAAGACAGCAGATTAAGGACATGAAGGATTGAGATGCAGCTACCAAACTCAAAGAAATATTCCATCATAGCACCTCGTACTACACCTGAGTTTCTGTTTACCTCTGTTTTCCATGCCCCTGTTGACAAGCTCTGAAATGAAACTAAACTGGCTTACATTATTGTAATTAAAGCACAAGTTATTAGGCTGACAGTCATTTAATATTTAGGAATTCTGACAAAACAGTATTTGGTGCAAAGTGTTTCAATGAGAAAAATTTTCATTCAACTATAAGAGATAGTTTAGTTGTCACAGATCAAATTCAGAATATTTAATTGAGAATTAGTACAATACTGGCATATTTAATCAAATTTTCTGTAGATTATGCTAAAAAAGTTCCCTGAGAACAACATTTCCCACTTTGAAAAGTGTTTTGTGATACAGGAAGAGAAGCACAAGTAAAATGTCCTCTGCTTACAGTGTTGTGTCTACTAATCAATATCTCTTTGCCTGATTCCATTAATTCCCCTGGTATCCTGAATTATTTGCATTGGCATTTCAGTTGAAAATTCAAAGGATAACAGACGTTATGGAAGGCTGGGAAAATTTTTATATAAAAACCTAGGGACTGTCCTATATAAAGGAACTGTGACGTAAAAGTAGAGTATACAATTTTTTTCCTTGAGTAAGGTGTGGGACAAAATGTTAAGAAAAGGCTTCTTTTACCAGAAAAATAAAGGCCTCTTTGTTGCTTAGAGAAAGCATATTTTTCGGGAATATACAGCATTGAGCAGTCTTGTGATACTATCTGATCTTCTCTGTTGTCATGGTGTAATGACTTCGCACTGCTACATCTTTGAAGACAATACTCAGGCCTGGTAGTTAGTGTTGTACAAGAGCACCTTCTTCCTGTAAGAGAAGAGTGAAATACATCTTTGTAAGGCATAGCTTTGGGAATCTTTTTTCTTTAGGTATCAGAACAATGAATACTGTACTCTGAAGTATTTGGCCAGGTTTCATTTCATTACAGAGCGACATAGATCACCTGAGTACGTGTGCAGGAGATCTGTCCTAAAGCCAGCTTCCTTTGGATGTTTATTAAGTTTCAGTTTAAATGAAAACAACGATATTGAGCAAGAGTTTTCCTGTCATACTTCAGAGCTGAACTTTTCTCAAGTTGTGCAAGTGAATTCTTCCATTTAGCTGTCCTGGAATACTTGCATTTCGTAAGGTCATAGGCTCTCTTCTGTTAGCCTGTCATGATTTGCAAACAGTGGATTTTTTTTTCTAGTTCTAAAAATTTTCTAATCATTGCAGACTGATTCTCACAGTCATACAAATAAAATGATAGAATGGAGTCTTGGTTGCTCAGCTTCTAATGTATGCAGCACAGAAAAGATTGGATGACTCTCCAAAGGAACTTGGCAGACCTCAGCTCATATATAAGGACTGCTGAGTTGTTGTGTCAATGGCACAATCAGAGACTGGAGTTCTCTTGCCCTGGAGGCTCATGAAGCCAAGCAGGTTTACTTCACACAGCATTCGTCCTCTGCTGGAAACTTTCTCATATCTATTTGGCTGGATGCCACGCTGTCTACTGCACCCCGCTGGCCATGCAAGTTAGAAGCAAGCGTCTTTGGAAAGGGTGCTCCTACTTCAAGGGCAAGGCCTAGGCCATCTCTCTAAGTTTCTGGTACACACAGTGAAAACCTGACTTCTCAGACAAGTCTGTGTATAAAATTCACATGCTTATCCATAGACAAAAACAGAGCAATCTTTTTTGTTTTGAGATAAGTGAGAAATGATACTGATGTTAATGGTCAGGAAGCAGGAGATGTGAAAGATTGTCACCTTTTCTAAGGATTCTTCCTTTGTTAGGTGTGTGGTAGCTGTATTTCCTGGGTTTTTATGGCGTTCTTGGCCAACAAAGTCAATGATGCCTCCTTGATTCCTCGGGTCAACATACAAGACATGAAGAAAAAGAAGTAATACCCTCTTCTTTATTTGTCTTTTTTCTGGAGATATGTCAAGTTTGTAGAAGCACCAGTCTCTGACCTCTTTCAAGTTTTAGGCAACAAGAATCTTCAGTCTCTACTATGGCTGGTAGCTGAAGAAACTTCCTTACAGCTTCACACTTCTTTGTGTTTCACGCTTCTCAAGGACAACTAATACTGAAAAGATCCTGTGTCCTGTCTGCTTTTCATATGATTTTCTGCATACATAATACCTATAGAATGGCAAGTCTGGACACTGTCGCTGTACTGTATGCTGAAAATTGCAGACTGCACAGACCATTACTCTTTCAATATACTGGTTAACATTTTGTGGTTGTAATGTCAGATACCTGTACTATTTTGACACACGTGGAGCTATAACATTTCACACTAACTGATAACCTGGGCCAGTTTATTTTGCAAATCAATGCTACCAAATAAAATTCAAATTTGTATTCCCAAATAGGATTGTCATTTAAGATTGACAAATGAATGCAAAGTTTCAGGATGATAAAAAGTGGTCTGTGCTCTGCATGAAGGGTGTGTGTACTGAATTCGGACTGAAGACTTCAGTGCGTGGCTTCAAAAGGGCTGGTGCTCAAAGGAGATTTCCTTTCCTTCCCTTTCTTCTGAAGTATGCTGTTGTTGCAAGTGAAAAATCACACCCTGTAATACCTACAAAGAGCCTGGCTGTACCATCCACTGATCGTCAGGTAGTGTCTTATGTAAGAAGTTCCATTCACTTCAGTTTAAATTCTGATGTAAGTGAAGATTATCCAAAGCAAGCAATGTTTGCAAAAGCAGGCCATAAAATCACACACACAAGGAAGAGTATAACAGAGGCCAAGAGCTTGGTATTCACACGTAGCTGTGTTCTTTGACAGTGGTTTAAAGGGAAGAAAAAATTTTTCTCTAAAAAACAGGTGAATACAAATACCCTTAAATCATGAATAGCTCTGGCACTGTATATGACATATGACTTCATATTTACAGTACAATCAAGGGATAGGAATATTTTGAACCTACGGTGGAAGAAAAGGAAAGGAAAAAAAGCCTTCAGTGTGGAGCTTTAGATTTTAGGCATTCTTGAAAATATTGGAAATGGCAGTTCGGAGATTTTTTTAAGGTAAGTGGATCATGTCTTTCTTTAGAACAGACACTTTACAAATTCCTTTTTGACTGTCATCTGCAAATCATTTGATTAAACAGAAACTTTTACGTTGTTCTGATAACAGAGGGAAGGCTGGAAAGCAGGAATTCCACCTTAAAGCTGATGTGTGTTGGATCAAAGGGTGAAATATTTTCCAGATGAACCTCTGTTTCTTCTGAAAAAAACGCTCAACAACACAAATTCAAAAATCATTTCCAAGGTGTTAAGCTTCAGTCGCTGAGCATGGGGATTCAACTTACAATTTTGTGTCCTGTTAGGATGAAACCTAAATTTGCCAGTAGAAAACACTTCGTATTACTTGCTTGCTCTTTTACTGCAAATGATAAGTTACAGTCCATCAACAGCTATAGATGTCTGGTTTAGAAGGAAAAATCAAGTAAGTTTAACTCATTGGAATTATTTTTCTGTAATGTTTATTTTACAACATCTTTATATATGAAAATGACAAGGCCAGAGGAAGTTTCTAATTTAAATGAAACCTTAAATTTTGTTATTGGGGAAAGTGGAATCTCTCAGTATAGTCAGAGGTTATACTTCTGTGGAAGTATTAGTCATTACAGCCTTGGAAATTAAATAGGAATATCAGCTTAAATCAGCATCCATTTAAATTTCAGTATATGCAAGCCACAGAGGGAGATGCTGCTGGCATTTATCTTCAGCCCCTAAGAACTTATTATAAATGCGGTGAGCTCATTGGCCTGTGTAGAGTGAATGTTACACTCGCAGATCCATTCCTAGGAAGCAGTGGCCACATGAAACAAACAACAAAAACATCACCATTAGCACCAGCGTTATTTTTTCTTCTGTCTCAATAAAACAGGACAAAGATAGGATTACGATAGAGAAGGAACTGTGTTCTCACTTTTCGTGTAGCACCTCCATGCGTACTTTACATAATTTATTACAGGAAAGCTTCTTCTATTAGCATCAGCGTTGGAAGGATGGAGAGGGACTTTTCACAAGGGCGTGTAGTGATAGGACAAGGGGAAATGGCTGTAAACTAAAAGAGGGCAGATTTAGATTAGATATTAGGAAGAAATCCTTCACTGTGAGGGTGGTGAAACACTGGAACAGGTTGCCCAGAGAAGCTGTGGCTGCCCCCTCCCTGGAAATGTTGAAGGCCAGGTTGGATGGAGCTCTGAGCAACCTGGTCTAGTGGAAGACATCCCTGCTCATGGCAGGGGGGTTGGAACCAGATGATCTTTAGGGTCCCTTCCAACCCTTACTATTCTATGATTCTATGATTATTTGAGGAGTGGCAAGCAGCACAGGTCACAGTCTGGGATGGTGTGCGCACCCCCAGTTGTGTTGCACGGGGAGGGAAGGTGTGCTGTGAGTGCGGCTGCACGTCCCCCCTGGTCCTTGCTCACTGTGGGACTGCAGCAGCTTCTTCATAGGCGCTTGGCAGGGCTTTTTGGATTACAAACAGGATTTTGACCTGAACATTTGACCTCTGTAGATGGCTGATTGTGATCAATAGATTTTCTGTTGTGTTTTTTTGTAAAACTCCAGCTCTAACCTCCCCCCTGGGGTTCTCTTTCCTAACGTGGTTGCCTCCCTTCTATCTCTCTGTCTCCAACATGCTCATCCCTTCCCAGGCAGCCGTTTCCTCTCCCCCAGAGTTTGCCTTCAACTGGAGAGAGGGCTGAAGGCACAGGAAAGGCAGCTGCCCTGCTTTTTGGGCAGTGCCTTGACTTTTCTCAGAGACTGACTTATAACCTACGGAGTAGCATGGCTTGTTTCTGATGGAAACAGAAAGGAGACATATCTTACAAAAAGGTGCTTTTCTATCCTATTTCAAGCCCATGCTCCAAAAAATAGGGAACTAGAATTTATCAAAGGAAAGATCACCAAAAATTTTTTGGTGTTGGTCAAATGCCTTTTTAGTGCAGGTGCAACATTATTTTTGGAAAGACACTCACAGGTTTTTGGATGAAATGATACATATGTCCTCAAAACCATACATCCACTGAGCTACACACACTGCAGTGAAAATGGTTATTCAGGAATAAAGGCAAAACAGAGCATTTAGAGTGGAATTGTTGTTGAACTGTTGCTATATTTGGCTACCATTGAGAAAAGAGCCTTCTGTTACTGACTTTGCATCTAATTATATTAACAAAATAATAATTAAAAAAACCCACTGCACCCTAAACATCTAATAAACATCTGGTATTGCAGCATACAGTACAATACTCCGTGAATCCAGGATAAAAGAGCTTTTCAAGATGAGGATTTTATCATTCATTCTGGTAAGTTCACTCTTCACTGAAAACATGGGAAAAAATGAATTAAGAACTCTAACAACCAGCCAGCAGGAAATACAAAAATAAATCTAGATTGATGGCTATGCTCTGCGTCTATATGGCTTCCTTTGCAGAGAGTATCTCAGCCTGCAAATTCTCCAAACTCATTAGTACGGAATCTGAAATTCCAGTAAAGTTTCCCTCCCATTTTACTTGACCTTCTGCTACTCCTGACCTACTGTGCAGCTCATCTCAGAGCTAATTCTGAGCCAGATGTAAGTGGGACAGATATTCTTCTAATCTGCTACAACTAGTGCCACCTTTTCCAATTTTAAGATGAAGCTGGCAATACAGACAGTTGCAGATCTGTAGTTTCAAAATAAGTACAGGGCATGCTCTTTCTCCTTATTCCCCTCAAAGAGGGTAACAGTTATTTTCATAGTTATTCCTAGGAGTCCATTAGTAAATCTGAATATCTCTGTGTTGGGGTCATAGGAAAGATTCAAACTGACATTCCTGACAAATGTGTCACTAGAAAGATCCAGTCTCTTTCTGAAAAGAAAATATTGACAAATGTTTACAGTGATATTTCAGGACGTTAAGTGTTGGCTAACCATAGTGTGTTATCCTGACAATCATTATCTGATTAAAGAAAAGGCCTAAGCACTTTCTAACTGATGTCAGGACATTTTCTAAAACTGTATTCTGTGTTACTGCATATTGTATTGCAGGAAGTTTGCTGAGGCTCTTATTATCAGAAACCCATATTAGTGCATTGTACACCCCAGCACTGATGGTGGTGCTTACAGCGGTGATATCATTACATTCCCACTCTCCGTCTCTTGATGCTCGCTAAAGTCTGTTAACCCTTTTAATGAACACTTCTCAATTTATTTTGTTCTTCAAGAGGAGGGCCAATTGTCGATATCTGCTCAGCTCTCAGTTTGCATGATTCAAATTAGAACTTGGTAGTTTCAGGCAGATACAACGGTTTTCATTTCCTCTTAAATTGGTGATGTTATTTTCAAGCAGTGCTGTGTTCTATAGCGCATTTACATTAAAAAGAAATATTCATCCTATGACAGGAGTCTCTTGTTATACCAAACATTGTATAAATTGTTGCAGCTCTTTTAAATTCAGTCCTCTTTGTAGAATCATTTAATGCAGTTACAAATTGTGACTTTTTTTTAAAATTACAGTATGGTAATGATTATAAAGAATCTTTTTTCTCCTTTAGAAAACATTCTGAGTCTCAAACAGGCTAACAGTTTATTAGTAATTGATTTACTTTCCTCATTACTGTAAGACATGTGGCAGTCACTGTCCTGGCAGCTCATCACAAACATTCCGGAGGGATAAGTACCAAAAAACTCCATTTCTAGAACATTAATGGTAATAAAAATCACTAATGTTTTATAAAGCATTTTTTTTCTGGCGGGTTTTCACATTCAGACATCGGGAGTAAATCATATAAAATTAACAAACTGTAGTTGACATTTTATTTCAGTCCATCATGATTTGCAAAGGGGAGCTCTAAGGAAATCCAAAATAATATTTTATAGCAATCACTCTTTGTCCTTCTGAAAAACAAACCTCTGACTACATGCTTCTGCAAGGCTTGCCATTGTATGTCTGTGTGTCTGTGTGTGCACGCAAGTGTGTACTGCATCTGATTGTCTGCTTTCTTATTTCAGTTTTACCTCCTGCACCCAAGCTGATTGCTGATTGACTATAAGGGGTTACAGAGCGAGGTGAATTTTAGTGGTAGATGAAGCTTTGAAAGAACATCTCAACATTACATTTTATCCTACTGTGTGAGCAAATGCATTTGGCATATAAAAGTACTTCACCAAGCCGCAGCCACATATCACATCTGGTTGATCGAGGTTCACGTTGTTTTGTCATATCGTAAAACAACAGCTCTCTCACTTCAACTGTGAGAAGATGTAAGGCCAGTAAGCCTTTGTCTTTCTCTGCAGAAGCAGAATTTCCTTCTCTGCTTAACAGTTCCCCTTTGGTTCCTTATGCTTACTGAAGATCACATCCTTCTCCTGCAGTGCTGGGGGAGAAACTGAACTGCGAAGAGGGTGTAATGGATATGCAGAGAGCTGTACAGATGTAGATATCATTGATTTTTGGAGAATGCACATAAAACAGAGAATATTGCAGAAAGGTGATGAGGCTCTGAAGCAGCTTGGGGCCAGAAGGGATGGTACAAGGCTTGGGAAGCCACACAATCATGCAGAGGGGAGTCACAGAGCTACAAGCATAAGCACAGAAAGGCAAAAGTAATTGTAATGCCTCTCAGAGAACAATAATCATGTACCCAGAGGCCAGCCAGGGAGCTGCTTAAGAATAAAAGAAGCAAAAGAGACTTTTAAGACATTAACATAAGGCAGAGATGGGCAGACCAGCAGTCCTCTGACACCATAGTTTCCCTTGGAAGATTAGAAACCTAGTATTTCTGGCAGAAGCCTGAATTTTATCACTAAATTTCCTAGTTGTGGGGTTTTGCCTATGAGCAAGAAAGCAAGTGGAAGGTAATCACCACATAGTCATACGTCATTTCTAATGAATTAACTTGAAAATGGGACACATATTTAAAAGAGCCAGAAGAAATAGGAACAGCCAAACAGTATTATACATGTATTTCAGCATTCTCAAAGCACTTTTGTTGCTTAGTTAACATCTGCAGCACCCTGGGAGGTTAGCAACCATTTATTTTCATTATTTGTTAATTATCTCATCCAGCGTTACCTGTTTAAAAGTTAGCTGCCTATTGTAAGCTCTTTGTCTAGACTCCTGTTTTAGTCAGAGAGAAAAGATAGGTCTATTGCCCTTACTGCTTCTCTCCACTGATAGGGAGAATTTAGATGGCTAATTTTGACTAACCCTCTGACTTTCTAACACAGAAAATTCACTGAAAGTAATTGCACCCTTAGTAGCTGGTGAAGTGTAAGAAGCTGAAACGGAAGGTAAGAAAGCATGCTGAAAATAAGATTGGAGAACACAGGCACCATTGTTCAGGTTAAAACATATCTGTTAGTTTCTAAGTGATATTGAAAAAAAAATAAATTCAATTTGATTAACAAGTAAATAATAATCTAAGAGTTAAAAATAATTATAGACATCAGAAAAAAATTGAGACTGGCTGTCTGGCTGTCTAAAATTTAGATTCCAATAAGTGTCAAAGGGGAGGCGACTGAAATATTAGCATCTTAGATCAAACTCTGCTCTGAACTGTATTTATATAACGTTACTGAAGTTGTGAGTACTGCATAGGTGTGAGGACAGAATTTGAATCTCATGTAGTGTGGTGTGAGATCATACACTTTCATTACCTGGAAACTGATATGATGGGAATAAAATACAGTTAAACTATGTGATTCTTAAATTTCTTGGAAAATATGGAACATGGCTTTTCTTCAAGAGTTGTGCAATGTTTGCTTATTGGTAAAAGAGAAAAAATACATGCTGAAAATCTCAAAGTTTCAGTCTACAAACAGCTTTATTGCATTTGGCAAAGGCTGTCTTTAACTGTTTAAAATGGAGCACACATTCTTCTGTTCTGGCATATGGAAAGGCCAGAACCAGGGAATGGAGCTTTGTTCCTGGCTGGGACTCCTTGGATTGTCAAGCACAGAAGAATCCTCTCCAGAAATCTGAATTTATAAGGAAAGGTGATTAATTGTGAGACTAAGCTCTGCTCTTCTTTCTGAGAAGTTGACAGGAGCTTAGGTAATTTCACCAGGAACAAGTTTGGGTCCTTTGACATTACTGGCAGGCTATGGTCTTTTATGTTCTTTCTATATCTTTCCCATTTTGAATCCCCTTTAAAATTTAACAGTTCTCCTTTAAATGCTGGAATCCTGCTACCCATTACTATGGTTACAGTTCCTGAATCTTGACCCATTTCACTTTCTTTTGAACGTAGAAGTAATAACATTAGCAAATACCACTCTGCTGAGTTCTCATCAAACAGGATACAACATGCAAATGCTAGCTGCGCTGTAATGGATATCTGTGAAATACCAATAATTACTCTCATTTAGTGTATCTGCAGTTACTAGACTTGTCCTTGACGGTACAATAAATGAAAAAAATTATTTATTCAAAGTGGGGTGAAAAGTGTATTTCACATAACAAAAATCTACAAGTCAGGTTAGCAAAAGATTACCATAAAGAAATTTCTTTTTCATGAAGTTTTATTTCTTCACAAGACAAAGAGCAGACTCTTAAATAGTTTTATTAGTATTGACAACCGATATTTTTTAATTATTATTATTAGCAGCAACAAAGTAACAAGATACTTATACAAAAATGGCACCCGATATTCCCAGACTAGAGCTGCACTGTACTGAGGAGGAAAACAAGTACTTGTTATAATATATTACCATAGATTTCACTTTTATAATTACTTTCACCAGAAGATCTGAGGACATGTGTCAGGTGAAATGCACTTAACAACGGTGAGATAAATTAGAGCCCTTCTCCATGGGTTCCCATGGCCTTTTACAGCCACAGAGAGAGCAGCAGGGTAGTTTGTAGCACAATGATGTGCAGTGCTCTGACTAAAATGTTTTCAGACAAAAGCAGCACTTTTTCTGCTGTTAAATGATAATACATTGAGAGTCTCCTGCTTCATCCCACCCCTGCCCTACTCTCCTTTCCAGTCTGTGCTGTCACTGGGCGCTGTGTGGCAGGTATTGTTTGCTGGAAGGGCCACAGATTTGTGTGACGAGTCATCTCCATCCAGCAGCATCATGTGTCAAAGTGAAGTCTGATAGCTGTGTGGAGGACTGGATGACTTTTTTAATGAGATGATTGTGAAAAAAAGACCAAAAAAATTTATTTAAAACTCACATCTTATATGATGGTAGAGCACCACATTGTGTTTTCTTCTCTAAAGCAATTCCATCATGTTATAAAATAGTAGCTTTTTGGGGAAGAAAGTGGTTAAGCGAATGCACACAGCAAAGTACATTAAGACCTTTATGTTTTACTTGCAATTAACGTGTAGTCAATTCCAGATTATCGGTGCAATAGGGTGTGTGTTTGTGTTGTCATAGTGGTGAAGGGACTATGAGGTTGTTTTTGACAAAATCTGCCCACATGCTCCTAAAATGGGTTGCATCACTTTCTCATTTCGGTAGGTGCACTTTCATTTCATTTCATTTCATTTCATTTCATTTCATTTCATTATTTCATTTCATTGCCACGGTTGTCATCTTCCTCCCTGTTCACTTGTGTGCACCTTAGCGACTTTGCCAAGAGAGCCTGGGGGAACGTGTGCGCACATAAGGGATGGAATAAATCAGGGGTGCAAAGCTATTAAACCAAACATGCAATATGACTGCTGCCAGCAGCGAGATCTGGAAATGGGTCGATGAGAAGAAACACAACAGGAAGATTGGTCTGAAACTGTTTTTGCGATAGCTGTGAGAAAAGTGTTGCACATCTGCCCCACAGATGGGCAGAGCTGGAAGACCATTTCTGAATGTGAAGTGTGCATTGCTGCTTCAGTTCAGGATATATGGAGGCTTCAGACTGAAGTGTGATTGTAACACATGTAGCACATACCAAGCTAGTTTGAATTTAAAACTGCATGCTGTAGAATGCAGCTGCCAAGCAAGTATTCAGGTTTGTGTGCAAGCATAAACCAATGTTCTGGTGGGTTTTCTGCCATCAGTACAGGAACAAAGCAGGTGATCAGAAGACTGGAGCTAGCCCAGTTACACCTGTATGTGCACCAAGCCTATGTCCTAATTGCAGCATAGACGTAGTTTTCCTATCTGTCAACACACGATACTGGGTATCGCTAAACCGAAATTACATACAATATCCTCCAAACTGTAACAGTCCTATCTGTCAACACACGATACTGGGTATTGCTAAACCGAAATTACATACAATATCCTCCAAACTGTAGGACATACATGTTTACGTTCAATGAACTCCAAGGAATAAAAGCAAAATACTATACCACAGTAGGTTGTTCCACAGAATGTTTTCCAATATACCTGCGTATAAAAGAAAAAGAAAAGAAAACACCATAAAGAAACTTTTACATTGTGATATTCTTTCATGTTACAATATCAAGGGTAGATGTTAGCAACCACAAAATGATGGACTGGGACGCACTATCCATATTAGCAAAATAAAAAATTGTCTTTACTGTGAAAATCACACAAATGATGTTGTCCTCAGGAAAAAACTTTACGCATGAAAGCTTTATTCATTAAAATTTTGGTGAAGGATAGGAGGGCCAATACTCATAACTTTTTACGGTGTTCCTCACCAACATAGGTTTCATGGATTTTTACTTCAGAGCTACTTAAAAGCAACTCAATATTTGATAGCCACATGTGAAACTAGGCACTGACATCAGAAGTATTGTGATGGTACAGATAAAAAATGCTTTTTCTCCAGAGCTATCCTGCTGAGACTTAGGGCTCTCTTTCTCTTATTAGCATGTGTCATACGTAGGTATGCGATCAAAAAAATAAATCAACATTTTGTCATAATTAAAATTTCCCTTTGTTTCTCCTATCCACATGGATATTGGAAACACTTTCTAAATATAAGAAGAGTTAAGCAGCGAGGCAGTTTTCAAAAACTAACTGAAGAATCCCACTTCTCTCCTGAAAAGATAACTTTATCTTAGGAATGGGCTAGAAAGACTTGTCATGGATAGCCTAGGTACATTTAATTCTTCGTCAAAGCAAGCAGATAAACTACTGGATCTTTGAAGTCTCTTCCAATGCTACACTACTAATACACATTTATTTGTTTTTATTTCTGTTAAAGGAATTAAGGCTGCTTTTTCTGAGCATTATGCAGGAACTAGAGCAACGAGAGCTCTTTGATGAATTAACAGTTTCTCTTCCCTAGAAGTCTGAGAGTTCAACTACAGACAAGACTGCACAGATGAGGAAAGCATAAAAAAAGTTCATAACAACAATCACAATTCTCCATTTGCCTTTTCATAAGCATAACGTCAACATTTTTTTCTTGTCTCCTGTAAGTTCATCTCTCATTTACCTACTGTAAGGGACTGTTAATATATGAGAACTATTATGAACAGACCAAGATTAGTGATCATTCTCGTCTCCTTTGCAATAGGATTTCCTAACTCTGGGTAAACTGCTGAGCAAATTTTGTTCCCTTCATGAATCTCACATTTTTCTTTGATAACTACCATTGCATCAATGTAATTGTATACTTGTTAATGCAGATCCTAGCAGGGAGTGCCCATTTTTTCAACCCTAATTTGAACAATTGAAATTCAGAGCTGGCCTTTCATTTTGATCTAGTATTGTAGACCTGCCATCAGTCTCTGGCCTATGGGCAGCAGTGCTGAGCAGGAAATGAACTACCGTCAACATTAAGCTTTTGTTTCTCCCTGTGAGCTGATGAAACATGTAGAAAACAAAATATTGGCTTGCAAGCAAAATCAGAACAATTTGTTGTCTGTGTAGTATGAAATGGTGATTACTGTGGGTCAGGTGTTATTAGAGGGGGACTTTCACTGACAGAGGAGGGCAGAGAGATGCATTCTCGTTGCTCCAGGCAGTAGCTAAACGCTGAGCCAGGCAGTGGTTATAGAATCCCGTGACTCCGCTCCGAAGAGAAAAGAGGATTGCTGCTGCCCCAAGTCCGTGGCACTGGAGGCCAAGGATGTTTGACTGGGGTGTATCCTTCTCCCTGGCAGAAACTGCTGGAAAAAGAGATGGTGCAACATGGGTACAGCGAGTTTCTAGGAGCTCTTTAGGCAGATACAAGGTTAAGAGTCCAGAAAGCACAGACATACCTTTAAGCTCAGGCTATGGTGTTTGATGATTCCTCAGAATGTTCGAACCTGTCTCGCTGTCTTCAGATCTATTTTGCTAAAATTTAGTTTCAGGATATTGTTCTTCACTGACACTATGTGAGTATCTGCATTCGACAGGAGGCTGGGTGCCCTCTACATTGGTATGATCTGGAGACCTGCTTCTCTCTAGAACTTTTACATAGCTTTTGTATAGAGCATAAAAAGGTACTGAACCTCAACAACACTCCCACACCCACTTTTCTTGAAAGTACCAATCAGATAATATAGATGAATTTATTTAATCTAAATGATTTTTAAATCTTAAGAAAACTATGGTTGCAGTACACCACACACAACATGAACATATGCACTTTCTTTCCTGTGCTAGATTAGGCATTGAGTTATGATATGGTGTGTTAAGGCATGAGATCTTGAATGAATTCTAAATTAAAAAGACATTTCCATGTGTAGATGAGCAAACAGTTGTTTTGACAAAATATATTATGAGTTCAGCTTGGCATCACTAAAATAGCCCCACCAACCCTTTTTCCTCTCATAGTCCCCTGAAATGCAAGAATACCTTGTATTTTAGCTGTCATCTTAATGGTAGATATTATTATAGTGGAAAAAGAGCTAATATCAACTGCTTTTAATTTAGGCAGGATTTCTTTTACATGAAGACAAAGAATTTTTCTTCTATAACCGTTTTGACTGGAAGTCATAGGTCCCTTGCCAAGAAGTTTCAATTATGCTTTTAAAATATAAATCCTAGGAGTCTTGAAATTACAGGGTGTGGGTAGCAATATGTTAAATGTTTTACAAGTGAGGAGAAATTAGTGCATTTTGGCTTATTCTCAGTGCTGTTAAGAAACAAAACTGTTCTTTTGTTGTAGGTAAAAGCAGTTTCTTACAAAGAAGTCCATAAAAACTGGAAAACTTTTTCATATAATTCTGTGGGAATGACACACAGATAACTTTGGAAAGTGGAAAACAAAGTCAGCCTCACCCAGGACATGTTCATCAAGAGGACATGGTGTAAACACACCGTAGGATGTTTTGGCTTCTAGAGCAGCCATGGGATTATTTGGGCTGTGTTTCAAACTCTACCCATCTAACACATTTCCCATGCGGTATTTGGGTGGGGGAAATGAAAAACTACCCCCTTGTCAGGTATGAAACTATTTCCTTTTGTCAGTTTGAGGTTAAGTGTATGCCTTGGTCGTTTGGGTGGAGGACACTAACAGCTGCAGTCAGTTTTGAAGGAAAGGATATTTCAGCTGGGGCAGGGAGGATTTCTATACACCTTAGAGTTGTTCATAGCACTACTGATCAGGACAAAAGATGCTGTGTCAAGAGATAGTATAGAAGACTATTCATAAAGCCTTCCTCCAAGTGTGGCAAGTTACACTGCAGTTCTGCTGTCACAAGTACTATGTTTGTTAGTGATCAATAGCAAAATCATTCCTGTATGAAACAAATGTTATCCAGCTTGGCTGTGATCAGATGGCTGTACTTCTGTCACATTAGCCAGAGTATACACACTAGAGTTTATTTTGGCATTAAGCTTTTTTCCAAAGACAGGAGAACAAATGATATCAGCTCTGGTATTAAGATGGAATGGTGAAGATGAACAATACCTACTGTGGTACAAAAATTTGTTGGTATGAAGTTAACGCTTCAGCTATTTTTGAACAAATTTGAGCCAGTTGAATGAGATAGTATAGAATCAGCCTTTTACATGATATGACTTTGGCTTTTTGAACCAGGAGCCCTAAAGCCAACATTTGCTGTCTTACACACCGATGGCCTCAAGCAATGAAACACACATAGCTCCTAAAGTCCTATTATTATGGGTACATAAATCAGTGCACTTCAGAATAACTGACAAATCTGCCAGGTAAATACAGCAAGAGTCACATTCAGGGTTTCTGTTGACACTTGCTGAAATGGGAATACGAAATCTTCCAGGTGCCTCAGTCCTTAGGGCGGTCAGCGAGTTATCACATTTCCTCTCCTTTTACTGTTGAAATTACGAACAAGACCTCAGCTCTTCATTATGGTAAGCTTTCCCTAAAAAATTGTGTTGAATCTTTCATTTTTCTTTAATTAGCATTAGCAATAATAAACCGTTAGTAGTTTTCCAACCAAAGCTTTAGCCTTTGGAGTACTATAAGAAAGCAAGGGGAGTTTACTGTTCCCAAGTGAATTATTTTATTATTCTGTGGGAGGCAGGGAATAAGTTCCTGTTGCACTTTTGAATGCTGAAAGCAAAATGGTCAACAAGTGGGATTCCTAAGCACAACTGCAAAATTACAAATCAGCAACAACTTTTAAGACAGCCATGGCCTAATTAAAATTAGTACACAGTAGGCTACAATACTGACATTGGGGGAGCTGATGAATGGTGGCGCACAATAAAATCACCTTCTGCCATCAAATACAAATTGCTGAGCTCAGTTCAGGGGTAACTTGGGTAAATGTTAGGCATCTGTGATAAACAGGAGAAGATTAGGCATTTGAATGGTCTTTTCTCTAAAATCTGTGAATTTAGAACTGATGAGTAAAGAAGATGTGAATCAGATACCCCAAAGTGTAGACACTCACCTTAAGCTTTATGCTGTTTTTTTCTTTGAAGTTTCTTTATCAAGGTTAGGTGTGCTCATTATTTACAGAACTACTGGGAATTTACCTGGATATGGTTAGATTTCCCTGTGAGGCTCAGGCAGCAACTCCTACCATTTCTAAGACTTCCCTGGAGCCAAGGGGAGCTAGAAGTACCATGCACCACCTGCAAATTGAATGCAAACTGTGTCAAAGAGCAAAGCTACTATGAAAATTTGGCTTTACTTTCTTTCCCCTTCCTCTGCCCAAGGTCATCTAGTATTAGATTCTGGTGATTCCCATTTTCTAATCTTCTGTTCAGTAGGGCATGTTTTGCTGCCTTGCTCTTGATGTTTCACAATTCAACAGGATATAACAGCAATTACAAAACCTGACAAATGAAATTTTAAGGTAATCTGAGAGATTTCTTTAAGCAGGCAAGATTCTGATCTTGCAATTTGTTTCACGTAGATAGGGCTCTGTACAGGATAACATGCCCAGGGAACAAAGGATTCGGGATGCATTAATGCATACAAAAGCTGTAGGATATTATAAGCAACATGGGTCTTCAGTATGTGACCCCTATGTTTTGTCCTATTATATCTACTTCTGATATCTGGTAAGAAAGCCAGGATCCTGACCTAACAGAGGCATCCATGTGTTCTGTTCAGAAGTCATTAACAGATTCCTAGAACTGAACACACCAAAACAGTTTTGTATTTTTTTTTTCTCAGACCGTCCCAACTAAGCAAAGAACATTGTTTTGTGCTGAAAGCTGAGCTCATATTTAAGTATATATCTAAGCAGTTGCATTAATTTTTAACTTCCTTTATGGAGTGATTCAGAGTAAGCAAAGCTCAGTAATCCAGAAATAGCTAGGAGATAAATCTTGAAAACTTGGCCCAGTTTATGTCTAGGATATGAGAGACAAATCTTTGCATCTGAAGCTACTTCCCACCCTTCAGAGATAAAAAGGTCAGGACACATCCTTTCATTCTGCAAACATGCTGACCCGAAGACACAGAAATGCTTTAAATATCAAATCTGAATTGCTACATTTCTTAGGTTATGCACCCATTTTTTAGGAAGATTTACTGTCAAAGTATTCAGATTATCTGACAAAAAAAGTGTCACACTTGCTAATGTGAAGAGTAACTTTGTTCTGGCAATTGGCTAGTGGCTTGTCTTCCATTTTTCTGTTGACCTGTGATATATACTTGTAAAAAATCAACAGAAGTCATTTATACACCAAGAGGATACTCTGTAGAAAATTTCAGCAAAAAGCTTTGGGGATTTATGTGTCAGACTAGGGCATCAGCCTCATGTTCTATTGAGGATTCTTATCTTTATCCCACACTACCTAGCAGAATATAAATCTATAACGGGAGAAGTACCACAGACGCTGCAGTTTACAATATCTAGAAGAAACAACAGAGGCAGAGGAGACATAAAAGGATAATTTTGCTTATACAAAATAGCAGCCTGAAAAATAAAATGAAGAAAACAAACAAGCAGATGGAGAAGGCGAAGTCTGCAAGACACAGCTGTGCGAAGTATTTAAATATCCAGATGCAAAGCAGTTAAAGGGTCAGGGACGAGGAAAGGACGCAGAATGCTCTTAGCAGCTCTGTAGCATGATTGAATAGTCTGCTTTAAAATTGTAAAAACATTAATGACTGTTGATTGTCCAGATTTCTGTCAGATTTAAATGGAATCTTAGATTTTGTTAGAAATCCAAACTCCTGAGACTCCTGAGCACCTTTTAATATGGATTTGTTGCTATTTACATGAGTACAATAATTAATGTGTAGGAAAAAAAGCTTTCTCATTCAGTATTTACTCAATTCTCTTTTAGCAAAAAGAATAATAAAACATTTTTTTTAAAATAGTCATAATTGTTTTCTGAAGCAGTTACTACCCATAATAATGATAATTTACGCTTTTACTGTATACTGACTTCATCTAAGGGATTCAAGTGCTTTATGAATGTTAATTAGGCATCTGCAGGCATCTATTAGGCACCACCAGTTGCTAGATGATGATTTTGGTCTGTCATTAGCTCAAAAGACTCCACCTGCCCACTTTGCTTAGTATGCTGTAAAGGGGGCTGGGGGAGGGCATCTGCGCACTGAAATGTGGGAAAGATGGCTTTTGTTCTAAAATATAGCCGCAGTGAAAAAAGTTAACTTAAAATGAGCTTCTGAATGAGATTTTATTACTGCTTTGATTATTTTCCTGGGCTTTGGACTCCCTCCTGAGCTGGCAGATGTCCCCTCATGTCACGTCGGTGGCTGAAGGACAGATTTTCATTCCTACCCTCAGTCGTGTCTCAGGTTCTTCAGTCATTTTGGGATCCTGTTCAAGGCTACATATCCATTTTATAATCCCTCTATAGAGAGGTTCAAATACTTCAAGTGCTTTCTTGCTCACTACGCTTCTTTGCCATTTCCTCCATTGCCTTGTTATTCTGCCTTCGTTCTGCTCTAGGTGTAAAATGGCCCATGTGCCTGTTGTGGCTCTGTAGCAGCCTGGCCAGAGTCAGGAGGGAGGCATTAAAGCCAGTTTTGTGACTCAGTCACCAAGCTACTCATCCTTCCTTTGCAGGGTGAATAACTGCATTTAAAATGAGCTCCAAACTCACTGTATTTTTTGGTAAAGGCTTCTAATCTCCTTACAAGGAACTTCAGAAGCAAGGTAAATAATAAAACAGAGCCAGGGGCAATGAAAATTGAGCTAGCGAGGCACGTGGGAACTACAGTCTAGTGTAAGCATGGTACATAAACAAACCTACTGCAGCAGCCTGCGTTCCTCATAGGGGAGACCGGCAGAGCACAAAGAATATTGTTTTCTTAAATTGCGATTTCATAATTAAGTCAAGAAAGTGCACTTAGATGGTAAAGCCCATATTTTCTATGACTAGAGAGACAAAAAAAAGACCATAAAAAAGGATTTTGATAGTGCTATATAAGGACAATATTCTGATTACGAACTGTAACTTTTAAAGGATATTAAAATCCTGTTTCAGCAAGTGGCTGGTTTTAGCTTGCAAACTCTTTCTGTAAGATTCTAGTATCAGTTTCCATTCACACATTTGTACTTTTACGTTAAACAAGGAACTATGTTTTTCTTAAAGATTTTTTTTGCTTGCTGCAATTATGGGTTGGCTGGACATTAGAGGTCTGATTCTGGCTTTTCAGGGTCTTTGACTACATCGAGTCAGGAGGAAGCCCTGAGACCCTGGTCACATCCTTAGGTCCCAACTCTCATGCAAATGCCACAGTCTTACAAAAATTGCCCTATGAATGCTGGTTTATCACTAGGCAAGTTTGGTTTCAATGGATCCAACATGATTAATGTCATTGTACTGTGGATGGCTGGGTGGGCCAATTCATAAAAATTATTGATCTGTTTTATAATTTTTATATGATTATTAAATAAATAAAATTATTAATCATGTTTTATAATTTTAAAGTTTGACTTTTAAAGAGGAGGTTCTCTTCGAGATGTATCACTAGCAGCATCTTAGACGTACCAGAATGGTGGATGAGCTGTTCTATATCTTGATAAGGTCAGCAGCTCCTGCATCTGTGCTGGTCTGCAGAAAATGTATTAAGGCTGTATAACACCTAATGCTGCTCCACAAAGCTGGAAGCTTCCTCCTGCTTTAACACAGTACAGACAGCCACTGCCATGTCCACAGGGGAGGGCTGGTGGAACACACTGGGTAGCCGGGAGAAAGCACTGCCACCACCACACAGCCTACCTCCTCTCACATCTAAGAGGTGTCAGTCTGGTCCCAGGCTGGGTCTTGCAGCACTACTCACTTATCTTTGCACCACACATTGCAGTTGTCTCCATGGGCTAATTTGCTGCAATCCAGAGTCCAGTCCCAGCCTGGTTTATCTCCCAGCACCTCTGTTCCCTGAGCACAGCAGAGACATCCAGCCCTCCCAGTGTAGGTGTGCTCCTCCTCGATGGCTCATGGTGGGACCTAAACAAGTGCAGTTCAAGAACTCCTGCTCTACATGTAGCTGCAGCATCATTTCCTTGTTATGAAATGAATCATGCTTTCATTCTTCAGACTGTTACCAAAAAAAAAAAAAAAGGAAAAGCGTGACTGTGATCTACATTCCTTTTTCCTTGCATTCAAGAAATGAAGCTAAAGCCAAAGCACTGCTAAACATGGAACCAATTATTACTTTTTCAGCTACCCAAAGAAAACATCTCCACCATGGAAAAAAACCCACATACATACTAGGCAAAGCTACCTCAAACTCTGTAGACTTGCATTTTTTTTTAAATTCTTAAAATCTCTTGGATCACACCTCTTTTTCTCCTGTTTCCTGTCATTGCTATAACAAACCTTTTTGGCCAGCAAACAAGATTTCTTTTGTTGCACTAAAAACTTTGCGCATGATTCATTTTTTTTCTTAGAAAAAGCTTCAAGCCAAATATTGTTTTCAGAGCCTTTTCTTCCTATGTCCTCTCCCCTCCCCAAATCCTTTTTCCTGAGGGACTTCCTTATTCATGGTATCCTACTGTAAACAAAGGAAAGATGATATCAAAGTAATTGCTTGAAATATAATTGATGACAGACTCATTCATATGCAGCACTTAACAATGTCTTTGCATGCACATAATACTTTAGCACACTTTGTTAATTCCTGGAAACTAATCATCCTTTGGAAGAAAAAAAAAAGACAAAAGGAAAACCACACAAGTTCATCACTTAAAAGAGCCTGGAAACTTGTAAGGTACATCTGGTGCTTTTCCAAACATGGTCTGTGTCTGCATGTCACCAGTTTCTTCCAGCAGATTTTGGTATCTCGACCCTTGCAGATATTGTGTTTGAAAGGTTTTATCATCCACCTGACTATATGCTATCACATATTTCCTGGTAGGTGTTTTTCACAGCATACCCAAAAGGCTGTTTGGGGGCCTCCTGTTTTTTTGATCAATCTGTAATACATTTTTCTTTCATCTATTCCTATTTGGAAGTCTGTTTTCCTCTTCACTTTTTATTGTTTCCATTCATGGTTTTTAATATTGAAACAGGTTTTGTAAGAACATACAGAAAGGTGTATTTCATCAACTCTGGGTACATCCACCTTTCTCTCTCCATACCCATCTGGGCTCCATTTTAGCAAACTACTCAGTCCTCCCAGAAGCACAAGTCAAGACAATCTGCAGTCACAGCAAATCCAGCTGACTTTAAACTGCGTAGTTTGGATACTACTAGTAGTCTAGCTGTAACAACTGATAATATTTTACCATGATACATAGTGACAAAAAGAGATATAATTCTAAATATGTTTTTTCTTTTCATTACTTGAGACTAGAATTGGCAAAAACAAACCAGGAAAACAGAAGAAAAAAAATACAAAATAAGGATTTTGAAACAATTTTGTTCAATGTACTTTTGTTCTTTGCAAAATGTGCCTTCTATTATTTGTCATTAATACTCTCAGCTCTTCTCTTGTGTAAAGTTTATATCTTCTTTCTCAAAAGGCTTCTTGAACTGATTTTTCCATCATGCCAGAAGGACATGTTGTCCAGGTAAGACTCAGAGATTGTGAGTATCTCTCAATTTTTGTATTTATGATTTGTGGTGATTCGTCATGGAGAAAATAAATGATGACTTCTACTTAAGCACGGGAATTCATGGTTAATATATATATCCACATGTTGTTGATATTGTACTTTTTCACTTTCCCCCTTCTGTGTGTTCTACTTATTCATATTCAGTCTTAAACTGAAAGTCTCTTGCTTTGAGACAGTGGTTGTATGAGACCAAGTATAATGAGATGTCAACCTTGATTCAAATCTGCTTGTTCTAGCTCACTGAAAGTAAATAATAGCAACAACAGTAGTTTAAAGACAGTGGGTGAGATCCTGTCCATGTAACTTAGTAATATAATTGCACTTTAATTATAGACCCTTAGGGTGAAATTTCGTTTCATGTAAATTTAATTGTTTTCTACACAGATGTCTGCATTTCATCTATTTATTGAGGTACTCTTTATATTTATTGGAGAAAAAGAGACACTTAGAGGCAAAATTCTGATCTGTTTTAGAATGAGATGTATCACGCCCTCCAAGGTAAAAGGAGGAATTTTGTTGTGATGGAACACAGGGGTTTCTGCCTCACTATGCTCATGTTTTTTACATGTGGAAGGCAGGTCTCTAGGAGAAATGTGATACCACTATGTGACTGGTGCCTCAGATAGAGATTTCAATGAGGTTATGAGTACCTACTTCTGATCGCATGATGATGAAGGTTTTGATACTGATAGCAAGACTTTGAGAAATTTTTCTGTGACTAGGTGTAAGACTATCACAGACTTATTAGCTGCAGGAGAAGAAAAGAAGCTCTTAGAGAAATCAGGTTGTCTGATATTCCTGGGAGCATGTAGTCTAATACTTCTAGTTGGGCTGAATACACAAGGAATGATTTAAGGATTAAAATAATTTTGCTTTGGAAATGTATATCTTTTTCACGGATCCTTTTTTTCTACTATGTAAGACAGACAAAACATAATTGACACTATATTTGTAAGTCCAGCAGTATTTTGTGAAATGCAGAAAAAATATATTACTCTTAAATGAATTTTCTTTCCTCAGTTTGGAGTTCTGGTTGAAACAAAAGTTTACAGTGGGATTGTGGACATCTGCAAAAGCTATGGAAATCAAAACTGGTGTGACTAAGGGGCAGATATTACTACAAGAACTGCTTTATATCCTTCAGCCTCTTTCAGGGCCCTAGTTGCATTTGTGGCAAAGTAAGTATCAGCAGATCTGTCCAGAGGATCATTAATTATCCTTTGTTCTGCCTGTTCCTAGAATAACATGTTGACTCTCTTGATCATATCCACAAAACGTGCAGAAGGTCATTTCAGAGTTAGTGTCAAGTGTTCAACTTCAGACTTGTAAGAATCAATTAAGAATAACTGTGAAATCAATAACACCACACTTTTATTAAAAAAAACTAGAAGAAAAAATGTTGAGTATTGATTTTTTAAATGTAAGTATTAGAACTACACACATTTGTGGATCTAAATTAAGCTATTTTGAACTCAACGCACCTAAATGAAGATCCTGCTAGACATAGGAAACTTTTGAAAATCTCATCCTAAATGGCAAAGAATTGTCTTACTATATCTCCCCTTTTCCTAGAATGACAGTAGTGTTCATGGTTGTGCTGTGGACCATGAAGAGTAGCAGTTTCTTAAGGACTTCCTTCCTTTTATCCGCAAGTGACGCTAATGCCTTTCACTTATTAATATGTTTTTCTTTGACTGTGTGTATATTTTTTGACAGGAATATGGAAATGTTGGTTGGGAAGATGCAATTTAATTGCATCTAGTATAATTAGAAGGGCACAATAGCCATATAAAGACAGGGAGTAAAAATCACACAAGAGAAGAAAGATACATGACTTTGATTTCACCCTCTAATTAATTGCATAGCCCAAAACCACAGCTGTATACCATGAAAGAAGGCTTAAAAGTGACTGTGTGATGACAGTTATGTAGCTGTTACTCATTTATCCCAAAGCAGCAAACTTACGTTCTGCAACAGCTTTTTCTAATATATTTTTTATTATTTCTCTCTGCGTTGTAAAATGAAATAAATACAATGGCAGCAAGTTCAAAAATGTAAGTAAAATCTTTACAGACATATTTTCTTCTGCCTTAAGAAAGGATGCACATGTTCTTTCTGCAATACTTCACTGTTTCAGGCCTGCTCAGAATTTGTCAAGAAATATAACAAAAATTAAATTTTTATTCATTGTTTAATGAATTATCTGAAGTGATATTTTTAAAAAAGATGAAACGAGAATGAATCACTGAAAATACTTGTTAGTCTGAAAACATACAATGTTAGTTTGAATTTGCATTTTTTTTTGGTACACTAATCTTATTAACAGTTCTCTTATTACTGAGAACTCTAGATTTAAAGCAGCTCAGTCTTCTGCAGACATAAAATTTTCATTCCATGACTTAAAAATAATGTTATACTTTCAGTCTGCTAATAAGCTCCTCATAATCAATGAAATGGGGTGGTAAAAACAGGCAAAAGCTCACTTCTGAGGAATCCGTGAAATGGATGCCTTTTTCCATTGAGAGTTGACAGGCTGAATACAGGACGTGTGTGTAAACTGCAGACCAGACATACCTCTTATTTCTGGAAATACATGATAAATCATGCATACCACTTGCTCTAGGACTTCACCGGTAAAACAATTATACAATTTTTTTTCAGCTTAGTGCATATCTGGAGAAGTTGTCTGAAAACCACGTATGAAGGGAATTAGGCTAACCTTCAAAGATTAGGCTATAGCAAAGAATTGGAGTAATTCAACATTGTTTATATGTACAACTACAGAAGTACATTGGTCCATTAAGGTGCTTGGTTACCTGGGCACTTCTACACAGTTTTCAGGAGGGGGTTCATGATGTGAAAGTGTTTTCTGATGAAAGTAAATCCAGTTGAACTAGCTTTAATTTTAATATTTCCCCCCTCCTTAGTTCTTTATTACTTAAACTGCATGAGCAATATGTAGTACTTAGCCCAAGAGAGAATTAAAAAAACAAAAAAGGAAAAAACCAGAAGAAAAGAGAGAGAAAGAGAAAGCAAAGACAAGATTCCTTCCAGATTCACTCAGAACATTTCGCAAAAATTTTCCATGTTGTGCTTTTTCATGCAGGCTTTTGATCAAAATATTTGGACTTATGAACTTTTTTTTTCCTTTTCATCTATTCTTTTCCCCTTAAGATTTCACACTTTATTTCCCTAATATTTTGCTGCAGAAAGTCAATTGTGTTTTTGACAGCAAAATCCATTCTATAAGATAGAAAGGAGAGCAGAATCACAGCACGTCAGCCAAGAATAAAGCATTTAGCTGAGGCGCGAAGCGGAGGAGTGCAGTTGCTTTGAGGCTTCCCTCTCAGCGCAGACACAGCAGGGAGGTGCAGCTATCTCCAGCAGAGCATTCTCCCAAGGCAAGTTGTGGGCCGGAGCTGCCTGTCCCCTTGACTCCAGAGGAAGCTTACAGCAGCTCCTCTCCCAGTATAAACGCCTTGGCTGTGCACTTGTGGTTCAGCAAGATGTATCTGAATCTAGTGGCATGCTACAGAGGGGTTAAAGAGCATTTTGGCTCCTTTTGTTTATAGGTCTTAGCTGGTGAATGAAAGTGACAGAAAACACCTATGTACACATGTCTAAAACACATACAGTAGCTGATATAATATTGGGTAAATCCCTCTAATCCTGGCTCGTAACAAACATGTTACACAGTCATGCTCAGCATCACTTTAGGAATGAATTCTGAATGCAAGATCATATTCCTCCAAAATCTGTAAAGCTACAAAAGTTCAGAGGATTAGGTTTGCAATTTAATCTATTTACAGCTCAGTTAAAATGTACACCCATTTGAATTTGCCTGATGGAAATGCTAAGCATGACTCACTAGTTCCATAATTTGTATTTTATTAAACCCTGTCAAAATACGATTTATGGCTAACCCAAGACAGCCTTGAGACACGAAAGCAGAAATCTTTTGTAGGTGTTATAAGACAGATGTTAGTCTGAGTTTGTTTCTTGTGTTCACAGTCCATAATTTGCATGAGAATGAGCACTCTGATTTCAGCTAATTGATACTTGCCTCTAACTGTCATGTCAATCTTCTCCGTGGCAGGGCAGACACGTTCAACAGCGCAGGTGCCATCCAAAAGTAACATTGCAAATGCACAGCCATGCTCTAACCTGCCACCAGTTTCAGCCCACTGCCAAGGGAGTTTTAAATTCAAGGGATCATTTTTTTTCCTCACAGCCCTTAGAAGAACTATACTGATCTAAACATGGACTAAATACTTCACACTATTCCTGATCACATGAGCAGGCTTTGCTAACATACAGAAGATAAGAATAGTAGGGCTGAGTGTGAAAATAGAGAGGGTAGGATGTCCCAGGCTCAGGTATTATTTGGTACGGATGAAAAGGGCCTTTCTGAACATTCAGAGAATCAGTCATCTCTAAGGTATACCATGAATGGTAGTCCAATTTTAATTACTGGTACTCTAGTTACACAGCATTTGAAATTTTCTACATGCAGCCTTCTAAAAGTGGATTTCTGAAAGAATTCTCTCCATAAGTGCTGTAAGGATCCAATTAGAGGCAATTGCTTGATTTCCGAACCCTTTTGATCAGCCTTTAGTAGTGGCCCACTTCAGAATTCCTCAGGAGCTTTCAGCTTCATTGACAGTCCAGAAATAATGCCTCGGTAGGATGTCACTTGGTGCTCTGAGCTCTGATACACCCTCCATTCAGGCACCTGTACTAGACATTATCCGGCCACAGCAAGGGTCTTTTGCTAACAGCAATAAAGCTGGCTGAAAAATAGGAGGACTGGAACTGTTAAGCACTTTCCAAAGCTTCAGCTTTTCAAAGACAAACAGCCAAGTCCTGTCTTCAGAGAATTATGGTGTCTCTTGCTGAAATCAATAGAAAGCTCCAGTTTTTACCTTTTTCTATGCTTAGGAGATTCAAAAAAGAAGAATTCACAATATAACATAGAAACAATTCTCCTTTAATAGGACTTATGGGATAAGCACCGCACTTCTTCCTCAAATAGTGTGATTTACATCATTATGTTACAGAGGAGTGAGGAGAATTCTGCTTTTCTTTTAGCCATTAGGCAAACCGTGGGCTTAATCTGAACACTTATTTTAGTCAGATGGAACAACTCAATACCATATCCAGTGAAATGTCCTGCTCTGTTCACAGAGTCACATTTCCTACAGAAAGAAACATTTTCCTACAGAAAGAACACTGCATAGTTCTTTCCTTCTTCTGAAAGACTGTGGTGATAAAGAGGCTGGCAAAACTTACAGATTTCAGCAGTCATCCGGGTTTCAAATGGACAATATCAGGCTAAATATAACAGTCCACAAATCAGAGCAATTCCAAGACTTCTGCCTGTAGACTGATGTTTTCTTCTGCCTTCAGCTCTGGAGGTGACACTGCTTACAGGATATTAAACACCCTCTAACTTGGATATAGCACCTTGACTGCAACATCAGTATTGCACATATCTGAGGTTACTTCATGTTTGTAAGGAAAGATGCAGACCATGTGAACAGTCCCTTCCTCTGAAAATAAAAATTTAAAAAAATCATTTGTGTGTGGCAATTATACCACCTCGTAGTATGCCTTTGAAGACTGAGACTAGCTAAGCAACCGTCCCTTCAGAAGTGAATGTGTTTTGGGAAATTCATGTTGTGGAAAAGTTATTTTTGAAACACAGCATAATTCTTTTTTCACTTGCCTTTTTTACCAATGACAAATAAAACCAAAAATCTTGTTGTTCTGAGAGTTTGGCAGGACTCTGCGATGCCATAGTAGTTTAACAAAGACACATTTTTCAACAATACTTTCCCTCAGTTCTCTTGAAGTGTGAATGCTATACCACGTATATCTGTCAGGTGTTTGTGAAATGTGTCTATTTAACAGCTTCCTTTCTATAAAAGCATATATTATTTTTACAGCTGATAGTAACTTTCCTTTAAGGGTGTTTTAGTTGCAATGGGAATGAAAGAACATGCTGGTCAGATGAGTTGGTGTTGTCAATATTCTTATAGTAACTGGTTTTCATGGAGGCAGCTCCTGTAGGAATAATAACAGTAGTAAAATAAAATAGTTAACACTTATGTAAGGTTTTACACTTTCAATGCCTGTGATACCTAACCTACATGTGAACTTATGATGATTCGTGCAAGTCTAAGGAGCTGTAGCAATTTGCATCAGCTGAGAATGTTATAGTTACACTTTAAACTAGCACTTACATAATAAAACTTATTTTGTGGGAAAACATTTCTAAATAGATTCCCAAAATGTAAGTGGAAGATGTTTCTAGGAAAAAAACAGATGAGTGAATTAGTTAGAATAAATAACTGGATCAAACCCTTCTTTTTAAACAAGTCTGTGCTGGCTAAGCCAGCGTATCTATAGCTTGTTCTCTAGCATCTTGGTCTTTCTTAGTGACTTAGTGTCAATCTAGTGTTCAAAAACAACCTCTGTTATAAACAAGTTTAATTTGATGAGTCACATTCTATTAAACGTTATTTTTAAATGCATCTACCAAGCTGAAATTAATGGACTCTTCAGCTACTACCACAGACTTTTGAAATAGCTTGTCCCAATTCTTCCCTGATTTATGATAGTATAAATCAAGAATAGTATGTTGCAGGGGTGTAAAAATTGGTTAAATGAGGATCAAGGTAATAATATGGGTTTTTTTTGAGGGAACACTTTTGGTGAGTACATATACTGTAGATAGACATGTCATCTTTTTCCTAATTCAGAATTTTAATAGATTTCTTTGTTCCTTGCATTTTTCTCAACAGAATGGAAGTTTAATACTGAATACTGATACATCAAAGAATTAAATTGGAAGTACATGAGCAGTCACAGTGATTTGAGGAAGATAATTTCCTGAATGCTAGTACCTTTCCAATGGGACAGCTTGTGTGTTTAAAACCCTGTATGACCGTAACTGCTTTTCAAATTTGAGGTTTGAAAAGTATATTTTGTGTTCTATACTCTGCATCCACAATTAGAATTTTTCAACAAATTTCCTGGATTCATTTAAGGAAAAAGTTGTTTTCCCAGATTTTCTACAAGAGAAACCTGAGCCTGTTTTCCCAAAGAGGAAAAAAAAAAAAAAAAAAAAAAAAAA